>Ga0335072_10011022_pt1 | contig 12966 bp, 9 predicted proteins | sample Lox_Sample_21_FD_206725 | JGI IMG/M metagenome (GOLD analysis project Ga0335072, IMG submission 206725) | Soil microbial communities from Loxahatchee National Wildlife Refuge, Florida, United States - Lox_Sample_2.1 | ecosystem: Environmental > Terrestrial > Soil > Wetlands | place: USA: Florida...
CCAGATCGACGCCGATTAGAACGGAGCTGGCAATCAGGCCCTTACCGTGGGTGGCCTGAAGAGTGCTGCCGGCAATGAGGCCAAGGGGAAGGTTGTTGACGAGATTGTTGGCGACGCCCACGACAAACCCCGCGAGCAGGGCTCCCGCGGTCGCGGGCATGGCAACCACACGGGCCAGCCAGGCTTGCGTAATGCGCATCGCGCCGATGCGCTCGACGCCGTCGACCATGATAAACAAGCCAGCAACCAGAGCTAGAGTGGACCAGCTGATCTCCCGAAATAGAGGCAACGGATTGCTGCGCGAGAGGAGCGAGACGATGACGGTGACCGCGAGCGCGGTGAGGCACGTGGGCAGGCCTAAATCCCAATGGAGAGCCGAAGCAATCAGCAGGACGACAGCGGTAGCGCCTAAGCTCGCGAGCATGAGTTTCCCGTGATCGTGAAGGAAGTGACTTTCGTCGATCCGGACGGTGATGGGCTCGCGCAGATGGCGCCAGAACCTCCAGCGCAGAACCCAGAAAGTGGTAAGGATGGATAGGAGTGACGGCAGGCCGAACCGTAGAAGCCATTCGCCCAGAGCGGGCATTTCCTTGTGGAAGACAACGAGGTTGGCGGGATTCGAAATAGGAAGGACAAAAGAAGCGGCATTGGCGATGAAAGCGCAAACGAAAAGGTAAGGCAGCGGCTCGATGCGCGCTTTGCGAACAGCGGCGAGAATGGCGGGGGTAAGAACGACGGCGGTGGCATCGTTGGACATGAAAATAGTCACAAGTGTGCCAGCGCCGTAGACGAGAAGAAAAAGGAACGACGTGGAACCGCCGGCGTGACGCACCGCCGCGGAGGAAAGCCAGTCGAAGACACCGTGTTTGGCAGAGAGTTCCGAGAGAAGCATCATGCCAGTGAGGAAAAGGTAGACGTCTGTGCCCTTGGCCGCGGCATGCGCGGCACCTAAGAGCGGTTCCAGGCGAAAGACGAGAAGCAAGGCAACGCCGCCGGCAATCCAATAAGCTTCCGGAATTCTCCACGCTCGCACCAGCATGAGCAGAATGCTGGCCGCGACGATGAACACCAGCCAGAAGTGCGGATTTTGCAAAAACAATGCGGAACTCTCCCAGTTCTTCGCGTTGAATTCCCCAATTATGATGGCATTTGCGGAACGCACCGGGGAAAAAGCTGGGCCGCAGATGATCCAAAGGGAAATCGGGCTGCCGTCAGCACCAGTTTTCAGTTGGATTGGACGTCGGAGAGGTGCTGCGGCGTTACAAAACACCGTAGGAGAGAGGCTGTATTTTTGAGCTTTCGAAATGGGGGAAGGCCTGGAAGAGAAGACTCGAGAAATTTGCAAAACCTGAAAGTTCGTTAACCCAAAGGGGTAAGTAGGGAGTTAGGCTTAGAAAATGATGCTGAACACATTCAAGAATGTGCTGGTGTTGTTTGCGGCGGTGGCCATGCTGGCGGTTTCTTGTTCAGGACAGAACAAAAACGAAAAGACGCTGCTGGCGGAAAATCATGTGCAGTTAGCATTGGAAGTTCCGGCCAGTTTCCGCTTCGTGGCTTTTGGCGACACGAGATTCCACGACCCGGCGGACACGGAAGTGGCGAACGCGGCGATCCGGCAAGCTCTGGTTGCCGCTATCGACAAAGAGAACCCGGCGTTTGTTTCCATTGGCGGAGACATTGTCTATAACGGGTACGACGCGAAGGATTGGCAGGTGTGGGATACGGAAACAGCGGTCTGGCGGGAGCACAAGATTCCTATTTATCCGGCGATCGGCAATCACGATTTGCATGGGAATGTGCAGACGGCCTTGGACAATTATTTTGCGCGGTTTCCGGAATTGAAGCAGAGCCGCTATTACTCGGTCCGTCTGGGCAACGCCGTGATGCTGGTGCTGGACAGCGCGTTGGATGAAACCTCGGGACTACAGGGCGATTGGCTGAGGGATCAGCTGGACCATCTGCCGTCAACCTCCGATTTTGTATTTATGGTATTTCATCACCCACCCTATACCAGTTCGTCGGACGATAAGACCTTCGGCGGCGGGCACTCCGCGCGGGCCACGGAACAAGCGCTGGGGAAGTACCTCGAAAAACGGCAGCAGAAGCTGCGCGCGCGCATCGTCGTGTTCAACGGGCACGTGCACAATTACGAGCGGCACGAGCATGGCGGAGTGATTTATTTTGTGACCGGAGGCGGAGGCGCTCACGCCTATCCCATCGTGCGTAAGCCGGACGATCTCTATAAAGATCCCGGAGTGAATTATCACTACTTGCTGGCGGAGGTGGATCACAATCGCCTGACGGTAACCATGCACAAGGTGGAAATCAAAGATGGAAAACAGATTTGGAGCCAGCCGGACTCGGTGACCATCACGGCTCCGGCAGCGCTGCCGGCGGCGGCAGACTGAGCCCCGCGCCGGAAGGAAACCCGCGTTTTGCCGTATGATACGACCATGCGGCTTCTGTTGGTGGAAGACGACCCACGCATCGCGCGTTTTGTGACCCGCGGCTTGCAGGAGCAGGCGTACGCGGTGGATGCCGTCGCGAACGGAGACGACGCGCTGTACCAGGTGGAAATCAACGATTACGACCTAGTGATTCTGGATGTGATGATTCCAGGTAAGGATGGCTTCGAAACCTGCCGGGCAATTCGTTCTTTGGGCAGGCGGATCCCCATACTGATGCTCACCGCACGTGATGCTGTGGAAGATCGCATTCGCGGATTGGACGCGGGGGCGGACGATTATCTGACCAAGCCGTTTGAGTTTGGAGAGTTGTTGGCACGGTTGCGGGCGCTGCTGCGGCGTCCGAGGGATTTGCAACCCTCGCAAATCCGGGTTGGAGATTTGGAGCTGGACACCGCGTCGCAGACGGCGCGTCGCGGCCACACCACGATTCCGTTGACGGCCAAGGAATATGCGCTGCTGGAATATCTGGTCCGCAACGCGAATCGCGTGGTGGGACGCTCCGAAATTGCCGAGCATGTATGGGACGAATCGTTCGATCCTTTTTCGAACCTGATCGAAGTGTATGTGAATCGCCTGCGGCGCAAGCTGGGCGAAGACAACGGGAAGCCGCTGCTGCAGACGCGTCGAGGCAGCGGCTATATTTTGTGCGCGCCAACCGAAGGCGGGGAGCCCGGCAGCGACAGCGCGACGGTTACTCGCAGCACCAGGAAGCCGCATGTTTGATTCGGTGCGCGTGCGGCTAACGTTGTGGTACACGCTGGTTTTGGCCTTGACGCTGATTGCGGTATCAGCGCTGACCTACTTCTTGTACTGGCATAGCCTGGCGCGGCGCACCGACGGAGACTTGGCGCAACTCTGCGACGCGTTCCTTACGACATTCAACGATGAAGTGGCAGACGCAACGGGGCCGAACGGGTTGAAGGATGCCGCGAGAGAAACGCTGCTGGAGCACCGTTTTCGGGGCACCTTTTTTGGGTTGGTGAATGATTCGGGAGTCGTGGAAAGCTCGCTGGAGCTCCCGGGAGGCGGCAATCACAGAGAGCATGGGGAAGCGGATAATCTTTCCCCAGAGATTTTTCGCGGCTTGGCAGGTTCCGTGAGCAGCGAGCCCAGCACCGTGCGAGTAGGCAGAGACGAATACCGGGTGTTGACCAGACGGTTTGAAGCTTCGGGGCGACCCTACACGCTGGTGGTTCTGCAATCGCTGCACGCGCAAAAACGAATGATGGGGGGCATCCGGAGTACATTTTTATGGGCTATTCCGGTGGCATTGTTGTTGGCCAGCGCCGGCGGGTATTTCCTGGCGCGGAAAAGCCTGGCGCCCATCGTGGCCATGGCTTCGGAGGCGCGCAGCATCGGTGCCGCGAATTTGCAGCAGCGCTTGCCGGTGGCGAACGATCGCGACGAACTGGGAGAGTTAGCCCAGACGTTCAATCAGTTGTTGGGACGGTTGGAGGCGGCATTCGACCAGCAGCGGAGATTCATGGCAGACGCTTCGCATGAACTGCGAACGCCGGTAGCGATTCTGCGTGGAGAGGCGGAAGTGACGCTGTCGCAGCCGGAGCGTTCGCCGAGCGATTATCGCGAGACGCTTGCAATCCTGCAGCAGGAAGCGCAGCGGCTCGGCCACATTATCGAAGATCTGTTTACCTTGGCCCGCGCCGATGCCGGGCAGTTTCCGCTGACGTTGAAGGACACGTACCTGGACGAAATTGCGGGGGAAGCGCTAGTGCGCGCGCGCTCGTTGGCTTCAGCGAAGAAAATCACACTGCGGTCCGCGATCGAGCCGGATCTGCCCATTCACGCAGATGGGGCTTTGCTGGACCGCATGCTGCTGAATCTTCTGGACAACGCCATCAAACATTCGCCGTCCGGCAGCACCGTTAGCCTGGCCTGTGGGCGTCAGGGCGACCGCTACGTGGTTAGCGTTTCGGACAATGGCCCGGGAATACCGGCGGAACTCCAGGGGAGAGTCTTCGAACGATTTTTTCGCGCGGATAAGGCTCGATCGCGTGCCGAGAAAGGGGAAACTGGTGGGGCGGGACTGGGCTTGTCGATTGCGCGCTGGATTGCCGAAGCGCATCACGGTTCGCTGGTGCTCGCGCGTTCCGATCAGACGGGAAGCACATTTTCTGCGTCGCTCCCGGTAACCACCCCGGTCTGACCCCGGGATTCAGTTAATCGTACGTTTATCTGCAAATTTCTAGTCTGGAAGTCGGCATAAGTCTGTTCGTTATGCAGGTTAACGTGCGTTTCGAATGAAGATAGCAGACTTTTTGGGCAGAAAATTCGCGAAGTTCCTGTGGTTGTTTCTCTGGATTGCGCCCGGCTACGTCTGCGCACAAGGAGGACCGCCGTATTACACGAACGACCCAGGCACCCCGGGCAATTTGAATTGGGAAATCAATATCGGCTACATGCCGTTTTACTACACGAACCAGTCGGTTTCCCATACGCCCGATTTGGACATTAATTTCGGGTTGGGTGACCGCATTCAGCTTACTTACGAAACCGCATGGCTGCGCGTGCAAAATCCCGGCCAGCCGGTGAAATATGGATTGAACCAGTCGAATCCGGGGGTAAAGTGGCGTTTTTACGACGGCGGACCAGGGAAGCTGGCCATCTCAATTTTTCCCCAGTTTTTCTTAAATAATCCCAACAGCGCTGTCAACCGGCAAATCACGTCGCCGAATAACTCGTTTCTGCTGCCCGCGGAATTTACCAAGAAATTTGGACCGGTCGACGTGGATTTCGAAATTGGCTACCAATTTGTACACAACGGACCCGATGGTTGGATAACCGGCCTGGTCGTGGGACACGACTTCACACCCAAGCTCGAGGGCGACATCGAATTCTACAGCGTAGGGACGTTTCATCCTTCTTATAATCAGCAGACGTTGGACCTGGGCGGACGCTACAAACTTCACAGCCCGGTGATTCTGCTGTTTATGGCTGGACGGGCTCTCGAGCCTGCTGGGCCAAAACAGGCTTATTTCGTCGGCTATTTCGGGATCCAGCTGTTGCTCCCTCCAAAGTCGTACCCGAAAGACGCTCCCGGAGCCAGTAAAGACTGATTTGTAATACTTCATTCACAAGACATTTACACCGCGCGGCCTAGTATCTGGTTAAGGGGAAGTCCTCCACATGCACGTGCTCATCGTTGAAGACGAGCCAGAGATGGCGCAGCTTCTTGCGCGAGGTTTGCGCGAGGAACAATTTGAAATCAGCCTGGCGCGCGACGGACGCACGGCCCTCGAGAAATCCGCCGAAACGTCCTTCGATGTGATCCTGCTGGATGTGATGCTGCCGCAGATGAATGGCTTGGAAGTGGCGCGACGGCTCCGGCATCGCGAAGAAGACACGCCGGTATTGATGCTGACGGCGCGCGACTCTGTGCCAGACATCATTAATGGCTTGAACGCCGGCGCGGATGATTACCTGACGAAACCGTTTTCCTTTTTGGAGTTGCTCGCGCGCATCCGCGCACTGGCGCGGCGCCGGCAGACCCGCCGGAAAAACGTGCTGGAGCTTGAGGATCTGGTGCTCGATGTAACCTCGTTACGCGCTTTTCGCAAGGGCCGGGAGATTCATCTTTCACACACAGAATACCGACTGTTGGAGCTGCTCGTGCGGAATACCGGGAGAGTGGTGTGTCGCAGCGAGATTCTGGCGAGCATCTGGGGGCACGGGCGGGAAGTTACCGAAAATACGCTGGATGCGTTTGTGCGGTTGTTGCGAAAGAAGATTGATCAAGATTCCGAAACAAAGCTGATCCACACGCACCGCGGTTTTGGCTATTCCGCAGGCACGGTGAATCCGCTGTGAAGCTGACGTTGCGCGCGCGGCTGACGCTGCTGTATTTCGTGGTGTTGGCGGCGTCCTTTGTGGCCTTTTTCTGGATCTGCGATTTTGGGTTCCGCCGCGGGATTCAGACCACCGTTAACGACGCTTCCCGGAGCAATTTGGAAATTGTCCAGCGCGTGGTGAAATTGTCCAACGCGAAAGGTCTGCCCAAGGTTCAGAAGGAGTTGACGGAGCTTTCCGAATTGTGGGCGAACAACGCGATTTTTGAAGTCGCCAGTGCGGATGGCTCGTGGATATTCCGGTCGCCGCGTTTTCTGATGGCGGAAACACCCCTTCCTGCTCCGACCGCGGATCATGTTTCCTTCCTGACCACGAACCTGGATAGCGAGCAATATCGCATCGCCCAGAAAAGCGTATGGATTGATGGCAGCTTGTTTCACATCAGCGCGGCGGTGCCGACGGAGCCCTTCGATCAGGCGCTGGACCGTTTTCGGCTGATCGAAAAGCGATTCTTGCCGCTACTGGTGGTGCTCGCATCGGTTCTGGGCTATTGGCTGAGCGGAAGAGCGCTGGCGCCGGTGAACCGCATCATCGAATCGGCGGAGCAAATTGGGCTGCAGAATTTGTCGCAGAGGTTGGAAGTGCCTAAAGCCGTGGATGAATTGCATCGTCTGACCGTAACGCTGAATGCCATGTTGGAGCGCATCGAATCGTCCGTAAAACGGATTCGTCAGTTTACCGCGAATGCCTCGCACGACTTGCGCACGCCGGTTTCACTGATTCGCACGCACGCGGAACTGGCATTGCGGCGGACGCGAAGCGAATTGGAATACCGGGAATCGCTGGGGCGCATTCTGAGCGTGTCAGAAGAAACCACGCAGTTGATCGAAAGGCTTTTGACACTGGCGCGAGCGGATGCCGGGGCGGCCCAATTGCACTTCACCGAGATAGATCTGAGCTTAGTGCTGGAGAAAGCGGCGCGGCAGATCGCCGTGCTGGCCCATTCGAAAGGTTTGTCCTTCGCCGCCGAATTTTGTCCGGCGCAGTTGCTGGCGCACGGCGACGCTGCGGCGATAGAAAGCTTGCTGCTGACGGTTCTGGATAACGCGGTGAAGTACACGCGACCGGGCGGCCGGGTGCATCTGCGCTGTTTGGCCAACGCGGACGCGGCGTTGATTGAAGTGGAAGATACGGGGATCGGCATAGCAGCGGATGATATTCCGCGAGTGTTCGACCGATTTTTCCGGGCGGATCAGTCGAGGTCCGCGGAAGTCAAGGGAACTGGTTTGGGATTGTCGATTGCCCAGTGGATCGCGGAAACGCACAAGGGGCGGATTGAAGTGGAAAGCAGGTTGGGGGCTGGTTCGATTTTCCGGATTACGCTGCCCTTGTTGGCGGGAGTGGCACCAACCGGTTCGTACCAGGGCCAGGAACTGTTGGATTCGGAAGCGGCCGTTTCCTGAAAGATTTTTCACATGAAAAGTCTTTCAGCCCTTTTTCAACTATTTGTTCACCAGCGTTTATCGGTGTTTAAGCAGGGTCAGGCTTAATAAGTTCAAACAACAGGCTTCGCGAGTTTCAGAGAGCCCAGCTCGCAGGAAATGTAATTCACCGGAAGCACGCGAAGGTCTGCACGGTGCGAGAGAGTTAATCGTCGAGCCGAGTCAGTTTGGTTCAGGGTAGTCACCCCAGATAACGTAGCGCTCCCTACGGTCGAAGTGTCGAGTGAACAGTCGAGTGGAACTGTATTCACTGAGCTGCATATGTCCCTATTTTTTGGAGGTAACACTGTAATGAAAAGATTTTGCCGCCTGATTGCGATGCTTTTTGTCACGATGGCAATCGTCTCTGTGCCATCGCTGATCGCCCAAACCGATACAGGGACGCTGAGCGGGCACGTAATGGATCCAAGCGGAAGTCTGCTGCAAGGAGCGCAGATCCAGTTGCAGCCGGGAGGGAGAACGGCGGTATCGGACCAGACTGGCGGATATTTCATCAATGGACTAACCCCTGGAAACTACACGATAAGCGTGAGCTACGTAGGTTTTGCGGCATTTAAGCAGAGTGTGGATGTGACCGCGAACCACACGACAATCTTCGACGTGAAGATGCAGGTGGCATCACAGAAAGACCAGATCATCGTGACTGCGGAAGGGGCGCTGGGGGAAGCCGAACAAATCAACCGGGAGAAGAGCGCCGATAATGTGCTCCAGGTGATCTCCAGCGAAGTGATCATGTCCTTGCCAAACGCGAATATAGCGGACGCAGTCGGCCGTTTGCCCAGTGTGTCTCTGGAACGCGACGAAGGCGAAGGCAAATACATTCAGGTGCGCAGCATGGAACCGCGCTTGACCAACGCGACGATCGACGGGGTGGAAGTACCTTCACCAGAACCGGGTGTGCGGCAGATCAAATTCGATGCCATGCCGGCGGGCCTGGTGGAATCGGTGGAAGTCAACAAGACACTACAAGCCAACATGAACGGCGACGGGATCGGGGGGTCGGTAAACATCGTAACCAAGACGGCCGGGGAACGTCCGACCTTGGATCTGTTTGGCAGCGGCGGCAGCACAGCGATCGAGGGAGGCCGGAGCCTTGGACTGTTCGGCGGCACGATTGGGGAGCGATTCGGCACCGACAAGCGCTGGGGCGCACTCCTTGGTGGAACGTTTGATTTCAACAATCGCGGGATCAACGATATCGAGCCGGTACCTGATGTAGCGACCCTTCCGAACGGATCGACAACCCGGTGGTTCGATACGCAGGATATCCGCGAATACGCGTATTTTCGGTCGCGGTGGGGACTGACCGGTAGCGTCGATTACAAACTGGGAGAAGGCTCTGACATTTACGTTCGTGGAATCTATTCCAGCTTCAAGGACTACGGGAACAAGTGGGTTTATACACTGACGGACAACACGCCGGGAATTCAGTTGTTGAACTCGGCGGGCTGCTCCACCGACAACAACAACAATACGGTAGCCCCTTGCAGCGGCGTGCCCGCGTTCAGCGAATCCAATCGCGTGCCGGTATTCGATATCGGCAGCCTGGTGCTGGGAGGCAAACACGTGTTGACGACGACTTGGATCGCTTGGGACGTTTCCGTGGGCCGTTCCGAAGAACTTAAATCCGGCGGAAACGAAGGCGCGGATTTCGCCTACAACGGTTCAACCAGTACTTGCCAGTTCAGCCCGGCGCTGACAACTCATGTGTATGTTCCGCAGTGGACGCCGAACTGCTTTGCGCAGGCCTACCAGCCACCGAATTACAGCTTGACAGACATCACCACGTCTTTCGGCCAATCGCCACAGCTCAACTTGCAAGCTTCCGCGGCGGTTGGGAAACGGTACGAGCTTTTCGGGCACCTATCCACCATCGAAATCGGCGGAAGATTCCGGAACGCGCACAAGTTCGACGATTCGTACACGCCGGTGTATGACCCGAACGGAACGTTGTCAATGGAGCAGTTTCTGGGGAACTACACTAACAACAACTATTATTCGGGAAATTATCAGCTTGGGCCGGTGACCCAATGGTCGAAGCTGCTCAATTATCTCAACGCGAATCCGTCGGCATTCACGCTGCAGCCCGGCACCGTAGGCCCGAACCCCGGAAACTTCGATTTGGTCGAGCAAGTATCTGCGGGATACGTGATGGATACCATAGACTTCAGCAAATTCCGGATTGTTGCGGGTTTGCGAATCGAAGGCACGGACCTGACCACGTACACCTACCAGTGCGATGCCACATGCGTGAACACTCCGACACAACAGGGCGCCGTAAACCTGAAGCTGAACGGCTCGTATGTGAACTTTTTGCCGAGCGCCTCCTTCCAATACAAGCTCGATTCTGACACCAACATCCGCGTGGTCTACTCGCGGGCACTGTCGCGGCCGGACCCCCAAGATATTGCGCAGGCTTTTAGCGTGACTCTGAACCAGAATCCAAACTTGCTCTCGTTGGGGAATGCTAATTTAAAGGCGGAAAAGGCGAATAACTATGATGTTCTGATCGAGCATTACTTGAAGCCCTACGGGATCATCCAAGGTGGCTTCTTCTACAAGCAATTGTATCTGCCGATCGTGAGCGACCAGATCTATAAGCAGAACTACAATCCGGATCCGAGCAATCCCTTGTATCCCACGGGCGACTGGTTGATTTCACAGTCGGTAAACGCAGGAACCGGGTGGCTGGCGGGGTTTGAAGCGGCCTATTTGCAGCAGTTCACGTCACTGCCAGGCGCTTTGAGTGGGTTGGGCTTGTCCGCAAACTACAGTTTCACAGACTCGGCGGCGTGTGGCCTGCCCGGACGCTCGGACTGCCCCAGGCTGCTGCGGCAAGCACCAAACGTGTTCAACATCAGCCCCACGTTCAATCGAAACCGTCTGGCGCTTCGCGTTGGCATGACATACAACCAAGCAAGCATCTACCAATACCAATATCAAGACGGCACGGGAAGCAGTTGCACGTGCACCGGAGGCAGCGGGGCCACTCCGGGCGGCCTGTATGGACCGAACGGGGACAACTACCTTTACTCGCACTTTCAGCTCGATGCACAAGGGAGTTATCGCTTGAATTACGGATTCACGGTTATGGCTTATGGCATGAACCTGACCAACGAAGTGTTTGGGTTTTATAACGGTCAGAAACAATACCTGACCCAGCGCGAATACTACGGACCAACCTTCGCGGTCGGGTTGCGCTGGTCACCCACGCACGAAAAGAACTGAAGCTTGCAACACCCCAATCGGCCGGTGTGCACCTGACGAAAGTGTGCACCGGCCGTTCCCGTGAAATGGCGGTTTGAAAAAGAAAATCAGGCCGAGTTTAGGTTGGATTTAAGTGGGACTTGGTAAGAAGGGTGCGAGTTCAGGAGGGATAATGAGCAGAATTGGGACGTCGCTGGCTGGGGTCATGCTGTTGGTTGCTGCCGTGGCGATGGCGGCGGTGGATTATCAGCCGCTGAAAAAGGTCGCGGTGCCCGGCACCGGGGGTTGGGATTACGTTACCGTGGATGCAGTTGCGCGGCGCGTGTATGTTTCGCACTCCACGCAGGTGGACGTGTTGGATGCTGATTCTTTTTCGGTCGTCGGCACGATTCCGAACACGCCGGGAGTACATGGCATCGCGGTCGCGCCAGACGCGGGGCGCGGGTACATCTCCGCAGGGAAGGCCGATGCAGTGATCGCGTTCGATCTGAAGACGCTGAAGCCGCTGGAGCAGATTAAAGTCGGAAAGAAACCCGACGCGATTATTTATGAGCCGCTGACCAGGCGTATCTATGTGATGAATGGCGACAGCGACAGCATCAGCGTGCTGAACGCGGCCGACGGCAAAATCGTGGGGACGATTGTGCTGGGTGGCGGCCCGGAATTTGCAGTTTCCGACGGCAAGGGGAACCTCTACGTGAACCTGGAAGAGCAAAACGAGACGCTGCACATCGACGTGAACAGCATGACCGTGAAAGACCGTTGGCTGCTGGCGCCCTGTGCCACGCCAACGAGCCTGGCCATGGACATTCAAAATCGCCGGCTGTTTGTGGGTTGCCGCAGCAAGCATTTCGCGGTGCTGAACGCGGACACAGGCAAGATTGTGTTTACCGCGCCCATTGGAGAGCGCGTCGATGCGGCGGCGTTCGACAGCCAGACGCGTCTGGTCTATCTGTCGACGGGAGACGGCAAGGTTTCCGTGTTTCGCCAGGAATCGCCGGACCAGTACACCGTGGCGCAGGAAATCACCACGAAGCCCGGAGCGAAGACCATGGGCTACGACACAAAGACGGGGAATTTATTTGTGCCCACCAGCGAGAATGGCGCGATGCAGGTGTTAGTGCTGTCGCAAAAGCACTGAGGCGTTCGACCGCCTGGGCTATGGTGCCCGGAAGAGGACTCGAACCTCCACGACCGTGAGGCCACCAGCTCCTGAAGCTGGCGCGTCTGCCAATTCCGCCATCCGGGCACTAAAACCAATTCTATCGCATGAAAAGAGAAATCCAAAGTCCGGGCATCCGGAATTGCGTCTGTGGGCTAAAGATTTACGTTTGCCGGCAAAAATAGGACTGCTCGCGGCTGCGATCTTGCCGGAGCGCGCCGCTGAACCGTGCTTCCCCGTTCACACCTTCAGGAACGGATCAGGAGCAAACGCGATGGATATCGGGCATCCACCTTCTCCTGCGTCTCGGCATTTTTTTCGCGCGAATAACCAGGAGCACTGCGAGGACTGCCACCAGTGAGCCTACGAAAAGGAGTTGGGACATGGAGCCTCCTTATCTCGTCAGTTCAGAATGGGCCGATGGGAATCGGATACCCGCTACGATAACCGCTTTTCAAAAAGCGCCGGGAACTATTTGCCCCGATGTTCTGGATTCGTAAACAGAGCCCAGCGGCTGGATGACCCATGTTTTTCGGCAAGAACTCACCACAGAGACCGCCGAGGTCCACAGAGGAAACGGAGGATGGTTGGTAGTTCTCACTCCGCCCCGGTCCTATTCATACCGCAGCGCGATGATCGGATCGACTTGCGTGGCCCGCCGCGCCGGTAGATAGCACGCCAGGCATGCCGCCACCAGCAACGCCGCCGGCGCCAGGAACAGCGTCCACGGATCAAAGGCCGACACTCCCCAGAGCTGCGATTGCACGAAGCGCACCGAAAAGAAAGAAACCACCAGCCCAATCACTATGCCCGCGCCTACCAG
>Ga0335072_10011023_pt1 | contig 12966 bp, 6 predicted proteins | sample Lox_Sample_21_FD_206725 | JGI IMG/M metagenome (GOLD analysis project Ga0335072, IMG submission 206725) | Soil microbial communities from Loxahatchee National Wildlife Refuge, Florida, United States - Lox_Sample_2.1 | ecosystem: Environmental > Terrestrial > Soil > Wetlands | place: USA: Florida...
TTCATCCCGGGAGAATGATGGGTAGTGGATCGGGTTTAACCCCTGCGCCTCATGTCCTGCAGTAATCTGTTGTTACTCTCTCGCCGGAGTTCTGCTTGCTGCCCGGTCTGCGCGTTCTCTTTCTGGTTCTGCTTGTTTTGCCCGCGGCAGCTTACGCGGCCACGCGCGTGTACACGGCTCCGGTGCCCGCGGAGATGCGCAGCTCCGCCTTTACGCTCACTGTGAACGGCCATGCTGTGAATGTGGCTCACGCCGCAGCCCGGTACGAGTTCGCAAGCTTTGACATCACGGGCCCCGCCGAGATCGCCATCACCGCCGTGGATCCGCACTATTGGGATCGCGGCGTCGACATCGAGCCCTGGCGGCTGGGCCTCCGCGCGGAGCGAGATCGCAAGGCGCCCCAGACGATCCGCTTCAAGGTTCCGGGTCCGGTGAAGCTCTCCATTTCGCGGCCCGGCGACTTCCTCAACCACGCACAAATGCTGTTTCTCTTCGCCGGCTCGCCGCCCGCGCCGCCGCCCTCCGGCGCGAACGTGCACATCATTCCCGCTGGGGTGCATCGCGAAAGCCTCAACCCCCAAAGCAGCGACACGTTCTATCTGGCGCCCGGCGCGTTCGTCTTCGGCAGCCTGAATCTATGGAACGTCGAAAACGTGAAGGTGCTCGGCCGCGGCACCATTGTGTATGAGGGCGAGCAGAGCCCGGTGAGTGACGATGGCTGGATGCAAAAGCCCGACTGGCACTGCGTCGGCGCCTTCCAGTCACACAACGTGCAGATCGACGGACTGACCTGCATCATTCGCTCGAGGACCTGGTCGATCCAGATGAAAGACTCGACTGGCTTCACGTATGACGACCTCCGCGTGATCGGGGGCAACCCCGGCAACGCCAACCAGGACGGCATGGACTGGCTCGGCGGCGGCGATGCCGTGGTGCGAAACTCGTTTTTGCGCGCCTCCGATGACGTCTTCGCCATGCAGGGCAACTGGGACGGCTACTCCGACGAGGACATGCTGCGCCCCGGCCACGACGTGCAGAAGATTCTCATTGAGAACAGCGAGCTTTCGACCAGCATCTCGAATATCGTGCGCGCCGGCTGGCCGCAGAAGATCTACAACTCGAGCAACTTCACGCTGCGCGATTCCGACGTTCTCCACGCCGGTATCGGCGCCTGCGGCCAGAGCTTCGGTATCTTCGGCTTCTGGGGCGCGAACGGCGCACGTGGCGATCACACGAATATCAACTTCGAGAATCTCTTCCTCGACAACTGGTACTCGCTCGCGCAGATCGAGCAGGAGGAGCCCTCCATCCGCGGCGTCACGTTTCGCAACATCTGGGCTCTCGGTCAGCCTTCGCTTGTACCCTCGACGCTCACCGGCGACGTCGCGGGCGTGACATTCGACAACGTCAAGTATGGGCAGGAGCGCGTCGATTCCGATGCGACTGTGCCGTTGAGCGTCTCGGGCGGCGCCGCGTCGGCCAAATTCGTCACGACGCACACGCCCACCGCGCGATTCTCAGTCGATCCACCGTTCTTCGCGCCGCACCAGAAGGTGACGTTTACCGCCCAGGCCGCGCCGCACGCCCGCTATACCTGGCTCTTTGGAGATGGAACCCAGGATCACGGCCGCCGCGCGCATCATCGCTTTCCAGATGCCAACGGCACCGATCTCGACGGCGCAAATGGCGCGGGCCGGTTCCGCGTGCTGCTTCACGTCGAAGACAAAGAGGGCCGTCAGGATTGGGCAGAGCAGGATCTTGTTGCGGTGGAAGGCTGGCACAGCGCGTTGAACCCAACCGGAGCTCTCGAGCCCGGGCTCGATTACGCAGTCTATCCCGGCAATTGGACCGCGCTGCCCAATCTCGCCAGCCAGCATGCCATCTTCGCCGGAACATCATCGGGCGTCGAAGCCGATGCGCAGGGCTTTACGCACTACGCCGTCACCTGGGATGGTTTCCTCGATGTCCCCGCCGATGGCGGCTACATTTTCGCGCTGATGGACCGCGACGGCGCGCGCCTGGTGATCGATGGCATGGAAGTGGCCAAAACCGGTCCACCGTTCGCGCAGGTCTGCGGCTCGCCCGGCAACGCGGCGCGCTATCGTTCCGGCTGGCTCGGCCTTCGCGCCGGCAGGCACTCGCTGCACATCGAGGGCCTGTTCGATGAAAGTGGAAGCGCGCCGATCCTGCTGTGGCAGGCGCCGGGCCAGCCGCTGATGCAAGTGCCCGCGACGGCGTTCTCGCATTCCTACTCGGATATTGTGGGCAAGGAGTGAGGAAGAGAACCTGGACTAAGGGCTAGGGACTAGATAACGGAGAACAAAGAAGAGGGAACTCCTAGTCCCTGTTCCCTAGTCCCTTCATCTTCACTTCGGCAGTTGCGTTACATCCCAGCCGCCGCCGAGCGCGAGAATCAGCTGCACGCTGGAGGCGAATTGCCGCGTCTGCAGGTCGGTCTCTGTTCGCTGGTTCGTGAGCAGGGTGCTTTCGGCTGTCAGCACCTCAAGGTAGCTCGTCGCGCCGCCTTTGAAGCGCTGATTCGACAGATCCAGCGAGTGCTGCGCGGCGGCAACGGCCCTGTGCTCCACTACAGATTCCTGTTCGAGCACACGCAGGTCAGAGAGCTTGTCTTCCACGTCGTTGAATGCGGACAACACCGTCGCCCTGTAGGTATCGGCCTGCGCCTCATACTCATGGCGCGCCTGGTCGGTCAGCGCGTGGCGCTGCCCGGCGTCAAACAACAATTCACTTGCCTGCGCACCCAGCGACCAAAGCGAACTCGGCCCTTGGAACCACGTGCCGGCGCTTGTGCTCTCAAACCCGCCGGAGCCGCCTAGGCTGATGTTCGGATAAAACGCGCTTACGGCAATGCCGATCTGCGCGTTGGCCGCGGCCACGTGCCGCTCCGCCGCAGCAATATCCGGCCGGCGCTGGATCAACTGCGAGGGCACGCCGAGCGGAATCTGCGGCAGCGCCAGGTCGAGCGGCGCCGGCGGCAAGGTCACGGTGCCCGCTTCCTGGTTGATCAAGGTCGCGATGGCGTGCTCGTACTCGGCGCGCGCTTCATTGATGTCGACCAGCTGCGCGCGCGTGGTCTCAAGCTGGGTGAGTGCTTCGGCGACCGTGACGTCGGTTGTCAGTCCGCCCTTGAGCAGCTTCTGATTCAGGTCAAGCTCGTGCTCGTAGTCGGCAACGGTCGACGTCAGCAGGAGACTCTGCGAGTCCAGCCCGCGCAACTCGAAGTAGTCTTGCGCCAGCTCGGCGTGCAGGCTCAGGTCGAGCGTGGCCATGTCGGCCGCGCTGGCCTGTGCATTGGCGCGCGCCTGCTCCACACTGCGGCGGATGCGGCCCCAGAAGTCCGGCATCCAGGTTGCCTGCCCGCCCAGCTGGAAGTCGCCGTAGGTGGTCTTCGACGTGGAAACGACCAGTGGCCGGTTGGCCGAGACGCGGTCGCGGCTCATCGAGCCGCCTGCGGAAAGCGCGGGGAAAAAAGCGGCCCGCACCACGGCCACCTGGTCTCGCGCTGCCAGATAGTTCTCGAGCGACGCGCGCAGGGTCATATTCGCGGGGACGATCTGGTCTTCGAGCTTGTTCAGCTCCGGGTCCTGGTAGATCTCCCACCACTTGCCCTTGAGCATGCCGTCAGAGGGGTTCGCGGCCTGCCACTGCCCGCCGGGCGGATTCGGCGGTGGCACCGTCACCGTCGATGCCCCAGTCTCTTTGTACGCAGCAGGAGCGGTGTAGGCCGGCCGATTGTAATTGGGCCCCACGGCCTTGCAGCCCGCCAGCCAAAACAGCGCAAGACATGGCCCCAGCAGAGCAACGCCACTCTTCCGAGAAGCAGCCCGGTTCTTGTTCGATCGCGCACGGCGATCCGCACATTGGGGCGCAGACTTCACTCGAAGCCCCCTGCGTCGGTTTGCCCGCCGGGTTGCACCACCGTTACCCTCTGCCCTTCAATGAGCGAGTCCGGCGGATCCTGGATGACTTCGTCGCCGGTCTTGAGGCCGCTCACCACCTGGGCCGTAGCTCCGTCGTCTTCGCCGATCGCGATGTGGACCAGGTGCGCCACGGTGTTCCCATTCGCATGCGCCACTGTGCCCACCTCCAGGCCCTCTTTGCGGAAGATCAGCGCGGCAGTGGGCACAATGAAGGTCTGCCCCACATAAGGCGTCTTGAAGTGCACCTGGGCCAGTGCGCCGGGCAGCAGCTGCCCATCGCGATTCGCCACGTCAATCTCCACCAGCAACGTGCGGCTTACGGGGTCGATCGCGTCGGCCGTCCGAACCAGCGTGCCCTGGAAGGTTTTTCCAGGGTGCTCGGGAAACGTGAGGGCGATCTTCATGCCGCGCCGGACGGATTGCGAATAAACCTGCGGCACATTGGCATACACGCGCAGGGTCTGCAGCGCCTGCAGGTGAAACATCTCCGTGCCTGCGCCCTGGTTGATCAGCTGCCCGGTATCTATGTTGCGGGCCGTCACGACGCCGTCAAAGGGAGCGTAGACCCTTTCAAAGCTCTGCAATTCTTTGAGCCGCTGCACATTCGCCTCGGCTGACTTCACTGCGGACGAAGTTGAGGCTGCCTGCGTGATGAAGGTATCGGTGTCCAGCCGGGAGACAGCATTGGAGTCTACGAGGCCTTTGTACCGGTCGGCCTGCACCTTTGCATTGCCGGCATTGGTCTGTGCGGTGACCAGGTCGGCCTGGGCCTGCGCCAGCTGCTGGTCCAGCTCAGGCGTGGCGATGACGGCCAGCAAGTCGCCCTTCTTCACACGTGCGCCGATATCGTAGTACCAGTGCACCAGGTAACCGTCGGTGCGGGCGTAGATCGGCGCGTCGGTATAGGCGGTCACGTTGCCCGGCAGCACAAACTCGTCTACAGGAGCGCCAGGTTTGGCCGGAGCCACCGAGACCGTGGGCGCGGCCGTCTCCTGCGTGTCGCGCGCCAGCACGGTATCGGCGTGAGAGCGGTGCACAATGCCCACCACAGCCAGCACGATCGCCACGGCCACCAGAATGCCCACGCCGGCGAGCGCCTTGCGCGGCGAGAGCGGCTCCTGTTCGGGAGCAGCTTCATGCGCTTCAGAAGAACGTGCGTTCTGTCGCGGCTGCTGTTGCGGGTTGGGTTTTGATTCGTTGCTCATGGAAAGCTACTCCGCGTTTTCATCGAATTCATCGAAGTCTGCGCCATTGGCCAGGGCCGGGGTTGCTTTACGCCGCCTCCTCCGCTCCAACCGTCCGTGCACAACCGAGAAAAATACCGGCACAAAGAACAGCGTGGCGACCGTGGCCAGCAGCAGGCCCCCGATCACGGCACGGCCCAGGGGCGCATTTTCTTCGCCGCCATCGCCGAGGCCCAGAGCCATCGGCACCATGCCGATGATCATCGCCAGCGCCGTCATGATGACCGGCCGCAGCCGGACGAATCCGGCATTCAGCGCCGCCTGCCGCGCATCGCCGACGAGGATCTCCAGCTGCTCGCGCGCAAAGCTTACCACCAGGATCGAGTTGGCCGTTGCCACGCCCATGCACATAATGGCGCCGGTCAGCGCCGGCACGCTCAGTCTCGTGTTGGTCAGGAACAGGAACCAGACGATGCCCGCCAGCGCTGCCGGCAGCGCCGCGATAATCAGGAACGGATCCAGCCACGACTGGAAGTTCACCACGATCAGCAGGTACACCAGCAGAATCGAAAAGGCCAATCCACTCAGCAGCCCGACATACGATTTGTACATCGTCTCGCTCTGGCCGCGCAGGATGAAGTGCGATCCGCGCGGCAGGTCTTTTTGGTGCTCCTTCACAATCCGTTCCATCGCCCGCGTCACCGAGCCCAGGTCCGTGCCCACAACATTGGCGTACACGTCAATCACCGGCTCGATGTCATAGTGGCTCACTGTGCCCTGCTCAGACCCTGGTTGGATGTCCGCCACGTTCGCCAGCACCGTCACCGGTTTTCCCATGCCCGGCGCGGATGTGGAGGGCGCGCCGGGAACCGCAGCAGCCGCCGAGCCCGGCGCCAGCGACGGCGCGTCGCTGCCTGGTTGCTGCACGGTGGCATTGCCGGTCATCGGCAGGCTGTTCAGTGAGGCCATCGTATCCAGCCGGTACTGCGGCGCCTGGATCGCGATGTTGTACGAAACGCCATTGCGCGGATCGAGGTAGAAGTTCGGGCTGGTCTGGAAGCTGCCGCTCAGCGCCACCAGCAGGCTCTGCGCCACATTCTGCTGGGTGAGGCCAAGCTCCCGCGCCCGTGTACGGTCCACATCGACCGTCATGTTTGGATTGTTGAACGGCTGCTGGATGCGCGCGTCCGCGGCGCCGGGCACGTAACGCACCTGGTCGAGGAGCCGCTCTGCCAGATCGCGGTTGCCGTTCAGATTCGGTCCGACGATCTGCAGATCGATCGGCGCAGCGAGCCCGAAGTTCAGAATCTGCGTGACGATGTCGACCGGCAATTCATAGAACGTCACGCCGGGGTAGTCGCGGGCCAGCACCAGGCGCAACTTGTCCACATACGCCTCTGTCGGGTGATGCTTCGCCGAGAGCTGCACCTGGATGTCCGCATCCGCCGGGCCGACGGGCGCCGAAGTGGAGTACGAAAGATTCAATGACGAGTAGGGAAGGCCGATGTTGTCGATGATGGTGACCATCTCGTCGGCAGGGATCTGTTCCCGGATGGTCTGTTCAATATGGTCGCAGAGAGCCGCCGTCTCTTCGATGCGCGTGCCGGTGTGCGCTCGCACGTGAATCTTGAACTGCCCGGAATCCACCTGCGGAAAAAAGTCTTCTCCCAGAAACGGCGTCAGGCACAGGCTGCCGACCGCGAAGACCACAAACAGCAGCAGGAAAATTCCGGAGTGGTCGACGCACAGCATCAACACCCGCACGTACGCATGGCGCATCTGCTCGAACCGGTGCTCAAACGCGAGTTGAAATTGCACCAGAGGATTGCGGCTCTTCTTCTTGCGTTCGATTTCCGCGTCGTCATGCTCTTTCAGCAGGTAGCGCGCCATGGTGGGAACCACGGTCCGCGAGAGCAGATAGCTGGCCAGCATGGCGAAGACGACCGCTTCGGCCAGCGGAACAAACAGGTAGCGCGCCACGCCGCTCAGCAGAAACATGGGAACAAACACAATGCAGATGGAAAGCGTGGAAACCAGCGCCGGGGTCGCAATCTGCGCCGCGCCGTCCAGAATCGCCTGCTCGATTTCTTTGCCCGATTCGAGATTGCGGTTGATGTTCTCGATTTCTACCGTCGCGTCGTCTACCAGGATGCCGACTGCCAGCGCCAGGCCGCCCAGCGTCATAATGTTGACGGTCTCGTGCAGCGCGTAGAGCATGCACAGCGAGCACAGGATCGAGAGCGGAATGGATACCGCGATGATCAGGGTGGAGCGCCAGCTTCCCAGGAAGATCAGGATCATGGTCGCGGTCAGGCAGGCGGCCACAAGAGCCTCGCGCACCACGCCGCTGATGGCGCCGCGCACAAAGATGGACTGATCCGAAACCGGGCTGATGTGAAGTGCGGGCGGCAGTTCGCCTTTGATGTAAGCCACCCGGTCGAGCACGCCCTTGATGATGTCCAGCGTCGACGCGGAGCCGGTCTTGAGGATGTTCATCAGCACGGCCCGGCGCCCATTCACACGCACGATGTTGGTCTGCGGCGGATTGCCGTCGCGCACGTGCGCGACATCATGGATGTACACCACGGTGCCGTTGACCGCCTTGATGGGCAGATTATTCAGCGCCTGTAGCGCGGTGGGGGCTGAGTTGGTTTCTACCTGGTATTCGAAGCGATCCAGCTTGATGGTGCCGGCCGGCGCGATCACGTTCTGACTCGAGATGGCGCTGACGACATCGGCCGGCGATAATCCCCGCGCCTGGAGAGCCTCCGGGTCCAGGTCTACCTGAATCTGCCGCTGCTTGCCGCCATACGGAAATGGCTCCTGCGCACCCTCGATCGTAGCCAGTTGCACCCTGATGGTGTTGGTAGCCAGATCGTTCAACTGCTGCTCATTCAGCCCTTGTCCGGAGAGACCCAGTTGCAGCACAGGAACGCTCGACGCGTTGTACTGGATCATGAAGGGCGGGTTCGTGCCCGCCGGCAATTGGCGCAGGGTCACCTGGCTGATTGCGGCTACCTCGGCGACGGCTGCGGCGATGTTCACATTCGGATGGAAGAAAATCTTGATGACTCCGACGCCCACCAGCGACTGCGACTCGATGTGGTCGATGTCATTGACCGTGGTGGTGAGTCCGCGCTCGGACGGGGCCACGATGCGCTCGGCCATCTGCTGCGGAGAGAGGCCGATGTAGTTCCAGACGATGGTGACAACCGGGATGTCGATGTTCGGAAAAATGTCCGTGGGCATCGACGTGATGCTGAAGACGCCAAGGATCAATATCAAAAACGCAAAGACGACAAAGGTATAAGGCCGCCTTAGCGCAAGCCGGACAATCCACATCATAAGCTTGGTACTCGCTCCTTGGCCGTCGTCCTGGTGGTGCTTCTGGCCCAGGCCCGGATGCTGTCATCCTCGGGAATTGCCTGGCGGATCAGCCATCCTGGCGCGGCTCGCGCCGGCTCGTCGGGTTCGGGAACCGGATCGAAGAACAGCAACCCGGTCCAACAATCAATTGAATCTATTATGGTAGTCGAAAGAGGGTGACAATCACACGCGCGTGGAAAGAGGGGTCATCCCCATTCATTAATGACGGGATGGGCGGTCGAAAAGACACATTCCGGCTTGTCGCCCATCCCGGCATATGAGCCGCGATTTTTTACTCTTCCTCAAGCAGCCGCTCGATCTCCGGCGCCAGCTTCTCCGGCCGGACGGAGGGCGAAAAGCGCCCCGCCACCTCGCCGGACCTCCGGACAAGAAACTTGGTAAAGTTCCAGGCCACGCGGCCGCCCGTGAAAATTCCGAACCGGCCGGACTTTTCTCTCTTGAGAAAGCGGTAAAGCGGGTGGGCATTCCTTCCATTCACATCGATCTTGGCGAAGAGCGGAAAACTTACCCCGAAGCGGGACGTGCAAAATGCGCCGATCTCCTCAGAAGTGCCGGGCTCCTGCCGGCCGAACTGATTCGATGGGAAGCCGAGGACTGCGAATCCGCGGCCGCGATAGGTGCGATAGAGGGTTTCGAGTCCCTTATATTGTGGGGTAAAGCCGCACCGGCTGGCCGTGTTCACGATCAGCAGCACCTGCCCTCGAAACTGTTCCAGGCTCACCGGGCGCCCGTCCAGAAGCTCCGCTGAAAATGCGAATACTGACCGCGCCCCATCCATTCTTCCACTCCCATCCATTTCAGTCGTCCCGCGTGAATGTCGAAATCCTCTTGAGCGCGCGGTGCCCTGTTTTGACCCTGCACGTCTAACGAGAATACTGCCCAGTGCAGAGTGGATGCACAGGCGCTCGAACCCGCCTCGGTCCGGTAGACTGTGGAAAGGTTCTTCCAGCGGCAGCATCCCGTCGCTGGGGCGAACCGCTCAGGGATCCCCCGGCAGCATGGGGCATTGGCATTCGTGGATTCCACCCCGAGTCCGAAGGCGGCAAGCGCGGCAGGGAATTGTTCTGAAACGTGAAGTGTCCGCGCCGATATCAGCCCGCCGGTTTGGGCGGGGTCGCCGGGGTCAAATATAATCATCTTTCCTCGATGCAGGATGAGATTTTGAGCAGTGAGGGTGTGCAAATTCTTCTCGTGAAGCTGAACTATGGACCGCACCAGTACCATTTGTGCTCGCCGCAGGGCCGCAGCCCGGTGAAGATCAAGCACACATTCATTGCCCGCGCCGCCTGCCGTCTCGCTCGCATGCTGGTCGTGGCCTCACTGGCCGTCACCGCCGGCGTGGCGCTGGCGCAGGCGCCGCAGGCTGGCGAGACTTCGCAGACCGCCCAGGCTTCGCAGACCATCGATCAGATCCGCGTGATCGGCAATCGCCGCATCCCCCGCGAGACCATCCTGGCCCGCCTCTTCACGCATCCCGGCGACGTCTACGATCCCGTCTCCATCGAGCGCGACTTCAACTCTCTCTGGAATACCGGCTACTTCGAGGATCTGCGCATCGAGCGCGAAGACACGGAAAAGGGGATCATCCTCAATATCTTTGTCCGGGAAAGACCCACGATCCGCGAGATCAATTACAAGGGCCTGAATTCCATCACCCAGTCCGACATCCTCGACCGCTTCAAGAAAGAGAAGGTCGGGCTCTCCGTTGACAGCCAGTACGATCCGACCAAGATCAAGCTGGCGGAAACGGTGATCAAGCAGATGGAGGCTGAGCACGGCCACCAGTTCTCCACCATCAAGACCGACGTGAAGACCATCCCACCGGCCTCGGTGCAGGTGAACTTCAACGTCAAAGAAGGCCCAGTGGTGAAGGTCGGGAAGATCCAGTTCACCGGCAACACCCACCTGAGCGCTCTCTACCTGCGCCGCTCGATGAAGAACCTCAAGCCGATCGGCATTCCGTACTCCATCATCTTCGAGGATCTCTTCCCGCAGACCTACGACTCCTCCAAGCTCGAAGAAGACACCGAGCGCGTGCGCCAGGCCTATCGCGACAAGGGCTATGCCAACGCAGCCGTCGAAACGCCCAAGACGCAGATCCGCGACCAGGGCGGCCTGAACTGGTTCACCTTCCGTCCCAACAAGGGCAAGCGTATCGATATCCTGATGCCGATTGAAGAAGGCGGCCGCTACCATTTGAGCGGCATTACCTTCACGGGCAACCAGCACATCACGAACCTGAAGGCGCTGCGCGCCACCTTCCCCATCAAGGACGGCGACTGGTTCAGTGCCACTCTGATCGGCAAGGGCCTCGACAACCTGAAGAAGGCCTACGGCAGCCTGGGCTACATCAACTTCGGCGCGATTCCGAAGCTCAACTACGACGAGCAGAAGAAGACCGTCTCGATGAGCATCGACATCGATGAGGGCAAACAGTTCTACGTTTCGCGCATCGAGTTCCAGGGCAACACCATCACCCGCGACCGCGTCATCCGCCGCGAACTGATGCTAGACGAAGGTTCGGTCTATAACTCGCAGCTCTGGGAGTACAGCCTGCTCCGCCTCAACCAGCTCGAATACTTCGAGCCGCTGAAGGTCGACCAGGACTCGGAGGCCCACCAGGATCCCGACAACGGCACCGTCGACCTGCTGCTGAAGGTGAAGGAAAAGGGCAAGAACTCGATCGGCATGAATGGCGGCGTCAGCGGTTTATCCGGCGCCTTCATCGGCCTCAACTACCAGACCAACAACTTCCTCGGCCTGGGCGAGACCCTGAGCGTGCAGGCGAACCTGGGCTCGATCAGCCGGCAGTTCCTCTTCGGCTTCACCCAGCCCTACATCAAGAATCGGCCCATCAACGTGGGCTTCCAGATCTTCAATCAGAAGCAGGATTACAACGCCGCCAAGAACTACCAGGCCACGACGGGTGCGTCCGTCAACCTTTCGGATGCGGAGAAATCGCTGACCCAGAACTACAACCAGTCGTCCGATGGATTTAACTTCTCCCTCAGCTATCCGCTCAAGCGCCACGCCTTCCAGCGTGTCGGCTTCACCTATTCCTGGACCCGTTCGTCGATCAGCGCGTTCAGCACCGCCTCGCAGACCTTCTTCCAGACCATCTCCTTCCGGTCGGGAATCCAGGGCTCCAATGCGCTGAGTGGCATCATCAACAGCTACGTCTCGCTCACCTACGCCTACAACACGGTCGACAGCCCATTGCGGCCGCATGGAGGCAAGGAATACACGGCTGCGTTGCAGGTGTCGGGCTTGTGGGGCAACGTGCGCTATATCGAGCCGGTGGTCTCCGCCACGCGCTTCATCCCCATGCACTACCTGCGGCCCACGCCCAACGGCCGCAACGTGCTCGGCCTGCGCGCGCAGATTGGCTATGTTGCGGGCTACAGCGGAGACGTCGCGCCGCCCCAGAACCGCTTCTACTCCGGCGGCGAAAACGAGCTGCGCGGCTTCGACGTGCGGAGCGCCACACCGTATGGCTATGTGCCGACGCGCGTCAACTTCCAGCTCACCAACCCTGACGGCAGCTGCGTTCCGCGCGATCCCACCAACCCGCAGGACAACCAGTGCATCCAGGTGGCGCTGCCGGTTTACGGCGTAGCTTCCATTGGCGGTGACACCAACTTCACGGCCAACGCCGAGTACCGCATCCCGGTTGTGGGTCCCTTCGACTTCAAGCTCTTTGACGACTTCGGCATCGATACCATCGTCGACAGGGGGCAGTTGAAGCAAAGCCCGCAGGGCTTCGCATCGTTGACGGCGCCCCTCTACGGCTGCCCGGTCTACAACAACGGCGCTTGCCAGGGCGGCATTCCCGGTTCTCAGGTCGGCTTCGAAAGGAACATACACCCGATCGTCGGAACCAACTTCGTTCCGCGCATGTCCACCGGCGTGGAACTCGCGGTGCTCATGCCGATCGTCAATGCGCCGTTCCGCCTCTACTACGCATGGAACCCGCTGCGCCTCTACGAGACGCCGTACTGCGACCTTTACGGCAGCAAGCAGGGAAGCTGCACGGCTCAGCTCATCACCCGGTCGATGTTCCCGCCTGGAGGCGCTGGCGACTATACCTACCAGGAAGCCATCGAGGCTTACGGGTCGCGGTACGTCTTCCGCGAGCCCCGTAAGACCTTCCGGCTGACGATCTCGACCACCTTCTAGCTTCAGCCAGACCTACTTTCGCAGGCCGCCTGCTACCCAGGCGGCCTTTCTTCTTTGGGCGTCTCATCTCGGAAACAGCACTTGGACCGCGTCGCGAATGCCGTATAATTCACGTGTAGTTCCTGGCTATGTTTTCGCTCTCCTTGCCGCCATCTCTTGCCTGCACTGCCCACCGCGATCGATCGAGGGGTGTCGGGTCGAACGATGGGATCGCCGATGCGCGTTGTGGCGCGAACGTTTAAGGCGAGGCAAGGACAGCGCTCCAGCAAGAGGCGTTG
>Ga0335072_10011024_pt1 | contig 12966 bp, 11 predicted proteins | sample Lox_Sample_21_FD_206725 | JGI IMG/M metagenome (GOLD analysis project Ga0335072, IMG submission 206725) | Soil microbial communities from Loxahatchee National Wildlife Refuge, Florida, United States - Lox_Sample_2.1 | ecosystem: Environmental > Terrestrial > Soil > Wetlands | place: USA...
GCTGGTATGCGCGGCAGTACGTGAGACCTTCGAGGAATCCGGAGTTCTGCTCGCCGGGTCAGCGGCCGAGGCGATCGTGGCGGACACGACAGGCGACGACTGGGAAGCGGACAGGCACGCGCTGCTTGACCGGTCGCTGTCGCTCGCTGAGCTGCTCGCCAGGCGCGGGCTGATCTTGCGGTCAGACCTGCTGCGCCCATGGGCAAGGTGGATTACGCCCGCGGCGGAGCCGCGCCGGTTCGATGCCCGCTTCTTCGCCGCGGCAATGCCGCCAGGTCAGCGCACCAGGGACGTCGGCGGCGAGGCGTCAGCGGTGCAGTGGATTTCCCCGGCCGGTGCGATAGATGCCGGGCGGGCGGGCGAAATCGAGCTGTGGCTGCCGACGGCGATGACGCTAGCCGAGCTTTCCGACTACTCCGAGGTCGAAGGGGTGCTCGGGGCGTCGCGGGAGATCGCGCCAAGGCAGCCTGAGCTGTTCGTGGCTGACGGCGAGACCTGGCTGTCGGTTCCAGGAAACAAGGAGTATCCGCTGTGACCTCCGGTGGGATCGACGGGTCTGGCACTGAACGGGCTCTTTGCGTGCTGGCGCCTAACCCTTCGCCCATGACGCTCGACGGCACTAATACGTGGCTCATCGCCGAGCCAGGGTCGTCATCGGCCATCGTGGTCGACCCAGGGCCAGATGACCACGGCCACCTGCGGCGGGTATGCGCGGTGGCCGAGGAGGCCGGGCAGCGGATCGTCGCGATCGTGCTGACGCACGGGCATCCCGATCACTCTGCGGGGGCCAGGACCCTAGCCGGGCTGACCGGCGCCGGCGTGCGTGCGGTAGACGTGGCGCACCGGCTCGGCGATGAAGGGCTGCCGCCTGGCAGCGTTCTAGCCGACGGCGGCACCGAGCTTGAGGTTCTCCCGACGCCTGGTCACACCGCTGACTCTGTTTGCCTTTATTTGCGGGCCGATCAGGCCGTGCTCACGGGCGACACCGTGCTCGGGCGCGGAACGACCGTGATCGCGCATGACGGGGACCTCGCGGACTACTTGCGGTCGCTTGACCGGCTCCGTGGTCTCGCGGACTCGACAGAGCTGAGCGCGCTGTTGCCTGGGCACGGGCCCTTGCTGTCTGACCCGCGCGGAGTGCTCGATTTCTACGCGCGGCATCGCGCCGAGCGACTTGACCAGATCAGGGCCGCACTCGCGGCGGGTGACCGGACGCCACGGCAGATCGTCGAGCGGGTGTACGCCGACGTTGATCGCGGCCTCTGGCCCGCCGCCGAGTTGTCAGTGCGAGCGCAGTTGGGCTACCTGGCGGGGCTCGGCGAGCTGCCGGCGAGTGGGGGCTAGCGGGCGCGGCGGCGCAGGCGATCCGGGTCGATGATGAGCACGGACTTGGCGGAGAGCTGGATCCAGCCACGGGCCGCGAAGTCCGCCAGGGCCTTGTTGACGGTTTCCCTTGAGGCGCCGACGAGCTGTGCGAGTTCTTCCTGTGTCAGGTCGTGGCTGACGCGGATGCCGTCTTCTTGCTGCGCGCCGAACTTGTCGGACAGCTCGAGCAGCGCCTTGGCGACCCGGCCAGGGACGTCTGTGAAGATCAGGTTCGTGTTCGCATCGGTGATCACCCGCAGCCGCTGTGCCAGTTCGCGCAGCAGCAGCAAGGCAATCGCCGGCCGGTCGAGCAGCACCTGGCGCAGGTCCGTGTGCGCGATCGCGGCGAGCCTGGCGTCGGTGACGGCGCTGGCATTGGACGTGCGGTAGGTGGGATCGAACATGGCGAGCTCGCCGAACATGTCGCCTGGGCCCTGAACTCTGATTAGTACTTCGCGGCCGTCTGAGGAGGTGCGGGTCAGCTTAACTTTGCCGTCGATGACCACGTAGAGCTGGTCGTCGATGTCGCCCTCGTCGTACAGGTTTTCGCCGCGTTTTAGCATGACTGTGTGAATGTGCGGCCTGATGGCCTGCACGTCGTCGTCGGTCAGCTCGCGAAGCAGGGGCGCCTCGCTGAGCGTGCGCGCGTCCTCGTCAGTGAACTCGGAGTTAACCCCCACGTGAGTCGTCTTGCCCATGTTCGCTCTCCGCTAGCCGCTTTCGGCAGGCCTCGATCTCATCTTCGGCAGCCTGCCTGTTCGCCCACTTGGCCGCGGCGACTTCCTTGCCTGGTTCGAGCGCCTTGTATACCTCGAAAAAATGCTGGATCTCAAGCAGGTCGAATTCTGATACGTCGGTGATGTCCTGTAGGTTCGCGATCCTGGGGTCGGTAGCGGGAACGCAGAGCACTTTGTCGTCCTTGCCCTTTTCGTCCCTCATGCGGAACATGCCGAGTGCCCGGCAGCTAATCAGGCAACCGGGGAAGGTCGGCTCCTCAAGTAGCACGAGCGCGTCAAGCGGATCCCCGTCCTCCGCGAGGGTGTTCTCGATGAAGCCGTAATCTGCCGGGTACCTGGTTGAGGTGAAGAGCATCCGGTCAAGGCGAATGCGACCGGTTTCATGGTCCATCTCGTACTTGTTCCGCTGACCCTTCGGGATCTCGATGACCACATCGAACTGCACGGTCCGCTCTCCTAACCCGGCCCTTGCCCGGCCGCCGATTGCCGCAATGCCCGCACGTGCACTTCAGTTGTGATGTATACCCTCGGTGTCGGCCACCTGTCGAAGCGAGGCCGGAGATGGGGCCCGCACGGGTGGTCTGCGAGCAGCGGAGGGAATGGTTGAACCGGCTGGCGCGAATGGCGGCCCTGACGCTCGCACTGCTCTGCCTCTTTACGATCGGCGCGGGAGCAGCGGTGGCGCGCATGCTGCCGGCCAGGCTCGCGCTCTTTCAGCTACCCGAGGTTTCGAACGCCCAGGGCAGCGCGTCACGGCAACTGCTTCAGACGGCCACCGACCCGGCAGGCGGCACGGTCAGTTCGCCGGCCCCGGCCGCGGTGGCGGCGAAGCTAGCCGGCCTCATCGATTCAGGTGGCCTCGGCCAGCAAGTAGGCGCGCTTGTCGTCAACCTCACCAGTGGGCAAGTCCTGTACTCGCGCGACGCTGACACCGGTTTCACGCCCGCATCGACGACCAAGATCGCGACGGCCGTAGCGGCGATCCGCACGCTCGGGCCTGAAGCGAGGTTCACGACATCGGTAACACTGAGCCAGGCGGCGAGCGGTACCAGCGATCTCACGCTTGTCGGGGGCGGTGACCCCACGCTGTCCGCCGGTCGCTACCCGGCTTCCTTCTACCCTCAGCCGGCCAGCCTGGCCGCGCTAGCGGCCGGGGCCGCCAAGGCGCTGAAGGGCAAAGGGGTCACGTCTGTGCACCTCACCTACAACAACAGCCTGTTCACCGGCCCGACCGTGGCCGATGGCTGGCCGGGCGACGATTACATCACCACGGGGAACGTGGCTCCGATCACCGGCCTCGAGGTCGACCAGGGCAGGCTGACCGCTTCTGGCCGGCCTCAGGACTACGACGATCCGTCGAACTACTCGCCCCGCTCCATGACCCCTGGCCGCGACGCAGCCGTCGCCTTTGCCGGGTTCCTGCGAAAGGACGGCATTACGGTCAAGAACATCCCTGTGCAGGTCAAGCCCGGCGCACCGGCAGGTACCGAGATCGCGGCCGTTAAGTCGGCGACGCTGGCGCAGATGGTGCAGTGGATGCTTCAGGAAAGCAACAACGTCATCGCCGAGACGCTGGCCAGGCATGTGGCGATCGCCACCGGCAGGCCCGCGACGTTCACCGGCGCCGCGCACGCGGTGATGGCGGTCGACGGCAGCCTCGGCATCCATGGCATTCACCTGCATGACGGCAGCGGGCTTTCTCCACTGGACAAGATCTCGCCGCATGCCCTTGTCAGCCTGGTGAAACTGGCGGCGGGAAATGAGATCCCCGGCCTTCGCTCAGTGCTCACTGGCTTGCCGGTGGCCGGGTTCGCCGGAACGCTTGGCCCTGGCAGTTCCTTCGGCCCGTTCGGCCGGCCGGCGCTCGGTACGGTGCGGGCGAAGACGGGGAACCTGTCAGACGTGGCCACGATGACCGGCATCGCTTACGCCTCCGATGGTTCCTTGCTGATCTTCGCCTTCATGGGTAATGACATCAGCGCCAAGGACGGCCTCGAATCCGAGTCGATGCTCAGCCAGCTAGCCACTCAGCTAGCCGGATGCGGCTGCCGCTGACCGTTACGCCGGCGGGCCACGTACGGTGTAGGGGTGAGCAGCTCGCAGATGATCGACTGGAATGTGGCTACTTCGACCGCTATCCGCTGGGTCAGGCCAGGCCCGCAGGTAAGCCTGAACGAGGCTCGTCGCGTGGTCGCCGAGCTTCGCGGTCAGGCCCTGGCGGTGGCGCAGCCGGTCAGGGACGTGACCGGCCTGCCAGGAGGCGACGATGGCGGGCAGGTGACCATTGTCGACCGGCCCGGCTGGATCAAGGCGAACATCAGCGGCTTCCAGGTTGTGCTTGATCCGCTGGTCGAGCACATGCAAGAGATCGGCGCGGCGCCCGCCTCCGGCTCGGTGCTGACCGCGGTTGGTTCGCGCGTCACGGGGATGCAGGCGGGCCTGATCTTGTCTTACCTGGCCAGCCGGGTACTCGGCCAGTATGAGCTTTTCCTGCCGCCCGACCCTGAACTGCCCGCCGCCGACGCTCCGCCAGGGCGGCTTACCCTCGTGGCGCCCAACATCGTCATGGTGGAACGTGAGCTAGGCGTGAATCCCAGTGACTTCCGCCGCTGGGTATGCCTGCACGAGGAGACGCACCGTACGCAGTTCACCTCGGTGTCCTGGCTGCGCCCCTATGTTCAGCAGCAGATGACCGAGTTCCTGCTCGCGTCGGAACTCGACCCGGCATCGATACTGAACCGGATGAGGTCGGCTGCCGGCGCGGTCTCCGGCGCGGTGCGCGGCGGCGACGGAGAAAGCCTTATCGAGGCGATCCAGAGCCCCCGGCAGCGCGAGATCCTTGACCGGCTCACCTCCGTCATGACCCTTGTGGAGGGACATGGCGACTATGTGATGGACGCTGTCGGCCCGAGTGTCGTGCCCAGCGTCGAGCAGATCAGGGCCAAGTTCAATGCCAGGCGTTCCAGCGGCAACCGGGGCGAGCAGGTGATCCGCCGCCTTCTCGGCATCGACCTGAAAATGCGCCAGTACCAGCAGGGCGAGGCCTTCGTTCGTGCGGTCGTCGATGAGGCGGGCATGGCGACCTTCAACCGCGTCTGGACGTCTCCTGAGACGCTGCCGACAAGAGAAGAATTCCTTAACCCCGGCCGCTGGCTTGAGCGAGTCGGCGGCAGCGCGATCACGGCGCCAACGGACGACGGGCCGGCGCAGGTGAACGGCTGAATGCCGCAGCGCCTGGACGGCCGCATCCCGCGGTCGCGGCGACCAGGCTGGCCGTCAGGCGCGCGCTTACTGGAATGGAGCCAGCCGCGCTCGTGCTTGCTGGCTGCTCGGGTGGTCCCGACTCGCTCGCGCTCGCGGCCGCGCTGGCCTTCGAGGCCGCAGGGCTCGGGTTGCGGGCTGGCATGATCACCGTGGATCACGGGCTGCAGGCCTGCTCGAAGGAGCAGGCGGCGCGCACGGCCGCGGTCGCTGAACGACTCGGGCTTGACCCGGCCATGACCGTATCTGTCACGGTGACCGCCGGGGGCGGGCCTGAAGCGGCCGCACGGCACGCCAGGTACATGGCCTTCGAGTCGGCCATGGCCCAGACGGGTGCCAGGGCACTGCTACTCGGCCACACCATGGACGATCAGGCAGAGACCGTGCTGCTCGGGCTGGCTAGGGGTTCGGGCGCCAGGTCGATCGCCGGCATGGGCGCCGTCACCGGGCACTACCTCCGCCCCTTCCTCGGGTTGCGGCGCGAGCAGACCATCGCGGCCTGCGCCGCTCTCGGACTGAGTCCCTGGCATGACCCGCAGAACCGCGACGAGACCTTCCGCAGGATAAGGGTCAGGGAGCGGATCTTGCCGCTGATGGAAGAGCTGATAGGGCCGGGCGTCACCGAGTCACTGGCGCGCACGGCTGACCGGCTCAGAGCCGATGCCGATCTCCTCGACTCGGTCGCCGCCGAGCACGCGGCGAGGCTGCTGCGATCCGGAGAGGCGCTGGCGGTCGGTGACCTGGCAGGTTTGCCAGAGGCGATCAGGACCAGGCTGCTCAGGCTGGCCGCGCTCGGTGCCGGCGTCCCGGCAGGGTCGCTGAGCAGTGTTCACATCGCGGGCCTTGAGGCGCTTGTCACGAACTGGCACGGGCAGCGCGGCGTCGACCTGCCTGGCGCTGTCAGGTGCGAGCGACGGTATGGCAGGCTGCACTTCACCGATGGATCGTGAAGTACGGCGTTTGCCTACGCAGTTTTGCCTACGCAGTGGAGGGTCGCCAGTGGACGCAGCCGACGTTGGCGCGGACCTGCTCAACGTGCTGATCACGCAGGAACAGTTGGAGGCCAGGATCGCCGAACTGGCCGCGCAGATCGACGCGGATTACGCTGGCCGCGAACTTCTGCTCGTGGGAGTGCTCAAGGGCGCGGTCATGGTGATGGCCGACCTGGCCCGCGCCATGCACCTTCCGGTCAGCATGGACTGGATGGCGATCTCCTCGTACGGATCAGCTACTACCTCCTCAGGGGTGGTGCGGATACTGAAGGACCTCGATGCCGACATAAGCGGTAAGCACGTGCTGGTCGTCGAGGACATCGTGGACTCCGGCCTCACCCTGTCCTACCTGGTCAACAACCTCCAGTCCCGCGATCCTGCCTCGGTGGCGGTCTGCGTGCTGCTGCGCAAGCAGGCCGCCTCGCAGATGGCGGTCGACGTCGCCTACACCGGCTTCGAGATCGCCGACGAGTTCGTGATCGGCTACGGGCTGGATTACGCGGAGCGTTACAGGAACCTTTCGTTCATCGGCACACTCGCACCGCACGCCTACACTAGATAGGACCGGGCTACGTGCGACGCACAGGCGCGGGCAGGCGCGGGAACACATCTGAAGTTAGATCGCGTTTACTTCGGTAGAGGCGGAGATAGGGCACGCGGCTTCCTGAGTGCCGCCTACGTGTCGGTGCAAATCGGTGCGGTGTACCGTCGGTTTTCTCGCTTGGCAGCGGGAAGAGAGGGCATATCGCGCATGGAAGGCTCGGACGTACTGCGCTCCTGCCGGCAGGCGGCGGGACACGAGGCTCGGCAGGAGGTACCGGCCCGGCTCGGCCGGAGCCGTTAACCGATGGATCTGAAGCGCATTTTCCGCGGCTGGATGCTCGCCATCCTGCTCGTTTTCGTGCTGCTCATCGTGGTGCTCAAGTTCACTGGTTCGAGCACGTACCAGAAGGCGAGCACCGCCCAGGTCGTCAAGCTGGTACAGCAGCATCAAGTGAAGTCGGCGATCATGACGGTGCCGACTCAGGTGATACAGGTCACCACGAACAAGGGCCAGCAGTTCGAGGCCACTTGGGTCGGCAGCCAGGAGAACAGCCTCTCCAAGATGCTGCAGAGCCAGTACAACGCCGGTCAGCTCTCCGGCGGTTACAACGTGCTCGACCCCCAGGGCAACTCACTGCTGTCCGTACTGCTCGGCTGGCTGCCGTTCATCGTGATCTTCCTGCTGTTCTTCGTCTTCATGAACCAGATGCAGGGCGGCGGCTCGCGGGTCATGAACTTCGGCAAGTCCCGTGCCAAGCTGATTACCAAGGACACACCGAAGACCACCTTCGCGGACGTCGCCGGGGCGGACGAGGCAATCGAGGAACTCGAGGAGATCAAGGAGTTCCTGCAGACTCCCGCCAAGTTCCAGGCGATTGGCGCCAAGATCCCCAAGGGCGTGCTGCTCTACGGCCCGCCAGGTACCGGCAAGACGCTGCTGGCCAGGGCGGTGGCGGGCGAGGCTGGCGTGCCGTTCTACTCGATCTCCGGTTCCGACTTCGTCGAGATGTTCGTAGGTGTCGGCGCCTCCCGCGTCCGCGATCTGTTCGAGCAGGCCAAGGCCAACGCGCCGGCGATCGTGTTCGTCGATGAGATTGACGCCGTCGGCCGGCACAGGGGCGCGGGCTTCGGCGGCGGACACGACGAACGCGAGCAGACCCTGAACCAGTTGCTCGTGGAACTCGACGGGTTCGACACCAAGGGCGGCGTGATCGTGATCGCCGCCACCAACCGGCCAGACATTCTTGACCCGGCCCTGCTGCGTCCAGGCCGGTTCGACCGGCAGATCGTCGTGGCCCAGCCTGACCTGGCAGGCCGTAAGGGCATCCTGCGGGTACACGCGCGCGGCAAGCCATTCGCTCCTGACGTCGACCTTGACGTGATCGCGCGGCGCACGCCCGGATTCACCGGCGCGGACCTGGCGAACGTCATCAATGAAGGCGCGCTGCTCACCGCCCGTGGTAACCAGACCCAGATCTCGATGGCCAACCTGGAAGAGGCGATAGACCGCGTAACGGCCGGACCTAAGCGCAAGAGCGTGCTGCTTTCCGAGAAGGAACGGAAGATCATCGCCTATCACGAGGGCGGTCACGCGCTCGTCGGCCACGCGATGCCGAATGCCGACCCGGTACACAAGATCACGATCATCCCGCGCGGGCGGGCGCTCGGCTACACGGCGGCCGCGCCATCGGAAGACAAGTTCCTGGTCAGCAGGGCAGAGATGATGGACCAGCTCGCGATGCTGCTCGGCGGGCGTGCCGCGGAGGAGCTGGTCTTCCACGAGCCGACTACCGGTGCGGCGAACGACATCGAGAAGGCCTCGGCCATCGCCCGCGGCATGGTCACCGAGTACGGCATGAGCGAGAAACTCGGTGCACGCAAGTTCGGCAGCGGGGACTCCGAGCCCTTCCTCGGCCGGGAGATGTCGCATTCCAGGGACTACTCGGAGGAGATCGCCTCGGCCATCGACGACGAGGTCAGGCGGCTCATCGAGTCCGCTCACGACGAGGCGTGGGACGTGCTCGTGCAGTACCGCGACGTGCTTGACTCGCTCGTGCTTCACCTCATGGAGCACGAGACGTTGTCGAGGACGCAGGTGCTCGAGATCTTCGCGCCGGTGCAGAAGCGGCCATCACGAGGTTCCTACACCGGTTACGGCAAGCGGATGCCTTCCGACCGGCCGCCCGTGCTTACGCCGAAAGAACTGGCGCTCACCGCCGCGTCCGATGGCAAAGACCTGCCGCGCAGCGGCAATGGCCAGGCACCGGGTCTTGGCAACGGCTTCGCCGACCCGATGACGAAGCCGTTCGGCTTCGACGGCCACGGCATCGACTCACTTGACGACCCGTTCGGCACTGACCAGAGCGGCCAGGGCCCGAGCGACGACCTGGGTTGAACGACGAAGTAGACCTCGGCCGGATTGAGCGAGCGGTCATGGAGATCCTGCTCGCCATTGGCGAGGACCCGGAGCGGGACGGCATCAAGGACACCCCGCGCCGGGTCGCTCGCGCCCTGGCCGAGCAGTTCGCCGGGTTGCGGCAGTCGCCTGCCGATGTGCTTACTACCGTGTTCGATGCCGATCACGATGAAATGGTGCTAGTTCGCGATATTGAGATGTTCTCGACGTGCGAACATCATCTGACTCCCTTTTTCGGTCACGCTCATGTCGGATATATACCGAACGAAAAGGGGCAGATTACTGGCCTGTCCAAACTGGCGAGACTGGTCGACGTTTACGCCAGGCGCCCGCAGGTACAAGAGCGCATGACCAGTCAGATCGCCGACTCGCTGATGGATGTGCTAGAGCCAAGAGGCGTTATCGTTGTTGTCGAGGCGGAGCACCTGTGCATGGCAATGCGCGGCGTGCGCAAGCCAGGAGCCAAGACCGTAACATCAGCTGTCCGCGGCTGCTTCCGCAGTTCGGATAGCACCAGGGCAGAGGCCATGAGCTTGCTGATGGCCCGCCACTAGCGGGTTCGCCCGCACCACGGCCACTTTGTGACTACGCTGACCCCGTGAACCGGGGCCGCACCTACGTGCCGGAGATGACGGACCTTATCGGGCAAGACCCTGCTGAGCCCGCTTCAAGCGCGACGCAGCGGCCCAACAAGCCGGCTGCGCATTTGGCGTCCTTGCCTTCGGCATTCAGTGCCCCGCGCCCCATCGACCGGCGTCAGCAGCGACGATGGGTGCCAAGGCTCGCTTGCTGGGTCATGGCCGCCGTTGGCCTGTCGTTTATCGTTCTCGGGGTAAATGCCGGCCTTTATGATCAGCTTAAAAACCCGCATAGCCCGGCCGGCCGTGCGCTGCACAAGGTCGCGCTTAACACTCCGGGATCGCTGACGCTGACGGTCGCGCTTAACCGAACCTTGCTGATCGTCACCGGATTGCTCTTGCTCATGCTCTGCCACGGGCTGATCCGTCGCAAGCACCGGTCGTGGCAGGCCGTGATGACGCTGCTCATCGTCGCCGCCGGGCTCAATGTGCTGAGGCTGAAGCACCAGCTTCCGACGATTGGCCTTGCCGTGGTGATCAGCGGCTTCGCGATCACCGCCGTGCTCGTCGGGCTCGGCTTCGCCTACCGGCGCGAGTTTTACGCACTCGGCGACCCGCGCACCAGGTGGCGGGCGCTCTGGGTCTTCGTCTGGATCCTTTGCGCGGACTTCGTCATCGGCCTGTCCTTTATCGCCCTGCGGGACCTGACCAGGCCATATACCTTCCCGCAGCGGATCGAGGCGGTCACCGTGCTGACCGCCGCGCTCGGCTTCATCACCGTAATCATGACCGCGTATTTGTTCCTGCGGCCGGCCGAGCCGCAAGGCAAGCTCGGGGTCAAGGACGCGGAGCAGATCAGAGGGCTGCTTGCCCGCTATGGCGAGTCCGACTCACTCGGATACTTCGCCCTGCGCGATGACAAGAGCGTGATCTGGTCGCCGACCGGCAAATCGTGTGTGTGTTACCGGGTGCTGTCAGGCGTCATGCTCGCCAGCGGCGACCCGCTCGGTGACCCGGAAGCCTGGCCGGGCGCGATCAACGAGTTCCTCGACATGGCGGCACGCCACGCCTGGGCACCTGCCGTGGTCGGCTGCAGCGAGCTTGGCGCTGAGGTGTGGTGCCGCACAGGCGACCTCACGGCACTTGAACTCGGGGACGAAGCCGTGGTGTCTGTCGCCGACTTCTCGCTCCAGGGCCGTGCCATGCGCAACGTAAGGCAGATGGTGACCAGGGTATGCCGGGCCGGCTACGTGTCGGAGGTCAGGCGGGTGAGCGACGTGCCGCCAGACGAACTGGCCAGGATGGCAATGCAGGCTGATTCCTGGCGCGGCACCCCGACCGAGCGGGGCTTCTCGATGGCGCTCGGAAGGATCGGCGGACCCGGCGATGAGAACTGCATGGTCGCCACCGCGACCCAGGACGGCGAGTTGAAGGCATTGCTGCACTTCGTGCCCTGGGGAACAGACGGACTGTCGCTTGACCTGATGCGCAGGGACCGATCGGCTCAGCCTGGTCTCAACGACTTCATGATCGCGGAGACGATCAAGGCGGCCAGGGATCTTGGGGTCAAGCGGATCTCGCTGAACTTCGCCGCCTTCAGGGCCGCGCTCGAACGCGGCGAGCGGATCGGCGCCGGCCCGGTCACCCGCGCCTTCCGCCGGCTGTTGCTTTTCCTGTCGCGCTGGTTCCAGATCGAGTCGCTTTACAAGTTCAACGCGAAGTTCTGCCCGCAATGGGTGCCGCGCTTCATGGTGTTCGCCGGGCCGCGCGACGCGATAAGGGTCGGCCTGTCCGCCCTTGAGGCCGAGGCCCTGCTGGCATGGCCCACGGTCGAGGCACGCAGGCTCATCCGCCGCAAGACCCGCCGCGCCGCCCGCGCCTTCCGCGCGCTACGCGCTCGCGGGGCAGTACGGGCCGGGCGCTAGCCGATACCGGCGTACCTGACGGCGCTGGCGATAGGCTGCGGCCCATGTTGCATCCTTGGCGCTTGCCTGGACTGCCGGTGCAGGACAGGTGCCTGGTCATGGGCGTCGTGAACGTGACACCCGACTCGTTCTCCGACGGCGGCAAGTGGTTTTGCGCGGCGGACGCGATCGCCCACGGCCTTGAGTTGCTTGCCAGCGGCGCCGACATCATCGACGTGGGCGGCGAGTCCACCAGGCCAGGAGCGCCCAGGGTCAGCGAGGAAGAGGAACTGCGCCGGGTCGGGCCCGTCATCGCCGAACTCGTCAGGAGCGGAGCCACGGTCAGCATCGACACCATGCGGGCCGCTGTGGCCGAGATGGCTGTCGATGCGGGCGCCAAGCTGGTGAACGACGTCAGCGGCGGCCTCGCCGACCCGGAAATGGCACGGTTGATCGCGCGGGTCCGGGTGCCTTACGTGGTGATGCACTGGCGCGGGCAGAGCGCGGACATGGACAGCCGTGCGGTCTATGACGACGTGGTCGCCGAGGTCAGGGCCGAACTGGCCAGCCGGGTCACCGCTCTCGCCGAAGCCGGCGTGGAGCCTGGACGGCTGGTACTTGACCCTGGCCTCGGCTTCGCCAAGCAGCCAGCCCATAACTGGTCGCTGCTGACCAGGCTGCGTGAGGTCAGCGCGCTTGACCATCCTGGCGCACCGTTCCCTGTCCTTGTTGGCGCGTCGCGCAAGCGCTTCATCGGGCGGCTGCTCGCGAGCGCCGTTGATGGCCAGCCACGTTCCTTCGATCAGTCAGACGATGCGACGATTGCCCTCACCGCGCTCGCCGCGACCGCAGGTGCCTGGTGCGTCAGGGTTCATTCGGTGCCAGGCAACGCTGACGCGGTCAAGATAGCGGCCCGCTGGCAGCAGGAAACGTGAGCGAACAATTCGTCATTGCCCTGGGAAGCAACCTGGGAGAAAGACTCGCCAACCTCCAGGCCGGAATCGACTATCTCGCGGCGGTGCCTGGCCTCGAAGTGACCGCCGCGTCCCCGGTTTACGAGACCGCGCCGGTCGGCGGCCCGCCGCAGCCCGACTACCTGAACGCGGTCGTCCTGGCGGACAGCGCGCTTACCGCGCGGGTAATCCTCGGCCGCTGCCAGGCCGCCGAGCG
>Ga0335072_10011025_pt1 | contig 12964 bp, 11 predicted proteins | sample Lox_Sample_21_FD_206725 | JGI IMG/M metagenome (GOLD analysis project Ga0335072, IMG submission 206725) | Soil microbial communities from Loxahatchee National Wildlife Refuge, Florida, United States - Lox_Sample_2.1 | ecosystem: Environmental > Terrestrial > Soil > Wetlands | place: USA...
TGCAACCCTGCATCTTGCACAGACTCCTTTAGAAAACCATTGCCGCCCTTCCGTAGATGTGCTCTTCGCGAGTGCGGCCGCAGCCTACGGTCCAGCGGTTCTAGCCGTCGTGCTTACCGGCATGGGTTCCGATGGACTCGCCGGGGCACGCTCCATCAGGAAACAGGGAGGCATTGTGCTCGCCCAGGATCAGGCTTCAAGCGCGGTCTGGGGTATGCCTGGCGTGGTGGCCGGCGCTGGACTCGCCCAGCACGTACTTCCGCTCCATGCTTTGGCAGCAGAAATCCGTCGTCAGGCCGCTCCTCGCCAGTCAAACGCGGGCTCCGCGCAAGAATCATCCGGAGCGGGGGCCTAGACATGCCGCCCTCTGCTGAAGTGGACTACGGATTCCTGCGCCGAATCGTCACTTCAACGTCACAGAATGTTCTTGACCCCTCCTCCGACTATTTATTCGACAATCGTCTGTCCCCCATTCTCCGAAGCCAGGGAATGTCGCACCTTCAAGATCTTGTCCAATTTCTTCGCCTGCGCAGGAATCCTGGACTTGAGCGGGCGATTGCGGAGGCCATGACAATCAACGAAACCAGTTTCTTCCGCGACATTCGTCCGTTCGATCTACTGCGGTTCGAATTGTTGCCACGCCTCATTGAGCTTCGCCGAGTTTCCCGCCGTCTTCGCGTTTGGAGTGCGGCGTGTTCCACCGGGCAGGAGGCATACAGCATCGCCATGCTGCTTCGCGATCATTTTCCCTTCCTTGCCGGTTGGAACATTCAGATCGAAGGAACCGATATCGCTTCCGAGGTCGTCGAACGCGCCCAGCGGGGATTGTTCCATCGCATCGAAATGAATCGCGGCCTGCCCGCCCGTTACCTTGTCCGGTTCTTTGACCGGCAGGGCGATGAATGGATCGCGAAGCGAGAGATCCGCGACCCCTGCCATTTTCGACAAGCCAATCTTTGCCAGTTACCGATGCCGTTTCGTGAGCGGTTCGATATCATCTTCCTCCGCAACGTCATGCTCTATTTCTCTCACGAAACCCGGGCCGCGCTGCTCGCCAACATCCACCGCCTGCTTGCGCCGGATGGTCTGCTATTTCTCGGGGTTGCGGAACAACCGCCCGATCCGTCCCCGTGGATCCCCGTCCTCGCCAGTGGCACCTGCTACTTCAAACCGCGGCACAGTTGAACGGCAGGTTGAAGACAGAAGTGACTCGATCCCCCCGACCGGTGACCAAGGTACTCCCCAAAAGTTGTAGCCGTCCTTACACCTTGGTGTCGTCAGGGAGTAGAATCCCTTTCTAAACCGGGTCCCGATCCGGGCTTATTGTCGGGTAACCGGAGAAGCTCGTTATGTGTGCCGACCCCACGGCCTCGTCCAATTCTCGGTCCAAACAAACAGGAGGGCAGCATGCATTCCATGGACAGCTGGTCCGACAGATCGTCGTTACCGCATCGTGAGAGGGCCGAACGACGCCCAGTTCCCGAGCTTTCCGCGTACCACTGGAGCGGCGCTGGCCTCAAGCAGGAAGGCGTGAAGAATATCAGTTCGACCGGCGTCTATCTGCTTACCCAGGAACGCTGGCTCCCGGGTGAATCGGTTTCTCTTACCCTGCAAAGACAAGGTCCGCCGGAACCCATCTCTGATCGTCGAATCACACTCCGGACGGTTGCAGTTCGCTGGGGCGAGGATGGCGTGGCTCTATCCTTCCTTCTTCCCAACGACCTTGATGTTCGCCTTTGGGATAGTCCTCTCAAATGTGCATCGGAACACACCGAGCCGGAAGACATCCTGCGCGAATTTCGAATGGCCGAAGCCGTCGCTTTTTTGAACCGGATTTGTCCTTCCAAGACCGATGAAGTCAGGACCTTGCTTCGCGAAGGCTTGAGCAATTACAGAGTGGCCAGCGCGGTTGAGATTGCATTTAAGGCCCATGAGATGCTGAACGCCACGATCAATATCGAGAAAATTCGCATTCACCCAAAGGTCCTGTTGCGCATTCTTGAAGACGGTTCGTGGGCCGAGGCTGAGTGGATTCAGGAACTCTGGGCTGGCATCCTTGCCACTTCCTGCACGCCGGACGGCAATGACGAGTCCAGCCTCGTGTACTCCGAATTGCTCAGTCAGCTGACCCCGATTCATCTCCGCATCTTCGTGGCCGCATGCACAAGATCCAAGAAGGTCATTTCCGGAGTGGGAAGGATCTCCTCCCGTCCGTTCGCCTGTTCGACTGAGGAAATCATGAGAATCACCGGTTCGCGCGATCTGCTCCGCATCGAGCGCGATCTGGAACATCTCACCGACCTCGGCCTGCTTGAAAAGCGTAATAAGGAGTCATTTTTTGTCGCAGTTGACGAAGAGAACATAACGCCGACAAGCCTCGGCTTGCAGTTGTATGCCCGCTGCCACGGCCATCGCGGCAAGGCGCAGGATTTCTTCCACAGCGGCCCCGGGGATCCGGCTGAGGATATCCTGCTTTCGAACGGATCCTAGACTCCCGCTTGATGCGTGTCGCTTCAACCACGCAACAGGCGTTCGACCTCTGCGTGCAATTGCTCTGTAATCGTGGTCTCGCTTTTCTCCGGCGGAAAGAGCATCGGTTCGCCCACACGAACTTCAATCCTCCCCGAGCGAAACCAGCCACGGCCCCGCGCTTTCAATTCCCCCAGCCCGCAAATCGCAACCGGCAATACGGCAGTCCCTGCCTGCTTCGCCAGCAGACCAATACCGGGTTGGAATCGTGCCAGTTGCCCGTTCTCTGACCGTGTACCTTCCGGGAAGATCAGCACGTTATACCCCCGGTCCAGGGCTTCTCCGGCATGGGCAAAGCTCCGCTGAAAGTCCCGCCTCTTCGGCAGCGGGAACACGTTGAATAGAGCCGTCACCAGCCAGTACGCCGGCGGTCCAAACAGCATGAACCGCTTCTGGCCGGGGACCCGCTCGGGGTTGCGAAAATGACGGAAATCCTCCAGCATCTCGCCCGACATCGCCACCGTCATCCTGCGCCGCATCGGTCCCGGCAACGCATATTCCACCAGCGGACCGTCGTAGGCTGTGATGTGATTGCAGATCACCAACATAGGTTCCCGTTTGCGCAGGCCTGCGCCTCCGATGACCCGCGGCTTGCCGAGAAATCGCACGAGCGGCATGGCGATCGCCTCAAGAAACGCGCCACGCAACCATTGCAGTGGCCACCACCAGGGCCACCGTGGATAAAGATAATCTGTCCGCTCCTCGGGGACATTCTGCCGTCTCTCAGCGACTTTTCGCCCGAACGTTGTTGCCTCTTGAATCGTCGAGGTGTCCCCTGGAATACCCCCTGCCGTGGCGTCATTCCCTGGAGCCCCTTCAGGTGCACCGTCGCTAGCGGATGCTGAACTCCGCGGTTCCTCGCCTCTGATGCTTCTTCCTTCACCTCCCACCAACTTGCGCAGTTCTCCCACGGTGCGCACCTGCTCCACTGCCCCCTCCGGTGGCGATGCGCCAAGCCGCTCCTCGATTGCCGCCGCCAGTTGCACCCGGCCCAGGCTGTCCAAATGCAGATCCTCGCTTAATCGCAGTTCGTCGCCTGTCCCTGGAGGTGCCTCACCGGAAATCTGCGCAATCAGCGTCAATAGCCAGTCTCTTTCGACGGAGAGGTCAGCGGCCTTGCCGTTCGTTCCGCCCGGCGCCGCACCCCGCATACTCTTGAGCCACTCCTCCACCGCTTTTCGCTTCACCTTGCCGGTGGAAGTTCGCGGCAAATCAGGCTCAGGCCAAAGAACCCACCTGCGAATTCGCTGGAAGTCCGCGAGGCGCTCGTTTGCCTTCTCCACGGCCACCCCGGCTTGCTCCCCGCTCGCGCGCGTCGCCACTACCGCACACGGTTCGGGGCCATTGGCCGTATCCATCGCCACTACTGCACAAGCAGCAATGCCCGGTTGCTCCTCAAGCGCTGCCTCCAGGTCTTCCGGGTGTACGTTGACTCCGGCAGTCGTCACAATGGTCTCGCTCTTCCTGCCAAGGAACTTGAGATCACCCGATGGCTCCTGCTCGGCCAGGTCGCCAGTCGCCAGCCACTCGTCTTCGCGGCGCTTCAGCTTCCCGCTGGTCCATGTCGTGTTTGAAATCATCGGGCCCCGCACCAGTACCTCTCCGTCAGGCCCCAGCTTCACCTCTCGTCCCGGCAGCGGCTTGCCAATCGTTCCGCTCGCCACGTGGAATGGATGATTGAGGGTGATGAGGGCTGTGGTTTCCGTCATTCCATAGCCCTGGACCACCACAAATCCGAGGGCATTCCAGAACTGCTCCAGCCCCGGCGCCAACGCGCCGCCGCCCGAGACCAGCGCCCAGAACTTCAGCCCGAATGCGCGGTGCACATCGCGAAATCGCCACCAGCGTTTCCATGCGGAAATGCCCTTGGCTGCCGCAATGCGCTGGTTCAGTTCCGGACGCGTGAACTCCAGGTGCGTCTTCAGTAAATTCATCACCCGCGGGACTGCAGCCAGCACGCTGATGCGCTCGCGTTTGATGGTTTCCATCAGCCGCGGTGCAACCAGTCGGCTCTCAAAATGTACTTCCGCCGCGAAAATCGCAGGAATCCAAAGACCCATTGTCTGGCCGAAGACATGGCTCAGGGGCAGGGTATGCAGGAAGCGCAAGGGGTGGACGAATTTTTCATATCGCAGATAGCCTTGGGCTGCCCTCTCGATCGGCTCCACGCTGGCCAGCACATTGCCATGCGTGTGCACAATCCCCTTGGGGTCGCCCGTAGTTCCCGAGGTAAAAAGAATCTGCAGCGGCGTCTCGTGTCCCAGACTCGTTACGGGCCCGGCTTCCTCGGCGGGAAGGGAACCGGGCCAATCTTCGAAAGCCAGGGTCGGAAAACCCCGATCGATTCCTGATTCCGGCCCCCTACCCGCTGAGTGCGAGAGCTTGCCGATCAGCAACTCATCTCCAACCGCCAGTTTCGGCTTCACATCCGCGGCCACGCGTTGTGCAAACTCGGCGCTCCCGTATGCATCAAGCGGAACCACCAGTATCCCGCGCAGCATGCAGCCGTAAAACGCAGCAATCCATTCGGCGCCATTTTCTGCCCACAGAACCACACGGTCGCCCTGTCCGATGCCGCGCTGAACCAGCAATGCCGCGAATCGTCCCGCCAGCCGGGCAATTTGTTCGTAGGTGGTCACCCGGCGCCGCACTCCCCGATAGTGCACTACGGCAATTCCGCTCCCGAATCGCCGAAAATCGTCCAGCAATGTGGCCAGGTGTTCGCGCACGCATCTCCCCTGCTCGAATCCTAGCAGCGGTGCCGAGGCCCTTGCGTTCGTCAATGTGATACTCCGCAAACCTGCGAAAGTGTTCAAGAAATTTCTGACAAAAGGAAATATTGGTTGGGTATCCAGATTCATGTTGACAATCCATAACCATTTGGTTATTGTTTGGCCATGCTGAGCGCCGCAGACAATCTCTTCAGGGCCCTAGCCGATCCCACTCGCCGAGCCATTTTCCAGCGGCTCACCCGCGACGGCGAACAGACCGTTCACGCTTTGACAGAGCGCGCAGGCGTGTCTCAGCCCATGGTCTCGAAGCATTTGTCCGCTTTGAAGCGCGCGCGGTTAGTCCGCCATCGTCGCATGGGAAGAGAGACGCACTATCAGGCGCGTCCTGAAGCTCTCGCGCCCCTCGTCGACTGGATAAGCTACTATGGCGCCTTCTGGAAGAGCAGGCTTGATGAACTGGGAGATGTTCTCGAAAGGATGGACAAATGACGACGCCTGAGGTTTCCACCCGTTCTGTGATCGAGGAAAGAGAATTTCCTCATCCGCCACAGAAAGTATGGCGAGCGCTCACCGAGAGCTCCTTGATTGAGCAGTGGCTGCTTAGGAATGACTTTCAACCAGTTGTTGGACACGCGTTTAGTTTGCGCCGCGATCCGATGCCGCATTGGAATGGTGTCATCGACTGCAAGGTCCTCGCTCTAGAACCCATCAAGTCCCTTTCTTATACCTGGCAGACTTTAGGGATTGAGACCGTCGTCACGTTTACGCTCACACCAACTGTCGCGGGTACTCATGTGCGCATAGAACATTCCGGCTTCAGTGCCGACCAGGAAGCTAACTATAAGGGCGCGAAATACGGATGGAAGAATTTCATCGACCGCCTGGAGCGCGTCGTTGACGAGGTGGACTGACATGAAGGCAAAGAGCATTGCTTATTGGACTACGACGGTACTCGTTGCGTTTGCCCTCGGGAGCGGCGGTGTCGCTCAACTGGCGCGTGTGTCTGCCACTGTCGATGGCTTTGTGCGCATTCTTGGCTACCCGCCGTATTTTGTGCCCATCCTCGGCTTTTGGAAGGTGTGCGGAGCGATTGCCATATTGGTCCCGCGTTTTCCGCGGCTCAAGGAATGGGCGTATGCGGGAATCATCTTTGACCTGACGGGCGCGGCCGCATCCTGCGCTTCCGTCGGCGGCTATGGCGCTTACGGCTTTCACGTCCTCGCACCGCTCATCCTTGCTGTTCTTGCCGTAGCATCATGGGCCCTGCGGCCGGAAAGCCGTACCGTGGGCGTCCTCTTCCCGGCAAGAGACCGGCGCGCCGGAATGAACAAGAGAGCAGCGAACCTGGGCTGATGGGAGAGCAGAAGAACGTCGTGACCGAACACCACAAATTTTGACGAATCGAGGGAACCCATGAAGATCAAACTGACAAGCGTGTTCGTTGATGATCAGGAGAAGGCCTTGCGCTTCTATACCGAAGTGCTGGGATTCACGAAGAAGTCCGACTTCAGCCAGGGGCCGTTTCGCTGGCTCACGGTGGCCTCGCCGGAGGACCCGGACGGCACGGAGTTGCAACTGGCGCTCAACAACAACCCGGCGGCCAAAGCCTACCAGCAGGCCATCTTCCAGCAAGGTCAGCCCGCGGCCATGTTCTACACCGATGACGTGCAGGCCGACTACGAGCGGATGAAAGCGCGCGGCGCCGAGTTCACCATGCCGCCGAAAGATGTTACGGCCTCCAAGATCGCCATGCTGAACGACACCTGCGGCAATCTCATTCAGGTCGTGCAGCTCATGCGCTGGTAGGAGCCTATGGCTGAGCAGAAGGGGTCAGAAAGGCCACGATGACCGAGAGCCCGCCCGTACACCGATTCTGCAACTCAAGATTTGAGTGGCCCGGCTCGCAAAATACGGCCGGGTACCCCTGGAGGGGAGGAAGGATCCAAGAGACATGAAACCGGCAAATCGCTTCAATAACGAGACCGCTTCAGCCAACATCAACCTGCGGATTGAAGAGGTGGGAGACTGGCGCGGCAAGACCCTCGCTCGCCTCCGTGAACTCATCCACGATGCAGACCCTGCCATTGAGGAGGAGTGGAAATGGGTAAAGCCAGCCAACCCCGGAATTCCCATCTGGTCTCATGACGGCATCGTCTGCACCGGAGAAACGTACAAGCAGGTCGTTAAGCTCACTTTCGCTCGCGGCGCCTCCATCGACGATCCGAAGAAGCTCTTCAATTCCAGCCTTGAAGGAAATGTGCGGCGTGCCATCGATTTTCGTGACGGAGAGAAGATCAACGAACCCGCGTTCAAGCAACTCATCCGCGCCGCCGTGGCGGCCAACTCCGCGGCACTCGCACAACGCAAATCCAGCAAGAAGTAACCCCGCTTTCCTCTGGACGTTCCGCCATCACTCCGGGCTGTCCCGCGCCCAGCCGCTGACCGGCTTTTTTGTCCCTTCCGTCGAGAGTTTGCGGCACATACGGTAAGCCGGCCACTTTACTCTCCTGCACCCCTTGAGGATCGAGCTGCCCGCAATCAGAAGAACACACTTGTTTGCGCCGTGAACGTGAGCGCTGCTGGAACCTTTGGCGTAACAGCCGGGCCGTTGACGTAGCTCAGGCCAAGCCCCACATACGTACCGGGTAAGAGTCGCGCCGTGTAGCTGCCCGTCACCGAATCCGAGGCACGCGAATGCGACTTATCGGCGGCTGCAAGGTTGCGCAGCTCGTCCTGGCTGAATGCGGTGTACGACCCCACGACGGAAGCAAAATCGTTGGGCCTGCTATGGAACGGCGCTGCATAGTAGGTTCGCGCCTCGTAGTAGAGGCGATAGATATTCAGATCGGCGGGAACCACCATCGCAGAGCCGCCCAGGTAGATTCCGCGTCCGGGATTCGATTGTTCCGGCTGCCACACCTGGTGATCGGCAAGCAGGTAGCCGCAATAGTTTCCACTCTTCCCGAGGCCCGTGCGCAGGCTGGTATAGGGTGTGTTGTTGGCGATGTATCCCGCCCGGTACCACCTCTCAAGCTTCCCGGCAGCCGGCGGATTTTTGATGCCCGCTTCACCAACCAGAACAAGCTTGTCGCCGTGCGGCAGGAAGCGCAGACCTACGGCGTCTCGCTTCAACGCATCTTGTTCCGAACCCGGCTGGGCTGCGCGTTGTGCCGCTCCTTTCAAGTAGAGGCCGGAGTCGAAGCGGTATTTGAGCGTGATGACGGGAGCGGGAACAGGCGAATATGAGATACCAACTTCGTAAGGCAAGACAGCATAAACTCCCTGTGCTCCCGATGCGACCTGCCCGCCCACCTGAAGACCGATGAACTGAAAATCGGTGGTGAGATATCCCACCTTTATTTCAACGCGGTCTTCGCCGAATTCCTTGTAGAGATACAGGCTGCTGATGGTCCACGCCTCGGGCTGCGCCGGATCCCAACTGCTTTGCTGCAACTGGCCGTTAATGTTCAACTGCGACTTCCAGAGCCCGAACTGACGCAGATCCGCAGTGAGAACCGGATTCAATGAGTACGAACCGAATTCCCGCTGTCCCGTGTAGTTCTGTGTATTCGCGGCCACTGGCGCTGCAAGTGTGTTCTGGATGTAGGCAGCATTGGCGCCCATGCGAAACAGCAGCCCATGCTGAAAAAGCAGTCGCCGGAAATGCGAATCAGCGCCAAGAATCGAATCGGTGAAGGGAGGGTCATCTGCCGCTGCGCCCTTCAAGTTCAGGTCCTCGATGGATCGCTGGTGCACCGCGGCACCATCTTGCGTTGCGGAAGACTGCGGATCCTCGGCCGCTCCGCAATACGGAACCGCTAGACAGAGAAACAGACACAGAGTCAAGACCCTGTTTTCAGAGGTATTGATTCTCAACTTACTTTCTTGACTCCGGCGAAACTGGCTGGCCGCTGAAGGCAGCCTGCCGGAGATCTTTCAGATGGAATGGCGTTCTCGAGAAGAATATCAAAGTGCGGCTGCGGAATCACTTGCTCATTTCAAGTTCTATTCTCTGGCAGCTCTTTGCATTCGTCTACGACTCTCCGGCCGGGTTTCCGCTCTACTTCGAATACGGGTAGCCCTTGGCCAACTCGCCTTCGAGCATCGCATCGTTCCCATAGAGATCGTGAACGAAGTGAACTCCTCCGCTCTCATCGACAACGGCGGTCTCATACACAATCGAAACCGGAATAGTAAATGCAAGATTGACTCGTACATTATTCGGACCCTGATGCATGGCGCGCTCAACCCGTTTCAGGTCCCACCCCGGCGTGTTTCGCAAGACCCAGGCTGCTAGCTTGGCCGGTTCATGCGCCCGGATGCATCCGTGAGTGAATACCCGCTCCCTTTCGGTGCCCCCGCTGGAAACCTTCGGACTGTCGTGGATATAGACGTGGTATTGGTTGGGAAAAATGAATTTGATCAATCCCTCCGCATTCCCTTCGCCGGGTTGCTGGCGCACCGTCATCCTTCCCGATCGCACCTGCTGCAACATTGCGGGAGTGACGCGACCGGATCGGATGACTTTTCCTTTCGCGCCGATCAGTTCCAGGTCGACGTGATCCAAAGAGGGATTCCGTCTCAGTTGAGGGATGATTGCTTCGCGCAGAATGGAGGCCGGAGGGTACCAGTAGGGACGAAAAACGACGTACTCCAATTCCTTTTCGAATAAGGGAGTCTGAAAATCGTATTGTTCGCCCACGTTCACACTCATTGAGAGAGCGAGTCGATCTCCCGGTTCGAAGCAGCGCAGACGGAATTCTGGAATATTGATTTCAATCTGGGGCTCTTCAATGCTGTAGGGCAGCCAGCGGTATCGTTCCAGCCCCATGCGCATCTGATCAAGGCGGTCCACCAGCGGCACATTCATCTCGGCGATGGTGTTGCGGTCAAGAATGCCTGTCGGGGCGAGGGCGTGACGCTGTTGGAAGCGCTTGACCGCGTCAACTAGCGCTCCGTCATAAATCCTTCGGTCAGACGAAGTTTTCGCCCCATCCGGCAGGTCGCCCAGCAGTCGCAAGAGATTTGTCAGGCGTACTATGCCCGCGTAACTCTGGCCTGGAAAAACCTGTGTCGCCTCGGGCAGTCTCTCTCCCGTATCACGCTCCGCCAGTTCCAGATAATGTTGCAAAGCGGTGCGTAGTCGCCGGTACGCCGCGAATTGCGGTTCGACTTCGGTCAGCTCCGAGGGCAGATTGGAACCGGCTACAAGACGCTGACGGACAAAGTCGGGCAAGTCAAGCTTCCTGTTCTCAGCGTCAAACTCGAAACTCAAATGCTCCGGATTAATTCTTCCAACCTGCAGAGCGGAAACATAGCGCATGGTGCAGATCGTCAGCGCCACATCAAACCGCGCTTCTTCGAGACCTCCATGCGCGCCCCGCAGCAAGGTCAGCCGATGGGCCCAGCGTGAAGCATCGTAATCTTCCGGTTCAAGGCCCTTCCGATCGGCGTTTTGCAGTGCCTGGATCAATTCGATCGCCTGTGCAGTCGGCTTGCCGTCGCGAAGCCATTCCGGCTTATATCCTGAAGGTCCGTAAAAGCTTTCGAGTTGTGGCTCATAGTCCGAGAAGTTTGGCCAGCGAAGATCATCAAGCCGGCCGGAAGCGACGATTGCCTCCAACCGCGCCGCGACACCTTTCAGCCTCTGCGCGGAATTAACATCGGCGCGCGGCATCGTGGCCGATTCCATGGCCACCTGCGCCGTGGCCGGCATGATCAGCGCGGCTGCGGCGAACGAAAGCAGGATGGCGATCTCACGTCGTCTTGAATACACGGGGCAATCCTCTGGGGCATTTGCGACGGGCAAACAACGCATCGCGGAGTCTCGTTGCTGATGAACCCGCTCATTTCAGGTTAACCGTTGCTTTGATGGGCAACGCTTCAACCATATCGATTTGGCTCAAGTTTCAGGGTTGATTCGCGGCGTCTTCGATCGTGCGATGTGTGCCGGCATCCACCGTGCCTTAGGCTCCAGGCAAATGCGCATGTGAGTCTTGACAAAATATCATATTAGATTGAGTCTAAAGTGGAGATGGATGCCGAGGCGATCAAACAATCCCTTGAGGGCAGCGGATTAAGGTGTACTTCGCAGCGCTACGCTGTGATGGCGTTCTTGTTGGAACATAACGGGCATCCTACGGCCGCGGAAATCTTCGAAGCTGTCAATCGGTTGGATCCTCGCTCCTCAAGGGCCACGACGTATAACAATCTGCGGGACCTGGTGGAAGCAGGCTTGGTGCGCGAAGTGGCCGTCGAGGGCCGCGCTGCGCGATTCGATGCCAAGGGTATGCGTCATCATCACTTCATCTGCGACCGCTGCGGCAATGTTGAGGACATGGAGTGGTATTCCGTGCCCATGCCCGCCTCCGGGTCCATCGGTAAGCGGGTTGTTCGCGATTGCGAACTGATTGTGCGGGGGCTCTGTATGAAGTGCGCTCCGCGTCGCGCTACGCGTGAAGGATCGTAGGGGTGCGTCATCCTGATGAATCGAGCGAATGAGTAGGCGCAGTTCACGCAGGTTGCACAAAGTTGGAATTCACAATGGCTTCATAGTTCACCGTAATCTTTTGAGGAAGAATTCGAAGGCGGATGAATCCTTCGATGAAGAAACGAACTACAACAGCGGGGCGCCTGTCCCAACGAGGAGTGAGAAGTGTCGACTGAAACGAAATGCCCTGTAATCCATGCTAATGGCAGCAAAATGGCAAAAGCGCCGCTGACCAATGCGGACTGGTGGCCGAACCAGCTGAATTTGAAGGTACTGCACCAGCATTCCACTCTGTCCAACCCCATGGACAAAGACTTCAACTACGCCGAGGAGTTCAAAACCCTCGATCTCAACGCCGTAATCAAGGATCTGCAGGCCTTGATGACGTCGTCGCAGGAGTGGTGGCCCGCGGACTTCGGCCACTACGGCGGACTTTTTATTCGCATGGCGTGGCACAGCGCAGGCACCTACCGCATCCATGATGGACGCGGCGGAGCTGGTGCAGGCCAACAGCGTTTTGCGCCCCTCAACAGCTGGCCCGACAACGTCAGCCTGGACAAGGCGCGCCGGCTGCTTTGGCCGATCAAGCAGAAATATGGCAAGAAAATCTCCTGGGCTGATCTGATCGTTCTCACTGGAAATGTCGCTCTGGAGTCGATGGGATTCAAGACCTGCGGCTTCGGCGGCGGACGCGCCGATGTCTGGGAGCCCGAAGAGGACGTCTATTGGGGGCCCGAGGGAACCTGGCTCGGCGACGAGCGCTACACCGGCGAGCGTCAGCTCGACAGTCCTCTCGGCGCTGTGCAGATGGGCCTGATTTATGTGAATCCCGAGGGGCCGAATGGAACCCCGGACCCAATAGCCGCAGCCCGGGATATCCGGGAAACCTTTGCCCGCATGGCCATGAATGATGAAGAGACGGTCGCGCTCATTGCCGGTGGGCACACGTTTGGCAAGGCACACGGTGCGGGCGATCCAAAAACGCATGTTGGCCCCGAACCTGAGGGTGCGCCCCTCGAGGAGCAGGGCCTCGGCTGGAAGAACAGCCTGGGCAACGGTAATGGCCCCTCCACGATCACCAGCGGCTTGGAAGGGGCTTGGACCACAAACCCAACCAAGTGGGACAACAACTTCTTCGAAAACCTCTTCGGCTATGAGTGGGAACTGACCAAGAGCCCTGCCGGTGGGCACCAGTGGACTCCCAAAAACGGTG
>Ga0335072_10011026_pt1 | contig 12961 bp, 8 predicted proteins | sample Lox_Sample_21_FD_206725 | JGI IMG/M metagenome (GOLD analysis project Ga0335072, IMG submission 206725) | Soil microbial communities from Loxahatchee National Wildlife Refuge, Florida, United States - Lox_Sample_2.1 | ecosystem: Environmental > Terrestrial > Soil > Wetlands | place: USA: Florida...
TGCAGCAGCGGGCGCTGCAGATCACCGAGGCGGCACTGGGCCCCGACCACCCCACCACGGCCATCCGCCTGAACAACCTGGCACTCACCTACCTTGAGCTGGGGCAGCCTGACCAGGCGCTGCCGCTGCAGCAGCGGGCGCTGCAGATCACCGAGGCGGCACTGGGCCCCGACCACCCCACCACGGCCATCCGGCTGGGCAACCTGGCTCTCATCTACGCCGATCTGGGGCAGCCTGACCAGGCCCTGCCGCTGTTGCAGCGGGCCCATAAGGTCACCGAGAAATTACCAATCACGGGTGAATGCTGAGGTATGGCTCAAAAATCGTGGGTCGCTTCAATCGTGAGGTGGCGTGTTGGGGTATTGGCACGTACCCCTAGCTTTCGCCATACACGCCACTGCATCTCCTGGCGAAACCCGCACTCCCGACGGTCGCCCCTGGACGCCTGCCGCTCTCTGCGCCTGACAAGCCCTACGCAACGCCGGTAAACGCGCTACCGGGACGTGCCCCCAGTTGCTAGACGACGCTCGGCATCTATTGCCGCCACCTCATCAAATCCTGTTCGACACGATAGTCTCGGAGCAGATCGGGGTTTGCTTCCAGCTTCTTCAACATAGAAGGCACAACAAGAGAAAGCCTTTTTGGATTCGCGCGCCCGACTATATCCAGCAACGGGAATGCCCTAGGAAGCACTACAAACCGTTGGGGAAGAAGGCGTGCTGCTGGGTCAAGCATCCCGAGCGCAATGCCTACCGCCCGGTCTTCTCCTGCCTGCAAACTGCGAAGGTACTCGGCGGCCAGTGCGTCTTCCCATGCCATTCCAGGCTTAGCAGAAACCCATTCTGAAAGCGACTCACCAGTAGCAACCAATAGGGGCAACGCTTGAACTCTCACTGGAGAATTAGCGTCATAGGTCGGAGGTACCAACGTCAACAATTCACGCCTCTGGGCATCATTGCCGAATTTCCACGCCGCCACCAACCACGCGGCCGCGACACGCTCAATCTCAAGCGTGGTTGATCGCCTGCGTAGCAGCTGTTTTAGTTGACCGTGGCATGTCCTGTAAATTCCTATCCATAGCCTCGGATCGCCCGGAACGGGAGCCGACATTATGACTTCGGCAATAAGAAGCGCAATGTTTGCGTAAAGATCACAGCACTGCGAACTCAAGGACGCTAGTTCATCAACCGTAGCCTGGTCCAACGGCCAGGAACGAACGTATTCTAGAATAGAAGCCGCCGCACCGGGGTCTTCTTCGATATCGGTACGCCAGTACTCCCACCATGGGTGGATACCAGCTCTGCGCTGCAGAGTGTAGATCCTACGAGCTACCCGCCCCCACCGCCTGGGACGTTCAGCTAGGGCCCTGTGATTATTCGAGAGTTCGATTATGTCATCAAGTAGCTCACGAGAAGGCTTTGCTTGTATTGGCTGACCCTCCGAGCAAATGTCCAGCTCATTGCTCAACCGTTCTATATCCGCATTAGCCTGCACCATTGCGTCATGCAGGTATTTTTCCTTAGGGATAACGACGGTTTTGGCTCCATTTGGATATAGCCCGAGAGTCTCGAGACTAAGCTGCCATCGAGAAATGCAATGCTCACCTTCCCGTATAGATGGAACTCCTATCACAATGTCGTCCATGTATCGCGTATAGCGTCCCTTTTCTCCTTCTCCGCGAAACTCTTTATCCACGTCAAGAAGGAGACTATGCGCAATATCCCGCGATGACCCGCACTGTTCCTGCGGTAGCCCCATCATCGAAACTTCGGAGTAGTCACGGCGCGGCATAACTCCGTCGATGATCTGCGCGCAAAGGCGTACGACTTCCTTATTCAAATTTGTTTGAGAATGCAGATGCTCGCTTATGGCTTCTAGGCGAATAGATGGATAGAAATTGGCTATGTCAGATTCCACAATAAACTGCACATCATCGTCGTCCAACATATTCAGGATGTGTCCCTCGCGCGCGAGCCAAAAACGAAACCAATCGAAGCTGTCACTTGCGTCGTCCGGAATCTTCAGCTGGCCTTTATCCGTACGTTCGAATCCGACCCACGGCTGGGCGCCGGCTAGCAACTGCGCCCGGCACAGATACGTTATAGTGCTGTAAACCAAGGCATCTCGGGTGGCCAGAAAGCAAAGAGGGCGAGTGAGGCCGGCGCCCTTCGCCATGCGAACGATTTCACCGCGCTCAGGGGAATAGCGGCCGAATATAATGTCGTTCGCCAACGATCCCACAAGTGTCTGGAGTCCCCATTCATAACCAGCGTAGTGCAACGGGTCCGGCGCCAGGTTTAGATCACTGAGTTTCATAGAACGAAGGACGGGGCGAACCCTCTTCTTCCAGACCCGCTTTAGTAGGTCCTGGTCGGCAACCTCCCAGAGACCGATCCTTGCGTCAGGCACTCGCCAGCCCTCCTAGAGCTAACGTGAAGAACCCCGTAACCCAGTCCGCCAACTTGCTGCCAGGCCCCGTGCCATCTGCCTGCGACATCTTGCGGCGATCCAGAGCCGCAGCACGCGAGCACCGCCCAGGCGCGCGTTTGCCGACATCACAATGCTGCTGACCAGGTGGCCAGGGACTGGTCGAGCCGCAAACCTTCCGCTTTTCAGGCCGACGGACGACTAGCTCCAAACCAACCCGCAACATACTGCACGTGAACGCAAGAACCTAAGCGGACCTATCGATACACCGAAGACTCGTCGGCGGCGCCACGGACCCGATCAGGGGCTCGCGACGGTGATGATCTTGTCACTGGGATCGCGGACGCTCCGGGTATCCCAAGCGGGAGGTTCGCCCAGGATACCCGGCGTGGTCTGGCTTAGAGATCGTATGTTGCCTCAATCATGAGGCGTCGTGTTGGGGTATTGGCACGTATCGATAGGCGGTACGCGACAACATAAACCGGTGGGGGCGGTTGCCTGCCGGCTGAGTTTTTCCAGAGATCTTTTGTCGTGGCTGACGGCAATCCGCCACCGATTGCTATCGGCTTCTGCCACCGCAACGGCGCTGCCGTTGCGGCCGGACGCCGTGCTGCCGTGACCTGCTGCTGGAATGCTTGCGCGCATGAGCATCCGGCATGACTGTTCCGCGGCCTGGCCGGCCGGGGCTGCCGGCCAGCGGATCCGGCACGAAGGGCTTGGCAGCCGGTCCCGTCGCAGCGCGCCGGGCGCCCGGTTCTGGCGGGCTTTGCGATCTCGACGGCTCTGCCCGCTGGGATACGCACTCGCGTAAGCGTAGGCTGGTCCGCAGTCGACGGGAGCAGTGTTGTACGAGCCATATCCGTCTGCTGGGCTGCCGCAGGATGCGCCGCGGGCCGGCCCGCCGCGCACGGTGGCCAACGCCGTGCGGCTCATGTACGCAGGAGCGGCACTTGAGGTGCTGGCACTGATCGTCGCCCTGGTAACCCGGGCGAGTCTCAAGTCCGCCATCCTTAGGAGCCACCCCGGGTACACCTCGGCGCAACTGCACACTGCTGAGCTCGCACGGACCATCCCGCTGATAATTGGCGCGCTGGCCGCAGTGGGCCTGTGGCTCTGGATGGCCTGGGCTAACGGCAACGGGCGGAACTGGGGCAGGGTCGTCTCCGCTGTTTTCTTCGGCATCAACACGCTGGACCTGCTCCTCTCGTTCGGCCTGGTCCACGCTGTCGCCACCGAAATCGTCGGCCTGATCATATGGCTCGTCGGACTGGCGGCGATCATCCTCCTCTTCAGCAAGGAATCCACCCCGTTCTACACTCGGCAGCCGCAGGAATAGCCGACCTGGCTATGCCGCGCTGTCAGCCGCAAGCCCACCGTGCGCGAGCATGCGATCCGTGACCTCTGGTAAGGGCTGGAGATCGTACGTCGCTTCGAGCGTGAGGCGGCGTGCTGGGGTATTGGCACGAACCGGTAGAGCAGGCTAATTACGCGATCGGCAGTTCGCGGATCAGGACGCTTCTGGCTGCGTGAGGCGGCTCAGCGTCTCGCGGACGATGGCCGTGTCGACCGCGTCGAGGCCGTCGAGCAGGGATTCGCCACGCTCACCGGCCAGAATGCGGCGCAGCACGCCGACCAGCGCCGTCCAGTCAGCCCTCTTCTCTAGTTCGTCCAAGGCCCGGCGGAGATTATTCCGGACCTCGCTCTCCTCGGCCGACACATCCCGACCTGTCGCGCAGACCGCTACGACGGCGGCGATCACGGGATCCCACGCCCGCAGATGCGCCACGATGCTTGGCTCGCTGCTCTCGGGCGGGAGCTCAGCGGCGGCGCGGAGGATCTCGGCCAGGGCGACGACGACCGCCTGCATGTCAGGTTGCAGAGCGGCCAACAGGGCGCCAAGACGGACGCCCTCAGTCAGCTCGGCGGTGGCGATCACCTGCGCCACCGTGGATGGCAGGAACCCGTCGCTGTCCTCCCTCAGCTCGCCCGCCAAGGCACGTATTGTGTCCGCCAGGTCGTGGGACATGCCAGCCAGCCGACGGATGAGCGCGGCGGCGAGCCGGTGTGCTCGCTGCCCTGCGCGGTCGCCGCCCAGCCTTCCCAGACAACTAGCGAGGTTGTGGTGACCGATCGCGACGCTCCGGGACTCCGGCGTGATGTAGCGGAGCCGCAGCGCAGTCCGCTGCAGGTCCGCTGCAGCCTGCCAGCGCCCGAGCCCGGCCTCCACGTCCGCGCGACTGCTGAGGACTTTGGAGAGCATGCTGCTGTTGCCGTGCTCTTCAAAGACCCGCTGGCACACGGCCAGCAGCCGTCCTGCCTCATCGAGCCGACCGAGTCGGATCAGCGGTGACGCGTCGTTGTACCGGAAGCGGGTGACCACGTACACTCCAGCGCCGCGCCGCTGAGCGCTGTCCACGATCTCGGCGTTAAGCTCCAGACACTGCTGCCAGTCTCGCATCGCTAGTGCCGATGAGCGGCCGATATCGAGGATGCCCTCACGAACGCTCCAGGGGTTGACGGCCTCGTTGTCGGCCCGGCGGTCGGGTAGCTTGGCCATCGCGGCGCGCAGCCGGCCGACCTCAGCCAGCACTTTCTCATGCTGTCCCATCAGTCCCAAGATCTGCAGCGACCGCGCCTGGTCCATCAGCTGAGTCCATGGGCCTAGGGCGGCCCGACGCGCGTAGTCCTCCTTCTGCCCGGCCACTTCCAGCGCCTCTTCTAGCCGACCTCTATCCATTAGGAGATTGACCAGCTCAGAGACAATGCCAGACGCGACCCGGTAGTCGCCGTCGTCGACGGCGGCGTCCACGGCACCGCGCAGCATCGCTTCCGCCTCGCCCAAGTCCACCCTGCCTAGTGCGCGGGCTAGCACACCGGTGGCTTGGGGGGTACCGGTGGCGGTGACGATCCGCCGCAGCGTTGGCAGCGCAGCCTGCACCGTGCCCGGCGACTCGTCTCTGAGGAGCGCCTGGTCGAGCAGAAAGCCAGCGGTTTCCCAGTCCCTGCGGCGCAGTAGGTAGGGGGACGCCGCCAGCCCGGCCCGCACGACCAGCCCGCTGTTCTCCCCGCCCTCCTGATCACGTGCCTGGACGGAGACTATCCCCCAGAACGTGGCAAGCTCGGCGTCCGTGGCTTCCCGCGTCCCCGGCCCGGCCGCGCCGAGGATCGCGGCCGCGACCCCGGGATGCACTCGGTAGGCCACCACCTGCTGACCGCTCGAACTAGCCGCCACCTCCCGCTCATCCCCTGCGCTGGCTTGGCCTCCTGCCTCGGCCGTACCGGTCGCATCAGCTACCTGCACCGGCTCAGCCTCGACCAGCGCAGCGCTCGCGAGGATGTCGAGCAGCGGCCGTGGTGCTGGGGCATCACCAGGACAGTCCAGTCCCCGCCACAGATCTGCCCAGTTCGCTCCAATGATGTTCGACAGCCGGTCGGTGTCCTCCAAGCAGGCGACGAACTCCGCCATCAGCCGGGCTTCTGGAGACAGCGCCTCCAGCGCGGTGACGGTCCACCCACGTAGCGCGGCAAGGAATTCCTCGGGGTCGAGCGTGCTTGTCCCGTCATGGAGGAACGCCTCCAGGCCATGCCCAGCTGCCTCTTCCTCGGCCGCAGCGAGCTGAGTGTCTAGCCGGTTTCTGTCGTCCGCAGCCGCATCGGCCAGCTCCATTAGCTTTGGATGGCCCTGCACCACCCGCAGCACCCGACGCACGCGTTCGCGGTCGGCGTCCCTGACAGCGGCCTGCGCGCGGACCGGACCCGCATCTGCGTGCAGCAGGCTGCGCAGGTTCGGCAGCTCCCGCGCCAGTGCCACCGATTCCTCCAGCGAGAGGGCGTGGACCGGCAGCCTCACGACGGCCGGGGAAACTGACGTAGGCGCGATCCGGCTGGTCATGATCACACGGGATTCACCGTCGTGACTGGTCAGCGCGGTGATGAGGAGTTCCCAGCGCGGGTCGCGCCAGCCGCCGTCTGGGGTGAGCAGCGTCTCCAGATTGTCCAGGACGAGGAGCACGCCGCGTTCTTCCATCACCCGGCGCAGCCGAGGCAGGAACTTTTCCAAGGCCGCCACCGTCCCGATGTGGCTGGCCATCGTGAAGCCGTAGTCGCCTAGCTGAATCTCCAGCCGGTTGGCCAGGTCCGCCAGGGCTGTAGGCCACTCCTCTTCGCGCGTCGGCGCCTGCCAGAAGGCGGCGGCCGCGAACACGTCCGCGTGCCGGTAGGCGAGCTCGAGCGCGCACGCGGTCTTGCCGGCGCCCGCCATGCCATGCAAGAGCACCGCCGTCTGCCCGCTGCGTGGGGCCAGCGCCGCGCTCGCCGCGGCCATCGCCGCGGCGCGGCCGACAAACCGCGCAGGCTCGCTGGGGAAGTACGCCATTGGCTGCCCGGCTGGGTCCATGTCGGGCCGACCGCGCGGGACAGGCAGCGTCAGCCCGGCCGCGCGCGTCCCGAACACTCCCGGGGTGGCGACCGACAACGCGGGCCAGGCCGCCGACACCGCTGGATCGGCCGCCTGCGCCACCGCCCGGGCGGCTGCCAGGTCCACCGGCTGGCGTCGGCTGAACAAGTGCTCGTAGAGCACGTCACCGAACGCGATCGCGAACTCGTCGGCCACCGGATACCGCATCGCCACCACGGCGCAGTCCAGCTCTCGAACCAGTGCTCTGGCGAGCCCGGGGATCTGCGTCGCCCCCCGTTCGCCGGACTCCCCGGCCTCCACGGCCTCGGCCTGCTCGGTCAGCCCGAGTAGCCGCAGGGTCTGCGCCGTCGTATCCGCCGCGGACTCGCAGGCCGACACCACCGCCAGCTTCACTCGCCGCCGGACCGGGCGCAGCAGCGCGAGCAGGTCGTCGGTCTGCACCGGATCCGGAGAACCGTCTCGCTGCTCAAGCCAGAAAACCCCGCCGGCCCCGTGCCCTGACAGGTGCAGCACGTCCCAGCCGTCGCTCGAGTCCGCGATCTCGCGCAACCGTTCCCTGGTGACCCCGTACTGGACCACCTGGAGCTGGACCATCGCGCGATCGCGGCCGGTGAGCCGCCGGATCAGCTGGGATAGCGCGTACCGTTCCCGGCGCAGCGCCAGCACGCTGGTCTTCGTCGGCTGGGAGAACACAGCTAGCATCCGCAGTGCATTGCTGACCTCGCTCTTACGCCGCGCCGGAGCGTTTGGGAGGACGTCGTAGACAAGCGTTATATCGCCCTGCGCGGCCAGCGGTTTCCCGCTTGCATGAGCCAGTTCGAGCGGCCATAGCAGCACGGAGTCGAGCGCCGCGGGAACCTTCACCCGGATCGTCACCGGCGCCTCGGCCATGATCGCCGACCCGATGGATTCCCCGAGCAATTCGCGACCTGCCCACGCGCCAGCAGCGTGGACGAACCGCGCCTCGTCCTCGGCCCACTGGTCCGGCGCGGCGTAGGAATACACGTAGTCGTACAGGTCACGGAACCGCGTGACCTCGTCCGAGGCGGGATCAAGCTGCACCGAATGATCCGCGATGGGGTTCCCGGTCTCCTCGTCGCTGAGCAGCCACCGCCATCTCAGCGGCCCGGTGACATCCACCGCCTCAAGCAGCAAGCCCATCCCCAGCCTCCTCGCCCCGGCACGAGTGCTCTGACTGCGTACCGCCCAACCCCGGCGAATTCAGCGTACTGTCCAGCGGCACATTCCGTACCGAACCGGCTACCACGCGGGCTGGTAGCCGATGACGAAACCGAGCCGGGCTGTCTGCAATTGCATTTGCATTGTGCATGCAGATGGACAACCTGCGCTTTTCTGGTTTGCCGCCAGAGATGGCAGCGGGCATTCTCGCGATTGTTCGTTCAATTGGCAATGCTTTGCATGTGGCAATAAGCTTTGGGCTGCCTGGCTTCGACGCCGGGACGCGGAGTGCCGGGCCATCGGCATCGGAGCGGTGATGAATACTGTGGTGCCGGGCAGCGACCAGCCGTTTTCTGGTCTGGACGACGCCCCGGTCGAGGCGACGGTGCTGCGCATGATGCTCGGCGGCCAGCTTCGCCGGCTGCGCGAGGCCGCAGGCATCACGCCGGAGCGAGCCGGCTTCGAGATCCGGGCGTCGCGGTCCAAGATCAGCCGCCTCGAAACCGGCAGGGTCAAGCTCAAGCCGCGTGATGTCACGGACCTGCTCACCTTGTACGGCGTGACCGACGAGAGCGTGCGGGCGAAGTTCCAGTCGCTCGTCAGGCAGTCCAACACGCCGGACTGGTGGAGCAAGTACAGCGACGTCCTGCCCGGCTGGTTCGAGATGTACCTCGGGCTCGAGACCGTCGCGTCGACCATCCGCAGCTTCGAGATCCAGTTCGTGCACGGCCTGTTCCAGACCGAGGACTACGCGCGGACCGTCACCAGGCTCGGGCGCAAGACCGCGCCCGCCGATGAGATCGAGGCCCGGGTGCGGCTGCGCCTCAGCCGCCAGGCGCTGCACGCCAGGCAGAAGCCGCCACGGATCTGGTCGGTCATGGACGAGGCCGTGCTGCGCCGCCCGGTGGGCGGGGCCGCGGTGATGCGCGGCCAGCTCAGGCACCTGCTCGAGGCGGCGAAAATGCCGCACGTGACGCTCCAGGTGATCCCGTTCTCTCGCGGCCGCCACGCCGCCGAGAGCGGGTCGTTCACCGTGCTGCGCTTCGAGGAGCGCGACCTGCCCGACGTGGTGTACCTCGAGCAGCTCACCGGGGCGATCTACCTGGATCAGCGCTCGGACGTCGAGCAGTACCTCGAGGTCGTCGACGAGCTCAGCGGCGAGGCGCTGACACCCGCCGCCACGACGCGCTTCATCGAGCAGGTGGCCAAGGAGATATGAGCGGAACCGAGTTTGACACCAGCGTGGCGCATCAGGCCCGGATGTACGACTACCTGCTCGGCGGCAAGGACAACTACGCCGCCGACCGGGCCGCCATCGAGGCGCAGCTCGAGATCTACCCGGACCTGGCCTTCGCCGCGCTGGCCAACAGGGCCTTCCTCGGGCGGGCCGTGCGCTACCTCGCCGGCGGGGCGGGGATACGGCAGTTCCTCGACATCGGCACCGGCATCCCGACGGCGGGCAACACCCACCAGGTCGCCCAGGACATCGCACCGGAGAGCCGGGTCGTCTACGTCGACTACGACCCGATCGTCCTCGCCCACGCCCGCGCGCTGCTGGTCAGCCACGAGGCGGGCGCCACGGACTACATCGACGCCGACCTGCGCGACACTGGGACCATCCTCGCCCAGGCCAGCGAGCTGCTGGACTTCAGCGAGCCGGTGGCCGTCACCCTGGTCGCGATCCTGCACGCCATACCGGACTCCGACGACCCGCACGGAAAGGTCGCCCGCCTGATGGACGCGGTGCCGCCGGGCAGCTATCTCGCCATCTCCCACATGGGGACGGGTCTGCTCGACCGCGAGACGCAGCACGGCCTGGAGTCCCACTCGGACCGGATGATGCAGCAGCGTCTCACGGCCCGCAGCCGCGAGCAGGTGGCGGGGTTCTTCGAGGGCATGGACCTCGTGCCGCCTGGGGTGGTGCGGGTCGACGAATGGCGCCAGGAGTCAGGCGCGGGCGGTGCGGGCAACTCGGCCCTGTGGGGCGCGGTGGGCCGCAAGCGCTGAAGCGTGCGGCAGGACCAAGCGAGAAAGGCGGCGAAGAGGTGACCAGCGACGGATCCCCGGCGTTCGACACCAGCGTGGCAAACCAGGCCCGGATCTACGACTACCTGCTCGGCGGCAAGGACAACTACGCCGCCGACCGGGCAGCCGCCGAGGCGGCGCTCAAGATCTACCCGGAGTGGGCCTTCACCGCGCGGGCCAACCGGGCGTTCCTCGGGCGCGTGGTCCGCTATCTCACCGCGGAGGCGGGGATACGCCAGTTCCTCGACATCGGCACCGGCATCCCGACGGCGGGCAACACCCACCAGGTCGCCCAGGACATCGCACCGGAGAGCCGGGTCGTCTACGTCGACTACGACCCGATCGTGCTCGCCCACGCCCGCGCCCTGCTGACGAGCAGCGCGGCGGGCGCCACCGACTACATCGACGCCGACCTGCGCGACACCGGCCCGATCCTGGACCGGGCCAGCCAGCTGCTGGACTTCGGCAAGCCGGTGGCGGTCACGCTGATCGCGATCCTGCACGCCATACCGGACTCCGACGACCCGCACGGAAAAGTCGCCACGCTCATGGAACCCCTGCCGTCCGGCAGCTACCTCGCCCTTTCTCTCCTGGGGCGGGAATTCCTGGCTCCCGAGAAGCTCAGGGAAGTGGAAGACATGTCGAGCCGGATGATCCAGGGGCAATTCGCCTGGCGCAGCCGGGACGAGGTGGCGCGGTTCTTCGAGGGCATGGACCTCGTGGCGCCCGGGCTGGTGCGCGTCGAGGACTGGCGCACGGAACCCGGGGCGGACGACGCTGGCGAGTCCCCCCTCTGGTGCGCGGTAGGCCGCAAACGCTGACGTTCAGCTCGCGTGAGAGGGTGGAGGAGAGGTGATCACGGATGAAGATCGGCTTGCAGATTCCGGACTTCAGCACCCCGAGCGGGCCTGAGCGGCTGGGTGCCGAGCTGGCCACGGTGGCCAGGACCGCGGACGACGCGGGATTCGAGTACATCGCCGTCATGGACCACTTCTTCCAGATCCCGGCCGTCGGGCCGGCCGAGAAGGAGATGCTCGAGGCGTACACGACGCTGGGCTACCTGGCCGCCTGCACGTCGCGGGCCGCGCTGCTCACGGTGATCACCGGCACGGTGTACCGGGAGCCTGGCATCCTGGCGAAGATCGTCACCACGCTTGACGTGCTGTCGAAGGGGCGGGCCTGGCTGGGCATCGGCGCGGCCTGGAACGAGCAGGAGTCCCGCGGCCTCGGCATCCCGTTCCCGCCTGTCGCCGAGCGCTTCGAGCGCCTCGAGGAGACCCTGCAGATCTGCCTGCAGATGTGGCACGGCGACGAGGCGCCGTACCACGGCAAGCACTATCAGCTCGAGCGGCCGCTCAACTCACCGCAGTCGCTGTCCAGGCCGCACCCGCCGATCATGATCGGCGGCGGCGGGGAGAAGAAGACGCTGCGGCTCGTCGCCAGGTACGCCGACGCGTGCAACGTGTTCGCCGGCCGGGACGAGGCCCGCAAGCTGGACGTGCTGCGGCAGCACTGCGAGGCCGTCGGCCGCGACTACGACACGATCTACAAGACGGTCTACTACGCGTTCAACACGTCCCTCGGCGCGCAGCGGATCATCGACGACCTCGCCACGCTCGCCGGGCTCGGCTTCGACGCGGCGATCGGGGGCGTGGTGAACGTGTGGGACGTCAGCCCGGTGGAATTCATCGGCAGCGAGATCATCCCTGTGGTGGCGGATTTCTAGGGTTCGCGGCGAGAGTCACCACGGGCCCGTTCTGGATGAATCTCTTCTTTTTAACCGCGGGCAAGGAACTCTTCGATAGAGACGGCGAGGGCCACCGGGGTCTCGAACATCGGGTAGTGGCCGGTGCCGCGCAGCACCTCGAGCTCGGAGTTCGGGTACACCTGCAGCCAGGTCTGCTCCATGAACTCGGCGGGCTGCGTGGGGTCGTACTCGCCGGTAATGACCTTGACCGGCAGCTCGGCACCCTTGACCTGCGCGGTGATGTCCGCGCGCGCCCAGGTCGGCAGGTAGCGGCCGAACGCCTCGGCGTCGGAGTTGTCCAGCGAGTGCCGGACGATGGCGTCGACGAAGGCCGGGGTGAGCCGGCTCCCGGTGGCGAAGTTGACGATCACCGCCCGGTTCTCCGTGCTGGCGGCCGCGCCGCTGAACAGCGCCCATTCGTGCTCGCCGAGCGGCAGGCCGCTGGCGGGGACGGGCGCCACGCCGATCAGCCGGCGCACCCGGTGCGGCGCCTGCAGCGCCGCGTGCTGGATCGCGACGCCGCTCATCGAGTGCCCGACCAGCGAGAACCGGTCCCAGCCGAGCTCATCGGCCAGGGCGAGCGCGTCGGCGGCGGCCTCGGCCATCGTGTACGCGCCCGGTTCCCCGCGGCGCGACCCGTAGCCGCGCAGATCAGGGAACACGTAGGTGAAATCGGCCGTGTTCAGGTACTCGGGGAGATGGCCCCAGCCGCGCGCGGAGCCGAACCAGCCGTGCAGGGCGAGGACGTGGTGATCCCCGGATCCGACCGTGACGTGCGAGCCACCCATGGCACGTAACCTAGCGGAAATTTCGCGACAATCCAGACCACACGTCGTCGTAATCCCGCTGCCGGTGGCCGGCCTCCACGGCCTGCAGCGTCGGGATGATCGTCCAGCGGCTTTCGAACATGAACGCGAGCGTCTCGTCGAGCTTCTGCGGGCTGAGCTCCTGGGTCGAGGCACGCTGGTAGGTCTCGGCGTCCGGGCCGTGGCTCGCGAACGTGTTGTGCAGGCTGCCGCCGCCCGGTTCGAAGCCCTCTGCCTTGGCGTCGTAGGTGCCCCTGACCAGGCCCATGAACTCGGACATGATGTTGCGGTGGAACCACGGCGGGCGGAACGTGTCCTCGCCGACCAGCCAGCGCGGCGGGAAGATCACGAAGTCCACGT
>Ga0335072_10011027_pt1 | contig 12960 bp, 13 predicted proteins | sample Lox_Sample_21_FD_206725 | JGI IMG/M metagenome (GOLD analysis project Ga0335072, IMG submission 206725) | Soil microbial communities from Loxahatchee National Wildlife Refuge, Florida, United States - Lox_Sample_2.1 | ecosystem: Environmental > Terrestrial > Soil > Wetlands | place: USA...
TGCACGAGGGGCCCGACCTCGGTGGCGGGGTCGAGCGGGTGGCCGACCCTGAGCCGCCGCACGCGCTCGGCGATCCGCTCGACGAGCCGATCGTGGATCGAGCGCTCGACGAGCAGACGGCTGGAGGAGGTGCAGCGCTCGCCGTTCAGGCTGTAGATCATGAACACGACGGCATCGAGCGCGCGCTCCAGATCGGCATCCGCGAACACGATCACGGGATTCTTACCCCCGAGCTCGAGGTGCACGCGCTTGAGCGTGGATGCGCCCTGGCTCATCACGAGCCCGCCGGTGCGGGACTCGCCGATGAACGCAGTTGCGCGAATCGCCGGGTGCTCGGTGAGCGCACGGCCGGTCTCCTCGCCGATGCCGTTCACGAGATTGACGACGCCTGCGGGCACCCCTGCCTCGCTCATGATCTCTGCGAGCAGCATCGCGGTGAGCGGACTCCACTCCGCGGGCTTGTGCACGACCGTGCAACCCGCGGCGAGCGCCGGGGCGATCTTCCACGTGGACAGCATGAACGGCGTGTTCCACGGCGTGATCACCGCTACCGGTCCGAGCGGCTCACGTACCGTGTAGTTCATGTGCTCGGCGGCGGGGAGCGCACGGCCCTCGCCCGCACCCGGCGCGCGATCGGCGAAGAAGCGGAAGTTCTCGGCGCCGCGCTCGGCCGCCTTGCTCATGAAACGCAGCGCCTGGCCTGTGTCCATGCACTCGATGAGCGCGATCTCCTCGCTCCGTGCCTGGATGAGATCGGCGATCCGATGGAGCAAGGCGCGCCGTGCCTCCCCGCTCACCCTGCGCCAACCGGCGAACGCGGCCTTCGCCGACTCGGCTGCGGAGTCCACCTCCTCAGGGGTCCCCGAGCGCACCTCGCAGATGAGGGTCCCGTCGACGGGCGAGCGGTTCTCGATGAGCCTGCCACGCCCCGGCAGCGGCCGGCCCGCGATGAAATGACCGAGCGGTGCGCCGCGGAAGCGCTCGAGGTGGCGCGCCGCCTTCGCGAGATTCGCCTCGAGTGCGGTGCTCACGGCCGTCAGGCCTGCGCCGCGCCGCGTGCCTGGCGGCGCTTGACGTATTCGTGCAGGTTGTTCTTCTTGAAGCTCAACTGCGGATCGAGCTCCTGCATCTCGACCGAGATCCCGAGCGGTATGCGCTCGAAGAGCTCGCCCAGATGGTCGCACGCCGCACGGAAGATCTCCTCGCAGGCCTTCCGCCGCGTCGCGAGGTCGCGTCCGTGCCCGACGCGCACCGAGAGGTGCACGAAGGCATTGTCGGGATGACCATCGGCGATCGCGTACGCTTGGGTCTCGTAGGCCCGCGTGCGCATGCCTCCGACGGGAAAGATACCGGTGCCGAGCGCCGCCTGGTGCACGGCACGCACGAATGCGGAGACATCCAGCCGCCCGCGCAGGTTTGCGGAGTGCTCGATGAGGATGTGCGCCATGAGGCGGTTTCGCGGCCTACGGTTGAGGTACTTAACATCGCAAGTATCCCACGCGCGGCCAATCGAGGCAACGCGCGCTCGCTTGACCCCGCAGGGGGTGTCCGGCAATGCTCAGGCGGGCGCACAGACGCGGAGGACGCTCATGAGCACCGAGGGGAAGGTCGCGATCATCACCGGCGCGGGCAGCGGCATCGGGCGCGCCGTCGCGCTCGAGTTTCTCGCCGCGGGATTGCGCGTCGCGCTCGCGGGACGGCACCTTGCGAGCCTCGATGAGACCGTGGCACTCGCGGGCGAGGCTCGCGGCAACGCGCTCGCGATCGTCGCCGATGTGACCGAGCCCGCATCCGTCCACGCGCTCTTCACGCAGACCCAGCAGCGGTTCGGCCGGCTCGATGTGCTCTTCAACAACGCGGGCGTGACCGGCCCGGCCGTGGGACTCGAGGAGGTGGCCTACGCGCAGTGGGCGCAGGTGATTGCGACCAACTTGACCGGGGCGTTCCTCTGCACGCAGGAGGCCTTCAGGCTCATGAAGAGCCAGAATCCGCGCGGCGGGCGCATCATCAATAACGGCTCCATCTCCGCACACACGCCGCGGCCGCACTCGGCTGCGTACACCGCGAGCAAGCACGGAATCACGGGCCTCACCAAATCGACCGCGCTCGACGGCCGCGAGTACGACATCGCCTGCGGTCAGATCGATATCGGTAACGCGCGCACCGAGCTCGCCGGTCGCATCGCGCAGCATTCGCGTGCGCCCGAACCGCTCATGGACGTGAAGTACGTCGCAGCCGCCGTACTGCAGATGGCGAGCCTGCCGCTCGATACGAACGTGCTCTTCATGACGATCATGGCGACGAAGATGCCATACATCGGACGCGGCTAACGGCGCTATATTGGCGCACAGGGGGTGCGAGCGCCGTCAAGCGCGAGACCCCAAGCGAGGACGCGATGCTGAGCCTGTACCACTGGGAGCCGAACGCCAACTCGGGCAAGCCGATGCTCGCGCTCGCCGAGAAGGGCGTGGAGTACGAGAGCCACTACGTCGACCTCATCAACTTCGATCAGCACCGGCCGGAATATCTCGCGATCAATCCGGACGGCACTATCCCGGCCATGGTGGATGACGGCAGGGTCTTCACCGAGTCGACGCCGATGATGGAGTACATCGACGAGGCGTTTGCGGGACCGCCGCTGCGGCCGAGCGGTCGTGAAGAGCGCTGGCGCATGCGCTGGTGGATGCGTTTCTTCGACTCCTATTTCGCGCCCTCGCTCAGCATGATCGGCTGGAGCGTGTTCGTCGGCCCGGCAGTGCGCCACCGCGACCGCAAGGAGCTCGAGGCGCACATCGCCCGCATCCCGCTCGAATCCCGGCGTATCGCCTGGCGCAAGGCGATGTTCAACGAGTTCAGCGCCGAGGAGCTCGCCGAATCGCGCCGCCGTGGACTGTTCGGCACCCAGGTGCTCGAGCGGCACCTCACGCAGCACCCGTGGATCGCGGGCCAGAGCTTCTCGCTCGCCGACATCAACGGCTTCAATCTGGGCTATGCACTGCCGCTGTCGCAGCCCGAGCACTGCAACGACGCGAAGACGCCGCACATCATGGAGTGGCTGCGCAAGATCTACGAGCGTCCGGCCACCCAGCAGACCTGGGCGAAGGGGCGCACCCAGCTCGCCTCGCGCGTGACGATGCTCAAGCGCAACGCTCAAGGGTGATCGCAATGCTCGAGCTCTACCACGGCGAACCGAACATCTATTTTCTGAAGCCGCTCGTTGCGCTCACGGAGGCGCGCGCGCCCTTTGCGAGCCGCTACTTCGATCCGACCACGCTCGAGCAATGCTCGCCCGAGTTTCCCCACAACCTCGAATCCGCGCTCCAGCTCGAGCGCGAGGGTCCGCTGCTCGTCGACGGCGCGACTGTCCTCACCAGCTCGTTCTTCGTCCTCGAGTACATTGCCGAGAGTTTTCCCGCCGCGAAGCTTCTTCCGGGGGACGCCTACGAGCACTACCGCGCGCGCGCCTGGGGGCAGTTCATCGCGCTGCAGCTCTCACCCAACGTGTGCGCGCTCGGCTGCGCGCGATATCTCGCCCCGGTGCTCCGGGCGCGCGATCAGGCCGAGCTTCGCGAACGCATCGGTCGGATCGAGCCACTCGAGCGCCGCGCGGCCTGGATGGCGGTGATCGACGGCAGTCTCAACGACACGGCGCTCGCGGCGGTGCGCGAGCGGCTGCAGATGCCCGTCATGCGCTTCGAGCATGCACTCGCCGCGGGCCCGTGGCTCGCGGGTCCCGCCTACTCGATCGCCGACATCGACGCGTTCGCCATGTTGAGTCCGCTCGCCCACCTCGCACCCGAGCTCGTGAACGAGCGGGTGGCGCCGCGCCTGATCGAGTTCCTGGCCCGCGTGCGCGCTCGCCCGGCCGTGCAGCAGGCGCTCGCCACATCGAAGACCGGGAAGCCGCAGGAGGCTTTCGTGCCAGGGGCGGAGCCATCGCGCTGGGGATAGCCCCCTAGCGCTCGCCGGTGAGATCGAACCGCGAGATACCGGGCGGGGCGATGAGGAGCGACGCCCAGCCATCGAGCGCCCGCGGCGGAAACCACAGGAGCGACTGCTCGTCGAGCTCGGCGAGCACGCGGCCGTCGGCGCGGGCGGCGCCGTCGGCCACGTGGAATTCCTCGAGCGGCCCGAAGGGGGCGGAGGCGAGTCCGGCGTTGTTCTCGAAGTACACGACCACCGGATCGAGCGCTTCCAGTCGAGTGAACTCGCTCTCGAGCAGTCGCCAGCGCTTGAGATAGGTCGCAACCGGCTCGTTCCCCGGGCCGCGACAGAGCATCGCGCCGATGAGGCGAAAGTACGGGCCGGGCTCGATGCTTCCGGAGGAGCCCGCGCCGGGGCTGGAGAAGTGAATACGCAGCAAAGCCTCAGGCGGTCGCTTGCGCCGTCCGGTAGAAGTTGCCCGATCGTATCTTGACGAGCGCCGCGGCGGGATCGAAGTTGACACCGGCCGGGTCGCCGCCCGCGGCGACGATCTCCATCTGCTGCATGAGCATGCGACGCTGCATCATGATGCCGCGATCGCTCGTGACCAGGTGCTCCTCCGAGTGCAGCGAGATCGGGCCCTGGCCCGCCTGGGCCTCGTAGTCGCCCGGAGTGCGCTGATGCTCCTCCTCGCTCATCTCACCCCACGTCTTGCCGTTCAGGAGCATCCCGCGAAAGCTCACGCCCTCCGGGATCCGACTCACCATCGCCTGGACGTAGTGGGCGTCATCGACGGGTACGACCCACGAGACACCGGTCGACGGCCCGGCCTTCATCGTCACGTCCGGCACGCTCATGATGTTCGGCATGATCCAGGAGGAAATGCGGTCGACCTCCTGTCCGTTGTCGAGCCGGCGCAGCGCCGTGTAGCAGACACCGTGGTCCGTCTGGAAGTAGTCGACTTTGGGCATCACCGCGAACTGCGGCACGAATTGCACGACGCTGAAAGTCGAGTGCAGCACCTGCACGTGAAACGGATCCATCACGTTGTCGTTCATGTGCAGCCAGCTGTAGGGCACGACCTTCAGCGTGTCGTCGCCGGTTGAGCCGAACCCGCCGAAGCTGCACCAGATCTTCTCTCCGGGCTTGATGCCCTCGAGATTGTCGTAGCGCGGCAGCACCGGCTTTTTCTGGGGTGGACCGAGATAGGCGAACACGAAGCCGTAGCGCTCCTCGAGCGGGTACCAGGGTTGGCGCGCGGCGTCGCGGTGACGGCCGCCGTCGGGCTCGCAGGGCTGATCGAGGCAGCGCCCCTGCACATCGAAGAGCCAACCGTGGTAGCAGCAGCGGATACCGCGCTCCTCGGTACGGCCGTAGAAGAGCGAAGTGCCGCGGTGCATGCAGCGCGGGTACAGCAGGCCCGCGCGCCCCGCGCGATCGCGAAAGAGGATCAGATCCTCACCGAGGATGCGCACCTTCTGCGGTAAATCGCGCAGCTTCGCGGAAAGTCCCACCGGGTGCCAGTAGCGGCGCATCAGCTCGCCCATGGGCGTACCCCGGCCCACCTCGGTCAGCAGCGGGTTCGAGTGTTGCTGCGGCCGTCCGTAAGCAGAGCCGTCGCCTGCCGGGTCGCGTGGCTCGGGATCGCTCATAGCCCACCTGCCCCATGCTCGATGCTGGCGCGGTGAGATTGAACCGATTCGATACGCTTGGCAACCGGCACGGCCCCCGGCCGTTGTCAGGGCAACGAGGCGCCGTGGCACTCCGCGCCGCCCGCGCCTCGGTTGGCCGGTGCACGGCTGCACGGCCATTGCTCCGCTGCCCGGGTCGTGTCATAAAAGACGAGGCGCGAGCACCGTGAGCGGCTCGCCGCACTCAGCGAGGGGGAATGGTCATGTCGTTGGCGAAGGTCAGAGTCGGTCTCGCGTATGCGTTGCTCGCAGGCGCCGGTGCGCTCGGCGGGCCCCAGCTCGCGCTCGCGCATCACTCGTTCGCACTATTCGACCACGTGCACCGGATCACGGTGACGGGAACCGTCGTCAAGTTCGACTGGACCAATCCGCACGTATTCATTCAGCTCGCGGTGCCGGACGGCGCCGCGGTGAAGCAGTACAGCATCGAGTGCGCGAGCCCGAACGTCCTCACGCGTGTCGGCTGGAAGTGGAACGACGTGAAAGCCGGCGACAAGGTCACACTCCTCGTCAATCCACTGAAGAGCGGCCAGCCGGGCGGCATGCTCGAGAAGGCGACGCTCGCCGACGGCCGCGTGCTCTCCGATGGCAATCCTCCGGGCGGCGTGTTCCCGCGCCAGCGACAGTGAAGGAGGGCGCACGATGCTGAGAAGAGCCTCGCTCCTCGCCGCCCTCGCGCTCCTCGCCGCGGCGCTGCCGCTGCACGCGGATGACGCGGACGGCACCACTTGGCACCTCAAGGGGGCGGATATCACGGGCCGATGGGCGCGCTACGGCTTTCTCGGGCGTGCGGTCGATCCGCGCTACGCGGCCCCGCGCCCGGGAAAGATGATGCTCAAGGAACCGTACGCGACGGCGTATGCGGCGCGTACCAAGGCCGAGGAGCACTCGGACCAGGAAGGCACGCCGATCGCCGCGCCGGGAGTCGACTGCTTGCCTTACGGGATGCCGGAGATGATGTCGGCGATCTATCCGCTCGAGATCCTGCAGACCCCGGGTCAGGTGACGATCATCGCCGAGGCCTACAGCCAGGTACGGCGCATCTACTTGGGTGAGCCGCAGCTGAAGATCTCCGACGTGCCGCCCGAGTACTACGGTCACAGCGTCGGTCACTGGGAGGGCGACACGCTCGTCGTCGATACCGTCGGCGTCAAGCCCGAGGTGCTCGGGCACAATGAGATGCCGCACAGCGAGCAGATGCGGATCACCGAGCGCATCCGGCTCGTCTCCCCCGATATCCTGCACGATCAGATCACGGTGACCGATCCCGTGACGCTCGAGAAGCCCTGGACCTTCACCTTCGCGTACAAGCGCATGCCGCACTACCAGATGCAGGAGTACGTGTGCGAGAACAACCACGAGTACGTCGACGACAACGGCGTCACGCACATCCGGCTGCACGATCTGCCGAAATGACCTCGAGACCCTGACAGGAGCCGCCCCATGAACGCCGTATTGAGGCCCGAGATCGAGACCCGCACCGCCGGCTTCCTCGCGCAGACGCACAAGCTCTTCATCAACAACGAGTGGGTCGAGCCCGAATCGGGCAAGACCATCGAGGTGATCAACCCGGCGACCGGGAAGGTGTTCGCGAAAGCGGCCGCGGGAGGCGCTGCCGACGTCGATCGCGCCGTGCGCGCCGCGCGCGCTGCGTTTGAGGGCGGGCCGTGGCCGGCGATGCCGCCGATCGAGCGTGCGCGGCTCATCTGGAGGCTCGCCGATGCGGTCGAAGCGGCGGCCGACGAGATTGCCTACGTCCTGAGCCTCGACAACGGCATGCCGATGATGATGGCGAAGTTCGCCGGCGCACTCGGCACCGCGCGCAACCTGCGCTACTTGGCCGGCTGGTGCGGCAAGATCGATGGGGCCGTCCCGACCCCCTCGGAGCCGAACAAGCTCGCCTACACCCTCAAGGAGCCGGTGGGGGTGGTTGGCGCCATCACGCCGTGGAATTTCCCCTTCGCGATGGAGGCCGACAAGGTCGGACAGGCGATGGCGGCGGGCTGCACGCTCGTGCTGAAGCCCGCCGAGCTCACGCCGCTCGGCGCGATCCTGCTCGCGCGGCTGGTGCAGGAGGCGGGCGTGCCAGCCGGTGTGATCAACATCGTGACCGGTTACGGTGATCCGGCCGGCAAGGCGCTCGTCGAGCACCCGGACGTGGACAAGATCGCCTTCACGGGATCGACGGCGACCGGCAAATGGATCGTTCAGGCCGCCGCGGCCACGCTCAAGCGCGTGACGCTCGAGCTCGGAGGAAAGTCCCCCACATTCATCTTCCCCGACGCGGACCTCGAGAAGGCGATCCCAGGCGCATCGATGGCGGTGTTCGCAAACGCCGGCCAGATCTGCGTGGCCGGATCGCGGCTGTACGTGCACAAAAAGGTGTTCGATCGCGTCGTCGAAGGCGTGACCGCGATGGCGAGGGCGCTCAAGGTCGGCTCGGGGCTCGAGCCCGACACTCAAATGGGTCCGCTCATCTCGCAGCGCCAGCTCGAGCGCGTGACGGGCTACATCGACTCCGGCAAGACCGAGGGGGCGCAGGTCGTGATCGGCGGCGAGCGTGAGCCCGGCGACGGCTACTTCCTCAAGCCCACGGTGCTCGCCCAGACCCACCGCAGCATGAAGGTGATGCGTGAGGAGATCTTCGGTCCGGTCGTGTGCGCGATGCCGATAGACGACGAGGACCTCGATCGCATCGCGAAGGTCGCCAACGACACCACCTATGGTCTGTCGGCCTATATCTGGACGCGCGACGTGAGCATCGTGCACAAGCTCGCCCGCAAGATCCGCGCGGGAACCATCCAGGTGAACGGCGGGGTGGGCCTCGACCCGGCGGTGCCGTTCGGCGGCTACAAGCAGTCCGGCTGGGGCCGCGAGCGCGGGCGCGACGGGGTCGAAAGCCTCACCGAGACCAAGGCCATCGGGATCTCGCTCTAGCATGGCGACGACACTCACCGTCGGGTTCGTCGGCATCGGCAACATGGGCTGGCCGATGGCCTCGCACATCGCCGCGGCCGGCTGGCCGCTCATCGTCTACGACAAGGACCCGGCGCGTGCCGCGCGGTTCGCCGAGGAGCGGCACGCGCGCCTCGCCCGCTCCTTCGCGGACCTCGAGCCCGCCGATGCCATCGTGACAATGCTTCCCACCGGGCGCGACGTGCGCGGCGTTCTGCTCGAGGAGGGCGGAGGGCTTGCGCAGAGCCTCAAGTCCGGGACGCTCGTGATCGACATGAGCTCCTCCGAGCCGGTCGGCACGCGCGAGCTCGGCGCGGCGCTCGCGCCGCGCGGCCTCACCCTCATCGACGCGCCGGTCTCCGGAGCGGTGCCGCGCGCGCAGGCGGGCACGCTCGCGATCATGATCGGCTGCGACGATCGCGCGGCCGTCGAGCGCGCGAAGCCTCTGCTCGCGAGCATGGGCAACCGGCTGTTCGAGGTGGGGCGGCTCGGCTGCGGCCATGCGCTCAAGGCGCTCAATAACTTCGTCGCGGCGACGGGCTTCAATGCCGCGTGTGAGGCGCTGCTTGCCGGCAAGCGCTTCGGCCTCGATCCGGCGACGCTGCTCGAGGTGCTCAATGCCGGCACCGCGCGCAATTTCGCGACCGAGTTCGTGATGCAGGAGCAGGTGATCGAGGGGCGGCATGCCACGGGGTTCGCGCTCGGGCTGCTCGCGAAGGACGTGCGCATTGCGGCCGATCTCGCCGCGGCAGTCAAGCTCGACGCGCCGCTCATGCGCCTGGTGAGCGATCGTTGGACGCTTGCGCGGGACCGATTGGGCGCGAGCCGCGACAACTCCGAGGCGATCCGCTGCTGGGACGAGAACCTCTAGAGGCGGCCAGAGGCGGCGCGCTCAGTCCTCGGCGTGCCAGTTGCCGTGCAGGCCCGGACGCAGCCGCAAGGGCAGATAGACCGTCGCGATCGGCCCCTCATCGACTCGCTGGGCATCGAACAGCAGCAGATCGGAGCGCATCTCCGCGAGCCGATTGCAGAGCATCACGATATAGCCCTCCCCTTCGGGCGCGCCCGGCGAGCGCGGAATGAACGCGGGCTCCTGGAGCGAGGCGAGCGGGCCGCACCACCACGTGCGTGTCTTGCCGGTCGCGAGATCCACGTGCCCGAGCGTGTTCATGAACAGCCCGGCGCGTGCGTACTGCGCGGGACGCGCATCGTCGGCGACCAGCAGATACCCGTGGCGGTACGGCGCCATCGCGTAGCGATCGTCGATGCGGGGGAATTCGCCCACGAGCTCGCAGAGCTGCTCGGTTTTCTCGAACCCCTCGGACCGCGAGTCCATGTCGACCGTCCAGCGCGTGAGCCGTGAGCGCGCACCCACCGGGTCGAACGGTGCGCCGTGGACGTCCGGGAAGAACGGAAACATGTTGTTCGCGGCGACCGGCGTGTCGAAGTGGATGCGCGTGCCCTCGTTGAACGCATTCATGACGTGCGAGGCAAAGCAATTGGGCGCCTTGAACCAGCGCACGTCGGCCGCGCCGCCCGTGCGCGGCAAGACGCCCAGGTACACCGGGAGCTGCGTGTCGAAGCCGAAGTGGGGCAGGCCGTGGCGCAAGCGCTCCCAGCTGCCGACGATTGGCACGACGTGGAAGACCGCGTAGTCCCGCGTCATGCCGAAATCGTGCATCATGCAGTAGTAGGGCAGCTCGAACCACACCTCGCGCTCGATCTTGCCGGAGGGCGTGATCTCGTAGTAGACGATATCGCGCGTGAGCAGGCCCTTCGCCGCATAGCCGAATGCGCACAAGTCGCCCGTCTGCGGGTCGATTTTCGGGTGCGCCGTGAACGTCTTGCTCGTGAGCCGTCCGCCGAAATCGAAATAGCCCTCCGTCGCGAGCGTCCTGCGATCCATGGCAAGCGGCGGACTGTCCTCCTTGAGCGCCCAGAGCCGGTTGCCGTGCACGAGGACGTTGGTATTGGCGGTGCCGCGGATGCGCCCCTGCACGGCCGGATCGTCGGTGAGCGGATTGCGATAGGCCCCGAAGAGCGCGCGCCCGGCGGCGTGCTCGAGCAGCCACTTGTCCGTGTGGATCCAGCGGTGCCTGAGATCGATGCGCCCGTCGCGGAAGCGGAACCGCGACACCATGCCATCGCCGTTGAACCAGATGTCATCGCCCAGGAGCGGGGCGAACTGCGGATCGGGGTGGACCCGGTAGAATGCGCCCTGGAGGTCGCCCGGAACGCGGCCCTCGAACTCGAGGTCCTGCAGGTCGACCTCGAACCGTCCGGGGCGCATGAAGCCCTGGAAGCTCGCCGTCTCCGGAAAATGGCTCATGGCGCGAGCCTAGCTCGAAGCGTGCGCGCGTAGGATCGGGGGTTGTACCTAGGCGCCCGAGACCCGCGGATGGGCGTGTCCACCCGGCACGCGCACGTCCCGGGACATCTGAATGGCGTCCTCGACGCGCTGGTAATACCCGCTCACGCGGCCCGTCTCGCGATAGCCGAGACGCAGGTAGAAGGCGAGTGCTCCGCAGTTCGAGGCGCGCAGCTCGAGTTGGATCACGAACGTCCCGGCGACCAGTGCGCTCTCCTCGAGCCAGTGGACGAGCGCCCGTCCGAGGCCGTGGCGCTGGCTCGAGGGATCGACCGCGAGGAGATTCAGGTGCGCGGTGCTGTCGCCGAACTGCATGATCGCGAAGCCCGCAAGCCGGCCCGTGTGCTTCGCAGCGAGCACGACGCTCTCGGCGTGGCGAATGTGACGCGCGACACGCTCGGCCGGCCAAGAGGGGGCGAGCCCCGACTCGACCAGCTGGCAGGACATCGCGGCGATGAGCGGTGCGTCGCCGATTTGCGCCAGCTCGAGTTTCGGGCCCGGGCTCTCCATCCGAGCGATCATTCCGCCCCCGGCGGCAGTCCGTCAACTCGGTTAGAATAAGCGGTCAATGCAGACTCTCTCCGTGGATTCGCTGCGAGCGTCCGCCGAGGCGAAGGCACGGCCGTACCTGAGCATCGTCGTCCCCGTTTTCAACGAGGAAGCCTCGCTTCCCGCGCTGTTCGCCCGCCTGTACGGGGCGCTCGATCGGCTCGGGAGCTCCTACGAGTGCATCTTCATCGACGACGGCAGCCGCGATCGCTCGACGGCGCTGCTGCGCGCGCAACAGCAAGCGCGCCCGGAGGTGACCCGCGTCGTGCTGTTCCAGCGCAACTTTGGCCAGCATGCCGCAATTCTCGCCGGCTTCGAGTACTCGACCGGGGAGCTCGTCGTGACGCTCGATGCGGATCTGCAGAATCCGCCGGAGGAGATCGCGCGCCTGGTCGATGCGGCGCGCGCCGGACACGACTACGTCGGCACCATCCGTCGCGGCCGCCGCGACCACTGGGCGCGCCGCTACGTCTCGCGCCTGATCAACCGGATCCGCGAGCGCACCACGCCCATCCGCTTGAGCGATCAGGGCTGCATGCTGCGCGCGTACTCGCGCACGATCGTCGCTGCGATCAACGCATCGGCCGAGGTCAACACCTTCATCCCCGCGCTCGGCTACCTGTATGCGCGCGATCCGGTGGAGATCGAGGTCGCTCACGAGGCGCGGCATGCGGGTGCCTCGAAGTACTCGCTCTACAAGCTCATCCGGCTCAACTTCGATCTGATGACCGGCTTCAGCGTCGTGCCGCTGCAGCTGTTCTCGATGCTCGGGCTCATCGTCTCGGCGCTCTCGGGCGCGCTGTTCGCTTACCTCATCTACGACCGCATCCGCAACGGGCCGGACGTGCAGGGCGTGTTCACGCTCTTCGCCATCGTGTTCTTCCTGCTCGGCATCGCTCTCTCCGGTATCGGACTCATGGGCGAGTATGTCGGCCGCATCTACGAGCAGGTTCGCGGGCGGCCGCGCTACTGGATCGCCGCGGTGCTCGATGCCACGGGCACAGGCGAGGCGTGCGCCGCGCGCCCGGGGGATGCCGTGCCGGATGCCGAGCGCGGTGCGCGGCGCAGAGTCGCTGACTAGCCGGCTCCGGGATTGCGATGACGCACGGGGCGCGGTCCGAGCGGACGAGAGAGAGCAAGCGTGTTTAGCGCAGTCGTTTTCGCCTACAGCGAGGTCGGGCTGCGCTGCCTCGAGGCGCTTCTCGCCGCGCGAGTGGATGTGCGCCTGGTGCTCACGCACGAGAATGCGCCCGGGGAGCGCACGTGGTTCGGCAGCGTCGCGCAGCTCGCCGCCGAGCACGGCGTGCCGAGCGCTGCGCCCGCCGACCCGAACTCCGAGGCGTGGATTGCCCGCGTTCGGGCGCTCGCTCCCGACTACCTGCTCTCCTTTTACTACCGGTTGCTCCTCGGGGAGCGGTTGCTCGCCTGCGCGCGCTGGGGCGCGCTCAATATGCACGGCTCGCTGCTGCCCAA
>Ga0335072_10011028_pt1 | contig 12960 bp, 10 predicted proteins | sample Lox_Sample_21_FD_206725 | JGI IMG/M metagenome (GOLD analysis project Ga0335072, IMG submission 206725) | Soil microbial communities from Loxahatchee National Wildlife Refuge, Florida, United States - Lox_Sample_2.1 | ecosystem: Environmental > Terrestrial > Soil > Wetlands | place: USA...
GGCGCGTGATCTGACCGAGGGCGACCACTACATCGTGGCGTTGCGCAACCTCAAAATTGCCTCAGGGGCCACCCTCCAGCCCAGTGCCGCCTTTGCCCATGTCCTCGTGCACGACCTGCCGGCGTCAGGGCTGTCACCGGCCTACACCGCCCACTTGCGTTCGATCGTGAGCGTCCTCGACCAGGACGGCGTCACACCGGCGACCTTGTTCCTGGCGTGGGACTTCACCGTGGCCAGCACACGCAACATCACGACTCCGGCCCTCACCATGCGCAACCAGACGTTTGCCGCATTGGGGAAGGGGGTGAGCCCGTATCTCGTCTCCAAGGTCGTCGACGACCCGTCCGGCGAGCCCGACCTCGCCCGCGTGGTGTACGGCTACTTCGACGTGCCGAGCTACCTCAGTGGACCGGGAGGGACGCCGGGGTCCCTGCTCACCATCGGCGCCAACGGCCAGCCGTACCACGTCGCCGGGCGGGTAGAGGTGGCGAACTTCGAGTGCGCCATCCCCCGCTCGGCCACCGCCCGACATCGGGCTTCGATCGGGTACTACGGCCACGGGCTCTTCGGATCGGCCACCGAAGTGGCGACCTCGGCCATCGCCGGCTTTTCGAACCGCTACGACTACGTGTTCTGCTCCACTGATTGGCTGGGCCTGTCGTCGAACACGTTGGCCCTCGCTCTGGCCGTGGTGCAGAACATCAGCTCGTTCCCCTCACTGGCCGACAACCTCATGCAGTCGTTACTCGACGCCCAGGTGCTCGGCAACCTGCTCGTCAATCCGGCCGGGTTCGCGGCCAATCCCGCCTTCGAGGATGCGGGGCACACCCCCCTGATCCGCACCGGGTCGGGCCTCGTCTACTACGGGAACTCCGAAGGCGGGATCATGGGAGGCGCGTTCACCGCGGTGTCGACCGAGGTGCGCCGGGCGGTGCTCGGCGTGCCCGGAATGGACTACGCGCTCCTGCTGCCGCGCAGCACGGACTTCTCGCCGTTCCTGTCGTACTTCGAGAAGTCCTACCCCGACGAGGCGGTGATCCAGGTCGCGTACGACCTCATCCAGATGCTGTGGGACCGCGCCGAGGCCGACGGCTATGCCGAGCAGATGACGGGGGGGCTCCCGGGCACACCTCGTCATCAGGTCCTGCTCGTCGAAGCCTTCGGAGACCATCAGGTGACGAACATCGCGACCGAGACCGAAGCCCGCACCATCGGGGCCGCGGTGCACGAGCCCGCGCTGGCGCCGCATCGCAGCAACGAGCGCCAGCCCTTCTGGGGCCTTCGGGCGCTATCGACCCCCTCCCGTGGTCCGGCCCTCTTCGTCTGGGACACCGGCGTCCCGCCCGACCCGCTGGCCGACGTCCCCCCCACCCGCGGTGCCGATCCCCACGGTTCGCCGCGGACGTTCCCCGAGGTGTGGGCCCAGATGCACACGTTCTTCAGCACCGGGGTCGTCACGAACCCGTGCGGCTCCTCGCCGTGCACCGGGCCGTACCCGTGAGCGCTAGCGGGCCGGGCGCGCCGGGTGATCGGCGAAGTCAGCTTCCAGGGCGGCGGCGACCTCGCGGTAGCGGGCGACCGGAATGAGGTGCACCCCGTCGAAGGCTCCGCTCCGGCGTAGGTCGAGCACCAGCGCGCAGGCGGCCTCGACCCCGGCGCGCGGGTCGGCCTCGACCCGTGCCACGAGGTCGCCGGGGATCGTCACGTCGGGAATCGCGACCGCCATCCGCTTGGCGTGCGTGGCGCTGGCGAGCACCATCACGCCGGCATAGACCGGGATCTCGACGCGGATCCGGTCACGCCAGCCGAGCAAGTCGTCGAGCGAGAAGGCGAACTGGCGGAAGAGGAAGTCCGCCTCCCCCTTCCACGGCGGCAGGGCCCCCGCTCCGGCGGCGGCACCGAAGCGCATGGAGCGGCCCGAGGTCGAGGTGGGTCCGAATCGGCGCCCCTCGTCGATCATCGCCCGCACGGTCAGCTCGCCCGTCCTGCCTCCCGTGGTCGGCTTGTCGCCGTACACGAAGAGGAACTGGTCCACCCCGTATGCGGCCGCGGTGAGCAGATCGCGCTTGAAGCCGAGAAGGTTCCGGTCCCGGGCGTTCAGGCAGGCGATGCTACGGCCACCCATGGCCTCCACCTCATGGGCCACCGCCACGCTCGAGACGGTGGCCCGGCCGATGTGGTTGTCGGGGATCAAGAACCCGCCGGCAATGGGGGAGAGGACACCGATCTGGTGCCGCACGCGGCGCAGGTCGGGCTTGGTGGCGGGCTCGATCTCGCAGACGAGCTCGAACGGCGTCCCGGACCCGGCCACGTCCGCCCACGCTACCGGCGCGGTCCCCGCGGAACCGGCCCGGCGTGGCGCCGTGACCGGCCGTGGTCGTCCGGCGGCCCCGCGGGCGGCCGTTAGGCTTGCGTGACGCCTCGTTCCTGGTGAACAGGCCCGTCGCCGACCCACGACCGATATCGCCATCACCGACCTCGCCCATCGCCCGCCCGCCACCCCGACCCTCCCGTGTTCACTCCCGTCGCCCCTGACACCGATTTCGTCGCCCTCGAAGAGGCCGAGCTCACGCGCTGGTCCGAGCACCGCGTCTTCGAACGCTCGATCGAGCAGCGGGCCGGCGCGACGCCGTGGGTCTTCTACGAGGGTCCCCCCACCGCCAACGGCATGCCCGGGCTCCATCACGTCTGGGCCCGCGTCTACAAGGACCTCTTCTGCCGGTTCCGCACCATGGGAGGCGCATACGTCGCCCGCCGGGGTGGCTGGGACACCCACGGCCTGCCCGTCGAGGTCGAGGTGGAGAAGCGACTCGGCATCACGGACAAGAAGCAGATCGAGGACGAGGTGGGCATTGCCGAGTTCACCCGGCTCTGCCGCGAATCCGTCTACACCTACGTCGGCGAGTTCACCCGCCTGACCAACCGCATCGGCTACTGGCTCGACATCGAAGCGGCGTACTGGACGCTGACGCCGGCCTACATCGAGTCGGTCTGGTGGCACCTGCAACAGCTCTTCGACCAGGGCCTGCTCTACGAGGATCTCAAGGTCGTGCCCTATTGCCCTCGCTGCGGGACGGCGTTGTCGAGCCACGAGCTGGGCCAGCCCGGGGCCTACCAGGACGAGACCGACGAGTCCGCCTACGTGCGGTTGGCGGTCGTCGATCCGCCCCAGTCGATGGCCGACGTCCGCTGGTTGGCCGTGTGGACGACGACCCCGTGGACGTTGATCTCGAACACCGGCATCGCCGTGCACCCTGAGCTGACCTACGCCGTGGTCGACGGCACCGTCATGGCCGACGACCTCGTCGAGGCGGTGGTGGGCGAAGAAGGTCCGGCGGCGGTGACCCGGCGCCTGCCCGGTCGCGACCTGGTCGGCCTCCGCTACAGGCGGCCCTTCGACGACGTCGCCGTCCCGCCCGGGTCAGACGGGTGGCGTGTGGTCCCGGCCGATTACGTCACGACCGAGGAGGGCACGGGGCTCGTCCACCTGGCGCCCGCCTTCGGTGAGATCGACCGCCAGATCGGGCGCGAGCACGGGTTGCCGTCGCTCAACCCGGTCGGTCCCGACGGCCGGTTCACGGCCGACGTTCCCTGGCTCGAGGGCCAAGAGGTGCGGGCGGCGAACACCGCCATCAACGACCGGTTGGAGACCGCCGGGCTCCTCCTGCGGCGACACCCTTACACCCACTCGTACCCGCACTGCTGGCGCTGCGGGACGCCTCTCATCTACTGGGGCAAGCCCAGCTGGTACATCGCGACCTCGTCGCGCAAGGACGACCTCCTCGGCGCCAACGCCACCATCGACTGGCACCCGTCGCACATCAAGGAGGGGCGCTTCGGCGAGTGGCTGTCCAACAACGTCGACTGGGCCCTGTCGCGTGACCGGTACTGGGGCACGCCGTTGCCGATCTGGAGGTGCGCGCAGGGACACCTGCGCTGCGTCGGCTCGCTGGCGGAGCTGTCGGAGCTGTGCGGGCGCGACGTCACCGGCATCGACCCGCACCGCCCCATCATCGACGACGTCGTCTTCGACTGCCCCACGTGCCGGGCGGAAGGCGACGACGATGGCGATGGCGTGGCCCGCCGGGTGACCCCGGTGATCGACGCCTGGTTCGACTCGGGATCGATGCCCGCGGCCCAGGTCGGCTACCCGCATGCGCCCGGCTCCACGGAAGCGTTCACCTTCCCGGCGGATTTCATTTCCGAGGCCATCGACCAGACGCGGGGCTGGTTCTACTCCTTGCTGGCCGTCAACACCCTCGTCTTCGGCGAGAGCCCTTACCGGCACGTCGTGTGTCTCGGCCACATCATCGACATGGACGGCCGCAAAATGTCGAAGTCGCTCGGCAACATCATCGACCCGTGGACCATCCTCGACACCAGGGGCGCCGACGCCATGCGCTGGTGGATGTTCAGTCAAGGCTCGCCGTGGACGCCGACGAGGGCGAGCCTGGCCGCCATCGACACCGCGCTGCGCGACACCCTGCTCACGCTGTGGAACACCTACAGCTTCTTCACCACGTACGCCTCGCTCAACGGGTTCGACCCGTCGGACATGGCGGTACCGGCGTTCCATGAGCGGTCCGCGCTCGATCGCTGGGTGCTGTCTCGCCTCGACGCCACGGTCGCCACCGTCACGACCGCGCTCAGCGCCTACGAACCTCTGGAGGCGGCGGACGCCCTCGGTTCGCTCGTCGACGATCTCTCGAACTGGTACGTGCGGCTCAGCCGCCGCCGGTTCTGGCGGACCGACCCCGATGCGCCCCCCGGCGACACCCTGGCCGCGCAGGCCACCCTGCACGAGGTGCTCACCACCATTGCGCTGACCCTCGCCCCGTTCTGCCCCTTCGTTGCCGATTCCATGTGGTGCTCGCTCACGGGCGCCGGTGAAGGGGGCTCGGTGCACCTGGCCGATTGGCCGAAGATCCCCGAGGGCCGCGTCGACCCGTCCCTCGAGGCCGAGATGCAGCTGGCTCGCCGCCTGACATCGCTCGGCCGCGCCGCCCGGGCCGAGGCCGGAGTCAAGGTGCGCCAACCACTGGCCCGGGCCCTCGTCTTCCTCCCCCCCGGGGCCCCGGACATCCCCCACGACCTGGTGGCGGCCGAGCTCAACGTCGACGCCATCGACGTGGCGCACGAGCTGAGCGAGGTGCTCGAGTTCGAGGTCGTGGCCAATTTCAGGGTGCTCGGCCCCCGCCTGGGTGAGCGGGCCCAGCACCTCAAGAAGGTCCTGGCGTCACTCGACGGCGCGGCCGCGGCGGCGGCGCTCGAAGAGGGACGCTCCATCACGGTCGAGCTCCCCGACGGGCCTGTCGAGCTCTCGCCTGACGACGTGCAGCTGCGCGTGCGGGGCCAGGAAGGCTTTGCCGTGTCGCGCGAGGGCGGCGAGGTCGTCGCCCTCGACCTCACCCTCGACGACGACCTGCGGGGCCGGGGCCTGGCGCGCGACGTGGTCCGCCTGGTGCAGGACCTCCGCAAGACGAGCGGGTTGGAGGTCTCGGACCGGATCCGCCTGCACCTCGAGGGCCTCGACGCCCTCCGCCGCCACTTCGACTACATCGGGCGCGAGGTGCTGGCCACCGAGGTCGTCGCCGGTCCGGGCGACGGGGAGGGGACGGCGCTCGAGCTCGAGACCGACGACGGCGTGCTGGTGGCCTTCGCGTGGGTCAGCAAGGTGGACGGCGCGCCCTGACGACCCCGCCGTCCTCAGCAGGCGGTCCGCGGACCCGAGAGCTTGGTCAGCAGGCGTCGGAGCTGCGAGCGGTCACCGTCGGTGAGGGGCCCCACCAGGTGACGGTCGATGCCCTCGATGTGCTCGGTGATGGCCCGGTGAAGGGTGTCCTGGCCATCAGGGGTGAGAACCACGTGCACGCTACGGCGGTCGTTGGGGCAGCTGGTGCGGACCACCAGCCCGGCCTCCTCCATGCGGTCGACCAGCCGGGTCACGCCCCCCGTGGTCAGGGCCACGTCAGAGCTCAGCTTGCTCATGGTGAGTCGGCCCTCGGGTGCACCGCCGACATTGATGAGGACGTCGAACCACACCAGGGGAATGCCGACCGACGCTTCGAGCTCGCGACCGAGCTGGTCGGTGAGACGTCGATGCGTGCGCACGAGCAGTCCCATGAGCTCGAGCCGGTCATCGGCGATCTGCCCGGGAATCCCGCAACTGCCCGAACCGGTCACGGCGGTGTCGGGTGGTGTCGATCGGGGCATGGGCCTGGCCTTCATCGTGCTCCCCTCAACTGTGCCACCACCGTACCACCGGCAGCGGGGATTACCTGATTGACAAGTATCTGAGTACTCAGATATAATACCCTCAATATCTGAAGTCGCAATGGATACCTGAAGTTGCGATGGCCTCAGTCCGATGACCCAGGGTCCGAAGAACCCCAGGGTCCAAAAAAGAGAAGGAGTCAATGTCATGACCGCCACCTCCGTCGGCACCGTCACCCTGCCCACTCCGGGCACCTACGTGGTCGACCCGGCCCACGCCGAGATCGGCTTCGTCGCCCGCCACCTCATCGGCACCAAGGTGCGGGGCCGCTTCACGGAGTTCTCCGGCTCCTTCACCGTGGCGGAGAACCCCGAGGAGTCGACCCTCGAGGCCGAGGCGAACGCCGGGAGCATCCACACCAACCAATCCATGCGTGACGACCACCTGCGCACCAACGACTTCCTCGATGTCGAGCACCACCCGAAAATCACCCTGCGGAGCACCGGGCTGAAGCGGATCACGGACTCGCAGTGGACGCTCTTCACCGACCTGACCGTGCGCGGCGTGACCAAGCCGGTCGAGTTCGACCTCGAGTACCTCGGTCAGGGACCGGCCATGCAGGAGGGCAAGCACGTCGTCGCCTTCTCCGCCACGGCCGAAATCGACCGTCGGGACTTCGGGGTCTCCTTCAACCACGCCCTGCTCGATGGCAGCGTCGTGGTCGGCAACAAGGTGAAGATCGAGCTCGAGGTCGAAGCCGGTCTGGCCGACTGAACCGGTCGCGGCCCCCACGCCCTTCCCGGTCTCGGGCTCGGCCCGAAGCGTCCCGACCGCGCTTCCGGCCGAGCCCGGCACGGCGGGCCTCCGTGCCGTCCCTGCGACATGGGCACCGGGTTAGCCTCAGCCATGGCACCGCTTCTGGACCGCTTTCGCCGGTGGGCCGCACCCGAGCGGCCCGGCGGACCCGCGGTGCTGCCCGAGGACGATGTGCTCGACTTCCTCTACCCGTACTCACGGGAGGATCCCGCGGAGCGGGACCGCCTGCGTGTGCTGCTGCGCCAGTGCACCCCGATCCGCTCTCTGGCCGACATCCGTCCCTTCCTGTCCCGGGCCGAGCAGCAGGCGGCGCCGTCCCCGGTCACCCTCCGATTCGGCCGCGACCAGCTCGCGACCTACGAGGTCGAGGGGCTCGTCCTCTTCGCGCTGCGTGACGATCCCGCAGTGTCCGAGGAGATCCTGCGCGGGGACGTGTACGAACCCCACGTCGACGCCTCGTTGCGCCGGCTGTGCCGCCCGGGTGACGTCGCCCTCGACATCGGCGCCAACATCGGAGTGCACACGTTCCTCATGTCGGCGCTGGTGGGCCCGACCGGGACCGTCATTGCCGTGGAGCCCAACTCGGAGAATTGCCGCTTGATCATCCTCGGCATGCTCCACAACCAGATCACGAACGTGACCCTGTGGCCCGTGGCTCTCTCCAGTGCCGCCGGGTGGTCGTACTACGCCACCCACTACGGCAGCAACGGGGGCCTGGTGCAGGGCGATCCGGTCTCCATCGCCGAGGGCCGGGGTGTGGTGATCCCGGTGTTCCCGCTCGACAGCCTGTCGATCCCCCGACCGGTCTCCCTCATCAAGCTCGACGTGGAAGGCGCCGAAGGGCTGGTGATGGCGGGAGCGACGACCATCCTCGAGGAGGATCGTCCCGCCGTCCTCACCGAGCTGAGCGCCGAAATGCTCGAACGCGTCTCGGGCATGACCCTGCGCGAGTACCTGCACATGTTCCTCTCCCTCGGCTACTCGCTCCGTCTCATCGAGCGCCCATCGGGACAGTGGATCCCCACGACGGTGGAGGAGATCGAATCCTGGCGCCGCGACGAGCCCTATCGGATCGACGATCTCGTCCTCCTGCCTCCGACCGGCCCGCACGCCGACCCCGGCGCCCCGGCCCGTTCCGAGCCGCCGGCAACGCCCGAGGGTGCCGCGAGCTGAACGCCCGAGGGTGCCCGCGCTGAACCGGGACTTCAGATCCGCTCGAAGTTGCGGGCCAGCTCCCAGTCCGACACGTGCCGATTGGAGGCTTCCCACTCCTGCACGGCGGTGTTGAGGAGGTGGTGGTGGACCTCGGGTCCGAAGGCCTCGAGCGCGACCTCGGACCGCGTGAGGGCGTCGATGGCATCGACGATGGTGGCGGGGATGCGGGGCACGTCCGTCGCCTCGTAGGCGTTGGTGGGATAGGGCGGCTCCAACTCGAGCTCGTGGTCGAGGCCGTAGAGGCCGGCCGCGATGTTGGCCGCAATGACGAGGTAGGGGTTGACGTCGGCGCCCGGGACACGGCACTCCACCCGCCGACCCGCACCATGGCCCACCACCCTGAACCCGCAGGTCCGATTGTCCTCGCCCCAGACGATCGCCGTCGGCGCCCAGCTGCCGGGCACGTAGCGCCGGTACGAGTTCACGGTCGGGGCCGACAGCCACGCCAGCTCCCGGGCGGCATGGAGCTGGCCGGCCAGGAACCGCCGCCCGATGGTGGAGAGGCCACTCGCATGGCTGTCGTCACCCATGACCGGGCTGTCGCTCTGTGCGTCCCAGAGGCTCGTGTGCACGTGGCACGACGAGCCCACGTCGTCCATCGTCCACTTCGCCATGAACGTGGCGGCACGACCTTCCTGCGCCGCGATCTCCTTGATCCCCGTCTTGAACACCAGGTGCCGGTCCGCCGTCTGCAGGGCATCGGAGTAGGTGACGTTGACCTCGTGCTGCCCTCGACCGGCTTCGCCCTTGGAGAACTCCACCGGGATCCCGGCTTCGCACATTTCGTTGCGTATGCGCCGCAACACGTACTCCTCGCGCGACGTCTGCAGCAGCTGGTAGTCCTCAATGGTCGACGTATGCGGCACCAGGTGCCGCCATCCCTTCGACGCCGCCTCGGCGAAGCTGTCCTCGAAGAGGAAGAACTCGAGCTCGGTCGCGCTGCGCACCACCAGGCCTCGTTCGGCGGCGCGGTCGATCTGCCTGCGCAGGATCTGTCGCGGCGAGACCTCGACCGGCGCGCCGGACACGTCGAGCAGATCGCCGATCACCATGACAGATCCCGGCAGCCAGGGGAGCCGGCACGTGGTGGCGAAGTCGGGCGCCACCACCATGTCGCCATACCCGGTGTCCCAGTTGGCGAAGCGATAGCCCGGCAGGGGGTTCATGTCGACATCGACCGCCAGGAGGTAATCGCACACCTCGATCCCGTGCTCGGCCACGTGGCCCGCGAAGAAGTGCGGCGTGACGCGTTTGCCGACCGGCCTCCCGTGCATGTCTGGAAAGGCCACGACGACCGTGTCGATGGATCCGTCTGCGATCCCTGCCGAAATCAGCTCGTGTCCGGGCATGCGCCATGTTGACCGCGAGCCGGTCCAGCGTCCAGCCTCGGGCGCCGTCGCCCTACGCTGGGTCGATGGCAGAGGAACACGGTTCGGGTCGGGTGCTCGTCGGGTGACGGTCCCTCTCATCGGCATCACGACCTACGTGGCTGACGCCCGGTGGAGTTCGTGGGAGCGCACGTCGGCCGTGCTGCCCGAGTCGTACTACGAGCTGACGGCCGAGGCGGGAGGGCGTCCGATGCTCCTGCCCCCCCTGCGGGGCGCCCCCGAGGGTCCGGCGACGGGCGCCGCGGAGGTGGTGGGGGTCCTCGACGGGCTCCTTCTGACCGGCGGGGGCGACGTCGACCCGGCGGCGTACGCCGAGGAAACCCACCCCGACGTGGCGGGGGTCAACGGCGTGCGGGACGAAAGCGAGCGAGCGCTTCTGGCCGCGGCCCTGGCGGTGGATCTCCCGGTGCTGGCCATCTGCCGGGGCTGTCAGGTGCTCAACGTCGAGCGCGGGGGGACGCTGCACCAGCACCTGCCCGATGTCATCGGCCGCGACACGCACCGAACGGCGCCGCTCGTCTTCGGAGATGTCGACATGGCGACCGAGCCCGGCACCAGAACGGCCGCCATCTTCGGCGCCGCACCCACCGCGCTGTGTTCGCATCACCAGGCCATCGAACGCCTCGGAACGGGACTCGTCGCCACGGCGCACGCGGCCGATGGGGTGATCGAGGCCGTGGAGCTCGCCGGAGCCCGCTTCGTCCTCGGCGTGCAGTGGCATCCCGAGGAGGCCCGCGACATCCGCCCCTTCCGGGCCCTGGTCGCGGCGGCCAGGGAGTATCACGAGGCCCGCTCGTCTCGGACGGCGTCGGCCGGCCTGTCGGCGCCGTGACCGACGGCGGTATGCGACCGGTCGCGGTCGTGACCGGCGCCAGCCGGGGCCTGGGTGCCGGTCTGGCCCGGAGTTTCGCCGCCCGGGGCTACGGGCTCGGGCTCTGTGCCCGGAACGTGCCGCCGGCTCCTGGCGGACCGGGAGCGGCGCCACTGTGCGCCGGGGTCGACGTGACCGATGCGACGGCCCTCGCCGCCTTCGCCGCCGAGGTGGTGGCCCGGTTCGGCCGGATCGACCTGTGGGTCAACAACGCCGGATTGCTCGAGCCGATCGGGCCCGTGGCCACCTCGGACCTGCACGCGGCAGCTCGCCTGATCCAGGTGAACGTGACGGGGGTGCTCAACGGCTCGGCCGTGTTCGCGCGGCACGTGCGGAGCCGGCCCGGTGCCGGCGTGCTGATCAACATGTCCTCGGGGGCCGGCGTGCGTCCCTACGTGGGCTGGGGACCCTACGGTGCGTCCAAAGCCGCCGTCGACCAGTTGACGAGGATCATGGCCGAGGAGGAGGCCGGCCACGGGCTCCGGGCCTACGCGGTGTCGCCCGGAGTCGTCGACACCGACATGCAGGCGTTGATCCGCACCACGCCGCCCGCGGCCTTTCCCGACGTCGGGCGCTTCGTCCAGATCGCAGCCGACGGCGCGTTCAACACGACCGAGTGGGTGGCCGAACACCTGGTGGGCTTGGCCTTCGGTCACCCCGAGCCAGGTGACGTCGTGGTCCGGGTGCCGGACGAACCCTCCTCAGGCAGGGCGCATTAAGGTCTGCACCCATGCCAGACAACGGTCGCAAAGTCGTCAAGCCGGTCGCGGCGGCGGTCGGGATCTTGGGCACCATGGCCAGCATCTGGTGGTTCGCGCTCAAGCCCCGGCGCCAGGCCAAGCTGGAGCGGTCGAAGCCGTCTTCTCAGGCGAAATGACGCGCCCGACCCGCTGAACCTCACGTCGCGTCCTGAGGTGCGCTCGCCGGGGCTTCGGGTCCGGAGCCGCTAGGGCACCCCGAAATAGGAGCGGCACCCGTCGAGACCCTCGATCACCACATCGTCGCGTCGCCGAACCTCCCACGCGTCGCGTTCGAGGACGACGTTGTGCTGGCGCACCAGCGCACCGCGGACGGGCTCGAGCGAGGTGCCGTTGGCGCGGTAGCCGAGGGCCGAGGAGACCCGCCGCGACGCGGCGTTGTGCTCGAGGTATCCCGAATGCGCCATGATCGCCCCCAGGCCTTCGAAGGCCAGCTGCAGCGCCGCCGAGCGCATCTCCTGGCCGAACCCCTGGCCCTGGTGCGCCAGGCCGATCCACGACGCCGTGCCCACCTGTCGACGCGCCGCGAAGTCGTGGGCGAACACGCTCTGGACGCCGATGGGATGCCCGTCCACGTACACCGCCGCGGCCCAGTTCCAGTTGGTGGCGGACCAGTGTGCACGCACTCCCCACCAATGCGTGAGGGAGTCGAACTGTCGCCGGGGCGCGGGCGTGTCGGTCCACGGGACGAGGAACGGCATCGAGGCGGGATCGTGGACCCCGGCGTTGGTCACCTCGACCAGGGCCAGGAGGTCCTCGTCGGTGGGCAGGGCCAGCATCAGACGCGGCGTCACGACGCGCAGTCCGAAGGGCGGAAAGTAGCGCGCCAGCCCGGCCCGCATCTCTCCGCCGGGCCCGCCGACCTCACTCATGGCGCATGTCGTGCGGGGTCGAGGCGCCGACGAGGACCGGAAGTATCTCGCTGATCGAGCCGTTGACGACGACGTCGGCGGCGAAGTCGAGCTCGGTCGGACCTCCGTTGACGATGATCACGCCGGCCCCGTGGCGACGGGCGATGGGGACCAGCCCGGCGGCGGGATAGACGCCGAGGGTCGAGCCTACGGCCAGGAGCAGGTCACAGCTCTGGGCCGCGCGCTCGGCCCGCTCCAGATCCTCCGCCACCAGGCTCTGCCCGAACAGGATGGTGGTCGACTTGAGGATCCCGCCGCACGGCTCGCCGGCGGGCGCCGTCTGGAGGCAGGCCGGGTCGAGGTCGCCGGCCCGCACCCGTTCGTGCACGGGTGCTGAGGGCTGGACGTGGCCGCAACGCAGGCAGACGATGTCGAGCGCGCTGCCGTGGATTTCAATCATCAGCGAGGGGTCGGTGCCCGCCTTCTGGTGCAGCCCGTCGACGTTCTGGGTGACGAGCGTGTGCAGCCGGCCCGAACGCTCGAGGTCGACGAGGGCTCGATGGCCGGCGTTGGGCCGGGCCGCACCCATGTTGGAATCGAGGCGGTTCTGCCAGGCCCGCCGGCGTACCGCGGGATCGGACAGATAGTGCTCGAGGGTGGCGGCGCGCTCAGCCTCGGGGTTCTTGGTCCACACGCCGTTCGGGCCCCGAAAATCCGGGACGCCCGAGTCGGTGGAGATCCCCGCCCCGGTCAGCGCGACGACCCGGCGCGCCTGGGCCAGAAGGGCACGGGCCCGGAGCACCTGGCCGTCGGTCTCTTCGCTCGCGTCCACGCCATGGCAATGGTG
>Ga0335072_10011029_pt1 | contig 12958 bp, 12 predicted proteins | sample Lox_Sample_21_FD_206725 | JGI IMG/M metagenome (GOLD analysis project Ga0335072, IMG submission 206725) | Soil microbial communities from Loxahatchee National Wildlife Refuge, Florida, United States - Lox_Sample_2.1 | ecosystem: Environmental > Terrestrial > Soil > Wetlands | place: USA...
GTCCACCCTCGAAATAGAGATCCGTTTTGTCGCTGGCGGCGTAATCCAAACGTACCCAAGCCTGCCTAATGGAAAACATGCTGCTGCGAATGGAGGAAACGTCGCGATTGTCGACTTCGCTGAAGTTGCCCTCGAAGTCGCCTTCGATGCGTCCCGTGATGGTGAGTTTGGGCGAAAGATCACCGAACTCAAAGTTGGCTCCGATGCGACTGGAGCGCGCCTTCAGATGAAACTCAGGATCGAGCGTGGGCCCTGTGCTTGTTACTTGAGGCGTCGTCAGAAACAATCCCGGAAATGGCATGTCGTCGCCGTTGGGATTGCTCGTGTCATACACCGCGGTCGCCTTTAGGAATCCAAATGGCGTCATTTTGACTGGACCCATGGTGAACGCCGCCTTTAAGCGGTCTTTCACTGGTGGATCGACTGGCAGCACGCGCAGCGGAGTTATTGCAGAAATCACCGACGGTGTAAGCGGCTTAGCCGCTCTCGGCATCTCAACCTGCGCCGGTGATACGACTGGCGCAGCAGCAGGAGCTGGCTGCACGGGCGGGTTCGTTAAGGGTGGCTGCGACAATTCCTTTGTGCTCACCACTCCCTTGCGCGCAAGAAGATCGACTAACAATTGAAACTGGGCCTCAGGCGCTGAGTTGGTGATTGAGTTGGCTTCCGTTGGCGATAAGACGCCCTTCATTACCAGCAAACCGAGCAACGCGGTGACGTTGGCACTTGCTGACGTTGAAGTGGAGTTCGTGTTGCCGGCAGATGCTGGTTGCGCGGTAGAGTTAGTGGATGATTCAGAGGCAGACGTTGTATCTGAGGCGTGTTTTGTCCCGGCCAGAGCCGGCGTGATCAATGCGATTACTAGCACTGCGCTACTCACCCATCGCTGCAATATCATGTTTAAGTTCTCCTCCTCAACCGGGAGCGATTTCACTTATCAGCGTCGACTCGGACCTGTTGCCGGTCTTGCGCCGGCCAACCCATCGTGACTTTGCAGAGCCGTTGTTTCATTTCGGGACTGAAGTTTCTCGTCCAATTTCGACGCAATGGGATGTCACAATAGGACTGAATCGTCCAACAAGGATGTGCGTAAACGCACGGATGAACGTGACTTAGATCACGAGTGAGGATTGTGTTGAAAGATTCCGCGATCGGTCCCGCAGCACTCCTCTAAAAAGAATGCGAGCCGTCACGCCTTGATTCTCCAATGTTTCAATGCATTTCGTCGGCCTGGAGTTCTTGGAATAGCGTTCGATAGTTCGAGATCTCACGTATCGTGGCTCGGTATGCGAACACACCCGCACGTGATTTGAATCATCAATGAGAAACTCGTCGCTACGGATACCAGCAAGAAATCGTCGGCAGTTCGATCAACGAGCTTTGCACCTTCTGGAGCAACCTATGACAGGTTGGAAATGGTCAAGAAACGGAAGACGTTGATCACAGTCTCGCATGGTGGTTCGTTACCTGCCCTCGATTCGATCATCCCATGCGGCGACACGAACAATTTCGGGAGAAAACCGAGGTGGCGTAGCCGAATGGGTTAGCTCCGATACGGCTGCTCGGCCCGGACACCCCGACCGGTACGTTCACCCACGCAAAACTCGGAACGCTTCCGTGATGATGCAGTTGAAAATTCATAACGCTCGCCTGCCGGCATGCCGACTTAAGAGTAGCAATCCTGTTCAGTGAGTGCATTGGCGATTTATCACGCGCAGGTGTCAGGGTTCAGAGACCGGGGAACAGAAATCTGGGCTCGCGAGAATATCGCTTGACATTCAAGGGAAATCCACTACCATATGGTTGTGGATCGCCTGAGTACAACATTTGCGGCTTTGTCTGATCCAACTCGGCGGGCGATGATCGAGCGGCTCTCCCGTGGGCCTGCCTCCGTGCACGGCTTGACAGAACCGTTTGCACTCTCGCAGCAGATGATTTCAAAACATATTGCCTACCTGGTGCGGGCGCGGATTGTGATCAAGACGAAGCGTGGGCGAGAGAGTGTCTGCAGGCTTAGGCCAGAGGCTATAAAGACAGTCAGCGACTGGGCGATTAGCTATCGCCAATTCTGGGAAGAGAGTTTCGAAAAGCTGGATGCAGTTGTGACTCAAATGAAAAAAGCGGAGCTTCGACATGACAAAAAGCACGGTGAATGAGATCGAGCGGATGGTTGTGACACGAGTTTTTGACGCCCCACGCGAGTTGGTTTGGAAGGCGTGGACAGACCCGAAATATGTGATGCAGTGGTGGGGGCCGAAGGGTTTTACCGCGCCGGTTTGCAAGATGGATTTTCGCGTGGGGGGAAAATCTCTCCTCTGCATGAGAACGCCGGATGGGCAGGAGTGCTGGAATGCGGTTGAATACCACGAGATTGTTCCGCACGAGAAGATCGTTTCCTTGATGTACTTTTCGGACTCGAAGGGAAACAGGATTGACCCTGCGCAGCTGGGAATCGAACATGAGGCCATAGACGGTGCGTACGACGTGACCATCTTTGAGGATGTAGGAAACGGCCAGACAAAACTCACCTTCATTGGAAATGAACCCATGGAGAGCGCGAAAAATAGCGGCCAATTAGAGGGCTGGAACCAGATACTCGATAAACTCGCTGCGGTTGTTGCGGGGCTGAAGCAGGCGAAATAAGAAGCTGAAGCTTTGATGATCGTCATGCGCGAGCAACTGAACGTAACTGAGAGGGCGGGAATGAAAAAGATGAAGGCGGTTCGAGGGGCGGTGCTACGAGGCTTGCTGGCGGCAGCGGCGCTGGCGGGGATGGTGATCCTGACGCTGGCTGCGGGAAGCGGGACGAAGCCGGGGAACTCGATCGACTCGGTGCTGCGGGAGGCGGTGGAGCAGAAGAAGGCACCGGGGGTGGTGGCGATGGCATCGCGGGGAGACGTAGTCATTTACCAAGGGGCGTTCGGGAAGCGCGACAGCACGAAAGATGTTCCGATGACGCTGGACTCGATTTTCCAGATCGCTTCGATGACCAAGGCGGTGACGGCGGTGGCGGTGCTGCAACTCATCGAGAGCGGGCGGGTGAAGCTGGACGAGCCCGCGGCGACCTATCTTCCGGAACTGGCGAAGGTGCAAGTGCTCGAGGAATTCGATCCGGCGACGAAAAAGGCCAAGCTGCGGCCACCGAAGACGCCGCCGACGGTGCGGCAATTGCTGACGCACACTTCGGGGTTTGGCTACGACTTTTTCGATGCGCGGCTGCACGAGTACGTGGAGGCGGGGCTGGCTCCCGCGATTACGGGGGATAGCGACGCGTTTCTGAAGGCGCCGCTCATGTTCGATCCGGGAACGCACTGGGAATATGGAATCAGCTACGACTGGCTGGGAGAACTGGTAGAACAGGTGAGCGGGGAGACGCTGGAGGAATATTTTCGGCGGCACATCTTCGAGCCGCTGGGGATGACGGACACGTTCTTCAACGTTCCGGCGGAAAAGCAGGCGCGGGTGGTGGCACTTCAAATGCGGCAGGCGGATGGGAGTTTTTTAGAACCGCCGCCGCAGCCAATGAAGCCGGTGAAGTTCTTCAGCGGGGGCGGCGGCCTCTACTCGACGGCGGGAGATTACTTGAAGTTCGAGCGGATGGTGCTGAACGGCGGGACGTTCGGCGGCAAGAGGATTCTGCGGGCGGAGACGGTGGCGGAGATGAGTCACAACCAGATCGGCGAGATGAAGCTACCGGAGTTGAGGAGCACGATTCCGCAATTGCTCAAGAATCCCGTTCGCCTGCCGGGTTCGCCCGACAAGTTTGGATGGGGATTCGGAATCAACAGCCGGGCGGTGGAAGGCGGGCGCGCGGCGGGGTCGCTGGCATGGGACGGCATCTTCAACACGTTTTTCTGGATTGATGCGTCCGGGAAAACCTGCGGGGTGGTGCTGATGCAGACGCTGCCGTTCAGCGACGATGGGGCTCTAGCGGCGGAGGAGGAGTTCGAGCGGGCGCTCTACGCGAGCGCGGCGAGGTGATGCTCTGAGCGATCCGTTCGGTGCGCCTGCCCTCTTCGCGTCCGACGGATCCCGGGCACGGCTAGGATTCTATTGCTGTCAGCGAGGAAGCATTGCACGAGGTGGCGGTTACAACGCGTCGAGTGTGCAAGTCAAAACATCCCAAGCACGCGGACGAGGAGTTTCCTGACTTCCTGTCACGGTGTAACCGCTATGACGCGCAGAGGACTGCCGGAACCGCCGACTATCTTCAATGGCGCGGCGATGATGATCGCTCCCGTAGCAGGTAGCTGATCTAGATTGCAAAGGCTGGCCAGTCCAAACTTACCGTTGCCGTGCATGAGATAGTGATTTGGAAATGGAGGATCGAACGCAAATGCCTGGCCGGCATCGGTCCCAACCGTTTCCACCCCGATGCCCAGTACGTTTCGTTCCTCAGCCAGCATCGCCGAGCTCTCTTTGGTTAATCCAGGGGTATGCGGGCCGTTCTCCTTAGCATTGATGTAATCCTTCGGGTCTTTCCGCTTCGACCAGTTCGTCCGCAGGAGGACCCATGCACCCGACGGGATGCGGCCGTGCTGATTCTCCCATTGCGCGATGCGCTGTGGCGTTATCAGATAATTTGCATCCCGGGCCGCCTCCTCGCTAATGTCGATCACACAAGCCGGGCCGAAAAACTTTATTGGCGGGATTCGGTCCACAGAATTATCGGGAAGATCCTTCCCCGAAACCCAGTGGATGGGTGCGTCAAAGTGAGTGCCGGTGTGCTCGCCGGTCTCAAACCCGTTCCAGTACCAGGCAGGACCACGCTCGTCATAGTGCGACAGTTCCCAGATTCTGAACGCAGGCGTGTTGTTGAACTGTGGCGGCAGTGGCAGCAGCGGCGTCTGCGGGCTCAAAGGCTGAGTGAGATCCACCACGCGCAGCCGGCCGCTGGCGAGCTCCTCGAGCAACCGAGCCAGGACCTGAGACATTCGCCCTCCTTTTAAGGACCGATAAGGCCGTCAAAGTTTTTTCCGGCTGCCAGGAGCCAACGTCCGAATCACTGCCGCTTTAGCGACTGGATGTATCGCCGGAACTGGAAGCGATTCTCGAGCAACGAGAGGTCCGTGACATAGCCGGACGGGCCCATGGCTTGGACTTTGGCAATAATCGTAGTCAGTTGGGTTCCGGCCAAGGCATTTTTCACTGCGGTTCTGAAATCCTCAACCGTGCGCACGGTGAGGACTGCCGGAATTCCAGCAGAACGAGCAATGCCTTCCAAATCGGTGCCTGTGCTGGTCGCAGTGGGAAAGCCGCCGACGGATAAAAGGCTCTCGTTATCAAACACAACATGAAGCAGGTTCTTGGTCTGGTAACGAGCCATCGTGCTCAGGCTACCCAGGTTCATCAGAAGCGAGCCGTCCCCGTCAAAGACAACTATTCTTTGATCCGGCAGGGATAGCGCCAAGCCCAATCCAGTGGAAGAGGCGAGTCCCATGGCATGTTGCAGGTAAAAGAAATTCGGGCGGTGTCCCAGCGAATGCAACTCGGCCGCAGTTGCCCCCATGATCGTGACGACGATGTGCTTCTCTATATCTGGATAAACCGCCCGCAGACAATCGAGGCGTAGCATTACTCCTCCCACATCAGGTCGCGTGTCAGCAGAAGGGCGACGGGTTGCAGGCTGCTTTCGGCCAGTGTTTGTGCCTGCCGGATGCGCTTCTCCACGGTTTGAATGCTGTCGAGAACGGTGAAAGGAATGTTCATCGCACGCAGCAACGCTTCCGTAACATTGCCCCCCTGCGTCTGCCACGGATCGCACTCGCCGAAAGTGCCGCGGTAACTGATGAGCATCAACAGGGGAATCTTGTAGAGGTGCGCGAACGAGACGATGCCATTGATCGACGCCAGAAAGCCGTGATTCTGCATCAGCATCGCCGACTTGACACCCGCGAAGTGCGCACCCGCCGAAATGCCCACACCCTCCTCCTCCTTTGCCAGGCGCACCAGAATTGTCTCCGGATCATCGTCCGCCAGGCGAATCAGATGGACCAGCCATGTTTCTGGCAAGGCCGACAGCATCCGGACATCACACTTCTTCAAAGCATCGAAGATAATTTTGGAACTGGTCAGGGATACCGGCATGTTGCTTTCGCCATTGCGAGCCGCTGCCCGCCTTTTACGCGGGAAACGAAAACAGCTATTCTAGCCCACGGCGGAAGGTACTGCCCTTCTCAAACCTGGGGACAGATTTGCAGGCTAAAGGTATTCTCAATTCCCAAATGATGGCATCGCAGGTAGCGAACTTCCCGATCTCAGCCGTTCGCGATGCTTTCCCGGCGCTAAATCGGGTACCCGGATTCGTCTTTTTTGACAATGCCGCAGGTGCACAGGTCCCACAGGTCGTTCTCGACGCGGTGAACCATCACTTGCTCGAATGCAACGTGCAGCGCGGGGGACGTTACCCACAGAGCCGCGAAGTAGATGCGACCATTGCGCGCGCAAGGCAGAGCGTGGCCGACCTCGTGAACGCCCGCGATCCCAACGAAATCGCATTCGGCATGAACGCCACATCTTTTATTCGTCTGGTGAGCTTGGGCATCGGGCAAACGCTCGGTTTGCGAAATGAAATCGTACTTACGGACATGGACCATGAAGCCAACGTCGCCACTTGGCAGACTCTAGCTCGCAACGGCGCGAAATTCCTGTGGTGGAAGATGCGGGACGATGGCCTGCTGCATGTCGATGACCTCGCTTCGCTGCTGTCTCCGAAAACACGACTTGTTGCCTGTACGCTTGCTTCGAATGCCACCGGCTCAATTGTCGACATTGCAACCGCTGCCAGGGCGACGCACGAGGCCGGAGCAGAGATCTTTATTGATGCCGTGCACTACGGTCCGCATGGGCTCATTGACGTGCAGGCGTTTGATTGCGATTACCTGGTGTGTTCGGGCTACAAGATATTCGCTCCCCACATGGGCTTTCTATGGGGCCGCCTAGGTTTGTTGCAGCGGCTACCGACTTTCCGCGAAGAATTCATTCCCGACGAGCCGCCGGCAAAAATCGAAGCCGGCACATTTATGTATGAGAATGTCGCGGGCATGGACGCGGCAGTGCGCTATCTGGAAGAGTTGGGGAACCGGACCAACGAGAGCAAGTCGAATTCTCGCCGCGTGGCCCTGCAAAAAGCATTGAGCGCGATCCGAGCCTACGAACAGTCGCTCTCACTGGAAATGCTCGATGTACTGCAGCGTTGCGGTGCTACCGTGTATGGCATCACTGATCCACATCAGTTCGAAAAGCGGGTGCCTACGTTCTGTTTCAACTTGCCGAAAATTCCGCCCGCAGGAGTTACCGAACAATTTGCCCGACAAGGTATTGGTGTGCGCGATGGCCACATGTATGCGCCTCGCCTGATGAAACGCCTGGGACTGTCTCCGGAGAGCGGTGCGGTGCGGGCCTCGCTCGTGCACTACAATACGCACGATGAAGTGCAGCAGTTCCACGAGGTTCTGGCCGGAATGACACGCTCATGCTGACCGACAAGCAAATTCGAGAGATTCGTTCCCGCTTCAAAATTTTCCAATCGAAAATTTACCTCAACACCTGTTCGCAGGGTGCGCTTTCGGATGCCGTCGAAGCAGGTTTCGATGAATACCTGGCCAGTTGGCATGAGCAAGGTTCGCCATGGGAAACCTGGGTCGAGCGCTATGAGGCCGCCAGAACTGCATTCGCCAAATTCATCAATGCGACCCCTGATGAGGTGGCCATCGTCACCAGCGTTTCAGCAGGTATCAACGGCATTGCGAGCGCGTTGAGTTTCCGCGAGCGCAGCAAAATCGTCATGGGCGAGTTCGAGTTTCCCACCATGGGCCAAGTCTGGCTTGGACAACGGGCGCACGGTGGCGAGGTGCAATTTGCGAAAGCGAGCGGCAATTCGATTCCCGCAGCCTCCTACGAAAAGCTCATTGACCGTGACACGCTTATTGTGCCTCTAACTCATGTTTGCTTTAAAAATGGATTTCGCACAGAGGTCGGCACCATAACGCAAATGGCGCACAGTGTCGGCGCTCTCGTCATGCTGGACGATTACCAGGATTGCGGCACGCGCCCAGTTGACGTGAAAGCGATGAACCTCGATTTTTATCTGACTGGAACTCTCAAGTATCTCCTGGGCCCTCCTGGTCTCGCTTTCCTATACGTTCGTGAAGAACTGATTCCATCATTGGCCCCTACGGTGACGGGGTGGTTTGGGCAGGCAAATCCGTTCGCCTACAATCCGCAGCACTTCGAGTTGTCGCCGACAGCACGCAGATTTGAATCCGGTTCGCCTTCCGTGCCGAACGTATACGGGGCCATGCCGGGACTCCGGATGCTCGAGGAAATCGGGATGGAACACGTGTCCGGTCACGTGAATACACTTGCCCAAGCGCTACTGCATCGTGCTCGCGAACTTGACATTCTCACTAAGACTCCTGCCGGGAGCGCAGGCCCGCTCGTGGTGTTGCAGTGCCATGATTCGGCCCAGATGGTGCAAGCGCTGGCGCAAAGCGGCATCGTTTCATCCAACCGTTTCGACGGCCTGCGGATATCGTTTCACGTCTACAACACCCTCGACGATGTGAACGCTGTCGCCGAGGTCCTCAAGAAAAACATGCATCTGCTTGCCGTTGCCCCTTCTACTGTTGCCGGCTATGAATGATAAACAACCCTCCGAGGCAATTGCCGCCCTCCCAATAGAAACGTCTGCTGCAAGTGACGGGGAAGGCTTGCATCGTCGGCTCAGCGAAAGGCAACTCACGATGATGGCCATTGGCGGCGCGATCGGCGTCGGCTTGTTCCTGGGAAGCGGTGTCACCATTCGATTGGCTGGTCCCGCCGTCATTCTTTCTTATCTCTTGGGGGCCGGCATTGCACTGATCATGTCCTATGTACTTGCAGAAATGGCGGTGGTGCACCCGGTTGCGGGAGCCTTCGGAGTGTACGCGGAGACTTATCTCAACCCGTGGGCGGGATTCTCGGTTCGCGCCACCTACGGTGCCGCCCAGATCATAGCCATCGGTGCTGAGGTCACGGCTGCGAGCATATACATCTCATTTTGGTTTCTGAACGTTCCGCAGTGGGTTTGGGTGGTGCTCGTTTCTGCCGCACTGGTGGCCCTGAATTCCATGCAGGTAAATCGCCTCGGCGAGTTTGAATACTGGTTTGCCATGATCAAAGTGGCGGCCATCCTGGCTTTCATCGCGGTCGGAATCTTTCTCATTTTCGGCCGCGGATCGAACGGCTCCACTGCCTGGGCCAACTTGACGCAACACGGCGGCTTTTTCCCGGCAGGCTGGAAAGGAGTCTGGCTTTCGCTCCCAATCACGATCACCAGCTATATGGGAGTGGAAGTCATCGCCGTTACCGCCGGAGAAGCCCAACGTCCTGAGGTCACCATACCCCGCGCCATGCGCAATATCGTCTGGCGGCTCATTCTTTTTTATGTGCTTGCGGTTGCGATTATGGTCGCCATGGTTCCCTGGGACCAGAGCACAAGCTCTTCGGGTCTTTCCGGTAGTCCGTTCGTCACCGCATTCTCGGCAGCCCATATCCCCTTCGCCGCCGCGATCATGAATTTCGTTGTGCTCACGGCTGCGCTCTCAAGCGTCAATACCAATCTGTATCTCTCGACTCGCATGCTGTTCTCTCTGGGACGCGAAGGCTACGGACCTGATTGGTTGGGAAAGGTGAGTCGCAATGGCGTGCCGCATCGCGCTCTGCTGGCTTCCACTGCTGGAATCGGAGCCGCGATTTTGCTGGCCGTCTTCACGCCAAAGAACGCTTTTTTGATGCTTTACGGAACCGCCGTGGCTGGAATGTTCTTCGTGTGGCTGGTGATTCTCTGCAGCCACCTCCGTTTTCGTAAGGCGCTTGCTCGCGAACGGCTCTTAAATCTCCCCATGCGTTTGCGGGCGCATCCGATTCTTACCCTGGTCGGTATTGCATTGCTGGTTGCAATTTCGATGACAACCTTCTTTGTGGACGGATTGCGCTGGTCGATCCCTGCTTTTGCTGTTTTTCTGGGGCTGATCACTCTGATGTATTTTCGCAACAGGGAGAGCAAGGTCGCGAGATAGTTTCCCACCTCATGCCGATTCAGGACAGTGGCGAACGTGGTCGGGCGTGCCGCGATACCTATTCGTCATTACGGGGTCAATTCAAAGGCGACCTTTTGCGCCCGGGCGACCCCGGCTACGAAGAGGCGCGAACGATTTGGAACGGCATGTTCGCCCAGCAGCCGGGCCTGATCGCCCGCTGCGCCGATGTGGGCGATGTCCGAACTGCGATTCGAAGCGCAGCCGATACCCGCGTTCTTACTGCCGTCCGCTGCGGAGGCCACAGTCTCGCGGGCTTCAGCACTTGCGATGCAGGTTTAGTAATTGACCTGTCGAGAATGCGTGCGGTGACGGTCGATGCCGATGCTCGCCGCGCTCGTGTCGCAGGAGGTTGCCTGTTGGGATCGATCGATACTGCCACTCTGAAGGCAGGGCTGATCTTTCCCTCGGGAGTGGTCTCTCACACCGGCGCTTCCGGACTTATCCTCGGGGGAGGCACAGGTTGGCTCACCCGCTTATTCGGCTTGTCCTGCGACAACGTCGAGGCTTTTACTCTGGTCACCGCCGATGGCTCTATCGTTCGCGCTGATGAAAGAGAAAATGTGGATTTGTTCTGGGCTCTCCGTGGCGGTGGTGGGAACTTTGGGGTGGTGACCGAATTTCAATTGAAACTTCATCGGCTGAACTCGGTTGTACTCGGGGAAGGACTGACTCCCGAGGCTGACATCCGGCAGCTTCTCGAGTGCTGGCGAGACTTTATGGCCGATGCTCCCTTAGATCTGAAGTGGAATCTTGATCTTCGCCGTGCCCCGCATCAGCACAAAGTTCCGTCGCAGCTTCGTGGGCGGCCAGTGGCGGGCAGTTCGTTAGTTTGGACGGGCGCTCCTCAAGAAGCCGAGAGGTACTTTAAGCGCGCTTTTTCCCTGTGCCATCCAGATTCTGTACGCAGCCAGACCGTGTCGCTCCTGCATCTGCAAACCATGGCCGATTCCGATTTCCCCCACGGCCGCCGTTACTACACCAAGTCGGGTTATTTTCAGTACATCGATAACGGGACGATTGACCGCTTCCTCGAGGCGCTCACTACGATTCCGTCGCCGGAAACACAGATAGAATTGACTTACCTTGGCGGGGCAGCCGGGCGGGTCGCCGCAGATGAAACTGCATTTGGCGACCGCGGCGCCCCGTTCATCACGAATCTGCTGGCGAATTGGCAGGACGCCCACGGTGATGCAATGCATATCTCCTGGATTCGTTCGGTTTTCCAGAAGCTGCGGCCCGCCATGACGCCGGGCGTCTATATAAATTTCATGAGTGGCGACGAGCAGGACCGTGTCCCCGAAGCTTATCGGCAACGATGGGAGCGCATGGTCGCAGTCAAAACAAAATATGATCCCGACAACTTCTTCTGTCTGAATCAAAATGTTCGGCCGCAGAAGAGAGCTTGAAACGAAGCAGAAGAGAGCTTGAAACGAAGAGGAAGGGCGGTCGAGTGGCGGCACCGAGTGTTATGGTGGCGTCGGATCAATATTGATAAAAGGGGCCTGCGGGAAGTTACGGGAGGATTGTCGGCAATATCACACGATTCCTGCGTGCGTGATTATACTGTTCATCCATGGACGTTGAACGCATCATCGAGGAGATTGAGCAGCTACAGGAAATGTTTGAAGCGCCGGACATTCGGCCGCTCAGCGCAAGCGACATCTCTGCCGCCAATCGAAGACACGACGAGATGCTCGCTAATAGCCCTTGGTTCCGGTTGTGGCAACATTTTGGCGTCTGTTGCCGAGCCGAGTCGCCAACAATCCAACTAGGGGAGTCGGAATCCTAATCCTCGGAAGAATTCGTTTACTCGAACAATCAAAAAATTCGTTTCTGGCTTCTGAGGAAATCACTGCGGCTCTAAGCCGCTTTCGCTTCACCAAAAAACTGCTGCGCCATCGCTTTGCGAAATGCCTCATCCCCAAGCTGCATGCGCATGGCATAGATTTCCTTCGCGTCTGCACCCGCGACGTAGCGTAGCTGGTCTTTTCCGTCTGTAGCGGCTTCGTACACTACCTCGGCAATCTGTTCAGGAGTCGAGTAGGTAGCCATCTGCTTGGGATCGGTGATCATTCCCATGAATTTGTTCACGAGCGCGTCATAGGCAGGGTGCCGACCAGTGTCGAGAGACCGAGTGAAGAAATCCGTTCTGATCCCTCCCGGCTCTATGGTCTTGATGCCGATACCTAATTGATTCAACTCGAACGCCATGCTTTCACTCCAGCCCTCGATTGCCCATTTGGTTGCGTGATAAATGGAGTTGAACGGAAATGACACCAACCCACCAAGTGAAGTCGTGTTGATGAACAGTCCTGCCCGTTTCTCTCTGAAGTGCGGGATGAAGGCTTTTGTTGTGCGGATCGTTCCCAGCATGTTTGTGTTAACCAATCGCATAATTTGATCGTCGGTAAGCGCTTCAAGCGCACCCGCGAGACCATAGCCAGCATTGTTGAACACCACATCTACGCCGCCTGATGCCACAACTTGTTCTGCCGCTCTCTCGATTGCGCTAGGATCGGTGACATCCAGCGCCATCAATGTAACGCCAGACAGCGTGCCCAATTCCTTTTCCTTCTTTGGATCGCGCATGGAGGCGATGACTTTCCATCCCTTCGATAGAAACAATTTTGCGGTCGCTCGACCCAAGCCTGACGAAGCTCCAGTGATGAAAATCGTGCTCATAGCGTCCTCCGCCTCAGACGGGCAGACTGCACCGGGTCTGTAAGACGAGATCATATCTCGCGCCACAGCTTATGAGAAACTCAAGGCTATGAAGGCCGCATGGTACGAAAAGCAAGGCGCAGCACGAGGGGTACTCGTCGTCGGCGACATGGAAGACCCCCATCCCAGTGCAGGCGAGGTTCGCATTCGAGTCG
>Ga0335072_10011032_pt1 | contig 12957 bp, 11 predicted proteins | sample Lox_Sample_21_FD_206725 | JGI IMG/M metagenome (GOLD analysis project Ga0335072, IMG submission 206725) | Soil microbial communities from Loxahatchee National Wildlife Refuge, Florida, United States - Lox_Sample_2.1 | ecosystem: Environmental > Terrestrial > Soil > Wetlands | place: USA...
CAGGCACTCGTAGAGCACACAGGCCAGCGAGTACACATCGGCACGAGGGTCGGCGACCGTCCCGGCCTTGAAGCGCTCCGGGGCCATGTACGCCGGGCTGCCCGGGGCGACGTTGGTGAGCGTCAAACGCGTGGCATTGGCCTCGTGAACGAGCCCGAAATCGATCAGATACACGAAGTCCTCGCCGACCATCAGCAGGTTCGACGTCTTCACATCGCGGTGCACCAGCCCGGACTTGTGCGCGGCATCCAGCGCCGCGGCAACCTGTTCGACCACCCGCACGGCCTTTTGCGGACTCATCGGTCCATCGCGGTGGAGCACCTGGTGCACATCGACGCCGTCGACGATCGGCATCACCAGATACAGGCGCCCGTCGATCTCGCCGGTCTCGTAGATCGGGATGATGTTCGGGCTGGCCAGTCGGCCCGCCGCATAGGCCTCGCGGCGAAACCGCTCCTGATAGCCCGGCTCGGCGGCAAGTTGCGGCTGCAGCAGCTTGACGGCCACATCCCGACCCAGCGCGGTGTCGTGGGCCCGATACACCGCGCCCATCCCGCCCTGACCGAGTTTGTCGATCAGCCGGTAGCGACCGAACTCCACTTCACTTGTCGACGCCGCCGCCGCAGCGCCCGCCGTGTCGGTGAGGGCGTCTTGCGCGGCGATGGCCAACTCGCGGGCCGTTTGATAGCGGTCGTCGGGGTCGTCGGCCATGCCGCGGGCAATGACCGCGTCGAATCCCACCGGGATTGCCGGGTCGACGTCGGTGGGCTTGGGCGGCGCGCCTTCTTCAGCAATTGCGGGCTGACCGGTCAGGCACTCGTAGAGCACGGCGGTCAGAGCGTATATGTCGCTGCGGGCATCGAGGGTATGGGCGGCGACGCCGAAATCGATCAGGTACACGAACGCGCCACTCACCAGCAAGTTCGACGGCTTCACATCGCCGTGGACCAGCCCGGTCACGTGGGCGGCTTCCAGTGCCGCGGCAGCCTGCACGATCACCCGCACCGCCACCGTCGGGCGCATCGGCCCGTCGCGGCTCAGCAGATCTTTCACATTGATGCCGTCGACGACGACGGGCATCACCAGATAGAGCCGCCCGTCGACCTCGCCGGCCTCGTAAATCGGGATGATGTTGGGGTCGTTGAGCCGGGACGCGATGGAGACCTCATGGCGGAACCGCTCCTGATAGCCCGGCTCGGCAGCCAACTCCGGCGAGAGCACCTTGATGGCCACTTCGCGGGACATCATCGTGTCGTGGGCCCGGTACACCGTTCCCGTGTTGCCGGTGCGGAGCACCTCGAGCAGCCGGTATCGCCCGAAGACCTCCCCGTCCACCGCCAAGCCCCCCCTCGAGTACCAAGTGCCTGGATGCTACCAACCCGTAGGGTCGCGGCCAGGTATGGCGATTTGGGGGCTCGGGTTAGCTGTGGTACTCGGCCAGCAGCTCGTCGACCACGGTCTCCCAGGACGGGCTGTCCAGGCACAGGCGGCTGGCGGTGAGCAGCAATCGGTCCGGAGATCCGGGCAGCAGCGAGACCGCGAACAACCTGCCGATGCGCTTGTCGAAGAAGGAGCACTGTCGCGCGAACACCTCGGCCACGGTGACTCCGCGCGGTTCCACAGCCCAGGTCCAGCCGCCGCCCGGGCGTGACGTCCAGCTGTCGAAGAACGGCTCGAACACGGTGCCGAGTTCGGGGTGGGCTTCGAACACCGCGTCGACGGCGGCGCGCACCCGCGACTGGTCCAGCCGGGTGTCGGCGAACAGGACCTCCGAGTGCGTGTCGGTTTCCAGATCCTCGATCTCCGGAACCTGATAAACCGCTGAGTAAGACGACATGACCACAGACTTCAAGGCGGGCCTTGAGGGATTCTTGGCGGATTCTTGGAGCCGGCCGTCACACTCTCCTGGCCTGCCTCGTCTGACAGGCATGACCGAGAAAACGACACAGAAAACGCGCATCGAAGCCCTGCCCCCGAACCGCGCCGGCCTGCTGACCCGCGCCATGTACCGCTACGCGAAGCGGCGCTACGGCGAGGTACCCGAGCCGTTCACCGTCATCGCGCACCACCGCGGGCTGCTGATGGCCGGGGCCGTGCACGAGACCATACTCGAGCGGGCCTCGAAAACGTTGCCGGCCAGCGTGCGCGAGTTGGCGGTGTTCTGGACCGCACGCACCGTCGGCTGCTCGTGGTGCGTCGACTTCGCATCCATGCTCCAGCGCCTGGACGGCCTCGACACGAAGCGGCTTAAGGAGATCGACGACTACGCCACGTCTCCTGCGTTCACCGACGACGAGCGCGCCGCCATCGCCTACGCCGACGCGATGACCACCGACCCGCATACCGTCACCGACGAGCAGGTCGCCGACCTGCGGGGGCGCTTCGGCGATGCGGGACTGATCGAACTGACCTACCAGATCGGGGTGGAGAACATGCGGGCGCGGATGAACTCCGCGCTGGGCATCACCGAGCAAGGATTCAACTCCGGTGACAGCTGTCGAATCCCCTGGATAACGGGGCCCGGTGCCACGTAACCAGAGCTACAGTGGCGGAATGCAGGTCTGGGACCTGGGGCCGGGTCGGCTGATGGTTGCCGGCGCGTTCGCCGATCTGGCCGTCCACCACCACCCCGCGGTTCAGGTCACCCTCGGTGGGCGGGGTGCGCTGACCGTCACCCCCGGCGACGACGCGCCCGGCGCGTGCCGGCTGGTCGTGGTCGCCAGCGGCGCCCGTCATGCGGTGCGCTCGGACGCGAGTACCGGAGCGTTGACGCTGTACTTCGGGCTGCACACGCCGCAGGGGGTTGCGCTGAACACGCTGAGCCGCAACCGGGGCCGGCATAGAGGCATCTGGATCGTCGACGACGGAACGAGATTGGCGGAGGCGACGGCCGAGTCCCTGGCGACGAACGGCCCCGCTGCCGCGGCCGATTTCCTGGTCGACGAGCTGTGCGGGACGCAAGACCTCGGCGGCGACGGGGTGCACCCGCAGCTACGGCATGCCTTCGAGGTGGCATCGGGCCGGGTGCCCGATCACGTCGATGTGGCCTCGGTCGCCGACGCCGTCGCCCTGTCCCCCGACTACCTCGGGCGACTGTGCAAACAACAGACGGGCGTGTCCTTTTCGGCTGCGATCCGGTGGATGCGGCTGGTGAACGCGGTGCGCCATCTCGCCGACGGCGTGTCGGTCACCGATGCCGCTCACCTGGCCGGGTTCGCCGACGGTTCGCACGCCAGCCGGGTGTGCCGGGAGATGACCGGCGCGCCGCCGCGCGACTTCGCCGAAGCGGTTCGACGCTCTCGAATCTGACGGATTCGTCCAAGCGACCGAGTCGGCGTCGGCCGCACGCTTGGGATATCCGCTTCACGAATTGGAGAGATTCCCATGTCAGCATCACTTGGTACCCGCGCAAAGGCCGCGCTGGTTCGCACCCTGTTCGCGTTGCCCGAACCGGCCCGCCGACACCTGGCAGGCCCGCCGCTGCGCATCGACGGTCAGGAACTGGCTCTCGACGCGCAGCTGGCAATCCGGCTCAAAAACCGCTCCGGCTCCGACGTTTTCGCCGGTGCCGTCGAGCAGGCCCGGGCCCGATACGACGGCCTTCCGCAGATCATCGGGTATGAACCGCCGGCACCCGTCACGGCGCGGGAGATCGTGATCCCCGCCCGGCACGGCCAGCTCCCGGCCACCCTGTACTGCCCCGCCGACGCACCGCAGCCGTCTGGGCTGCTGGTGTACTACCACGGCGGCGGCTTCACGGTCGGCTCGCGGAGCAGTCACGAGCCGGTGGCCCGATTCCTGGCCCACCAAGCCGGTGTGCGGGTGCTGTCGGTCGAGTACCGACGGGCTCCCGAGCACCCGTTCCCCGCCGCCGTCGAGGACGCGATCACTGCGTTCGAGTACGCGCACCGCCAAGCCGCGGAGCTGGGTTCCGACCCGGGCCGCGTCGCGGTCGGCGGCGACAGCGCCGGCGGCAACCTGGCTGCCGTGACGGCACAACAGGCGGTGCTGACGGGCGGCGCGGTTCCGGCGTTTCAGCTGCTGATGTATCCGCCGACCGACCTCAGTACCCGGCGTCCTGCCTACGATCTGTTCGCGCAGGGCTCCACGATGACGGCCGAGAACTTCAAGTGGGCGCTGGGCCACTATGTACCGCCGGAGGTCGATTTGGCCGATCCGCGGTTGTCACCGCTGTGCGGCGAAGTCACCGGGCTGCCGCCCGCCTATGTCGCCGGCGCCGGATTCGATCCGCTTCGCGACGACGCCGTGGCCTACGCGGGCAAACTGCGAGCCGGCGGAATCCCGGCAACCCTCAGCCTGCAGACCGACCTACCGCACGCGTACCTGAACTTCGTCGGCCTCGGCGGCCGCTTCGCCGAGGCCGGTGTGGAAGCTGCCCGCGCACTCGCGTCAGGGCTCAGGGTTGCCGAGCCAGCGGAGAGCCGGTGAACTTGTCCGGGTTGGCGATATCCCACAGCGCCACGACCTTTCCGTCGCGCACGGTCATCGCGGTGATCCGCGGCGCCATGTCCCAGTGGCCGTCGGCGCCGGTGAAGCCGGGCGTGTAGGCACCCAGTTCGCCGTTGACCAGCGCCAGCTGGTTCGCGGTGTAAAACGCCGGGCCGTAGCGTTGCGCCAGGCCGAACATGAACCGGACCACCTTGTCCGCGCCGTGGATGACGTGCACCGCGGTGGGGACCTTGCCATTCGCATCGCCGGTGAAGGTCACATCGGGATGCAACAGCGCCACCACGGCGTCCAGGTCACCGGCGGCCATGGCGGCCATCAGCTTGCCCACCACCTCGTTGTGGGCGGGATCGGGTTCGGGCGCGGGCTCCGCAGCCACTGCCTTGCGGGCCCGCGACGCCAGCTGCCGGGCGGCGGCCTCGGTGGTTCCGAGCACCTCGGCCACTTCGGCGAACGGCAGGGCGAACCCGTCGTGCAGGACGAAGGCGACCCGCTGATCGGGGCCCAGGCGCTCCAGCACCACCATCGCGGCGAACCGGGCGTCTTCGCGGGCCACCACCTCAGACAGCGGATCGGCGCCGTCAAAACCGGTGACCACCGGTTCGGGCAGCCAGTTGCCGGTGTAGGTCTCCCGCCGGTGTGCAGCCGAGCGCAGCCGGTCCAGACCGAGCCGGCTCACCACGGTGGTCAGCCACGCCCGCAGGTCGGCGATCGGGCTTCGGCTGCCGTGCGCGTCCCAGCGCAACCAGGCTTCCTGCACGATGTCCTCGGCGTCGGCCACGGTGCCGGTCAGCCGGTAGGCAACCGCCATGAGATGTGGTCGCAGCGCCTCGAATTGGGTGACCTGCGTTGAGGTCATCACCCGAGCCTAGCCGCGGTGTCATGGCGGTGCCGATTGTAGGCTCGCGAGCAAGATGTCGAGAAACCTGTGGTTGCACTTCGCCCGGCACGGCGCGGGCATCACGGCACCGATCATCACGCGCGGCGAGGGCGTCACGATCTTCGACGACCGCGGCAACAGCTACCTGGACGCGCTGTCGGGTCTGTTCACCGTGCAAGTCGGTCACGGCCGTGCCGAGCTGGCCGAAGTCGCCGCGCGGCAAGCGGGCACGCTGGGCTTCTTTCCGCTGTGGGGATACGCCACCCCGCCCGCGATCGAGCTCGCCGAACGTCTTGCGCACTACGCGCCGGGCGACCTGAACCGGGTGTTCTTCACCAGCGGCGGCACCGAGGCCGTCGAAACCGCGTGGAAGGTGGCCAAGCAGTACTTCAAGCTCACCGGCAAACCCGGTAAGCACAAAGTCATTTCGCGCTCGATCGCCTACCACGGCGCCACCCAGGGGGCGCTGGCGATCACCGGGTTGCCGACGTACGCGGCGCCGTTCGAGCCGGTGACGCCGGGCGGCTTCCGGGTGCCCAACACGAACTTCTACCGCGCGCCCAAGCCGTTCGACACCGACATAAAGGCTTTCGGGCAGTGGACCGCCGACCGGATCGCCGAGGCGATCGAGTTCGAGGGGCCCGATACCGTCGCCGCCGTGTTTCTGGAGCCGGTGCAGAACGCCGGCGGCTCCATTCCGCCGCCGCCGGGCTATTTCGACCGGGTGCGCCAGATCTGTGACCAGTACGACGTGCTGCTGGTCTCCGACGAGGTGATCTGCGCGTTCGGCCGGATCGGGTCGATGTTCGCCTGTGACGACTTCGGCTACGTGCCCGACCTGATCACCTGCGCCAAGGGGATGACGTCGGGCTACTCACCGCTGGGCGCGATGATCGCCAGCGACCGCGTGTTCGAGCCGTTCAACGACGGCGCCACGATATTCCGGCACGGCTACACTTTCGGCGGCCATCCTGTGTCGGCGGCCGTCGGGCTGGCCAACCTCGACATCTTCGAACGCGAAGGTCTCAACGACCGCGTCAAAGACCAAGCGCCACGCTTCCGCGCCACCCTGGAGAAGCTCTACGACCTGCCCATCGTCGGCGACATCCGCGGCGAGGGCTACTTCTACAGCGTCGAACTGGTCAAGGACAAGGCGACCAAGCAGACCTTCACCGGCGCGGAACGCGCCGCCGTGCTCGGCCAGGTGTCTGCGGCGCTGTTCGAGGCCGGGCTGTATTGCCGCCTCGACGACCGCGGCGAACCCGTCATCCAGCTGGCGCCGCCGCTGATCAGCGGGCCGGCCGAGTTCGACACCATCGAGTCCGTCGTGCGCGGTGTGCTGACGCAGGTCTGAACGGCCTACTCCCAGAAGCGCAGTCGGGAGGGGCGCCGCCCGCGATCGGTCCCGCCGAGGAGCCGTTTGACCGACTCGACGGCCACCAGCAATTCCCGCCCGCGTGCCTGGGTCGAGTCCTTCAGGAACCGCGTCAGCGCGTTGCAGAGCTGGACGAGCGCTGCGCGCAGGTCGGGCTCGGCCGTCGCGTCGCGATGCTGCTTGAGCTCTTCCAGCACCTGGTCCAGCCCGGAGCGCCGGACCTGGGCCGCCTTTTCCACCTGCTTGAGCAGGTGTTTGAGGGACCGCGGTGCTGGAGGACCCGATTCGGGCCGAGGAGCCACAGCACGAAACCTAGCAGCAGGCATGGGAGCGGGCATGGCCGCAGCCGGAGCGGGGGCGCCCATCGAATAGCCCCCGGCCATGACGGGTGCCGCGGCATAGCTGACAGTCGCCCACCCCGACGGCATCTCGACGGGCTGCACCACCTCGTCGAGCGGGCCGGCGTCGGTACGTTCCGGGTCGATGGCCACGAACGCGGTGAACCTCGACAGCACCCCGAACCGCAGCGAGTGCGCCACCAGACGCTCGGTCAGTTTCGAGTCCGAGGCACCGCGCCCGGACGCGTACTCGTCCTCCAGGTCTCGCACCACCGCACGCGCCCAGATCTTTTGCACGGCAGTGGCTTCCGGCGCGAACCGGGCCGGCAGCGCCGTGCTGAACGGTGGCGAGTCGGCTTGCACCTGCAGCGCCGCGGAGTCGGCCGAACCCTGGTGGCCGCGGTAGCGCCCGGAGATCACGCAGGGCACGCCGGCGAACGCGTCGGGCGCCCGGTTGGGGGTGATCGTGCCGTCGATCAACGTGACGCCTTGGGCACTCACGCGGACGTCTGTCAGAGATGGGCGTCCGATGGTCCGGGCCAACCTGGTCATGGCCTCGTCGAGACGGTCCTCCGACTCCACCAACTCGGCGCGTCCGTTGCCGAGACCGGCGAGGCGCTCCAGGAAACCGGCGTTGACGGCGCGGTCGATGCCCACGCAGTACACCCGGGTTCGGCCGATCAGCCGCCCCAGCGACCGCAGCAGGTGGTCCTCTCCGCTGATCTGGCCGTCGGTCACCAGGACCACGCTCGCCAACCGGTTGGTGTCGGCATCGGCGAGCATGTTGACCGCGTTGCGCAGCGGTTCGGCCATCTCGGTTCCGCCCCGCGCGTTCAGCGAGCCCAGCCACGACGCCGCGGCGAACCGGTTCCGGTCCGACGCCACTCTGAGGCTGGGGGGCTCGGCGGCCCAGTGCGGGGGCGCATCGATGACGTTGTCGAACGCCAGCACGCAGAACCGGTCGCCCGCGTCGAGCATGTCCACGATCCGTCCGGCCGCCCGCCGCGCGGCGACCATCTTCCATCCGTCCATCGACCCGGACCGGTCCAGCACGACGACCACGTCGCGCGGGGTGCTCGATGTCTCGACGGGCGGCACCAGGGTCACCGACCAGGTGCCCTCGTCACCGTCGGCGTCGGGGACCAGGAGCGCGGACGACGACAGCTCCGCGCGGTCCACGCGGAAGCGCAGCACGAAGTCGCGGTCGGCTCGCGCGCCCGGCTCCACCTGCAGGCGCGTCGGCGCGCCCGAATCCAGTACGGCGGTGGGCAGCGACGCCCGCAGATCCGACACCGCGAGCCCGCCGCCGTCGAGGGTCAGGGCGATCTGCACGTCGGGGCGCTGGTCGGCGTCCGACAGGCGAGGCGGCGTCACCCGCGACGCGTCGGGCACGGCGTCGGTGTCGAATGCCACGCCGGCGCCGGTCTGATCACCTTTCAGCGGGGCGCCGGTGGTGTAGCGCGGGGCGACCACGAGGGGGAAGCGGAACGTGGCCTCGCCGTCTTCGAACGCCAGCGGGCCGGTCAGCACCATCTCGATGGTGGCTTCCTCACCGGGTCCGAGGTTGCCGACGCGTACCGAGAACACATCGGGGCGGTCCTCCTCGACGATCGCGGCGCGCTGCCCGGCGTCCAGGGCCTGCTCGTAGTCCGCGCGGGCCTGCCCGCGCTCCTTCAGCACGCCGACCACCCGTCGTCCGGCCAGGTCGGCGACGAAGTCGGTGACGCCCGCCCGGGCCGGCAGCGGGAACACATAGGTGGCCTCGATGGTGCTGTCGCCGGTGTTGGTGAAACGCTGGCGCACGGTGGACGTGGCGGTCATGCCGACCACGACGGTTTCCACGCTCAATGCCTTCAGCGGCAGGCGTTCCCCGGTCGCCGAGCTCAGCTCGCCACACGTCGGGCCGCCGGCGGCGCGGGCGGGTTCGGGGGTGAGAAGAGGAAGTAACTCAGTGCTCATTGGGCGTCCCTTCATGATTGGCGAGCAGTTCGAGCAGCGGCGCGGCGGCGCGGCGCAGGGCGTCGATGGTGGGCAGCGGGCCGTCTTGGAGGCCGTCGATCAGCAACATGACGCTGTCGGATAGCCGGATGCCGCGCAGTTCAGTCGGAGTGGTCGGTGCCGGTGCCGCGGCGACCTCCGGCACCGTTTGCCAGAAACGCCCGGCCGCGCGAGACGGCGCAGCGGCAGGCTCGGGGTCGCCCAGGCCGGCGGGCATGGCGCCGGGCGGGATCGCGGCCAGCGCCTCCAGCTCGGCCTGTGACATCCCCTCGAGGCGCCCGGCGATCTCGTCGAGCGAAAGCCCCTGGCCTTGCAGCCGTTTGATGGCGACCAAGCGGATCAGGTGGGTACGCCCGTAGGTGAGCGCGCGCCCCCGCGTCCCGGGACGGGGCAGCAGGCCGCGGGCGGTGTAGTAGCGGATCATGCGCTCGGCCGGGACCGGTTTGGCCTGGCGGTTGTCGGGCACCGCTCCGGACGCCTTCACCGCATTGGCGGCGACGGCGGCGAACTCGGGCAGGGTGAGCAGGTTCATCAATTGACAGTGTCATATATCTTTTCGACACTGTCAACCGGGGATTTGCTCTTGCGGCGCCCCATGGCGGTCGCGGCCGCCCTTCGTCACGGCGACTCATCGCAGACTCGACGTCCAGCGCGATCATGCCGCCGATGCCCGCACCGACGAGTCACAGGCGATCTGATCTGCAACTTCCGTCTCACCAGCCACAGCGCGCCATTCTGCAATGCGACCGCCGATCACCTACGCTGCACAAACGATGCTCTATTTACGTTCCTTCTCGCGCGGCGCGTCCAGCCTGGCCGCCGCGCTTTTCTTGACCGTCGCGCCGGCCGGTCTGGGCCTGCCGGTGGCGCTCGCCGAACCCGACCCCGGACCCCACGCCGTTCCGGCAGGTTGCCCGTACAAGGTGTCCACGCCACCCGCGGTGGACTCGTCCGAGGTTCCGCAGGCCGGCGAGGCGCCGCTGCCGCTGGCGGTGCCGGCGAAACCGGTCGGCGGCGATGCTCTGGGCGGCTGTGGCATCGTCGCGGCGCCCAACACCGGGCCGATGCCGGGCGACGTGTCCGCGGAGGCCTGGCTGGTGGCGGATCTGGACAGCGGCGCCGTGATCGCTGCCCGTGACCCGCACGGCCGGCACCGCCCGGCCAGCATCATCAAGGTGCTGGTGGCGATGGCGTCCATCAACGCGTTCAACCCGAACAAGTCGGTCCCCGGCACCGCCGACGACGCCGAGGCCGAGGGCACCAAGGTCGGCGTCGACGCCGACGGCACGTACACCATCAGCCAGCTCCTGCACGGGCTGCTGATGCATTCCGGCAACGACGCCGCGCACGCGCTCGCCATGCAGCTCGGCGGCATGCAGCAGGCGCTGGAGAAGATCAACGTGCTCGCCGCCAAGCTGGGCGGCCAGGACACCCGGGTGGCCACGCCGTCGGGACTGGACGGGCCGGGCATGAGTAGCTCGGCCTATGACATCGGCCTGTTCTACCGCTACGCCTGGCGGAACCCCACCTTCGCCGACATCGTCGCGACCCGGAGCTTCGACTTCCCCGGCCATGGCGACCACCCGGGCTACCAGCTGGAAAACGACAACAAGCTGCTCTACAACTATCCCGGCGCGCTGGGCGGCAAGACCGGATACACCGACGACGCCGGCCAGACCTTCGTCGGTGCAGCCAACCGCAACGGCCGACGGCTGGTGGCGGTGCTGATGCACGGGACCCGGCAGCCGATCGCGCCATGGGAACAGGCCGCGCATTTGCTGGACTACGGGTTCGCCACCCCGGGGGGCACCCAGGTCGGCACGCTGATCGAACCCGACCCCGCGTTGGCGAGCGCCGGGCAGCCCGGCGAGCACCACCCCGACGCGCAGGCCGCGGGCCCCTCGTCGTCGGGCGACGCGTTGCCGGTGCGGGTGGGAGTGGCCATCATCGGCGCGCTCGTCGTGTTCGGGTTGATCATGGTCGCACGCTCGATGAACCGCGGCCCACAACACTAGACTTCTCGGGATGACTGCCCTTTACGAGGACGCGGGCCTGATGCTGGACGAGCACGGCATCACCATCAGGCGCTACTACTTCCCCTTTGCTACGCCAAAGCGGATCGCCTACAGCGACATCCAGGGCATCGACGCTCGGCCGATGGGCTGGGCATCCGGCAAGGGCCGCTTATGGGGCGCCTCCGACCCGCGCTACTGGTTCCCGCTGGACCCGCAGCGCGGCAAAAAGCCGACACTGCTGATTCTCGACCTCGGTCGCCGCGTGCGGCCGTGCATCACCCCCGAGGACCCCGACAAGGTGATCGGGTTGCTGAAGACCCGGGTTAAGGCCTGATCGGTCCGTGCGTCGAGGACTGCTGGTTGGGCTCACCGCGGCCAGCGTCGGAGTCATCTACGGGTACGACCTGTCCTGCATCGCGGGCGCACTGCTGTTCATCGCCGACCAATTCGGCCTGAGCACACAGCAGCAAGAGCTGCTGACGGCGACGGTGGTGATCGGCCAGATCGCCGGAGCGCTCGGAGGCGGCGTGCTCGCCAACGCGATCGGGCGAAAGAAGTCGATGGTCCTGATCACCTTGGGCTACGCGGTGTTCGCGCTGCTGGGCGCGCTCTCGGTGTCAATGCCGATGCTGTTGGCGGCACGGTTGCTGCTCGGCGTGACGATTGGCATTTCGGTGGTGGTCGTACCGGTGTACGTGGCCGAGTCGGCGCCGGCAGCCGTGCGCGGATCGCTATCGGCCGCCTATCAGCTGACAACGGTCACCGGCGTCATCCTCGGCTACCTGTCCGGTTACTTTTTGGCGAGCACGCACAGCTGGCGGTGGATCCTGGGGATTGCCGCCATCCCGGCCACGCTGCTGCTGCCGTTGTTGCTGCGCATGCCCGACACCGCACGGTGGTATCTGTTCAAAGGTCGCGTCGACGACGCCCGGCGCGCGTTACGACGGGTGGCACCCGGCGCGTCGGAGGCCCAGGTCGATGCCGAACTGGCCGAGATCGCCAGCGCGGTAAGCGAAGAGAGCGGCGGCGGGGTGAGCCAAATGCTGCGACGGCCCTATTTGCGGGCCACTGTCTTCGTGGTCGCCCTTGGCTTTCTGATGCAGATCACCGGGATCAACGCGATCATCTATTACAGCCCAAGGCTGTTCAACGCCATGGGCTATACCGGAGATTTCGCGTTGCTGTTGCTGCCCGCGCTCGTCCAGGTCGGCGGTTTGGCTGCAGTCGGTGTCGCGCTGTTTCTCGTCGACCGGGTGGGTCGGCGGCCAATCCTGTTGTGCGGCATCGCCATGATGATCGCCGCCAACATCGTCATCGTCGTGGTGTTCAACCAGGGTCTCGGCGGTGGTGGGCTGGTCTTCGGGTTCATCGGCGTACTGTTGTTCGTTGTCGGCTTCGACCTGGGATTCGGTTCGCTGGTCTGGGTGTATGCGGGCGAGGCGTTCCCGGCTCACCTGCGCTCGCTCGGGTCCAGCACCATGCTGACCGCCAACCTGGTGACCAACACAATCGTCGCCGCAGGGTTCCTGACGATGTTGCATTCCCTTGGCGGCGCGGGAGTTTTCGCGGTGTTCGGCGCGCTGGCGGCGGTCGCCTTCGCCGTCGTGTACCGGTACGCGCCGGAGACCAAGGGACGTCAACTCGAGGAGATCCGCCACTTCTGGGAAAACGGTGGCCGATGGTCGTGATCACTGGGGCTGCCGTCGTAGTCGACGGGCAGGTCTGCCGGCCGGGATGGCTGGAGACGTCCGGTCCGCGGATCGCTGCCTGCGGGTCCGGTCCGCCTCCCCGGCCGGCCGACGCCGAGTTCCCTGATTCCGTTGTGGTACCTGGCTTTATCGACATACACGTGCACGGCGGCGGCGGGGCCTCTTACACGGTTGG
>Ga0335072_10011033_pt1 | contig 12956 bp, 11 predicted proteins | sample Lox_Sample_21_FD_206725 | JGI IMG/M metagenome (GOLD analysis project Ga0335072, IMG submission 206725) | Soil microbial communities from Loxahatchee National Wildlife Refuge, Florida, United States - Lox_Sample_2.1 | ecosystem: Environmental > Terrestrial > Soil > Wetlands | place: USA...
CCTTCTGGAAACTGACCGCGGTATGGTCGACCAGCTTGCCGGTCTCGGCGTCCAGGACCCAGAAATTGCCCCCCTTGTCGCCGGCCGCGACCAGTTTCCGGCTCTGGCCGTTCACCTCGCCGGTGAACAGTACCGGCTGCATCGGCGGATCCCAGTCGTGCGTGTCGTGCGGGATGAACTGGTGGTACCATTTCAGCTTCGGCTTGGCGCCGGAGATATCCAGTGCCACCATTGAATCGGTGTAGAGGTTGGCGCCCTTGCGCACGTTGCCCAGGAAGTCCGGGCTTGGGTTGCCAAGGTCGAGATACATCGTGTGGGTCGCTGTATCGATGGTGACACCGGTCCATGCGGCAGCGCCGCCGCGCTTCCAGGAATCGCCGCTCCATGTGTCGTGGCCCGGCTGGCCGGGACCAGGCACCGTGTCCCAGCGCCAGATCACGTCGCCGTTCTTCGGGTTATACGCGGTGATGTTGCCGTTGCCGCCCCAGTCACCGTCGGATACGCCCATGAAGATCATATCCTGGTTGGTTTCCGGGTCGTGGTACGGAACCGGCGCCATGGTGTAGAACGAGTTTGCGGTGTCATCCACGGTCACCTTGTCCCACACCTTCTTGCCGGTCTTCGCATTCAGCGCGATGAGATGTCCGTCGAGCGTGCCGAAATACACATTGCCATCGAACAAGGCGACGCCTCGATTGGCCGCGAACGAGATCACGTGCGGATTGTCGGTGAAGGACCAGATCGCCTGGCCGGTCACGGCATTCAGTGCATAGACGTGGTCGTGCGCCGTGGTGATGTACATTATGCCGTTATAGATGATCGGCGAGACCTCCATCGGGCCGGTGTCGTCCACGGTGCCTTTCCAGGCGAGGCGCAGGTTGTGCACATTGGCCGGCGTTATCTGCGAGGCTTCGGTATAGTTGTTGCCGCTGTAGCTCTTGTGCGGCAGGATCCAGTTCGCAGTGTCTCCGGCGGCATTGACGAAGTCCTGACCGCTCGGCGTGGTCTGCGCGCTGGCGTTGGCGGCGATGCCGAACGCGGCGATGAATCCCAGCGCCGCCGGCGCGCACAGCGCAGCGGTGGCATGCAATGACTGTCGCAACGTCATGGTCGCTTCCTCTTTACCGTTATTGGTTGGCATGACCGCGCAGCCTCCAGGGCGCACGCGTGTACGCGACTGTGCCGGTTGGCAATTTTGTTTTTCTACCTTCCCGCAAATGCGCTCCGCTTTGGCGGAAAAAGTTGGCAGCACCTCCGCCTGTCGTTGCGGGATACGGCGGAGTCTTACGACTGTTGCGCACAATCCGCCGCATCACGTTGTGGCGAGCCGGTGTTGTCACTGGGAAATGACGATGCCGTCGGCTGGTTTCAAATTTGTTAATATGCAAGCCGCATGGATGTCGCGCGGATAACGCCACCACGATTACGAATTTCGCAATCGCGGAGCAGCGGGCCAAGTGGCAGCTACAATCAATGCCGATCCCGGGTTGCCGCGAATCAATCCTGCGGGATTGCCGGGCTCTGCCCTGTGCGCAGGTCACGGCGTAGCCACGCACCGTATGCCGGCACAGATCTCCCGGCGGCCGTAGCCGTCGCGACGCCCGGCGGCATGAGCCGGAACGGCAGCACCACCCGATCCGGAAGCGTCGGAACGCCCGGCGGTTCATGCGGCGAGCGCGATGGTTCCCGACCGAATTATCCCGCCGGCACGAATGCGTCCGGCGGAATCATGCGCGGTTCGACGTAAGCGAGATAAAGTGCATCCAGCATAGCCCACAAAATATCGCACTTGATCCGCAACACTGTCTGCACCGCCGTCTGCTGCTCCGACGTGCGGGCATGTTCCTTGACATAGGCCAAGGCAAATTCCGCATCCTGCGGTGCCTGATCCAGCCGCGGCGTGAAATAGCCGAGCGTGTCGGCCGTTACGAAATCGTAATTCGCCAGCATGCCGCCGACGCGTTCAGCGATGATCGTCGGCGAGAACAGTTCGGTGAGGCAGGATGCGATGCCTTCCAGGATCGAGCGATCGCGTACCAGGTCGACATAGGCGTCGACCGCGAACCGCGTGATCGGCAGCAGGCCGGCGGTGGAAACCACATAATCGCGGTCGAGCCCAAGTCCATCGGTCAGCTTCAGCCAGCGCGCGATACCGCCGGTATTCGGCGCGTCGCCATCATGGTCATGCAGCCGGCGCCGCCACACGCGTCGCAGTTCCGGCGTCGGCAGACGGGCGATCAGCGTCGCGTCCTTTACCGGAATGCGGCATTGGTAATAGTAGCGGTTGAGCGCCCAGGCCTGGAGCTGACCGCGGTTCAGCCTGCCTTGGTACATCATCTTGTGGAACGGGTGATTCGAGTGATAGCGCTTCGCGCCGATCCGCCGCAGCGCAGATTCAAGCTCGTCGGGGGACAGCACGCGATCGCTCATAGGCTGATCTCCATTCCATCGAAGGCGACCTCCCAACCCTCTGCCGTCACGGCAACACGTTCCGGCGAATCGTCCAGCAGAATCGGGTTGGAGTTGTTGATGTGCAGCAGGATTTTCCGCCGGACATCGATTGCCTGGAACGCGGCGATCGTCCCGTCAGGGCCGCTGACGCTCATATGTCCCATGCGCAGGCCGGTCTTGGTGCCGATGCCGGCGCGCAGCATTTCGTCGTCGGTCCACAACGTGCCGTCGAACAACACGAGCTCCGCGTGTTGCAGCCGCCGTGCCAGGGCTTCGGTCATGCGCGCACAGCCGGGGATGAAGAACACACGCCGCGTGCCGTCACTGATCATCGCGCCGGCGGTGGTGTCGCTTTCGATGATGGGCGGCGCCGTGCCGGCCTCGAGGTACAGCGGCACCTTTCCTGGCACTTCGAACAATTCCACCGTCAGGCCGCTCGGTGCGCCATTCGGCAGTGCCAGGCAAAACGCGACACCAAGCGCCACGCCCTGCCGCGTGACAAGATCTCGCGCCAGCACGTTGAAAATCGGATTTGCCTCCAGGATGCCGTGAATCGCGGCGGTCGCGTAGATGGTGAAGGCGTGGCGTTCGCGCAACGTCAGCAGACCTGCGATCGCGTCCACGTCGCCACCGGTCAACACGACGCCGGCAATCGGCGAGGAACGCAACCCGTGCCGCGGATGCAGGCAAGGCGTCGCCTCGATCTGCTGGTGCAGATCGGGTGAGGCATTGAACAGAAACCAATGCTCGCCATCGGGGCTGACGGCGATCGAGGCCTGGGTGCGTGGCCTGGCGTGCTTGTCACCGGCGCGTGCCCGCCGGCATGCGGCCGCGTTTGAATTCCATTGTGGAAACCCGCCGCCTGCGGCGGCTCCCAGGATGCGTACGTGCATGGATCGCTGCGATCTTGTGCGGGCGTCAGCGCGTCAGCGCGCCCTGTCGACGCAGAACCGGGCGCGGCATGTGCGTGGCACGCGATAACTGTCTGGTGGCAGTGGCGCCTGGCAAACCTTGGTCGCCTGAAGAATTTTTCGGCCCATGCGATGTTCCTTCCGCGTGGTTGCGCGGACGCTATCGGTTCACGCAAGCCATGGTCAAGCGGCCGCGGCGGCCCGGATGCGGCGCCCGATGCTGCGCCGCAGCAGTCGTTGTTCGAAAATCCACCCTGGTGGACGGCATCTTCGCGAACTGCTACATGTATGTCGCCGGCATCAAATGGCGGCCTGCAACCTCGCGGAACGAGGCAAAGTGAGGGAGACAGCCCATGGCCTGGACACGTCCGAAGCTGCGGGAAATCTGCATCGGCATGGAGATCATCGGCTACTTCGCCGGGAAACTCTGAATCAAACTTTCGTGTTCGCGTTGGGACGAACTGATCATCATCAAGCATTGTCACGCGACGCTTGATGAGATGGGTTGGCGTCCTATCGCCACGGTGTAACGGCAAGCGCGGCCCGTCAGAGCCGCGCGTTGCTGTTACTGACGTTTCGGGCCCGGTGCATGCCAGATAGCGACGCAGCGAACCTGCCCGAGTATCCGCGGCTCGCGCCGGGCGTTCGGCTGCACTTCGACCGCACGCGCGATGCCTGGGTGTTGCTCGGCCCGGAACGCGTGATCGAAACCGAAGGTCCCGCCAGCGAAATACTGCGCCGCTGCGACGGCACCCGCACCGTGGAGCAGATCGTCGGCGAGCTGGCAGCGATTTATAATGCCGAGCGGGCACAGATCGCCGGCGACGTGACCGAGATGCTGGCGGAGCTGCGGGCGAAACGGATGCTGGCCTGATGAGCGTTGCCGCCATGCCGCTGCCGTTAGGATTGCTCGCGGAACTGACGCACCGCTGCCCGCTCGCCTGCCCGTATTGTTCCAACCCACTCACGTTGGAAGACCGCGCGCAGGAGCTGGACACCGGGTCCTGGGCCAGAGTGTTCCAGGAAGCCGCCGGGATGGGGGTGCTGCAGGTACACCTGTCCGGCGGAGAACCCGCCGCGCGGCGCGATCTCGTTCAGCTTGTGGCTGCCGCACACGAGGCGGGGCTCTATACCAACCTCATCACCTCATCGATCGGGCTCGACGCGCCGCGGCTGGCGCGCCTGAAAGAGGCGGGGCTCGACCACGTCCAGTTGTCGCTGCAGGACGTGGATGCGGCAAGCGCCGACCGGATCGCCGGCTACCCCGGCGGACACGCCCGCAAGCTGGCGTTCGCGCGCACGATCGTGGGGCAGGGATTGGCCCTGACGATCAACGCCGTGGTCCACCGTGCCAATATCGGACGCGTTGCAGCATTCGTAGAAGTCGCCGCGTCACTCGGTGCCGGACGCGTGGAGATCGCGCACGCCCAGTACTACGGCTGGGCGTTGCGCAATCGGCAAGCGCTGATGCCGACGCGCGATCAAGTTGACCAGGCCATGCAGGAGGTCGAGCAAATCCGGCCGCGCTACGCCGATCGTCTGGTCATCGACCTGGTGGTGCCGGACTATTACGCGCGCCGGCCGAAGGCCTGCATGGGCGGCTGGGCGCGGCGATCCTTGAACGTGACGCCGTCCGGCCGGGTGCTGCCGTGTCACGCAGCCGAAACGATCCCCGGCTTGGAATTCTGGTCGGTGCGTGAGCATGCGCTGTCGGCCATCTGGCGCGAATCGCCAGCGTTCCAGGCGTTCCGCGGCACCGCATGGATGCTGGAACCGTGCCGTTCCTGCTCGTTGCGCGAGGCGGATTTTGGCGGGTGCCGTTGCCAGGCGCTGGCGCTGGCCGGCGATGCGCGTGCCGCCGACCCAGCGTGCGAATTATCGCCGCATCACGGCCGAATGCTGGCGCTGGCGGAGCAGGATTCGGCCGGCGCGGATAGCAGCTATCTCTATCGCGGCCGGATGGCGCGCGAGAGTATCGCCGGTTAAGTTAATCCCGCTAAGGTGACGCTGCCGCGCGTGTCGAGCGCGCGTGTCGAGCGCGCGTGTCGAACGGATTGGCCGGGGAGACCTCCAGGAATGAAGCCACGTATCGCCATTGTCGGCGCGGGAGCAGTCGGCGGCTATGTCGGAGCCAGCCTTGCGCATGCGGGGCATGACGTGACGCTGATCGATCCATGGCCCGCGCATGTCGAGGCGGTCCGCGCCCATGGCATGAACCTGTACGGGATGACGGAAGCGGAGCGCCGCACCGTGCGGGTGCCCGCGATGCATCTGACCGAGCTGCAGAACCTGGCGAAGCAGCGGCCGATCGACATCGCGTTCATCTCCGTAAAGTCGTACGACACGATCTGGGCCGCGCAGATGATCCGCCAGTATCTGGCACCCGCCGGCTGCGTGGTGTCGATGCAGAACTGCATCAACGAGGAGCGCGTCGCCTCCGTGGTCGGCTGGGGGCGCACGCTGGGCGTGATCGTCGGCGGCGGCGTGGGCGTCGATTTGTACGAACCGGGGCACATCCGCCGCGGCTATATGAAGCGGCCGGATGCGGTCGGGTTCTATGTCGGCGAGCCGAACGGACGCATCACGGCGCGCTCGCAGGCGATCGCCGCGATCATGAACGACGTCGACAACACCAAGGCCACCGACAATCTGTGGGGCGAGCGCTGGACCAAGCTGTGCGTGAACGCGATGCGCAACGGCGTGTCGGCCGCCACCGGCATGGGCGGCAATGAGCGCGACCGGCACGACGCGGTGCGCCGCGTGTGTATCAAGCTGGGCGGCGAGACGGTGCGGGTGGGGCAGGCGCTGGGCTACCGGCTTGGCAAGGTGGGTGCGCTGCCGCCGGAGACGCTGGCGCGCGCCTCGGAAGACGATCGCGGCGCGATGGCGGAGATCGAGGGGCTGCTGCTCACGGCGGCGGAAGGCGGCGGACGCGCGCCGTATCAGCGTCCGTCGATGGCGCAGGACATGGCGAAGGGGCGGCGCACCGAGATCGAGCTGATGAACGGCTTCATCGCTGAGCAGGGTGCCCGCGTGGGCGTGCCGGCGCCGACCAATGCGATGATCACGCGCCAGGTGCTGCGGGTGGAGCGGGGCGAAATTCCGCCGCGGCCCGAGAACGTGCTGGTGAATTCGTAGCATGTGCGGGTGAGTCACCGGGCAACATCCGTTGCTGCAATCACCTAATGCGAGACGCGCGACACCCATGTCACGGCGAGGAGCGTCGCACGGTAGCGACCCCGGTTCTGTCATGCGCCGGCATGTGCCGAGGCTGATGCCGGCATCGCCATCGGTAGCGAGCTGTCCGGCTTTGACCGGTGCTGCTGTGACGAGGCGAACTGGTGTCAGGGCCTGTTCGAAAACAATCGAATCGGTTGCACGGTCGAACAAGCCCTGACCTTTTGTTTTGATCGGCAGCTTTGTCGGCGTGCTGAGGCACTTATGTGCCGACGCTGCGTTAGTCTTTTGCTATCAGCCGCGCGTCCCACTGCACCGCCTGTTGCGCGCCAGGCACGATCCGCGGGTAATCGGGATGCAACGGATTGACCATGGCATTTTGGTCCAGACCGTTCGTCACGACCGACGGCACGAGCAGTACCAGCGCTGCGCGCCGGCCCAGCCAGTCGTTGCCCAATATGCGCGAAGGGCCGGGCGGCATGCTGTCCCAGCCGGGCACCGCATCGATTCCGACCGTGTCGATGCGGACATCGTCCGGGATATCGGCGGTGACAAAGCGGAATCCGCGCGGCACGCGGCCGATATTACCATGCACCAGAGTCTCCAGCACCGCCGAGGCGTAGGACGTGGCGGCATAGATCGCAGGCGTACCCGGCAGGTTCCAGCGCCCACCCTTCAACCGCGCGCCATCACTGCTCCAGACCGGATAGATCGCGCTGGCAATGCGCCACAGCCGCATGGCCACGTCACCGCACGCGGGATCTCAGACCGGCAGGCCGTAGGCCAGCGCGTCCAGCACGCCTTCCACCGCCCGCCCCCCAAGTTCGGTCAGCGCGGCATCAACCGGCCGCCGACCCTGAAGCTCCGGGTGCGGCTTGTTCATGAACGCCCGGGCATCGTCGACATCGCCGAACACGCGCTGCGCATAGGTGAACAGTCGGGCCAGCCGTTCGGTTTGCTCGCCTTGCGCAGGGGTCAGGGTGCCGCGGCGGGACAAGCTGGATTTGGGTACCACGGCATGGACCAGTCGCGTCGCCGCGGCTGGCTCGCGGGTGATCGCAAGCGCCACCCTTTGCAGCGCATCGCGCGGCAAGCCTTGCGCGATGGCACTCTCGATCAGCAGGGGTGCCTGCGCCTCACCGAAACCGAGAAGCCCCGCGTATTCCGTGGTCGGCAGGTCGCCCAATTTCCGGTCCTGTTCCATGTGGGCCTCCTGGATGGACCAAATGGCACGTGGACCGCGCTTTGTCAAGAAGTTGCGATCCTACGCGGTGAACGTGACCTCCGCCCCGCCCAGGCCTTCGAACTGCACGCCGCAGACATCGCCCGGCTTGAGAAACCGCAGCCCGGTCCATGACCCGCAGGTCACGAACTGTCCGGCGTGCACGCCCGTCGTGTCCCGCATCATGTTCACCAGCGCCACCGCCACCCCGAGCGGATCACCCGATGCGTGGCCGCCCTCCTGGTCCACCACGGTTTCGCCATTCACCGTCAGCCGCACCTTCAGCCGGCCCAGCGGCAGGGCGCGCCAGTCAGGCACCGGAGCGCCATGCACGAACCCCCCATTGCCGATGGAATCCGCCACCACTTCGAAGTTCGATGTCGCTTTGCGGTCGAGCGCGCGGGCGCCGAACCGGCTATGCACCACTTCGATTGCTGGCAGCGGATCAACCGCGACGGCGACCTCATCGCGCGTGTAGGGCCGGGCGCGGGGCGGCAGAGCACGGCGGAAGATGAAAGCGACCTCACCCTCCACGCCGCAGGCCGGCGCCTGGGCGGCGGGCACGCGGGCGGGGCTGGCGAAGATCGTGTCCTGGTAGATGACGCCACGGTTGGGCTCGCCGTCGGTCGGGACATTGGCCTTGAAGGCGCCGACCGTCTTGCCCAGGGCGGTGGTCGTCGCATCCTGGATGGCATGGGCTTCGGCCACTGTCCCGGGCCGGCAGGTCTCCGGCAGGTTTGCCAGCGGCTGCATCGTTCGCCGGGCCTGCACCAGCGCAGCAACCGCTTGATCGATGGCGCGTTTCTCCATGGTGCCAGCCTCTTCCTTCCGATTGCGCGGCAGCGTGGCATGGGGTGCCGCGGCGGCAAAGTGGCGCCCGGGGGACGCCTGCGGGGTGTTGCCCGTTAGCCGTTCGCCGGCGACGGCAGGAACCCATTATGCGCCGCCCAGGTTACGAACAGTACCGGCCAGGCGTGTGGTTCGGTGCCCGGGTGGCCCATGCCCCAACCGTGCCGGCCGGACTGGAACACGTGCAGTTCCGCCGCGACCCGCACCGCCCGCAGCGCCGCAAACATCAGCAGACTGTTCTCGACGGGCGAGATCGGATCGTCGGCGGCCTGCGTCACGAACGTCGGTGGGGTACGGTCATTCACCCGGCGTTCGACGGAGAATGCGGTGCTCTCGGCAATGGTCGGATGTTCGCCGAGGATGCTGCGCCGCGAGTGAGTCTGATCGTACGGCGGCATCATGGTCAGCACCGGATAGATCAGCCCCGCGAAGTCCGGGCGGGCCGAGGTGGCATCGGCGGCGTCCACCGGCGCGTACCAGATCTTGCCGGGCAGCACCGCGGTCATGCCGGCCAGATGGCCGCCGGCCGAGAAGCCGACGATGCCGATACGGGCAGGGTCGATGGCGCCGGATAACGCGTTGGCGCGGATGAGGCGCATCGCTCGCTGGCTGTCCTGGAACGGTGCCTCGCGCGGCCAGCCGTCAGCAGGCAGGCGATAGATCAGCTCGAATGCGGTGGTCCCGGCGGATTGGAGCCAGCGGCAGCAGGGCGTGCTTTCCTTGCCGGCCTCGATATGCGCATAGCCGCCGCCGGAGATCACCAGGATGGCGGTGCCGTTCGGCTTCTCCGGACGATAGGCCCGCAGGCGCGGGCGAGATACGCCGGTAATGGAGCCCTTCGCGTTGACTTGCTCCGGCGCGCGGGAACCGCCGCGGCCGGGGGGAGCACCGGGCCAGAGGTCGATGATTTGCGGCGCGGGTTCGGCGCCGGCGCGGGAAACCACGCCCGCAACGGCAAGCCCCACCAGGGAACGGCGAGCGACGGTCATGGAGTGCACGCCTGCCTCCTTCGCTCCAGCGTGCCGCGCCGTCTCCGCGGCATTGTTCGTCTATTCGGCGGCGTTTGCCGGGGCGGCTGCCTGCCAACTCTTCATCACCGGCAGCACCTCCCTGGCGAACAGGCGCAGCGATGCCTCCGCGTGCTGATACGGAATGCCGCCGAAGCGGAACGCGGTGTTCAGCTCGAATTCGCCGAGCAGGTCGCGGCGCGATTCGAGTTCGCGCAGGATGCGGTCGGGCGGGCCCCATACCGCGGCTTGCATGAAGCCGGCGACCGCCCCGTCCATGCCGCCCTTGCGCGCGATCTCGGCCTTCTGCGCATAGGCGTCATAGCCTTTCACCTGGGAGAAGTGCTCGCCAAGGAATTCGTAGTGCACGAAATTGCTTTCGACGAACTTGCCCATGTAGCGGCGGGCGAGGTCCTCGGCTTCGCCCAGGTTGGGCCAGCAGAAGCAGAAATCGGTGATCATCATGTGCGGGGCAGGGCGGCCGTGGAACTGGCGGTGCAGCGCGCGATTGCGCTGGATGGCGGGCAGGCGCATCGGCCAGGGCCGGTCGGAGAACATCACCATGTGGGCGCCAAGCTTTGCCGCGGCCTCGACCGATTCCTCGCTGGCGGCGACCGCGTAGATGCGGTTGTCGAAACTGAATTTTGGGCGGGGGCGCAGTTCGATGCGCGGCTGGGGGTAGTAGCGGCCGTTGCCTTCGATGAAGCCGGTCCGCAGGGCGTTGACGATCATCGGCGCGGCTTCGTCGAAGCGGTCGCGGGATTCGTCCATGCTGCCGCGGAAGGCGGCGAACTCGCGGCGGGCGAGGCCGCGGCCGAGGCCCAACCGCAGGCGACCCTGGCAAAGAAGGTCGAGCACGACGGCTTGCTCGGCGACGCGCAGGGGATCGTGCCAGGGCAGGATGACCGCCGCGGTGCCGAGGCCGACATTGGGACACACGCCGGCCAGATAGGTCATGAGCTGAAGGTTGTCGGGGCAGAACGAATAGTCGAAGAAGTGGTGTTCGGCGGACCACAATGCATCGAAGCCGGAATCGGCGGCGATGCGGGCAAGGTGGATTTCTTCCTCCCACACCTGGTCGTCGGGAATCGAGTCCCAGCCATAGGCGGCGAACACCATCATCATGCCGAGGTCCATGGATTTCCTCCGGTTGGTGCTACTTGTGGGTAGGGGAACATGAGCGGGACGGCGGGGCAAGCGGCTGCGTCGGCCTTGGATTGCCGGGACGGAGCCGTCGCCTGCGGCGCGGGGCCGTGCCCGCTGCGGCGGGCGCCGGCGATCGGGTGTCGGCCCAACTCAAGAATGTCCCCTCGTTCCGCGACGTAGGACTCTCCCCTCGTCGCGGATGAAACAGGCTGCGACGGCGCGGAACACAGTGTTCGGTCTGGCGATCCGTCACCAGCGCGAGAGGGGCTCGGCAATCCGGTTCGCCAGTTTGCCGAGCAGATCGCTCATTGCTTCCGACACCGCTTTGCCGCCGGTCGAACCGGAGGGCGCGAGCAGCGTCGCCTGCTGCACGCCCAGAACGTGCTGCACGTTCCGGGTGGTTCGCACCAGTGTCCAATCCGCGGCCAGCACCACGTCACCGGAGGCTTGGGCGGCGAAGCGCCGGATGTCCAGTGTGACGATCAATAACTTCCCCGCTGGCGCCGCGACGTTCGGATCCAGCACGCGTGAGGGCCCAAGCCGTTGCCGCAGATCCGCCGTCAGCGCTGATCGCACGAGGTCTTTCAATGGGGCCGCCCATCGATCCTGATCGGAGACCGATACCGCTGTTCCTGGCCCGAAGATGACCAGTCCCGAACGATCAAGCGCGGCAGGCAGCGTGATGCGGCCGAGCCGCAGCGGTATCTTCGACACCGGGGCCGGGTCGGCCTGTGCGGGCGGTCGCGGCACCAGCGTATAGAAATGCGTCTTCGGACTGCTGCCGCATCCGGCCAGAGCCAGCGCCACCGCCAGGATAAGCCGCTTCATCCCGCGCTTCCCCTGCCGCGCAGCAGTGCTTCCGGATGCCGATCGAGATAGTCCGCCAGTTGCCGCAGGCTGCGCGCTGCCCTGCTCAACTCGTATAGCGTGCCGCCGATATCTTCCGTCCCCGGCGCGGCGCCGGTCAGCGGGTTCGCGCCGACCAGTGAGCGAACGCCGGCTACCGCCGACTGGGCCTGGCGTGCGACGCCGCGCAGCTCCGCCAGGATCGGTCCCACCTGGGTTCGCGCCGCTCGGGTTGCCTGGGTCAGATTGGCCATCGTCGCATCGAGATTTTGCAGCGTGCTCTGCAATTGCTGCGAGCCGCTCAATGCGGCGATGTGCTGCGTCGCCTGATGAATGTCGGCGGCGATCTGATCGATCGGCATGGCATTCAGTTTCGCCGTTACCGCATTTACCGACGCGATGATCCCGGACACGCTGGATGGCGGACCGGCCGGGATTTCCGGCAGCGCGCCGCTGCCAAGGCTGGCCGGTATCGCCGAAGGCACGAACGCCAGTTCCACGGTCTTGCCGCCGACCACCGGAATGGCGCTGCCGAGACGCGCGCGCAGGCCCTCGGCGATCAGTCGCGATAGCATCGCATTCATCTGCTGCCGTGCATCCGGCGCCCACTGCGCGCCGGCAAGCGCGAGGTCCGACGGCTCGATCGCGAGACTCGCAACGGTGTCGAGCGAGCCGCTGGACGGATCGTATTGCAGCGCACTGCCGACGACGGTGCCCACGCGCTTGCCGGCCAGCGTCACGGCGGCCCCGGCGCGCAGGCTGCCGGCCTCGCCTGCCCCGAAAGTCACGCGATAGGTCACGGCCTGTGCGTCCGGCGCATGCTCCGCCGCATCGCGGCTGGCGTACAGGCGAAATATAGCGTCCGCCTTCGCCGGCGCGCCGGCGTGGTCGGGCGTGATGAAATCGACTGCGCCCCGGAACAAGGCCGGCACTGACTGGAATTGCAGCCGTGGACCGCCTGGCGACGTTGACACCTGCACCGAGCTCGCATTCCAGAACCGCGTGCCGTCGCGTACTAGACGATCGAACGGCGTATCGATGAACACCGTGATCCGGAAATGCCGGTCATCTGGCTCCAGCGTGGTCTGCTGCACCTCGCCGACGCGCAGGTCGCGATAGAACACCGGCGAATCAGGCGAGATCGTGCCGAGCCGGCCGCCGCGCAGCACGAACTCGGTGCCATGGACGTCACCCGCGGTGGGCGGCCTTGCCGCGAGCCCCAGATAGTGCGTCAGCCGGTGGCCCGGTCGTGGCTGCACGCCGATCGACGGGCCTGCAATCATCGCTTTCAACGACGCGAGGTTGCCGAGACTTGGTTTCTGGCCTTCGAGCCAGAACGTCGTGCCC
>Ga0335072_10011034_pt1 | contig 12956 bp, 12 predicted proteins | sample Lox_Sample_21_FD_206725 | JGI IMG/M metagenome (GOLD analysis project Ga0335072, IMG submission 206725) | Soil microbial communities from Loxahatchee National Wildlife Refuge, Florida, United States - Lox_Sample_2.1 | ecosystem: Environmental > Terrestrial > Soil > Wetlands | place: USA...
CCGGTGATCGTCGACTGGCTGCCGTGGAATCACACGTTTGGCGGAAACCACGATGTGGGCATCGCGCTTTACAACGGCGGAACGTTTTACATCGACGACGGCAAGCCCGGCCCAAGCATCGAGAAAACCGTCCGCAACCTGCGCGAGATTTCGACGACCGTGTATTTCAACGTGCCGAAGGGCTACGAGGATCTGCTGCCCTTTCTGCGCGCCGATCGCGAGCTGCGCGAGAGCTTTTTCCGGCGGCTGGGATTGATGTTCTACGCGGGCGCGGGATTATCGCAGCCGGTGTGGGACGCGTACCGCGAGCTCGCGGCGGCGACGTGCGGCGAACGCGTGATCATGGCGACGGGCCTCGGCTCGACCGAGACGTCGCCGATGTCGATTCAGACTTCGTGGGAAACGGATCGCGCCGGAACGATTGGCCTGCCCGTGCCGGGCGTCGAATTGAAGCTCGTGCCGCACGGCGCGAAGCTCGAAGCGCGCGTGCGCGGGCCCAACATCACTCCTGGATACTGGCGGCAGCCGCAGTTGACCGAAAGGGTTTTCGACGAAGAGGGATTCTACAGGTTCGGCGACGCGGTGCGCTTCGTCGATCCGGACGACGTGAACAAGGGGCTGCTCTTCGATGGGCGCTTGAACGAGGATTTCAAGCTCGCAAACGGCACATGGGTCAGCGTGGGGCCGCTGCGCGCGAAGTTCCTGGGGCACTTCGCTCCGCTGGTGCGCGACGTGGTGATCGCGGGGCACGATCGCGATTTCCTCGCCGGGCTGATTTTTCCGGATTTCGATGCGTGCGCGGCGCTGTGCGTGGATTGCCCGGCCGGGGCGGCGCCTGGCGCCGTCCTGAAGAATTTTGCGGTGCGCGCCGAATTTCAGTCGCGGCTCGAAAGTTTTGCGGCGGAATCAACGGGAAGCTCGAACCGGATCGCGCGCGCGATTTTGTGCGAAGAGCCCGCGTCTCTCGATGCGGGCGAAATTACGGATAAAGGCTCGTTCAATCAGCGCAACGTGCTCGAACGCCGGGCGGAGCTCGTCGAGCGGATGTATATGAACGAACCGCCACTGGATGTGCTGCGGATTTGAGACCACTCAGCACGGCGCTACGTCAGTCTGGTCGGCGATCTCTTCGATAAAGCTAGCGCCCCAGGAAATGCTCGAGGGTCTCGGCGTCCGCTTCTGCTTTGTCCAGGTAGTCCTTAGCCGCCGCTCCATCCTGCTGCTGCAGCGCGGCCTCGGCGTGCGCGAGATTCGTTTGCATCCGCGCTTGCGCCGCGACGATGTCGCCACGCAGCCCGTAACCCTGTGCGGCTTGCTGGCGCTGCAAAGTAGTAAGGCTCGCATCGATGGCGGCAGCGCGGCTGCTGATCTGATCGGCCTGGGTCTGCGCTTCCTTCAAAGCCGCGGCCTTGGCTGCGGCCTCTGCCGCGGCCTGGGCGGCAGCCTGCGCTGCGGCAGCATCGGCTGCAGCTTTCGCCGCGGCCGCTCGGTCGGCTGCCTCTGCGGCAGCAGTCTGTTCGGCAGCGGAAGGCGCTGCGGGAGAAGCAGCAGGCGCGGCAGCTGGAGCGGGCGGCGCTGCCGGAGCGGGCACGGCGCTCGGCGTCGATGATGTCGAGGAGCCTGCGCCGGCCTGCGTTCTCGCATGGCGCGGCACGTAGACGGCAGCTCCCGCGAGCATGGCTACCACCAGCACTCCTCCCACGGCCATCCATAGGCCACGGTGGCTTTTCTGGGCGGCGGGCGGCGGTGGCTGCATCGTTGCGGCCGAAGCGGAGACCGAGGCTGCTGCTGCGACGGTCGCCGGGCGCGTCGGCTGATGTGCCGAGGCTGTGGGCGCCGGAGCGGCGACCGTCGGCGTCGTGGGATCCATGAAAATCGTGGTGGCGGAAGGGACGCCGGAGCGTCCTGCGCCGGCGCTCGGAGCTACGCCCTGCGGCAGCGCGCTTTTCAGTGCGTTGCGAAAGGCTGTGGCGGATTGGAATCGCTTCTCCGGCTCTTTCGCGAGCACCATCAGGATAATATCGTTCACCGGCTTCGGCAGATCGGGCCGCAACACGATCGGCGGCTCGGGCGCCTGCTGCAACTGCGCGACCATCAGCGAATAGCCGCTATCGCCGCGAAAGGGCAGGCGTCCCGTAAGGATTTCGTAGAGAGACAAGCCGACCGAATACAAATCGGAGCGCGCATCGACGGACTCGCCTTTCACCTGCTCGGGCGACATGTAGTTCAGCGAGCCGAGCGTGGTGCCGGTGATCGTCATGCCGGCTTCGTTGCCGGGGCGCGCGATGCCGAAATCCATCAGCTTCACCACGCCCTGCGGCGTGAGCATCATGTTGCCGGGCTTGATGTCGCGATGGACCACGTTCATCTGGTGCGCGTAGACGAGCGCGGCGAGCACCTGATCGATGTAATAGACCGCGTCGGCCACGGGCACCGGGCCTTGCTGCAGGCGCGACGCGAGCGTCACGCCGTCGACGTATTCCATGATCATCACGAGCTGATTATCGAGCGTGAGCGCCGTGCGCAGCGCCGCGATATTCGGATGATTCAGGCTGGCGAGCAGTTTGATTTCGCGCAGGAAACGGTCGGCGAGATCTTTCTGGTCGGCGAGATTCGGCAGCAGGATTTTCATCGCCTCGACGCGGTCGGAAATCATATTGCGGACTTTGTAGACCTTGCCCATGCCGCCCGCGCCGAGCACTCCGAGGATTTCGTAGTCGCCGAGTTTCTGGCCCACCGTGTAGTCCTGGCTCATCGGGGAACTCCTTTCGAGTGCGCGTGCCGCTCGATGAATATCGTCTTGTGGATGATCGCGTGGACGCCTGCTGGCTGCCGCACACCCTGCCGCCAGCCTTCCAGTGGCGGGGATTATACTCCAGTTTTGCACAAGCGGGTGCCAGGCGACGTTATCGCCGCCGTTGGCGACTGCGTCGATGCGGATGAGATTGCAGGCTTGGGGCGAATCGGAAGCTTCGCTACGCAGCTTCCACGGTGAGCTTCAACCCAATTGCCTTGGTGACTGCCACCAACGTGGACAGGCGCGGATTGCCGTTGGCTGACAACGCCCGGTAAAGGCTTTCCCGCTCCACGCCGGCAGCCTTGGCTACCTTGGCGATGCCCTGGGCTTGGGCGAGATGACGCAAAGCAACGAGCAGAACGCGGGGTTCGTTGGTGTCTTCCAGCGCAGACTTGAGATACTCGGCGGCGAAGTCCGGGTCCTTGCGAAGCCGGCGAACGATCGCCCCGTCGTGGGAAACACTCGTTTTAGGTTTCACGGGCTCGCGTCCTTTCTTTATAGTCCTCGATGTACTTCAGCGCCCGAATGATATCGGAGGATTGCGTTCGTTTGTCACCGCCGCAAAGCAGCAACACGCACACTCTTCCGAGCATGGCGTAGTAAATCCGATAGCCGGGGCCCCAATCGACCCGCATCTCCCATAGCCCCTGGCGCAGGCGTTTGCAGTCGCCAAAGTTTCCTACGGCGAGCCGGTCGATTCGGATCGCGATCTTTGCTTGAGCGCGAGGGTCGGCGAGTCGCGTCAGCCAATCGTCGAAGACATCTTTTCCGGCACGATTCAGGTAATGGCGAATTTCAATCGCATTCTGCATTGTAACTTATACGTCACACTTCGACAACTAGCGAAGCCGGCCCTTCGCGAGAAAGGGCCGGTCGCGAGAAACATCTCATTTCCCCGTCACCGGATTCTTGTAGTGATACGGCGGGACGTAGACGTTCGGGTATAGCTTATAGACTTCCGTTGGCGGGCGATCCGGGGGGAAACCGGGAATTGGTCCCGGGGGTGGATCGCCGCCCTGGTCCCATCCCTTGTAGTAGCTCGAGTAGTAGGTGAAATACGCGTGAAGCTTCTTGATCTTCCAGATGCCATCCTCCTTCACGTATTCATTTTCGTAGGTCGCTTCGCCCCATTGCGCCGACTTGTGCAGGATGCCCACCTGCATGATGGCGCGCCAGCGCCCCTTGGCGGTGAGGCCGTCGGGCGCGATATCGATTTTGGGCTGCAGTTGCGTGTGATTGAAGAGCGTGCCGTATTTCAGGTCGGGGAGCTTGTGGAGATAGGCGCGGACGCGGTCCTGTCCGACGTAGACGCCGCGCAGGCCGATCTCGAGCGTGCTGTCTTTCGCGAAAAGATCGGCGGCTTCATCCCATTTGCATTTATCGACGTAGTAGCCATAGGCCGTCTGGAGATTCGAGATCGCGATGTAGTCCTGCGAGGCCTGTGCCTGCTTTTGCAGCGCGGCGACTTGCGTTTTCAGGGTTTCAACCTCGGAGGCGAGATCTTTCTTGCTTTCGCTTCCGCCCGCGAGCGCCACTCCTACCACAACGAAACACACAACGCCTAAAACCACGAGTAGTGATTGCATTTTCATTCGATGCCTCCCGCATCCGGCAGGCCCGGCGGCCTTGCCGGAACGGGAGAGTAGCACGATTGGTGAGCGGAGAGCACCGAGACAACGACTTGCGAATCCGGTGCTCGGCCATGGTGCGCGAAGCAAAGAGCGATCCTTCACCCGGCAAAATGCGCCGGGTTCAGGATGACGGCCAGCGCAAATTCAAGAGTTCCACTTGAAAATGGCCACTGCGAGAAATTACTTGCCGGTGACCGGATTCTTGTAGTGATACGGGGGGATGAAAACATCCGGATACAACTTGTAGTCGACGGTGGTGGGGCGATCGGGCGGAAAACCCTTGATCGCGCCGGGCGCGGGAAGGCCGCCCTGGTCCCAACCTTTGTAATAGTCGACGTAGTAGGTCATGTAGTAGTGCAGCTTCGAGATTTTCCAAACGCCGTCTTCTTTCACGTACTCGTTCTCGTATACCCCTCCGCCCCATTGCGCGGCGCGATGCAACATGCCGAATTGCTCGAAGGCGCGCCAGCGGGCTTTGGCTGTCTTGCCGTCGGGAGCGATGTTGATCACGGGCTGAAACTGGACGTGATTGAAAAGCGTGCCGTACTTCAGATCGGGAAGCGTGTGGAGATAGGCGCGGACGCGGTCCTGGCCGACGTAGACGCCGCGGAGACCGATTTCGAGCGTGCCATCCTTCGTGAAAAGATCGGCGACCTGGTCCCACAGGCATTTATCGACGTAGTAGCCATACGTGGCCTGGAGATTCGCGATGGCGATGTAGTCCTGCGCGGATTGCGCCTGCGCCTGCAAGGCGGCAACTTGCGTTTTCAGCGCCTCGATTTCAGAGGCGCGATCCTTTTTCTCTCCACCACCGGCCACGGTAACTCCGGCAGCGACGAAAACCAAAGCGGCGAACAGAATCAACACGGATTTCATTTTCATGTCGGCGATGCCTCCCCCGTTGTGCAAGCCGAGCTTGCGGACGGGAGAGTACCACATTGGTGAGTGGTGATTAGTGAGTGGTGATTGGTGAAGAGCGATCGCGGGAATGGGCTGGTGCGTGGCTGCGTGCGAGCAGAATGAACCTAGAGAGCATGGAGAAAAACGAAGATTCACCGCTCACTTTGCGGCGACGATCGGGGAGGTCTTGCCCCAGTGGCCGGTGAAGACGAATGACGAAACCGGCTTGCGAGAGCGCGGCGCATTTTCGCGTTCGCGCAATTGGTCCGGCAGGCTTGCCGGATCGCCCGGATAGCCGATGGCAAAACCGGCCACTGCTTCGTAGTCCGCGGGGATCGAAAAGATCTGCCGCGCTTTGTCGGGGATGATGCCCGCCATCTGATGCACCTGCAAACCGAGCGCGGTGGCCTGCAGCGAAAGATTCGCGGCCGCCTGGCCGACGTCGTGAAACGCATGGCGATTCACCGAGCCGTCGTGCGGCATTTTGTGCCCGGCGACGCTCAGCGCCACCACCGGCGCATTCTTGGCCCAGCCCTGATTGAATTCGACGAAACTTTCGAGCACTTTGTTGTAATTCTCGGGATCGTCTTTCGTGCCCACGATGAAATACCAGGGCTGCGCGTTGTAGGAAGATGCGGCCCAGCGCGCCGCCTCGAAAAGGCTGCGCAATTTCTCCGGCTCGATGGGGCGCGAGTCGAAGGCGCGCGGGCTCCATCGATGGCTGATCAGATCGTGGATCGCCGTATCTGCGGGCGCCGGTCTTTTGTGCTCGGACATCATTCCTCCAGGAATATCGCCGGATGCGCGAAATATTTAACCACAAATCGGATGCGGGACGCGCGCCCGAGGATTCCGCCGGAGGCTGGATTCCGCCTATGCCGGTTTGGACGCGCGCGCCGAATCGATCGAAAACCCGCCGGCGCCGAACGCGGCCAGGATCAGCAACCCGCCCATGATCGCCATGTTTTTCTCGAAATGAAGTATGTTGTCGTCGTGGGCCGCTCCCTGCATGGCCCAAAAATTGTGAAACAGAAACGTGGTCGGAATCATGTACAGGAAAACGATCCACGCCGCGAATCGAGTATAGAGCCCGGCGAGAATTGCAAGCCCGCCGAAAAGCTCGATAATCATCGCGATGCCGAGCGCCACGGCCGGCATCGGCAAATGTTTCGAAGCCACGAACATTTCCTCGCCCGAGAATCCGCGAACCTTGCCGATCCCGGCCAGGATGAATACCGAGCTGATCAAAATACGCCCGAGTAGAGGAACGATGCCGCCTGAGGAGTTCGCCATGCGCTGCTCCTTTCGATGGTTCGAACGTCGAGAGAAATCGAGGGACCCAAACCAGGGTGGAAGCTATCACAGAATCGACTCGGGGCGGGAGTCCCGAGTCGATTCTGGGGATGCGTGTGCCTTAGGCCAGATCGAAGAGCAGAACCTCGGACGGTTCCTGCGCTTCGACTTTGACGTTCGTTTCCTGCGAGACCGCCGCGCCGTCGCCGGCTTTCAATTCGGCGCCGTCATTGAGCCTCACCTTGCCGCGCGCCACTTGCAGCCACGCTCCGCGATCCGGCTCGAGCGAGTGCTCCGCTCGGGCGCCCTTGTCGAGGCGTGTGATATAGAGATCCGCGTTCTGGCGAATCGTGATGGGAGCTTTCGGTCCCGCCACGTGGCCGAATTTATTGCGCAGATCGCCATCCGGGAACGAGAGCTGCTCGTAGCTTGGGTCCAGGCCGCGTCGCTCGGGCAAAAGCCAAATCTGCAAGAGGTGGACCGGGTCTTTGGCGGACGGGTTGAATTCGCTGTGCGATACGCCGCGGCCGGCCGTCATATGCTGCAACTCGCCGGGACGAATCACGCCGCTGCCGCCCGTATTGTCCCGGTGTTCGAGCGCGCCATCGAGAATCCAGGTGAGGATTTCCATATCGCGGTGCGGATGCGTGGGGAAGCCCCCTCCGGGCGCGACCACATCCTCATTGATCACGCGCAGCGAACGAAACTGCATGTGGTCCGGATCGTAATACTGATCGAACGAAAACGTGAAACGGCTGTCGAGCCACGAGAGTTTGCTGCGCCCGCGCTCCTCGCTGGGGCGAATATCGATCATGGTTTTTCTCCTGTTTACGCGGGTTTTGATGCGCATGCCGCGGCCAAGGATTCGCATCGGCACTGCCGGCGGCATCCGTGGGGAGGGTCAAGGCTTCTGCGCGGGGCGGATAAGCACTTCGCTGATAAAGCTTTGCGGCGCCTGCGTGACGATGCTTTCGACCGCATGGGCCACGTCTTCGGGTTGCAGCATCTTGCTCGTATCTTTGCCGGTATGGGGCGAGAAGTCGGTCGCGACAGTGCCCGGCAAAACCGCGCTCACGCGAACGCCAAAAGCGCGCAAGTCCTCGGCCATGCATTGCGTGAGTCCGAGCAAACCCCATTTCGACGCGCAGTAGATCGCGCCGCCGGCGAAGGCGCTCTTTCCAGCGAGCGACCCGATATTGACGATGTGCCCCTCCCGCCGCTCAATCATTCCCGGCGCGACCGCCTTACTGAGCAGGAACACAGCCTTCAAATTGGTGTCTAATACCGAGTCCCAATTCGCTTCGGAGGCTTCCTGGACGGGAGCGAAATATCCGATGCCGGCATTGTTGATCAGAATTTCGATCGGGCCGAGCGATTGCCCGGTCTCGCGCACGAGGGATGCGATTTCGTTCGCATTGCGAATATCCGCCGGGATCGCGGCGACCGTTGCGCCGGCTCGCTTCAGGCCGGCTGCGGCCGCTTCGAGCTTTTGCGGACCGCGCGCGCAGAGCGCCACTTTTGCGCCCAGGCCGGCCAGGCTGCGGGCGATGGCGAGACCGATGCCGCGGCTCGCGCCGGTGACCAAGGCGACTTTACCTTCTACGGCGCTCCCTGCGTTCATGCGCGGCCTCCTTCGAGGCGACCTCTTGGGTCGTCGCATCATCGTAACACGCAGGCTTTTCTTGCCGGGGGCGTCACAGACATGCCAGACTTGAGGCGAGAGATGGTTTTAGGCTTGCGCCGGGCGGGATGGTTTCCCTATAATCCCCTCGATTTCTTTGTCTTGCGGGGTCATGCCGCAGGGTTGTGATCCGGAAGCCGGCCAGTCGCCAGAGTCATCCAGGAGGCAGGGACGTGAGCATGCGAAAGTATCTGAACGCAACCGCACTTATTCTGGCTGGTCTGGCTTGGGCGTTGATTCCGGCGCGCCCGGCTGCGGCGCAGGCCGCACAAAGTTCCCAGCCTACCTACACGATGCAGGAGTACAACTCCTTCCAGGCTTGCCAGGCCGAGAAAGATCCGACGGCCAAGATGAACTGCCTCGACGGATACATGACGAAGTATCCGAATTCGACACTCATCAAATATATCGGGCCGGCTTATGTCCAGGTCTGCAACCAGTACGCGCAGGGCAAAGAGTACACGCAAGCCATCGCCTGCGCGGACCGGATCCTTGGCCTGGGCGACAAGATGGACGTCACGGTCCAGCTGCAGGCCATTCAACTGCGGATCCAGGCTTTTTCGGCCTCCTTTAAGGGAACCGAAGCGGACGCGACCGCGCAATTGACGAAGGAGCGCGACGCGGCGGCCAAAGCGGTCGAATTGCTGCCCAAGCTGCCGAAACCCGAAAAGATCACCGACGAGCAGTTCGACGCGCAGAAAAAGCAGATTGCCGCGTTTTTCAATAGCGCGATCGCGGCCGCCGACTTCCAGATGAAGGATTACCCGGGAACGATTGCGGCATACAAGGTCGTGCTCGCGAACACGCCGACCGACGCTCTCGCCGAATACCGGCTCGGCCTTGCGTATATGGCCACCACTCCGCCCCAGCCGCTCGATGGCATGTGGGCCGTGGCGCGCGCCATCGACCTGAAAATCGAAAACGCCGACAAGGTGAAAGATTACCTGCGAAAGACAATGGAGAACTACGAGCAGCCCACGTGCGACAGCCTGATCGACGGGCAGCTCAACGAGATGCTGCAATTGGCCATGAATTCGCCCGAGCGGCCCGCGACGTACACGATTCCGGCGGCGGCCGATCTCCTGAAGATCGCGCAAGCGAGCACGATCGTCACAGTCATTCAGGATCTGAGCGGCGGAGGCGACAAGGCGAAAATGACGTGGCTCGCGATCTGCGGCGCCGAATTTCCCGAAGTCGTGGGAAAAATCATCGACGTGCAGAAGACGGATGACTCGTACGTGGATTTCATGGTGTTTTTCGGCGCCACGCAGGAAGAGGTCGAAGCTGCCACGACCGCCAACATGGACGTGAAGGTGTGGATCGGGCCGAATCCCAATGCCACTGCTGCTACGAGCACGGGTACCGGCGCCGCCGCAGCCTCGGCAATTCCTCCGCAGCCGGATGTGGTGCGGCTGGAGAAGGACGATCCCATTCGCTTCTCGGGAACGCTGGTGAGCTACGATCCCTCGCCCTTCATGCTGCACTGGGACAAAGTGAAAGTCGATCCGACAATCATTCCCGAAAAGGGCGCGCCCCACAGGGCTCCGCACAAGGCTGCAAAGCCCGGCAGATAGCCGACGAATAAAATCAGTAGGATTTTTCAGAGCCGGCCCGGCGACGGACCGGCTCTTTTTTTGAGGGATCGCGAAAACGAGGCAGCCGGCCTAGCGGCGGCCGACGTGATTGAGCTTGTACTCGCCTACCTTGCGGCTGAGCGTATTGCGGTGGATTCCCAGCGATTTCGCGGCGCGCGATTGATTTCCGTTGGCGCGCTCGAGAGCGCGCTTGATGAACTTCTTCTCGAACTCCGTGACCGCCTCTTCCAGCAAAATCCCGCGCTCAACCATCATGCCGACCAGCAATTCCAATTGCTCTTTCACGTATGCACGCTCCGCGCTGCGCCCTGAAGAAGAACGTTCTCCCTGGGCTAATCGAGTGCATGGCCGGTGATGCGCTGGTACGATTCCCGGTATTTGTCTCGCGTGTTGGCGACCACGTCCGGCGGCAGGGCCGGCGCGGGCGGCTGCTTGTTCCAGCCGATCCGCTCGAGATAGTCGCGCACGTACTGCTTGTCGAACGAAGGCTGCGCCTTTCCCGGCGAATATTGATCGGCTGGCCAGAAGCGCGAGGAATCCGGCGTAAGGGCCTCGTCGATCCAGATGAGTTCCTGGCCGAGCAGGCCGAATTCGAATTTCGTGTCGGCCATGATGATGCCGCGCTGGGCCGCGTGTTCGGCGGCGCGCTGATAGATCGTGAGGCTCGTGTCGCGGAGTTTCTCCGCAAGCGGCCCGCCGATTCTCGACACGGTTTCGTCGAACGAAATATTTTCATCGTGGCCGGTCGTGGCCTTCGTCGACGGCGTGAAGATCGGCTGCGGCAGCTTATCCGATTCGCGGAGGCCGGCGGGCAGCGGGATGCCGCAGATGCCGCCCGTCTTCTGGTAGTCCTTCCAGCCCGATCCCACGATATACCCGCGCACCACGCATTCGATCGGCACCGGTTCCGTCTTGCGGACAAGCATCGCGCGGCCATTCAGCTCGGCGGCGTATGGGGCGAGCTCGCCTCCGAAATCCTTTACGGCCAGCACGTGATTCGGGACAAGTGTCGCGAGCTTGTCGAACCAGAACGCCGATAGTTGCGTCAAGACGCGTCCCTTATCGGGAATCGGCGTCGGTAAAACGACATCGAACGCGGAAAGACGATCCGTCGCCACAATCAGCAGGCGGTCGCCGAGATCGTAGATGTCGCGGACCTTGCCCCGCCCGTGGAGCTTGAGCCCGGGAAAATTTGTTTGCGAAACAACGGCGTGCATTTGAGAAGAAGCCACGAGATTTTCGTCCTCGGTTCTGGGAGGCGGCCATTCTAGCGCAGAGAAAAACGTTGTCAACGCTTAAGAAGAGGACGATCGATTTAAAATTGCGATGGCTCGCGACAGGAAATCGCCGGCGATTTGCGGCCGCCGAGCGCGGCGCTCGCCAAACACCGAAGAATTTCTAAGCGGCGTTGCTGGCCTTCGCCGCGGTGGGCGCGGATGCGGCAGCGTCGTCTTCCCATTTCACGGAGACGAGCTTCGAGACGCCGGGCTCCTGCATGGTGACGCCGTAGAGCACCGATCCCATTTCCATCGTCTTCCGATTGTGGGTGACGACGATAAACTGCGTCTGGGCGCACATATCGGCGAGCATGCGATTGAAGCGGCCCACGTTCGCCTCGTCGAGCGGCGCGTCCACTTCATCGAGGATGCAGAACGGGCTCGGCCGATAGCGGAAGACGGCGATCAGCAGCGCGAGCGCCGTGAGCGCTTTCTCGCCGCCGGAGAGCAGCAGAATATTTTGCAGGCGCTTGCCGGGCGGCTGCGCGACGATATCGATGCCGGCTTCGCCCGAGCTGTCGGGCTCGCTCAAGCGCATCTCGCCGTGCCCGCCGCCGAAAAGCGACTGGAAGGCGACGGCGAAGCTCGCGTTGATGAACTGGAAGGCTTCCTCGAATTTGAGGCGCGAGACTTCGTCGAGCTCGTTGATCGTGAGCTGCGTATTCTGGATCGATTGCACAAGGTCGTCGCGCTCGCGCCGGAGAAAATTCTCGCGCTGTTCGCATTCCTGAAATTCCTCGAGCGCCATCATGTTGACGGGGCCCATCGCCTCGACCCGCGCCTTCATCTCGTTGTAATTCGTTTCCGCCGCGATCAGATCCTCGCCGACGAGCTGCTGATCCTGCTGCGCCATCAATTCCTCGGGCTGCGCGTTGAGCTCCGCGACGCAGGTCTGCCGCAAGTAATCGCGGTCCGCATCGTTGCGCGCCTTTTCGATCTGGCGCTGGCTGCGCTCGGCGCGAAGCTCGTCGAGCGATTGCCGCTGGCCGCGGAGCGAATCTTCGATCTGGGCCGTGCGCGTGCGCGCCTGCTCCCATTCGCCCTCGAGCGCGGCCTTTTGTTCCTCGAGGCGCAGCTTTTCCTTGCGAAGCTCCTCGGCCTGCTCGGCGATCTGCCGGCAGGAAGCCTCGATCGCGGCGCGCTCTTCCAGAAGAGCGGCGTGCTGCTGCTCGAGCGAATTCACGCGCTCGCCGGCCTGCGCCTTTTCATCGGCCAGGCGCGCTTCGAGAGCTTCGGCGCTCGAAAGGCGCTCGGCCATCGCGGCCAGCTCTTCGCGGCGCGCGACCACCTGTTCCTGCAATCCCTGGAAATCGCGGCGGAGGCTGGCGATCGCTTCGGCGGCTGCGGCGCTTTCCGTTTCCGCCGCTTCGCGGGAGCGAAGCGCTTCGGCGTGCTGCTGGCGGGCGGATTCGGCGCGCGCGCGGGCGGCCTCGGCATCGGCGCGCAGCCGCGCGATCTCTTCGCGCTCGGATGCGAATTGCTGGCCGGCGCGCTGCGATTCAGTGCGCGCCTGGTCGCGCTGGTGCGTGGCCGCGACGAGCGATTTTTCCGCTTCCATTTGCTGCGCGGCGGCGGAGGCGATCTGCGCTTCGGCCGTTGCGATCAGCTCGTCAAGATGGGTCAGCTCGCGCTGCTGCTCGGCTGCGGACTGTTCCAGCCGCGCGGCCTCCGTCTCATGCTGGCGAAGTTCGCGCTTCAGCGCCAGCGGGCCGGCTTCGCCCTTGCGTCCGCCGGACACCATGCGCCCGTGATAGCAAGTGCCTTCGGGCGTCAGGAAATAAT
>Ga0335072_10011036_pt1 | contig 12954 bp, 5 predicted proteins | sample Lox_Sample_21_FD_206725 | JGI IMG/M metagenome (GOLD analysis project Ga0335072, IMG submission 206725) | Soil microbial communities from Loxahatchee National Wildlife Refuge, Florida, United States - Lox_Sample_2.1 | ecosystem: Environmental > Terrestrial > Soil > Wetlands | place: USA: Florida...
TTGCCTCAGCCTGAAAAGCGGAAGGTCGGCGGTTCGATCCCGCCCCTGGCCACCAAGTATCAATGCAGGTAGTGGGCCCAAATGCATCACTCGAGACAACCCGTGACCGGACCTACGCCCCTTTCATGCGGCCAATATACGGCCAAGTTGCGGGTTGGCCGTACAGCGGAAGATTGCTCGCCGAGTAGTGACGTAGAACTTCTTCGGGCCGCTCTTCACTCGAATGCTTATCGGTGAGCACGGCCGGGGATCGCTCGCCAACCACATCGAGGTGAAAAACACCGTCGGTCACATCGAGGGGCATGGCGCTGTCGGGTGCTGATCCGGCGGCCAGAGCCGTCGGCGGGAGACTTGCCTCTACTGGAAGCCGCTTAGAGAGTCGAGCGCCACGGCGATATTGTCCAGCTCGTCGTCAAAGAGGTCCCGCGTAAGTATGTGCGGTGACAGTGATGAAGGCGTGGCCCATCGCTTTTTGGAGCAGGCGAAGGTCCGCACCGCCTTGAGCGGTCGGGCATACGCCACTCGACGTCGTAGCGGACTCCCGCTTTGGTTTCGCGACGCCTGATGGCCATTGGTTCTCCGCGCTGCTTATACGTGTGACGGCAAGTTTTTCAAAGGTACTGCGGGACGGTGACATAACGGCATGAAGCGGTGGTTGCTTGTTCGCTTGTCCACAGACCCGCGCTTGTGAACAGGCTGCATCAGATCCGGGCGGAGTCGATCCAGTCCTCGACATCACTTCTGGTCCAACGGCGATGCCGGTTACTGAGGCGGATGTGATGTGGCCCGGGGGCATGGATTCCGCGTTCCCGCTTGGCCGCCCAGTCGTGCAGCGTTGAGATGGGTACGCCGGTTAGCTCGTGCACTTGGTCGGCTGTCAGCATCTCGCGGCCGTCAACACCGTTATTCGTCATCGTCGCTCACTAAAGGTAGGCGGGCCAAACAACTTGTCCGGCCTCTCTGGAGGGCCGTATATCTACGTAAGCAGCGATCCAAAGTCCCCTGTGCACAATTTTTCGGGCGCATGTCCTCGGATGTTAGGCTGGCGAGCCACGGTGTGATCTCTCACGGGGACAACACTTCGCGGCCTGGCTCGCCGTAAACAATCGGCGTTGTGGTGGCTGGTCGTAACACCGCGATGTAGCGCTGTGCGCTCAAGCCGCGAAAAAATGCAGCCGCTCATCACTCTGTCCTCCAAGACTTCTCAACAATTGCCATCCATTCCCAACATCACTCCTCATCAACCAACCAATCCGAATAGCAGCCAAATCACCCACACTACAAACGATTACATGTAACAGCATCCTAAGAACGCTCTGGCACATTTGCACAGTGTGCCAGAATGGTTGTGGCGCAGTAAGTGTCGATCGTTCGGTTGGTGAGTTGGTCTGCTGGTGTTGACGATTTCGAAGCTGAAGCGGTCGTCGGTCAGCTATTACATCGACACCGCCGCAACAGCTTCGCGTGCAAGCTCTGATTCGCAGCGCGCGAATGGCGGGCTGGGGGAGTACTACTCCGAACACGAGACGCGCACCCCGGTGTGGTTGTGCGCGGGCGATACTCGCACGGCGGCGCGGTTGGTGGGTCTGAGTGATGTGCAGCGCTCGGGTGGGGAGGCCGACGCGGCGGTGGTGGCGCGTTGGCTTGATGACGGGGTTGCGCCGAGCGGCGCGCGGGGGCGTGCATTCGGCGCCCGCGGTGTGCATGGTTTTGATCTGACGTTCGGCGCACCCAAGAGCGTGTCGCTGGTGCGCGCGCTGCGCGGTGATGATGTCGCGCAGAAGGCGGTCACTGCCGCGCACACCGCCGCGCTGGCCGAGGCGATGGAGTATCTCGCCGTTCATGCCGGCTACACCCGGGTGCACAGCCGCGTGACGGGGGAGAAGGATCTGGTGCGGCTACCGGGACTGGTGGCGATCGCCTATCAGCATGAGACCTCGCGGTGCGGTGATCCGCATCTGCATACCCATGTGCTGTTGCCGAACCGGCAGGCTCGCGCGGACGGACGCATGGTGTCGTTGGATGGGACGTCGCTCTATCACGAGGCCCGCGCTGCGGGGGTGATTTATCAAGCCACGCTGCGCCTCGAGCTGCACCAGTCGTTGGGGGTGGAGTGGGCGCCAGTCGACGCGTCGACGGGGATGGCGGAAATCGCGGGGGTGGATCGCGACACCATCCGGGCGTGGTCGCGGCGCTCGTCGCAATTGCGGGAATGGGCTGCGCACAACTTGGTGTCGGTGGGCGGCTCGCTGAGCGCGGCGCAGCTCGCGGCGGCGCAGAAAGCGACGCGTCCGGCCAAGCCCGAGGAGCTGGCCTGGCACCAGTTGCAGCAGCAGTGGCGCGACGATGCGCGGGGTCTCGGGGTGGACCGCGCCGCGTTCCTGGAAGCGCGCGCGGCGCGCCGCGCTACTGCGCGGGCCCCGTTCAACCGCGCGCGGCTGGCCGCGGCCGCCGAGAAGATCGAGAAGGCGGTGTTCACGCGCGCGGATCTGGTGGAGATCGTCGGCGCGCAACTTCCGGTCGATGGTGAGCAGTCACCGCGCGCCGCGGTGGAGGCCACGGTCGACGAGCTTGGGATGCGGCTGACCGCGCCACGCGCGGCACACCAGCGCGAAGGGAGCGAGCGCTTCACCCTGGCGCGGATCTTGGCTGAAGAAGCCGCGGTGCTCGATGTGGTCGACGCGCAGAATCCGCGCGCCATGCTGTGGGTGCAAAGCGAGGACGCTGCGGGGTTGTCGCCGGATCAGAAGGCTGCAGTCGAGAACATCGGCGTTTCGCCGTGGCTGGTGCAACCCTTGAGCGCGCCAGCCGGTGCGGGCAAGACCACCTCCCTGCGGGCGTTGGCCGGGCCGGTGCGCAAACGGTTCGGCGGGAAAGTTCTTGTGTTGGCGCCGACCGGTCAGGCTGTCGATGTAGCGATGCGCGAAGGCGCCGGCGATGCGGGCATCACAATCGCCAAAGCACTGCAGAAGCTCCGCGACAGCACCCTGACACTGCAACCCTCGACCCTCGTGGTGGTGGATGAGGCCGGCATGGTCGGCACCGGTGATCTGCGTGAGCTGTTGACCGCGACCACCAAAGCCGGCGCAAAGACAGTCTTGGTCGGTGACGCGCACCAGCTGGCGCCTGTCAAAGCCCGAGGTGGCATGTTTGCCCAACTCTGCACCGATCTCCCATGGACCCAGCATTTGTCCGAGGTGTGGCGGATGACCGACCCCGACGAACGCGACGCATCTTTGGCGTTGCGGGAGGGGGAGGCGAGAGATCGTCGACGAGCGGTGGACTGGTATCGCCAACACGATCGGCTGCACTGTGGTGATGCGATCACCATGGCGAGCGATGCGCTCCAGGCGTACACCGCCGACGCGACGCTGGGGCGCGATGCGTTGTTGGTGTGTGACACCACCGAAATGGTCGACGCCCTGAACCAGCGGATCCACCGGGATCGCGTGCACCCCGACACGGCCACGATGACAGTGGCCCGAGGGCAGCAGGTGGCGGTGGGGGATGTGATCATTAGCCGCCGCAACGACCCCACTATCGCGTTCCACCACTCCACTCCAAATGCGGAATCGCTACCGTCGGTGCGCAACGGAAACCGGTGGCGAATCGCAGGGATCGACACGAAGCGCAATCTCCTTGGTGCCGAACGGCTTGACGACGGCGCCCGGGTTCTGTTCGACCAGGACTACTTCCGCGAGCACGTCAGCCTCGGCTACGCCGTCACCGTGCATTCCGCCCAAGGGGTCACCGCCGATGCCAGCCTCGCCGTACTCAGCGAGAACACGAGTCGGAACCTGCTCTACGTCGCTATAACCCGCGGCCGCCACGCCAACAACGCCCACGTTTACGAACGCAGCACTGAAGCAAGCGAATTCAGCCACCACGAATCCACCAGGATCCACATCGCTCAACGCGGCGACGGCCGTGAGGCCGCCACCCTGGTGTGCGCCATCCTCGCCAACGACGAAGCCGCCATCACCGCCCACGACTACGCCAGACACACCCACGAAGATGCACTGCCCGACCGCGTCCGCGACCTGCTCGCAATGCGCGCCATCGCCACCCAACACCGCAAGGAGAGTTACCAAGCCTGGAAGACCCAATGTCGAGAACGCGACCGCCAGATGGAAGAAGCCCACCAACGCCTCATCGACCGAAGCCAACACTGCAGCACCGACTACGGACTCGAACTCTGATCAACGATGGTTGGAACGGAGCTCAAGTCCATTTCCACTCCTGGACTTTGCGTTAGAACGTTTCTCGACTACTAACATCAATCCGACGCTGTCGTGGACAATGCACCCGTGACTGTAAGGCCTAGCAGCTCCATGCTTCACGACGTCTTCATCTCGCATGCAAGCGAGGACAAAGCTGACTTTGTCAGGCCGCTGGCCGACAGGCTTCGCGGGGAGCACGTCGATGTGTGGTACGACGAATTCACCCTGCGCGTGGGTGACTCCCTGCGGCGTTCCATCAGCGATGGCCTCAAGCAATCACGTTTCGGGATCGTCGCCGCACAGCAGACTACGCGCCCGCTCACGACGTCACGTAGTCGTAGACGCGATCCCCGACCCGGTGGGCGAGCTCACCGAGATCGATGTTCGGCACGGTCCATCGGATGTCGTGCGCCGACGGCAGCCGGAAGGGCTCGTTCGTCGCGTAGTGGATCGGGACGGCCATGCCGAAGGTGAGGCCGCTCTCGAAGCGGTAGCGGGCCAGCTCGCGCTCCCACGTCCAGGTGTGCACCCAAGTGTCGATCGTGAAGTCCACTCCGACGGTGAACACGAAGGCGGGCTGGAAGCTGAATCCGGCCGTTGCGTCGACGGTGAGAACGCCGCGGGCAAAGTGCAGATCGAGGGCGGCGTCGAAACGGCCGTCCAGCCCGAGGCTGGCCCCTAGGTCGACGCCGCCGGTGAGCGTCGCGACGGCCGCGGAGAGTCCGAGGCCGAGACGGGCCTTCAGGGTGAGGCCCGCGTGTGCGGGGATGACCAGTCGCGCCCCGGCGTGGAGGTCGAGATTGGTGTCATCCTCGAGCGGGTCGAACGAGGCGCTGATCACGCCATCGCGGATCTCTCCGGGACCAAACCAGTAGTCAGCGGAAAGGCCCGCGCCGACCGTGGCGACGATGCCGAACGTTTTCACCCCGATGCTGAAGCCGAAGATCGGGATCGGCGGCAGGTCGAGGCGGAAGAGCTGGTAGCTGTCGCCGTGGCGGTCCATGAACTGGTACGGCGGGAAGCGCATCTCTCCCTTGACGTGCAGCTTGTGGTGCCGGTCGAGTTCGACCTCGGCCGTACCCACCAGACCCGGACGGAATGTGTAGCTGCCGCGGCCATGGCCGGTGATGTCACCTTGGTCGTCCAACTCCACGTCGAGGCTGCCGGAGAACTTGCCGCGATCCAGCGCCGCGTGCCCTTTGCCGCTGAACCGCCCCTCGCGGTAGTACACCGTGATGTCGCCCTTGGCGTCGAAGAGCTTGAAGGTGGTTTTCGCCGTCCCCTCGACCGTCTTTCCGTCGTAGCGGATCTCGGCGTCCACCGGCTGCAGCCCGGGCACGTTGAGGTGCGCGTGACCGTAGTAGACGAGGCGGTCGTCGTGGCGGCGCACCTCCAAATGGGCGGTGTTGTCGCCGCCGGGCAGGGCGAGGTCGACGAATCCGGTCGCTCCGAAGCCGCTGCCGTCGAACGAGAGGCGCACCTGGGCAGTGCGGATCGGGCCGCCGGGCGACGCGCCGACGACGACGAAGCCGCTGAACCCGGGCCCTGGTCGGTACTCGACCTTGCCCTCGGCCTGGTCGAGGTGTGGGATGTGGGCGCGGATGAGGCCGCGCGCGACGAACCCGGAGCTGTCGACGGTGGCCGTGAGTTCAGCATCGAGGAGATCGCCCACCGCCAGCGCGATGCGCCCGTCCACCGCGAGGGTCGGGGCGAGGGAGACGTTGACGCTGGCGTCGCGCACCTGCAACGGCGCCGGTACATGCAGCTTGGTCTTGTCCAGGGCGACGGTCCCGTCGAGGCGGCCGTCGGCGAGGTGGACGCCGATGATCGCTCGCGACAGCAGCGGCACGCTGGGGGTGAGCGTCCCAATGCCTTCGAGGCCGGTGTCGGTGAGGTTGAGGGTCAGGCGGCCGCGGGAGAGGTATGGGTAGACGAAGTTGACGGGCTCGCCCCGCGTGGGAAGCTTCAGCCGCCCGTCGGTTCCGACGTTGAATGTGAGCTTTCGACCGGCGCCGTCGTTTACCGAGATCGGCACCCGCGTGCCGCTGCGCACCGCGTGGATGTTCGCCCCGGACTCCTTTTCCTCAGCTGAAGCTTTGTTGGTCCGCCCGAACAAGCCCTCGACGTGGTGGGGGTTGGTGCCACGGACAAGGCGGATAAGGGTCATGCCCGGGATGAGTTCGCGGGCTGCATCGTTCGCCCTGACGGGAGAGTCCTCAATGGCGACGGGGTCGTGGCCGCCGGGGACGCGCAATGTCGCCGTGTTGGCGCCGGCGATGATCGTGTAGTCGGTGAGTGGGCCTAGCTTGGCCTCGGCAGCGGCCACGTCTTGAGGGCTGGGGCGGGTACCCGCGTCTTTGTCCTGCAGTGCCGTGAAGTGGACCTGCAGGGCGCTGCCCGCCGTCCCCTCGGCCCCGGTCCCCTTGCGGGCGGCGATAACCTGCTCCTGTTTGCTGGGCGTCGTCGTGTCGGTGCCTTCTGTCTGCGGAGGCGGCAGGGGGGCGAGCGGCTTGGTCGGCTTCTCGTATTTTTTGGGCTGTTCCACGTCGCTGAACTCCAGCGCCACGGAACCGACACTCTTGCCCGTGGCGGCTGCCGCCGCCTTACGAACGGCCACCGCCCAGCCCGAGGCGAAGCGCCAGATCTCTCTGCCGCTCTCCTCGTTGTCTGCGCCGTCGTGCGGGGCGAGGTTCTCCGGGACGTTCGAACCGCCGAGCTGCAGTTCGACGACGTGATCGATCTGCGCGGCGATGGTTTTGGTCTTGGGTTTGAACTCATCTTTTTCGGATTTGGGTTTGTCGCCGCCTGCTTCGTTCCACCACTGGTTCGCCTTATCCTTAGGCCATCCCATCCGCACCAACCAGAGGCGGCGCAGCTCGCTGGAATCGGCGCGCTTCTGCCAGAGGCCCGCCTGAGGGTTCGGGGTGTTGCCGCTGAACTCGATGATCGTCTGCAGCTGCCCGGCTCTGGCCAGGTCGTCGTAGAGCTTTCGCCACTGCTCAGGCCCCTTCTCCGCTGGGAGAGTCAGCGTGCCGATGTTGCCGCGCACCATCCCCGGCACCGACGCGTCACGGCGGACGTCGATCGTCCTAGTCTCCGTGCCGTCGCTGACCTCGAGGCGGGTCGCGGCCAGGGGGTCCGGCGCAGCGGCGGTCGCCGTGGGTTCGGCCGTCGTCGCAGCGGTTGTCGTGGGTGCTGTCGTCGGGGCCGCGGGGGCTGGAGGCGGCGTCGCGGAGAGTTGGTCAGGGACGGCGGTCTCCGGTGCGGCGGTGTCGGGCGGTGGGGTCATACCCAGCCCCGCACCTCGTTCGGCGACAGGGGGCGCTCCAGTTTGTCGCACTCGATCTGCGCGGCGGACAGGATGTGACCCATCCGCACCGGCTCGTCCCGGTCTGCGGCGAGGAAGGCTGCGTGCAGCGCGACCTGTGCGATGCTGCCGCCGCTCACCGAAAGCTGTGCGAGGCGGCGGTGATCGAGGCCCTCGGTGGGGACGCCGGCCGGGAACGCGAGGCGCCAGAGCTGCTCGCGCTGCGCGGGGTCGGGGAAGGCGAAGCGCACCACGAAACGGATGCGGCGCGCGAAGGCTCCGTCGATGGCCTCGGGCGAGTTGGACGTGAGGATCGCTATGCCGTCGAAGGTCTCCAGCCGTTGCAGCAGGTAGCTCACTTCGATATTGGCGTAGCGGTCGCGGGCGTCGCGCACCTGCGAGCGCTTGCCGAACAGGGCGTCGCATTCGTCGAAGAGCAGCACGGCCCCGGCTGAGGCAGCGGTCGCTCCCGGCACGTCGAGCTCGCCCGACGCGAGGTCGAAAAGCTGCGCGAGGTTCTTCTCGGTCTCGCCGATGTACTTGCTCACCACCTGCGAGAGGTCGACGGCGAGCAGGTCGAGTCCGAGTTCGGCGGCGACGGCCTCGGCCGCCGTCGTCTTGCCCGTCCCGCTCGCTCCGGTGAACAGCGCGGTGACGGCGAGACCACGCTCTCGGCGACCGTAACCCCACTCGCCGTGGACCCGGCCACGCTGCTGGACGTGCGCGAGCAGGGCCTGCAGCGCGCTGCGCCCCGCGTCCGGAAGAACCAGGTCCTCGAGGCGGGTTGTCGGGCGGCGCAGTTCGGCCAACCCGTGCAGCGTGCGGCTGGGCCGGCTTCCCAGATGCACACTGGCAGTGCCGGTTTCGGCCAGATCGGACTCGGCGACGTCGGCCGTGGAGACGACGGCGGGGATGCCCTCGGCGGCGAGCCGCCTGGCGAGGCGGAGCGCGCGGTCGTGGACGGAATCCATCGCGCCGCCGCTCGCCCCGTTGCCGACCTCGGCGAGGACGCAACGCCGGCCGAGTGCCGCCTCCCTGATCAGCAGGCGGGTGAAGAGTTCGGCGCTCGGCGCATCCTCCGGGATGTCGCCACCCTCCACCAGCAGCGTGCTGAGGCCGGTTGCCGTCGCGGCGGTGAGAACGACCTGGCGTCGAGCGGCGCCATCCTCGCCCGTGAGAACGGTCGGGCCGTTGGCCGTCTTCAGCAGCGCCGCGAGATCGTGAGCCTCGTCGGTGAGGAGCCCGACCCCGGTGGGGAGCAGGCGGCGGGCGCGACCGGAGAGGCGATCATCGAGGGTGTCCGCGCCGACGAGGGCGTGCAGGATCCGCTCGTCCGCGGCCAGCGGCAGGCTCTGCAGGCCGCCGCGATCGGCCGCCGGCATCTGCGGGGGGATGTCCAGCAGCCGCCAGCGCCGCAGCGGAGCGTCCGGGAGCAGGGCGCTCCAGTGGGCGTCGGGCAGTGCGGCGAGCGCGCGACCGAAGGTCACCGCTCCCTCGGCGGCGGGCAGGCCCAGTTCGGGGGCCGCGGCGGCGAGCAGGATGCCTGCCTCGAAGCGGGTGAGGCCGAAGAGGGCCGCGAGTGCGTGCTGAGCCACCGGTGCGCCGCAATGCTGTCGCACCTGCTCGGCAAGCGCTCTTGCCGCGGTGCCGCACTGCGCCGCCTCGTCGTCGCGACCCTCCAGCAGCGCCGTCACCTCGCCTGCGGCCAGCACGAGGTGGCGCTGGTTGTCCCGCAGCCATATTTCGGAGGCCGCCGCTGTCCCGGCAGCTGTCTGAGCGGCTGCCGTCACAGCGTCACCTCCGCAAGGGTGTAGGTCCCGCCGGCCCACGGCGGGATGTTGCGGAAGCCGTCCACCATCAGGCTGACCCGGTACGTATCCGCCGGCACATCGGTGTACTCCGCCGAGATCGCCGTGGTGGGGGAGGTGATCGTGACGGAGAGGGTCACGGCGACCGGCGGGTCGAGGGTGGTGCTGTCCAGGACGAGACGCACCCGCTGCGTCGACGTCAACGACGGCGCCACCGTCGCGTCGAGGTCGCCGGTGGCGAGGACGACACCGCCACTGACCGAGGTCGACGTCGTCGTCGCCGTGGCGGTTAGCAGGCTCGGCGTGACGACATAGGTCACCGGCAGGCTCCGCAACGCCGGTCGGGTGGTGGAGAGCGACGGGTCTACCGGCTCCAGTAGCCGCGCCACGACGACGGTGTGCACCCCCGGCGTCTGGTCGACGCCGGAGAGGTCGATCTGGTTGTCGGAGACGACGGTGACACTGGCCGCAGCGAGGGCGACGCCGTCCACCTCCACGGCGAGGTCCTCCCCGGCCTGCGGGGCGAGGGCCGCGCCGAGGAGCGTGAGTCCGAGCGGGGCGGTCGCGGCACGGATCGGCGCCCCGGGACCTCCGGGTCCCGCCACCGAGTCGAGGCGCGGCGCCAACAGCGGCCTCGCTCCGACCGCGAACGCCGCCGCGGGCAACGCACTTGTCGGCGTCTCGTCCGCCTCGACGATCACCGGACTCGCGGCATAGGCGAGCGTGGCGCGGAACAGGCCCACGGTGTAGAGGGCCCAAATGCGGCTTTGCTCGTCGACGCTCACCACCTCCGGGGTGACCCGCACCGGCTCGTGCGCCTCGGCGAGGTCGCTGCCGGCGAGGGCGGCAGTGCCCGAGACCACGGCGGCGACGAGGGCGCGGTCGAGGACGGGATTGGTGTGCAGTGCCGCGGCGGTGATCCCGATCATCCGCTGGCTTTCGAAGTCGTCGGTACCGCGGCAAAGAATCAGGTAGTGCAGGCGCAGCGCCGTCCTCGGCTTGCTCTTCAGCACCCCACTGGAAGAGCGGGTCGGCAAGTCCTGGTTGTCGAGGTTGGCGTTGCGCTCCACGTTGTAGAGGTGCACCACGACACGCGGCACCGCGTTGGCGTCATCGAGCGACCCCGCCGAGACGGTCGGTGTGTTCGTCATCGCGGCGGCATCCATCGCCGATTGCAGCACCGAGATGATCGCGGCGGTGACGGTCGGGACGGCCAGTGCGTTGCTCAACGCTGCCTCACCACCTCAGGCCTGCACCGTGTTCAGCGGCAGCCAGGTGTCGAGCGGCGCGGCGAACGGACGACCGGTCGGCAGCAGCGCATACCCCACCACCACATTGCCGGTGATCGCCGGCTCTTCGACCAGGAGCAGGGCGAGGGCGCGGACGCTGTCATCGATGGCATTGGCCACGATGTTGCCGCTGACGGTGCAGGCCGTCACGCCGACCACCGCCGCCGCCACCGCGGAGCGCTGCGCCCGGATCCGGTTGTTGGCGATGATGGCGGTGTCGAAGCCGCTGCGGCGGTCGAAGAGGGCTAGGTCGAAGACGAGCAGCGCCGATCCCGAGGTCTCCTTCGCGATCGTCGTGGTGCTGGAGATGTCGTTGTCGGTGACCCAGAGCGCCAACTCCTGGCGTTCCTCGCGCAACAGCATGTGCAGTTCGTTGAGGCCCTCCCACGCCTTGCCCGCGGCGTCCTCGACCGTGACGAAGGAGTCATCGACGTCCCGCTCTGCCGGCGGGTTGAAGCTCCGCACCGTCGACTCCGCCCTCGCGCCGCGGCGGGTTCGCGCCGCCGGCTTGTTCACCTCCGGCTCGGGCTGTGGCGCCGGGTTCTGCTTCTGCAGCGCCTCGATGAGCGCGGCCATCCCGGCCTGCTGACGCTTGTTGGCCGCGGCAAACATGTTCTTCAGATCGGCCGACTTGAAGATCGAGATCCCTGCGGGTGTGAAGTCCTGAAGAGGCGGCAGCGGGGAGGTCTCCGCGACCAGCAACACGGCCAGCAGCACGGGGTCGATGAGCCCCGATGCGAGAAGCCGACGTTGCACCGTGAGGTCCTGCGTGTCGTTCGCCAGCGTGTATTGGCCGAAGAGGTCGGTGTTGGCGACGGTGCCGGCGTCCAGGAGCCAGAAGCCGCCGTAGCAGTTGGCCACGGCGTTCGCCGTGACACGAATCCGGCCGAGAGAAGCCACGGCGATCACCGGCACCGTAATCCCGTCGAAGGTGTTCTCGGTGAACTCGGCATCGGCGAGGACGGCCGGCATCAGCGAGGCGCCGAGACTCATGCTGCGACCGGCGCTTGTTTCTGTCTTGAGCTCCCTCGCGCCGGGTTCCGCTATGACGGGCTCGTCGCCGGCTGCCTGCGGTGTCGCCACCGGGGCGATGAGGTATCCGACCATCAGGCGGGCGATCCCCGCGTCGTCGATCGGCGTGACCTCGGGGTGTCCGAAGGTGTTGCGGATCAGCCGGTGCCCGCTGGCCGTGCCCGAGGCAAAAACTCCGACACCGAAGACGTTGCGCGGCAAGTCCGCCTGCTCCTCGATGGTGAGGCGGCTCTCGCCGATGTTGAAGTGGAAGGTGCAGTCGCTGACCTCGAGGTCGGTGGCGTTGACGGCGCGGATCGCGACGGAGACGAAGCGGCGCGAGACAAGCTCGTTCAGTGCCATCAGCATGCCGCGCTTGAGGCGCGCGCCAGCGGGACCGCTGAACTTCTGCGCCACCGCCGCCTGCGGTAGGTCGAAGTCGATGCCGCTGATGCCGATGTCGTCGGTCTCGGCGAGGATGACCAGGCCGTAGCTAAACTGCTCCTCGCGGCCAGCGAGCGGCGCCAGCACCACCCCGTCGCCGCAGGCCTGAAACACCATGCGCGAGTGCGCTTTACGCAGCACGAGCGGCGCCGGCAACGCGTACTGCCCGGCGGCGAAGCAGACGATGATGCGCCCGCGTGGTGCCGGCTGCGCGTTCTTCAGCGTCACCCGCTGTCCCGCTGCCTTGTCGATGATCTCCTGCAGCCGCGTCGCATCCGACGGGCTCACGTCGATGGTGCAGCAGCAGTCCTCGCACCCATCGGTGACGGGACCGAAGCAATGACGGCAATCGTCGAGGACGATCACCGTCTCCTTGCTCCATTCGATCACCGCCAACGGGCAGGCCCACATGCGCGGCCCGTCCGGTGGTTGCGGGGTGCGCAGCAGCCGGTCGGGGTAGACCGTGGTGGGGGTGGCGGGGCGCGCCGCGATGCACCAGTAGTCGCCCACGTGCGGCACCTCCCCGCCGTCGAGGGAGAAGGTGACCTGCAGGCCGGTCCCCTCCAAACTCACTGCGGTGTCGAGGGTTACGCCGGTGACGAGCTCCTCCCAGATGCGCAGGTACAGCTGCGGCGTCTGCGCGGTGTCGAGATACTCGGCGGGCAGGGCCGCCGGGAACTGCACCGTCTTCGTGTCCGGGTCGTAGGGGGCGGTCAGCACCGTGGCGCGGCCGTCGAGGGCTGCGACGTATCCCTCGATCACGCCGTCGGTGCTCTGCAGTTCGGCCGCCGAGCGCAGCACCTGCACCGCCTGCCCGGCGCGGGGGCGGTGGTAGTCGTCCACCGGGCTTCGGTTGAGGGTGAGGACGGGGTTGG
>Ga0335072_10011037_pt1 | contig 12954 bp, 14 predicted proteins | sample Lox_Sample_21_FD_206725 | JGI IMG/M metagenome (GOLD analysis project Ga0335072, IMG submission 206725) | Soil microbial communities from Loxahatchee National Wildlife Refuge, Florida, United States - Lox_Sample_2.1 | ecosystem: Environmental > Terrestrial > Soil > Wetlands | place: USA...
CGCGGTGACCGTCTTCCCGAGGGACATCCCGCGCCTGCCACGAAGCTGGATCGAAGACACCTACAGCAATCTGATCCACTACGGCGAGGCCGCCAAGGGCGGGCACTTCGCGGCCTTGGAACAGCCCGAGATCCTGGTCAGCGAAATCCGCACCGGTCTGCGCACCCTTCGTTCCTGACGCCAACCCGCAGGCTCAGGAGCGCACGCGTATCACTCGGGCTTCACTAGATGCGCCCGCGACGTGCCCGTTGCGTGCCCGTAGGGGCGGGGAATCCCGGTGAACAGCGGTTCGGCACGGTTGTCAGTGCAGGGGCAAGGATGCTGGTTAGCCCGCCGGTGCTCGGAGCCTCCTAGGCGGTAGCTCCATCACAAACCCGCTTGCCCGAGACGGCGAAGATGCGTGAGGCTCTGTCCGTCCCGACAACAGGCGCCGCCGGGGCGCCCGAGGTGTCAACCGAACTGGTGGGAGTAAGAGGCGGTTCGCGGGGTGACCGCACGCGTGATGCACGATCGGTGTCCTGAGTAGGCACCACCAGACCCGGCATACCGATCTTGACGATTAAGCGTCACGGGCGGCGGCAGCGACCGGAGCGCTGGGTGCGGGTGCCGCTCCTCGGAACTCCTGTTGTGTACCGAGCTCCAAGGGTACCGCGCTCTAGCTTGCCAACCAAAGGCACATCGAGGGTGCATGACGTCGGGAACACGTCAGAAATGACAAGAACCGACGAGATGACAAATCAGCAGGCCAAGGCAAAGCATCGAACAACGGCGCAGGTAGCTGAACTGGGCTTACAGTTACCACCAGCAGTACCTTACGGGCAGACATGCAACAGCTAGTTCGCCTGTACAGACCCTGAGTCGGTGCCCGCCCTCTCTAGCCGGCCGGTGCCGACGTTCAGTTCCCAGCCATGCGGAATCTCCCGGTTCGTGGGCCATTTAGTGCCAGTGAGATTGAGCTTCGCGTCGGTGAGTTTGACGTGGCTCCTGGCCTGGTCGCCGAAGTCGGCTTGGGCGAAGAATTGCGCGCCGGTAAGGTCCGCGTCCCTGAGGTCCGCGCCGAGTTGCGCGCCGGCAAAGTCTGCTCGGATAAGAACTGCCTCGGCGAGATCCGTCCTGCCGAGGCAGGTTCCGTTGAACTTTGCGCGATAGAGGTAGGCGCCGGTAAGGGCAGCGTCGCTACGGTCCGCATCGGTGAAGTCCACGTAGGAAAGTGCCGCGCCGATAAGGTCCACCCTGGCGAGTTCCGCGCCGGTTCGGTCCGCAGACCTCGCATGTTCGTTGCGCCGATCGAACCTATGCACTAAACGCTTTCGGGTCAGATCGCATTTATCGGACAGATGCTCGTTTGCATTGGCCGGAACTGGAGGTTCACCGGTGACACATCCATGGCTGCCCGTGGTCATCTACGGCGCTCTGACACTCGGGCGTGTACTTATCGACTGGTGCGGCCGCATCAAGTACGAACCGGTCCGCGCGGCATCGCGGCAGCTCTCTTGCAGTCCGCCCCCGCGGGAGCCACCTTGCAGGACCGCCACCGGGATGGGGCGCTGCTCAGTGGTAGGAGTTCGCGTAGTACAACGCGTACGGTGCTTCGTCTGCGGTAAACGAAGCACCAGGAACGATCGATCGGTGCCTTGCAGCACCCGCAGGTGAACGAGCGCTCCTGGCGATCGGGGCCGAGCGTTAGCAGCATGGATGTGGTCGTCCAATCCAGGTCTGCGATCCCATGCCGCCGTCATGCCGGGCGACGTACGTGTCGTCGGACAGGCCCCTGGCCCCGCGCAGCAGCTCCCGGATTGTCTCGCCGCTGATCACGTGCTGATCCTGCCAGCCTGACGGTCTTTGTCCGATCCGGTTTCCCGGGGGATCTCGACCCAAGACGGGAGACGAGCACGCGGACTGGTCAAGTTGTCAAGAAGTTCACTGTTTCCAGTCCGCGCAGATGCCTACGGTGAGGTCATGTTCTTCGAGCCCACGCCAGCAGGGGAAGTAACGGCAACCGGGGGAATCCGCTTGCCGGAACGGCCGCTATGGTCAGGCCCGCCTCCGCTCGAAACCGGGGTGGTACTGCCCGTTGAGCAAACCGTAGCCCGCAGCCCGAACGTGGTGCTGCGGCTGCCGGTGATCCGGGCTTTCCGCACAGGTTGCATGCTCGACGTGGAGGTCGTCTCCCGGCAGGGCGAGCTGTCCGCGGACGACTGGTGGGACCTGCACAGCTCCGCGCATATCCGCTCCCACCAGTTGCGCGGCAGCGCGCCGCTGCCCCGCAAGCTACTGCGGCTAGGCGTGCGGTATGCCGATGGCCGCAAGGTAACGACCATCGATCAGCGGCCGCGCGGGACACAGGCCCACGATGATCCGCCGGCCGGGCCGCTGCTGTCCTACCGGCCGGGCAGCAGCGGTATGCACGGCCGGGAACTGGGCTTTAGCGGGTTCGGGCTGTGGCTGTGTCCGCTGCCGCCGGCCGAGGCCTTCGAGTTTGCTGCGGAATGGCCATTCGGTGGCATCAGGCTGAGCATCATCGAACTCGACGGCGCAGCCATCGTGGCCGCCGCCAGCCGGTCGGCGTCCTACTGGCCAGAGACCGAGCATGCCTAGCTCAGCCCATTCGTGGTTCACCCCAAGTGGCGCGCGCCCTTGACTCCGGCAAGAGGCGCCCGCAGGTTCAAATCCTGCTCCGCTACCAAATCCGCAGTTCAGAGGTCTTTCCAAGTTCCGGGAGAGGCCTTCTTGCTGTGGCTTGTGCACGGGGATCGCGGAAAACCCTTTCGCTCTTGCTTCGTTCCTGGCCCAGCCGGGCGACGTGGTGCAGGCGTGCTGACCCGGCGAGAATTTGATCATGCGGCACTCAGTCGGCGGCCCTGCTCGGCGCCAGTGCCCCCGCCTCGTTCCGGTACTGCGGGACCGGCTGCCGACCGAGGCGGCGGGTAACCCGCTGGCCCTGGTCGAGCTGCCAAAGTCGGTGCGTATCGGCCCGGCGACGAAGGAACTCATCCGCAGGGAGGCCTGGTGGCCACCAGCCCGTGACGAGCATCCTCCCGGGAACCTGCCAGGTTCACCTCTCCGGCACGGCGCCCGGTTATCGCTTCCATCGTCTCAGAGCCAGGTACCCGACAATGAGCACGCCCGCAGCCAGGGTCAGTGGTAGCCAGCGCTCCTTGGCGCCATTGCCCCCCTTCGTCACTGCGCGCCGCACTGGTTCCGGCGTCGCCTGCCACACCGGGGCACTCACTGCGGCTGCCCGATTACGCAGCTGGTCCTTTCGGGTGGCGCCGGCCGAGGTCGCCTTTTGCCGGGCGCCCGCGGTCTTGTCGGCGACCTGACTGCGTACGCTCACCGCCCCGAGGGCGGCAGTTCTGCGCGCCTGGGACGTCGTGTCCTTTACCCTCCCCCTCAGCTCGGCAGCCTTGGCACGCGCCAGGCGCTTTACGTCCGCACGGGCGACTAGCTCCTGGACCGTCTCCCCCAGCTGCTCACGGGTCCGGTCGATCTCCGTCTCCAGCTGACGAAGGTCATCGGGGGGCGCGATACGGCCGGTTAGCGGGGTCGCCTCCTGTGTGCCAGCGTTCACCGTGGCCTGGGGAGGTAGGTCGCTGCCAGATGCTTCCGCAGCACTAGCGGGCTGATCAGCGGGAGTTCCTGCTCCTTGGCTGGTGGTCATCGCCGCGTCCTTTGCCTGACCACATTCACATCGGCCTTGATGCTGGCAACGGCCTGACCCGGTACCGGAGGTGCGGATTTCTGCAGGCGGCTCTTCCCGAGCAACGCGGATACAGCGGCGATAGCCAGCAGGGCCGCGCCCACTATCAGGGCCGCGAGCCACGCCGACACCACTCCGCTGATCGCGATGATCGCGCACGCGATGAGGCAGCCTACGCCGTACAGCGCGATCAGGCCGCCGCCGCCCAGCATGCCTGCGCCGACACCGGCCTGTTTGCCCTTACGGGTCATCTCCAGCTGGGCGAGCTTCAGTTCATCGCGCACCAGTACCGAGACCTGCTCGGACAGCAGCTTCACCAGGTCCCCGGTTGAGCGCTCGTGAAGTGATGGCTGCGCGCCGTCCGCGAGATGTTTCATGATCCTCTCCGATTCCGCTGGCCGCCTTGAGCATCCACATGCCTAGACGGCCCGCGATTGGGCCTTATGCGCCTTCGCCTTGGTTTCGCGTCGGATATGAGCGTTTAGCTCACCGCCCACGAGTACTGCCAGTCCGGCCAGGTAGAGCCAGAACAACAGAATGACCACGCCGGCGAGCGCGCCGTAGGTCTTGCCGTATGAGCCGAACTTCGTCACATAGAAAGAGAAACCGGGCGAGGCGAGCAGGAAGATAACCGCGCCGGCCAGGCCGCCCACACTGAACCACTGCCAGCGGGGCGAAGGGTGATTTGGCGCGTAGTAGTCGTAAGGCGAGAACAGCAAAGTGACGAACAAGATGGTCAGCACCCAGCGCGCGATGGTCCACCCGACCAGGAAGACGGTGCGCCCGAAGCCCAGGTGACCCTCGATTCCCGTGCCGATCGACGCGCGGAACACGAGAAGTGCTGCCGCGGCCCCGCCCAGGACGACCGTGGCCAGCATGAGCGGGATCGTCCGAAGCCGCTTGGCCACGAACTTGCGGTCATCTACCTCATAGGCGGCACCAAGACCGTTTTCCAGTGCCGCCATGCCTCCTGAGGCGGCCCACAGGGCGACCAGTACGCCCACGACCACTGCAGTGACCGATCCCCCAGCCGACCGCTGCGTGGCATTGTCGACTGCCTGGGTGAAGACGCCAGATGCCCCCGGTAGCAGCGCCTTGTCCAGGCCATTCACCAGCCGGTGCACGTCGCTGGACCCAAGATGGAGCAGGGTAGTCAGGCCGAGTAGCGCGATCAGTGCCGGGAACAGCGCAAGGAACCAGTGATAGGCAAGGCTGCCCGCCGACATGGTGCAACGGTCACGGATGAACTGCTTGCCGGTTTCTTTCCCGGTCTTTCCCAGGGTGCCGCGCCAGTCAGTCTGGACGGTCCCCGGTGGGGCTGCAGCAACGGGCTGCTTACGTTGTGCTGGGATTGCCTCGGCGCCGGGGGCCGGGACGTTCTGCGTAGGCTTCGGCTCGGCCATGTCACGCCCCCATTTAGCGGTGGCTTCTGTCACGTGGCCGGACCCATGCACTTGCCAGCCCCGCGGCCCGGCCCTAATAGCGGGATTTTTGGGGCTCCGGCTACCGACGGCTGGCAAGTCTCATCGCTGGGCGGCTTAAGGATGATCATGCTCACCGATCCAGATGACGGGACGGAGCGCTGTGCACAGCCTCTCCGGCTGATGGCTGGCCGTTCGCCGTGCTATGTTTTTCGTCGCGTCACGGCGACTCTGAGTAAACCCTACGCTCGGCCGTCGTGACTGTCACTACAGTCTGCCCTGGTAAGCCGGCCTCAATCGATGACATCGCTCCCGCGGCTGCGATCACCCTGAGTGAGGGACGCCTTGGGCTTTCCCTGACGGCCAGGTGCCGGCCCGGCTTGGCGATCCGCACTGATCTGGGGACGGGCAAATGGCCGCGGCCCGGCCCGCCGCCTTCCGGGCTGAGGGCGGCTGCGCAGCTCTCGAGCTCACCGTTCTGCCGAGAACGAATCCGACGTGTATAGCGTCGGCTACACGGCTAGCGTCGGTACAGGGAGAGCCACAGCGGAGCCACGATGACACTCACAGCGCGCTATGACGGCCACGCGGACTGGTATGACAACTGGAACAAGCCGCACGTTGAACGTAACGCACCCCAGATCAGAGAACTGTTCGGCCCCGGTGACGGCCTGTGTCTCGACCTGGGGTGCGGCAGCGGGCATTACTTCGACGTTATCGCCGCCACCGGCAGGACCGTGGTCGGGCTGGATTACTCAGCCGACCAGCTGCGCGTCGCCCGCAGCCGGTCTCGCCGGATTGTGCAGGGTGACGCGGCCGCACTCCCCTTCGCTGACCGCACATTCCCGGCCGTGGCCATGATGTGGATCTCGACCGATATGGACGACTTCGCTGTCGTGGCGGCAGAAGCCGCACGGGTCCTGATGCCAGGCGGGCTTCTGGTCTTCTACGGTGCTCATCCGTGCTTCAACGGGCCGCATGTGGAATGGCTGGACGATGGCGGGGTCCGAGCGCATCCCACTTACCGGCTCGCCGGATGGCACGAGCAATCGCCGTGGTGGGGTGAATTCGTCCGCAAGCGAGTCGGGATGCGCCACCATCCGCTGGCCGACCTGCTTAACGCATTCATCAGCGCCAGGCTGGCAGTCGAGCACGTAGTCGAGACAGGTGACCGGCCAGTTCCGACTATTCTCGGCATCCGCGCCAGAAAATCTGATTGATGGCCGGGCGGCGCAGTCAAACCTGCCCTCGGAAAGGCTAGGGCGCGGCCGTTGACGAGCGTTTCCTTACGCCTACGGGTCGCGCCGGCCATTCCGCACAGTGCCCGGCGCCCGGCCGCGACGGGCCCGGCCGGCCCACGCTCGGTACGCTGAGCTGGCACACGGCCGAGCGCGCAGCATACGCGACATCCCGGAGCCGAGATCGGAGCGCAGGATGAAGGCAGTCCAGTTCAGCCAGTTCGGAGGTCCGGAGGTCCTCAAGATCGTTGACCTCGCCGATCCGCATCCGGGTCCCGGCCAGGTCCGGATTGCGGTGCGCGCCGCAGGCGTCAACCCGAGCGATTGGAAGAAGCGCAAGGGCCTGATGGACGAGGAGCTTCCGCAGACCATCGGCCACGAGGCGGCGGGCGTCGTCGACGAGCTTGGCGAGGGTGTTGCGGACGTGGCCGTCGGCGATCCAGTGTTCGGCTTGTCCGCTGAGGGGGCGGCTCAGGCCGAACTGGCGGTGCTGTCGTACTACGCGCCGATCCCGCGGTCGCTCGACTTCCCCGGCGCCGCCGCGCTGCCGGCCGCCATCGAGACAGCCACGCGCGCGCTCGACCAGCTCGGCGTCGGGAGTGGCGGCACGCTGCTCATCAACGGCGCTTCCGGAAGCGTCGGCAGCGCCGCGGTCCAGCTCGCGGTGGCGCGCGGCGCGCGCGTGATCGGCACCGCCAGTCCCGCTAACCACGATTACCTGCGCTCGCTTGGCGCTGAGCCCGTCGCTTACGGCGAGGGCCTCACCGGGCGGGTTCGCGTCCTCGCGCCCGACGGCGTCGACTTCGCGCTCGACGTCGCCGGGAGCAGCGTCCTGCCCGAGCTCATCGAGCTCGCCGGCGGCGCCGGGCACGTGGTCACGGTCGCCGACTTCGTCGGAGCGCAGGAGCACGGGGTGAGGTTCAGCAGAGGGGACGACGGCCGCGCGGTCTACGCGCTCGCCGAGATCGGCGGGCTGATCGAGTCCGGGCGTTTCTCCCGTCCCGTCACGCAGACCTTCCCGCTCGCCGAGGTTGCGGAGGCGCACAGGCTGAGCGAGCAGGGTCACGTGCGCGGCAAGCTCGTGCTGCTAGTCGGCTGACGCGGCCGCTACGACCGTGCGTTATCCCGCCGTTGCGACGGGCGGCGCCTAGCTGATCGCCCCGGCCAGCGCCTCATAAGCAGGGAAAAGCTCGCCCATCCGGGCGTTCGCGTCGCAGCGCTCGTGTCCAGAGAGGTAGGCAGCCAGATCTTCGACATGGACCTGGATCCCGGCTCCGTAACCGGCCAGGTAGGCCACGGGCATGCCCCGTTCCTCCCAGACCAGGATGGTCTGCTCGCCGTCGGCAGCCAGCGTGATCTCGACGGACTGCTCGTCCGGCTGGTCTGGTTCCCGGGTCAGCACCAGCAGCCGCCGAGGGGCCTCGCAGGCGGCCACGCGCCCTGTGCCATCCCATCCGCTGGCGTGAACGCGCGCGCGATACTCGCCGCCAAGCCGCAGGTCACCCGCCACCTCGCCCCACCAGATGGCGAGACGCGCCGGGTCGGTAATAGCCGACCACATTGCGTCGATATCGGCGTCAATGCGGTCCTCCATGCGCACGACGCCCTTGCCGTCTGCTGATCGAAGGCTGCCAAGGAGGCGCGTGCCTCCGCTTTCGCCGCGAGTCATCTGCTGCTCCGTCTTCCGGGTTCCTCGATCCTATGACCCGAAAGCGGTGTTTGCTCGCGACCTGTCCGCTGCGGAGACCATCGCCTTCTAGCGTGACCAGTACGTTCGATCGAACGAGCTGCTGGCGGCAACGCCGCTGCGGCGCGGCCGCGAGGGGAGCACGGCGGCCGGACATGGCGCCGCCCGACGTGCGCTTGGTCGTGCTGGACATGATCGAGGAGACTGCACGTCAGGCGGGTCACCTTCACATCGACGGGGAACTGATCGACGGGCAGCCGGGTGGCTAACTACTCCGTGTCCTTAGAACTCAATGATGGCACGGCCGAGAATCTGTCCCTCCTCCAGCGCGACGCGGGCCTCCTCGACCCGTTCCAGGGAATACCGGTTGGTCACCAGCTTGTCCAGCGGGAACTTGCCCTCACGCATCCACTCCAGGAAGAGCGGGAAATCGGTGTCGGGGTCTGTCGCGCCGAGGCTCCCGCAATAGTGACGCTGATACAGAAGAATTGCGGTCAGGTCGATCGATACGTCGGCGACGGGAATCCCGAGGAGCACCGCCGTGCCGCCTTGGTTGTCTGCCCTTGGGCCGCCCTGCTTTAGTGCCCCCACTATCTGGAGAGCTGTCGTCGGCGCGCCAACCGCGTCCAGGGCGTAGTCAACTCCGCCCGGGCTGATCGCCCAAATCTCATTGACGGGATCGGTATTGGCGGCATTGACGCCGTGGGTGGCGCCGAACTCCCGGGCGAAGTCCAACTTACGGTCGACGAGGTCCACCGCGATAATGGGGTGAGCGCCGGCGACGGCAGCGGCGCCAATCGCCGACAAACCGACGCCTCCGACACCGAATACCGCTACCGACTGGCCAAGCCCGACGTTGGCCGTATGCATTACCGCGCCGGCTCCTGTCAACACAGCGCAGCCAATGAGGCAACTGACGTCGGTTGGATCCGACGGTGACATAGGGACGACCTTATCGGCGAATGTCACCATATGCTCGCTCCACGTATACAAATCGCCGTCAGCGATGACGGGCCGCCCGCGGAAGGTGGCGCCGGTGGGCCTTGAAACAGGCAAACCTCTAATGGGAATGCGGGAAACCCAGGTAGAGATGACGTGGTCGCCTTCTTTTACGTGGGTATTCCTTCCCCACCTGTGTGACGACGCCGCTGCCCTCATGGCCGAGGCCCATTGGCCTCGGCAATCCGGGGTTGCGCAACTGGTGGACCTGGGAATAGCAAACACCGCTCGCGAAGTTTCGAACCGTGACCTGGTTTGGCCCCGGGTCCGGGATGTCGATTTCCTCGACCACGAGCGGACCGCGTGGCTCTATCTGTATGGCGGCCTTGCTTTTCATGACCGTCTCCTTCGATCGATCAAGCCCCTCCGGTACCTGTCCCGGCAGTTGCCTCGACAAACACGGCGCGCTGAGTCCACCGTTGCCCCGGCTTCAGCATGGGAACTGTGTTAGCGCCAAGTGTGAAACAGGAGATCATTGAGCGACAAATACGATAAAGAGCGAGATTGCAAAGTATGACACCTTGGCCTCTGCGCAACAAAGCAGGCACTCAGAGATGGTGCTGACAATGCTGGTGCAGAGCCTTAGCGGCAGATGAATACGCCCATGCGAGTGGCGGTACGGAAACTGCCCTGAGCCTGGATGGCTTGGTCGACCTCGACGGCAATGTCACGGAGCACGGCGTCGAAATCGAGAGGTTCGCCAACCAGGGCCAGGGTCGGCTCGCGGATGCTGTCCACATATGTGAGAACCGGGTGCGCGCTTGGGATAGACAATGGCACGTCAAAGGTGCGCAGAGTGACGCTGGAGAATTCTCGGCTCAGCATGGCCGCACCGGTCTGCGTCGTGAAGCTGTGCGCGGGCATGGCCTGGACCTGGCGGCCGAGCTGGCTGGAGATCGCCTTATCCAGCAGTTCGTTGACCTCGGTCAGGTGGGCGGTGCTGTTCGTGGATGCCAGTACCGTTCCGCCTCGCTTGGTGATGCGGCGCAGTTCCCGGATCGCGGCGGCGGTGTCGGGCACGTGGTAAAGCATGTGCATGGCCATCGCCACATCGACGCTCTCGCCGGGCAGCGGGAGCCGTTGCGCGTCAGCCTGGACCAGCGACAGGCGGCCGGACCGGCGCAGCTCCTCAAGCGAGTGCGAGCGCAGCATCCCGGCGGACAGGTCAAGGCCGATGGCGTGACGGCACCGGCCCTGCGGCACGATCTGGCGCAAGTCGAACCCGTTACCGCATCCCACGTCGGCCACGACCTGCGTCCCGTCCCACGGGACCACGGAGGTACGCCACTGCGGGTCCCCCGCTGTCTCGGCGTACGCATAGATAGCCATGCGTGATCGGAGGTGCCGGTCGTCGGCATACGCCGAGCCGGTCAGCATCCGCCGACCCGTCACCGGGTCATCGTCACGCACAGCAGCAGCAAATCACACCAAACCGGGAACCGCTACGGGGTTGGTCGCCGCGGGTGGTACCGCCGGCGGCCTGCCGCCGGGGTGTGGTCTGGGGTTCGGTCGCGTTTGGCGCGTCGCGGCCGAAGGCCAGCGGTCGGCTGGGACTATGTGCAAGACGCCGGCGACCGGACCGCAAACCTACTGTGACCTGGTACGCACTGCGCGGCAGCAAGTATTACAAGGTGCTGACCGGCACTGAACCCGACCATCAGGGCGAATACTTGTGTTATGGTTCAAACGCGGTGTACAGCGTTGCCACCGCAGGCGGTGATGAGGCGTTCGCTTTCCGATTGCCATAAGATCTGCTGAGCATTTGTTCAGATATCCTGCAGCCAATAGAGATAAAAGTCGGCTTAATTTGTCTATTATGCAGCATCTCCGTACGACCGCAAGAGTTCGCGCCTTTGCCATTGTGGTGATAGCAGGCATCGTCATGTCCGCGGCCGCATGCAGCGGCGGTGGTAGCGGTGGCGGTAGCGTCAGCGCTAAGGCGACGACTGGCTGGTCCGGCAGCTCGAAGACCTCAACTAGTGCACCGTCTGCCGACGCTGCCGGGCTGGGTCTGTATGACGGCGATTCCAGCCCGGCCGGCATTGAGGCTGCCGCCAAATGGCTCGGTTCTGCTAGCTCCATCAAGTACGCCATGGACTTCATAGATGCCACAAGCTGGTCATCTATCAGTGATCCGTGGCAGCTTTCGAACTGGCAGGGCAGTCCGTACACGATGATCTGGGGCGTCCCCATGGTGCCGTGCGGAGGCCCGTCAACGCAGTGCGCCACGAACGTATCGGACTATAACGAGGTCGCGGACGGCAGCGCCGACGGCTACTACAAGACCTTGGCGCAGAACCTGGTGTCCGCCGGCTTCGGCTCCTCATACATCCGGCTCGGCTGGGAATTCAACGCTAGCTGGATGGGATGGAGCATCTGCAACCAGGAGGGATCGGGCCCGACTAGCTGGGAGAGCGATTTCGTTCCCGCTTACCGGAACATCGTGACCACCATGCGAAGCGTCAGCGGCGCGCACTTCAAGTTCATCTGGAATCCCCTCGACAGCAGTAGCGCCAGTTGCCCCGATGTCCATCTTGAAAATCTCTACCCAGGCGACAGCTACGTCGACGTGGTGGCACTTGATGTCTACGACGGGATCAGCGGGTCGACGACTGACGCCGCGCGCTGGACCGACTTGGTGAACGGTGTCAACGCGGGCGACTGGACCGCAGAGGCGCCTGACAGCATAAACGGGCAGAAATTTGTGGGCTACGGGCTGGACTGGCTCACCGCGTTCGGCAAGGAACACAACAAGCTAATCGGCATACCAGAGTGGGGACTCGATACCCCAAGCCAGGACGCCGGCGGAGGCGACGACGCGTACTTTGTGACCCAGATGGCGAACTGGATCAAAGCCAACGCGACAGGCCCGGCGATTTTCTGGAACTATGGCGACGGAACCATGCCACTGGACATACCGCATTACACGAACGGCGGCACCCCGGACGCGACCGCGGCCTTCAAGTCCGAGTTCGGCGCAGGCAATTAGACAGCTGCGACCGGCTTGGCCAACTGAATCTGACGGGAGCGCACCGGGCCGTTTATCCGCCCTTTATCCTCATCGGCCGATTTTCTTCCGGAGGATGCCGGGCTGGCCGGGTCAGTCGAACCGGATATGCCGGATGGTTGTCGCGTAACGGCGCACCGATGAGCGCAACCGCCCATCGGTGTCCGGAACGATGGGCAGGGCCGCGATGTGAGCGATGGTGTCAGCGACTTGCGGCACGGTCTGACGATCCGTGTAGAGGTGCTCGGCGAACTCCGGTTCACGCAGCCGGGCCAGGCACTCATCGAGTTTGTCCACAGCCCACTGCTCACGCTTGAGTCCGAAGGCGAAACCGCGTTGGCTGAGGCGGCGCAGCACCGTGGCGCGCTCAGCGAGCAGTGCGAAGTGGCACAGGTCGTGCTCCTCGGCGCGAAGTCTCCCGACGATCTCTCCGAAGTAGCCGGGATCGGTCAAGGTCATGGGGACGATGACCGGTCCATCGTGATTGCGCGCGACCAGATCCAGGACCTCATAGACGCCGTGTCGCCAGGCCGCCAAGTCCTGGAAATTCGTCCGCAGCGCCGGCGGAAGCATGCGGCGCAGGCCGAATCCGAGGTGTTCCGGGTCGCAGACCACGCTCCCCGGAAGCCGCCGGTGCAGCTCGAAGGCGGTCGCGGTCTTGCCGCCACCGAACGGCCCGTTGATCCACACCAGCACGGCAATGACAGTACCCAACCGGGTGGCGTCGCACCGTACGTCTAGCTGAGGGTAGGCACACTTCCGAAGAAGCCGATTCCACTGATTCTGGGCTTGCCATTACGTCTAATGGAATGGAAACCGCACGAGGAGGTCTGAGATGCTCAGCGAAGCGCACGTCATTGAGCGCACCGCCCAGCCGTACGTAGCGATCAAGGCACGGGTCA
>Ga0335072_10011039_pt1 | contig 12952 bp, 10 predicted proteins | sample Lox_Sample_21_FD_206725 | JGI IMG/M metagenome (GOLD analysis project Ga0335072, IMG submission 206725) | Soil microbial communities from Loxahatchee National Wildlife Refuge, Florida, United States - Lox_Sample_2.1 | ecosystem: Environmental > Terrestrial > Soil > Wetlands | place: USA...
GACCGCGGTCAGGCAGGCTTCCATCTTCGGGATCATCCCGCCGCCCAGCCGGGGCAGCATCGCGGCCAGTTCGGCCGCGTCGAGCTGGCTGATCACCTCGCTGGGCCGGTCGGTGGCGGCCCCGTCCGCGGCCGAGCCCGTGGCCGGCCAGTCGGCGTACAGGCCGGCCACATCGGTCAGCAGGACCAGCTTCGCGGCCCCGAGCGCGACCGCGACCGCGGCGGCGGCGGTGTCGGCGTTCACGTTGTAGATCTCGCCGGCCGAGCCCCGCGCCACGCTCGAGATGACCGGGATCCGGCCGTCGGCGATCAGCGCGCGGACGGCCCCGGGGTCGACGGCGTCGATCTTGCCTACCTGGCCCAGGTCCACGGGCGCGCCGTCGACCGTGGCGTACGCGCGGGTCGCGGTCAGCAGGTTCGCGTCTTCCCCTGACATCCCGATGGCGAACGGGCCGTGCCGGTTGATCAGGCCGACCACCTCGCGGTTGACCTGCCCGGTGAGGACCATCCTGACCACGTCCATCGTCTCCGGCGTGGTGACCCGCAGCCCGGCGGCGAACGTGCTCGGGATGCCCAGCTTGTCGAGGTGCTCGCTGATCTGCGGGCCCCCGCCGTGGACCACCACCGGGCGCAGGCCCGCGTACCGCAGGAACACCACGTCCTGCGCGAACGCGGCGCACAGGGCCTCGTCGGTCATGGCGTGCCCGCCGAACTTGATCACGACGGTCTGGCCGTGGAACTGCTCCAGCCAGGGCAGCGCCTCGATCAGGGTGGCCGCCTTGGCCAGCGCGCCCATTGCCGCGGCCTGGCCCACCTCGTCCTGCGTCATCGTGGTCACGTCGAATAAGCCGAGTTCTCGTGTACGTAGGCCTCGGTCAGGTCGGTGGTCCGGATCGTGGCCGAGTGCGGCCCCGCCGACAGGTCGATGGTGATGCGGACGTCTCTGGGCTTCAGGTCAACCCGGGACCGGTCCTCGGCCGCGCAGCCGTTGCGGCAGACCCAGACGCCATTGACCGCCACGTCGAGCTGGTCCGGCTCGAACACGGCGGCCGTGGTCCCGACCGCCGACAGAATCCGGCCCCAGTTCGGATCCTCACCGGCGATCGCGCACTTCACCAGGCTGGACCGGGCGACGGCACGTCCCACGGTGACCGCGTCGCCGTCGCTGGCCGCGCCGGTCACCTCGATGGCGATCGCCTTGCTCGCGCCCTCGGCGTCCGCCTGCATCTGCCCGGCCAGGTCGGCGCAGCCCTCGGTCAGCAGCGCGGCGAACTCTTCTGGGTTCGGGAGCACCCCCGCGGCGCCGCTGGCCAGCAGCAGCACCGTGTCATTCGTGGACATGCAGCCGTCGGTGTCCAGCCGGTCGAACGTGACCGCGGTGGCGTGCCGCAGCGCGCGGTCGAGTTCGATGGCGGGCAGGTCCGCGTCGGTGGTGAGCACCACGAGCATGGTCGCCAGCCCGGGAGCGAGCATGGCCGCTCCTTTGCCCATGCCGCCGATGGTGTAGCCGGTGCCCGGCACCTGGCACGTTTTCGGGACGGTATCGGTGGTCCTGATCGCGTCGGCCGCAGCCGGCCCGCCGTCGGCGGACACGGACGCAGCGGCGGTGTCCACGGCTGGGAGCAGCTTGTCCATGGGCAGTCGCTCCCCGATCAGGCCGGTGGAGCAGACCGCGATCTCGCCCGCGGACACCGCGAGCGCCTTGGCCAGCCGCTCCGCCGTGTGATGGGTGTCGGCGAACCCGTCCGGTCCGGTGCAGGCGTTCGCGCCGCCGGAGTTGAGCACCACGGCGCGCACCAGCCCGCCCTTGATGACCTGCTCGGTCCAGAGCACCGGCGCGGCTTTGACCCGGTTCGAGGTGAACACCCCGGCCGCCGCGAACGAAGGGCCGTCGTTGACCACCAGGGCGAGGTCCCGCTGCCCGGACTCCTTGATCCCGGCGGTGACGCCCGCCGCGCGGAACCCGGCCGCCGAAGTGACCGTCACTGTGCTGCCTCACTCAAGGGGAGACTCCGATCGTGGTCAGGCCGGCCGTCTCCGGCAGGCCCAGCATCAGGTTGGCGTTCTGGATGGCCTGCCCGGCGGCGCCCTTGCCGAGGTTGTCGATGGCCGCCACCACCGTCGCCCGGTGGGTCCGGCCGTCGGCCGCGGCCTGCAGGTGCACGCCGTTCGACCCGGCCACCGCCGCCGTGGTCGGCCACCGGCCCTCGGGCAGCAGGCAGACGAACGGCTCGTCGCCGTAGACGCCGGCCAGCGCCGCGCGAAGCAGCGCGGTGGCCGCATCGCCGTCCCCGGCCCCACCCGGGCCGGAGCGGGGCGCGGCCGTGGTGCTCAGCCGCGCCGTGCAGGTGGCGAGGATGCCGCGCGGCATGGGCGCCAGCATCGGGGTGAAGCTGGCCGTCACACCCCCGGGCAGGCCAGCGTGCGTGGCGGCCTCACCGAGCGCCTGCTCGATCTCTGGGGTGTGCCGGTGCGTCCCGCCTCCCTGGTATGCCGAGACCGCGCCCATCACCTCGCTGGCCAGCAGCTCGGGCCGGGGCGAGCGCCCGGCGCCCGAGGTACCGGACGCGGCGACGATCACGATGTCGTGCGGTTCGGCCAGGCCGGCCGCCATCAGCGGCGCGAGCGCGACGATGGCCGCGGTGGCATAGCAGCCCGGGACGGCCACGCGCGCCGCGGCCCGGATCTGCTCGCGCGCCCCGGGCAGCTCGGGCAGGCCCGTGACCCAGCGGCCAGCGTGCGGTATCGGGTAGTGCCTGGCCCAGGCGCTGGCATCGGCCAGCCGGAAGTCGGGCCCCAGGTCGACGATCCTGATCCCCGGGTCGAGACCGGCGGCCAGCTCGGAGGACTCCCCCGCTGGCAGGGCCAGGAACACCAGGTCGCAGCCGGAGCCGGCGATCGTTTCCGTGGCAGCGAACGTCCGGCCCGCGAGCGATGAGACGCCGGCCAGATGGGGATGAACCTCGGCCAGGTTACGGCCCGCGTTGCTCTGCCCGGTTACCACGCCCAGCTCGAGGTCGGGGTGCCCGGCCAGCAGCCGGAGCAGCTCACCTCCGGCATATCCGCTGGCACCTGCCACCGCCACCCGCGCGCCCATGTGACCCCCGGCTCCACTCTGCCCGCCCGCTGGCGCTGACCGTTCTCGAATTATTATTCAGTGTAGTGACTGATTATGCAAACCAGGCAGGACCCGGGTCGGCCGAATTGGGGAGTCGGCTTGGGAACCCCGCGCGGTAGCGGGCATGATGATGGTCGCAGAGCGCCCGACTGTGGGCATGATGATGGTCGCCAGAGAGGAGACGGCCATGCGCGTTCGCCAGCCCCCGGCAATGGCCAGCGGGCGGTGGAACGCATTTGCATGCTGCATCACGGTCGCCACGCTGCTGACCATGGCGGCCGGCTGCGGATCACCGGCCCCGAAGCCCGGCACCGCCGCGAAGCGGTCGGCCACGTCGGCCGGCGCGACCTCGTGCGGGACCACCCGGACGGCGGCTAACGTCCCGGTGCACATCCAGATCGCCCGCGGCCAGGTGTCCTGCTCCACCGCGCTGACGGTCGAGCGTGACTACGCCAAGGCGATCCAGTCCGGAAAGGTCGCCGGAACCGGCGGCGGGGCGCCAGTTCACGTGCAGGGCTGGGTCTGCCAGGGGTTCACCACGCCGGTCGTGCTCAAGACCGGGCAGGCGTCAAAGTGCGTTCAGGGAAGCAGCGAGATCCTCGCCATCCTGCCCGCACCCGCCTGACCGCCCCGGGTGGCTCCTCCCGGGTAGGTGTCACGGCTGACGGCCGCCTCTGAGGTAGGCCAGGACGGCCAGGACCCGGCGGTTGGTGTCGTCGGTCTGGGGCAGCCGCAGCTTGGCCAGGATATTGCCGACGTGCTTGCCGACGGCAGCCTCGGAGACGACGAGCTGCCGGGCGATCGCGGCGTTCGAGCGCCCTTCGGCGATCAGGGCGAGAACTTCCCGTTCGCGTGCGGACAGCGAGGACAGCGGGTCCCGCCGCCGCTGCACGAGCTGGCGGATGACCTGGGGGTCGACCACGGTTGCGCCGACAGCGACGCGGCGCAGCGCGGCGATGAAGTCCTCGACGTCGACCACCCGGTCTTTGAGCAGATAGCCAACGCCGCGGCCATCACCGGAGTCGAGCAGGTCGGCGGCGTAGCTGTGCTGGACGTACTGGCTGAGTGCGACGACCGGCAGCCCAGGGTGGACACGGCGCAGGTCCACGGCCGCGCGCAGCCCCTCGTCGGTGAAGCCGGGGGGCATCCGGATGTCGGTGATCACCAGGTCCGGGGCATGCTCGGCGACGGCCGCTTGGAGGGCCTGAGCATCGCCGACCACGGCCGCGACAGCGAACCCGAACCGTTCGAGCAGCCCGGCCAGCCCCTCGCGCAGCAGGACCCCGTCCTCGGCGATGACTACCCGGGTTGCGGCTGGCTGGGACGGCAAGGTAGCTCCACGCGCAGAAGTGTCGGGCCGCCGTCCGGGCTGGACAGCAGCATCCGGCCGCCGGTCACGGCGACCCGGTCGGCCAGCCCAGTCAGGCCGCTGCCCCCACCCGTGTCGGCCCCGCCGCGGCCGTTGTCGCTGATCTCGAGGGTAAGCCCGCCGTCGCGCTGGCGCGCGGTCACGCTGGCGCTGGTGGCGCCGCTGTGCTTGGTGATGTTGGTGAGCGCCTCGGCGGTCACGAAGTAGGCCGTGTTCTCGACCTGGCTGGGCAGTCGCCCGGCCAGGTGAGTCTCCACCGCCACCGGGATCGGTGACTGGTCGGCGAGCTCGCCCAGCGCCGCGGCCAGGCCAAGGTCGGTCAGGACCTGCGGGCAGATGCCGTGGATGAGCTCACGCAACTCGGCCATCAGCAGCTTGGCCTGCTCGTGCGCGGCACCGACGGTCCTGGCCGCCGGCGAGCCAGGCGGCACGTCGATTCGGGCCAGCCCAAGCTGCAGGGTGAGGCTGACCAGCCGCTGCTGAGCACCATCGTGCAGGTCGCGTTCGATCCGGCGGCGCTCGGCCTCGAAGGCGTCCGCCAGCCGGGCGCGAGAGCGCGACACCTCGACCAGTTCGGCGCGCAACTGCTCGCCCGGCCCGCCCAGCAGCAGCTCCCGCGCTGCCGCCGCATACCCGCCCGCGACCAGCGTCAGCAGGTAGGGAACCACGGGGAGCAGCAGGACGCCGGCGATCACGTACGGAACCGTCTGCCCAACGGTCGATGCCTGCTCGAAGGCGAGCGTCACCGGGGCGCTATCCGGCCCTTGCGCCATGACCAGGAACGGGCTGGCGATGAAGACCCCGGTCAGCAGCGGGGCGGCCAGCGCGGCGAGAGACAGCGCGGGCGCCACCGTGGCCAGCAGGCAGACGTAGCCGACCTCGCGCCACGTGGCCGGGGCAGCGTAGCGAGCCCGCAGCCACGAGGCCGGCCCGGCGGCTGTCGTATCCCGGCGCCCGAGAACGGCCGGGACGGCCGGCCGGGCATCCACCATGTGCAGCCGCCGGCGCTCCACGTCCACCAGCGGCACCGCGATCAGCGGCCCAAGCGTGGCGATCAGCGCCACCCCGAGCAGGGCCAGCAGCACGATCACGGCGGCTTGGTCGTCACCCGCCATCAGCCGAGCCGACAGCACCAGCCACGGGATGGCCAGCACAACCAGAGCGGCCAACGCCACCGGCAGGGTCGCGAGCAGATAGCCCGCAGACCGCCATGGCCAGATGCTGACCAGCAGCCGGCGCCAGGCGACGGCTTCCAGCGCCGTCCGCGGGCCGCCCGTGTGCATGCCCATCACGGTAGCCCGCGCCCTGGCCAGTGCCGATACGGCTGGCACTAGGCGCCAGGTATGGCCAGCCCTACCGGAGTTCCGGTGCCTGGGCGTAGTGATTCACCAGCGGTCGGCTGGTTGCCTGGCGACCCATGAACCACACATCATCCGGGCCGGCACGAGGCCGGCTGGCTGACCTCGTGCTGCGTCACCGGCGCCTGGTCGCCATCTTCTGGCTCGCGGTGACGGCCACGGGCGTGCTGTGCGCCGGGCCGGTCACCGGGCGCTTCTCCTCGGCCCAGGAACTCCCTGGCCTGCCCAGCTACCAGGCCGCCGAGGCCGTGCAGCACGCCTACGGCATCGGCGACAACCCCCCGGTCGCGGTGGTGGTCACCCTTCCCGCCGGCCAGCCGGCCAGCAGCCCTGCGGGGCGCGACGACCTGGCCAGAATCCTCCGCCCGCTGTCGGCCGACCGTTCCCTCCATGTGGTGTCCTACCTGTCGGGCAGGGATCGCAAGCTGGTCTCCGGGAACTCCAGAACCACCCTGGCCCTGGTCTATGGCGGAGCCAGCCAGCCCACCTCCGCCACGCTGACCAGCCGGATGCGCGCATCGGCACCCCCCGGCGCGGTGATCAGGGCCACCAGCCTGAACGACCTGGCCGACGGCGGCAGCTCCGGAACTGGCCTGGGGGTCCTGGCCGAGGGCCTGGCCGGCGGCGTCGCGGCGCTGCTCGTGCTGGCTGTCGTCTTCGGCTCGCTGCTCGCCCTGGTTCCGCTGGCCATCGCGGTCGTCTCCATCCTGGCCACCTTCCTGCTGCTCGGGGCGGTGAGCCTGGCCGCGCCGGTGAGCAACCTGGTCGAGTTCCTGGTCGCGCTCATCGGCCTGGGCGTGGCCATCGACTACTCGCTGCTCGTGATCACCCGGTGGCGGGAAGAGCGCGCCCGCGGCCTGGGCAATGAGGACGCCGTCGCTCGTGCGATGAGCACCGCGGGCCGCTCCGTCGCGTTCAGCGGGCTGGTCGTCGCGACCGGCCTGCTCGCCCTCGTGCTGCTGCCCATCCCGTTCCTGCGCAGCCTTGGTTACGCGGGCATGTTCATCCCGCTGGTCAGTGTCGCGGTCGCGCTGACGCTGCTGCCCGCGCTGCTGGCCGGCGTCGGCCACCGGCTCGACCGGAAGCGGCGCCGCCGGCCCGCGGTGGGTGCGGGCCGTCGCTGGCAGGCCTGGACCCGCCTGGTCATCCGGCACCGCGTGCTCGCCGCCGTGGCTGGGCTGGCCATCCTCGGAACCCTGCTCGGCTTCGCGACCAGGCTGTCGGTCGGCGAGACGCAACCAAGCTCGCTGGCCGCAGCCGGTCCCGCTTATGACGGCCTGCTCGCGCTGCGCCAGGCCGGATTCCCCGAAGGCGTACTGGCGCCCATCGAGATCGCCGTCCCGGACGCCGCAGCCGGCGCGCTGGCCAGCGATCTGGCCGGCCTGCCCGGCGTCTACGCCACCATCGTCCCGCCGGGTGCGCAGTGGCACCGGGCGGCCCACGCCTTCCTTCAGGTGCTCCCGGCCGGCCCGACCAGCTCGCCGGGCGGCTCCGCCACGCTCGCCGACGTCCGCATCCGGGCCGCCCGGATATCTCCGCAGGCGCTGATCACCGGGGACGGGCCGCTGGAAGCTGGCTTCGTCAGCGGGCTCTACGGCCGGTTCCCGCTCATCCTGGGCCTGGTCGCGCTGGTCAGCCTGCTGCTGCTGACGGGGGCGTTCCGATCGGTCGTCCTGCCGGTCAAGGCCCTCGCGCTGAACGTCCTGTCGGTTGCGGCGTCCTACGGCGCGCTGGTGCTGATCTGGCAGTACGGCTACGGATCGAAGGCCATCTGGGGCATCCCGGCCACCGGCGTGATCGTCGAGTTCGTGCCGCTGATGGTGTTCGCCTTCCAGTTCGGCCTGTCCATGGACTACGAGGTGTTCATCGTCTCCCGCATCCGGGAGGCCCATGACACCGGCCTGGCCACCGACGATGCGGCGATCGAAGGCGTCGCCCGCACCGGACGGCTGGTCACCAGCGCCGCGCTCATCTTGTTCCTGGCCTTCGCCGCACTCGCCGCCGGGCCGCAGACATCCATCAAGATCTTTGCGACCGGGCTCGGAGTAGGCATCCTCCTGGACGCCACCATCGTGCGGGCGCTGCTGCTCCCGGCGCTGATCTCCCTGCTCGGCCAGCGGAACTGGTGGCTGCCCCGGCCCATCGCCCGGCTAATGGGCCAACCGCCGACTCCGGCCCGCGCCGGTGAGCAGACGAGAACTCAGGCCCGGGCCACACGAGGAGGCTGGTAACAGATGCTGTTCGTCAACAGTGCCCGGACCCAGATCCGGCCGGTGGTAGCAGCGTTCACCGCCCTGTGTGGCCTGGCCACCGCGGCCGGCAGCGTCCTGACCTGGCTGAGAGCACGCGGCGCACGCCCCCGGATGGGCATGGCCCACACGTCGCTGCGGCAGATGCTGGTCTATTCGTTCGCCAACGTGGCCCCGTTCTGGAAATCGGCCGGCCTCGCGGTGCTCGTGCTCGGCGTGCTGATCGTGATCGGCGCGCTGGCTGGCCTGCGGACACTGACCATGGTCGTGGCGGTGCTTGCTCTCGGGGCCGCCGGGATGTGGATCGGCCTGATCGTGCACCACTACAACACGCCGAACCTGCCAAACGCGCACTACCTCAACCCGGCCAGCTTGCCTTGGTCAGACCTGCGTCAGGGCGCCTGGCTGACAATAACCGGCGCCGCCGGTGCCCTCCTGAGCGCGCCCTGGCTGCGCCAACGTCATGAGCACGCGACATATCAAGCGACTCAGTCATGATCACGATCGTTATATCCCATTTTGCGGTCACGGTTTCCATGACAAGTGAGAATGATCAAGGACGCGACCGTGCGAGCGCGGGGCCAGCATGAGCAGCTCGCTGTCGCCCGAGGAGATCCGCGCCGCCGCGGAAACCTATCACGAACTCGGCCCGTCCTACCGGGACGCGGTGATCGAGTCATTCCTCGACAAGGTCGGCCGGGAAATCGACGGCCGGGTCGACGCACGGCTCGCCCAGCAGCAGGCTGCGCCGCCACTCCCCCGTCAGCGGTGCGGGTCGTCCGGCTCCCCGATTACGCTCGCGATCACATCCCTGGCCCTCGGCGTCCCGTTCAGCGCGATCGCCGTCGCCGAGGGCAAGCACCCAGCCGCAGCCGTGGCCCTGATCGTGGTCTGGATCGCGATCACGGTCATCAACATCGCCTGCAACGTCGGCTGCCGGACCCGGTCCCGCCAGCCACCGGACCGCCGCTGAGCCCAGATTTCACCGCAGCCTGAGCTCGCTGGTATCGCTCGACGAACCGGGCCGGGCGGGTTGGGCCGCCTGCCGCAGCACGGCCCGGGCTTCGCTGACCGCCCTGCGCTCGTTCAGGAACGCGGCGGCGAGCATGGCGCCTACGAGCAGGACAGCCGCGCCGACGACCATCGCCAGAGCGATCATCGTGCCGTCCACTATCTGCATGATCCGAGACCCCCGTGTTACTCCCGTTAACATTCGGTTAACATAGTTCACTAACAAGAGCAGTGTAAAGGAGCACGGTTTCGGGCCATCCGGCGGGGCCTGCGTCTGGGGATCGGCGCGGGAGCCGCCCGGCTGGGGCCTGCGTCTGGGGGGATCGGCGCGCGCCAGCGCCGCGGGAGCCGCCCGGCGCCGGGTTTGCGTCTGGACGGATCGGCGCGGGGGATGGGCGCGGGAGCCGCCCCGCGCAGGGCGTGCGACTGGAGGGATCCGAGCGCCCGTGGCGCGGGAGCCGGCCGGCCAATGGATAATGCCGCACATCGGGGACCATCTGTGCAGTCAGGACCTAACGAACGGAAGCCGCGCATGCCCAGCACGCCCATAGCGGTCGACCAGGTTGACGTGCCAACATCCCGCTTGCGCACGCACGTGCTCACGGCCGGCCCGGCCGACGCACCAGTGCTGGTGCTGGTGCACGGCAACGTCTCGTCGGCGCGGTTCTTCGCCCCAACCATGAGTGTGCTGGCCAGTCGGTACCGATGCCTCGCCCCCGACCTTCGCGGGTTCGGGCTGTCCGAAGCCGCCCGGGTTGACGCGCGCCGCGGCGTCCGGGATTTCGCCGACGACCTGCACGCGCTGCTGACCGAGAGCGCCCTGGCGACCGGGCAGCGGCGGGTTTGCCTGCTCGGCTGGTCGCTCGGCGGCGGGGTCGTCCTGCAGTACGCGATCGACCACCCGGGCACGGTGGCCTCGATCGTGCTGGAGAGCCCGATGTCGCCGTACGGCTTCGGCGGCACCCGCGACCTGGCCGGTGCGCCCTGCTGGCCGGACTTCGCCGGCTCTGGCGGCGGCACGGCCAGCCCCGAGATGGTGCGGCGGATCGCCGCAGGCGACCGGGGCAGCGATGACCCCGCCTCGCCGCGCAACGTGATGACCACGCTCTACGGCCGGCCGCCATTCCAGCTTCCGGCCGGGCTCGAGGATGAACTGGTCGACGCGATGCTGCAGATGACCACTGGTGACGGCAACTATCCGGGCGACGCGGTCGCGTCGCCGAACTGGCCGGGAACGGCACCTGGCGAGCACGGAGTGAACAACGCGATCTCGCCCAGGTACTGCGACCTGTCCGGCTTCGCCGCGATCGACAGCCGGCCCGACGTGCTGTGGGTACGCGGCGACAGTGACCAGATCGTGTCCGACACCTCAGCGGTCGACCTTGGTTACCTCGGGCAGATCGGTGCGGTGCCGGGCTGGCCCGGCGCAGACGTCTACCCGCCGCAGCCCATGGCCGGCCAGATGCGCGCCGTGCTGGAGCGTTACCGCCGCGCGGGCGGGCGCTACGAAGAGCGCGTGCTGGCCGGGTGCGGCCACTCACCGCACCTGGAGCAGCCGGACGAGTTCAACGAGCTGGTCGGCGGGTTCCTGGCGTCCTGAACACCTGAGGAGCGGCGGGGTGGGTCAGGAACTGCCGCGCAGCACGGCACCGGTGCGGCGGCCCGCCTCAGCGACCGCCGCGTCCCGCGCCGCGGTCACCTCCTCGGCCGTCAGCGTCCGGTCTGGGGCCCGGAACCGCAGCGTGTACGCCAGCGACTTGCTGCCCTCGCCCGCCTGCTGGCCGGTGTAGACGTCGAACAGCCGCACCTCCTCCAGCAGCCCGCCCTCGCCGCCGGCGGCGACCCCGGCCACCAGCGCCGCCTCGACGTCGGCGGCTGGCACCTCCGCGGGAACCACCAGCGCCACGTCCTGGGTGGCCACCGGGTAGCCGGACACCGGCCGGGCCTGGACCGGCCCCCGCGCGACGGCAGCGGTCTCGATCAGCGACAGGTCGAGCTCGGCCGCGCAGGTCCGCTGGGGCAGGCCGAACGCCTGCACCACCCGCGGGTGCAGCTCGCCCGCGTACCCGGCCAGCACTGACTCCCCGTCGCGCCCCGGTCCGGCGTTCAGGTACAGGGCAGCGCAGCGGCCCGGATGCCAGGGCTCGTGCTGGGTGGCCCGGACCTCAACTGGCACCTCGCTCACACGGAACACCTCGCGGGCCGCCTCGATCGCGTCCTCGAAGGACGCCGCGCGGCCGGGCCCCCACCAGCCGGACTGCTCGCGGTTGCCGGCCAGCACCACACCGAGGCGCAGCGGCTGGTCGGGCAGCGCGGCCTGCAGCACCACCTGCTCGGCCTCGGTGGGGGCGCGGTCAACCGGCAGGATCGGCGCGACCAGCGGCCCGCCGGCCCGCTGCAGGAACACCAGGCCGGTCTCGAACAGCGCCACGTCGGCGAAGCCACGGCCGACGTTGCGGTTCAGCACCCGCAGCAGGCCAGGGAGCAGCGAGGTGCGTAGCAGCGGCTCCTCGTCCCGGATCGGGTTGACCAGCCGCGGCGCCCGGCGCCGAGGATCGTCAGCGGGCAGCTGCATCCGGTCGGCGTCCGCCGCCGAGCCGAACGGGTTGCTGATCACCTCCACGTAGCCAGCCCCGGCCAGGGCGCGGCCGACGGTCCGGCGCAGCCGCTGCTGCGGGGTGAGGCCTCGTCCCGCGGTCGCCCGCGGCATCCGCACCGGGATGTTCTCGTACCCCTCGAGCCTGATGACCTCCTCGGCCAGGTCGTTGGGGTCGGTGAGGTCGGGCCGCCACGACGGCGGCCAGACCACGAGCGGCGCGGCGCCGGCCGGGCTGATGTCATCGGAAATGTCGCAGCCGACCTGGCGCAGCCTGCGCAGCACGGTCGCCGTGCCATAGTCCATTCCGGCCACCTGGTCCGGGTGATCCGGCGCCATCACCACCGACACCGGCGGCACCTCGACCGAGGCGTGGGTGCAGCCGGGCACCACGGTCCCGCCGGCCAGCGCGGCCAGCAGCGACGCGGCCTTGGCCGACGCGCGCAGCGGCAGCTCCCGGTCCACGCCGCGCTCGAATCTGGCCGAGGCCTCAGAGAACAGCCGGTGCCTGCGGCTCATCCGCGCAGTGCCCGCCGCGTCGAAGTGCGCCGCCTCGATCACCACGTCGCGTGAGTCATCGGTGATCTCGGTGGCCAGGCCGCCCATGGTGCCGGCCATCGAGATCGGGCCTGAGTCGTCGGTGATCAAAATGTCGTCGGGGTCGAGCTCCCGGGTGACGTGGTCGAGGGTCTCCAGCCGCTCGCCCAGCCGGGCCCGGCGGACCACGATCGGCCCCTGCAGCCGGCCGCGGTCGAACGAGTGCAATGGCTGGCCGAGCTCGAGCAACAGGTAGTTGGTGATGTCGACGGCCAGCGACACGGTGCGCATGCCGGCGCGGGCCAGCCGGACCCGCATCTGCAGCGGGACCGGGCGCTTCGCGTCGATGCCGTGCACTTCGCGCAGCACGAACCGGTCGCACGCGGCCGGATCCCCGATGCTGGCCGGGTACACGTCGGCGGATACCTGATCGGTGTCTGGGGGCAGGCCGATGTCGGCGGGGTCGGTGAACTCCACCCCGAACGCGATCGCGAGCTCCCGCGCCATCCCGCGGATCGACAGCGCGAACCCCTTGTCCGGGGTGACGTTGACGTCGAACACTTGGTCGCGCAGGCCGGCGTACTCCACGAAATCCGTGCCGAGCGGGGCATCCGGGGCCAGCACCAGGATCCCTGAGTGGTCATCGCCGATGGCCAGCTCCGCCGCGGAGCAGATCATCCCCTCGGACATCCGGCCGTAGGCCTTGCGGGCGCCG
>Ga0335072_10011041_pt1 | contig 12950 bp, 13 predicted proteins | sample Lox_Sample_21_FD_206725 | JGI IMG/M metagenome (GOLD analysis project Ga0335072, IMG submission 206725) | Soil microbial communities from Loxahatchee National Wildlife Refuge, Florida, United States - Lox_Sample_2.1 | ecosystem: Environmental > Terrestrial > Soil > Wetlands | place: USA...
CCGGCACCCGCTCGCGCGAGGAGCGCAGCGCCGCGACCCAGGTCGCCCAGGCGGCGGTATAGGAGAGCGCCCGATGGCTTCTTCGCCGCAGACGCTTTTCGAGAAAGTGTGGCGCCGCCACGAGGTCGTGGCGGAAACGCCGGACACGCCGGCGGTCCTTTATATCGACCTGCACCTGATTCACGAGGTCACCTCGCCGCAGGCGTTCACGGTGCTGCGGGAACGGGGACTGAAGGTCCGGCGACCGGAGCTGACCTTTGCAACCATGGATCACTCCACCCCGACCCGCACGGAGCAGGTCTTCGGCGGCGCACCGATCGCGATCGAGGCCGCCGCCCGACAGGTGCGTGAGCTCGAAGTCAACTGCGCCGCCTTCGATGTGGAGCTTCTGGGACTGCAGCACGCCCGCCGCGGCATCGTCCACATCATCGGGCCGGAGCTCGGCCTCACCCAGCCCGGCAAGACCGTGGTCTGCGGCGACAGTCACACGAGCACGCATGGGGCTCTCGGCGCACTGGCGTTCGGCATCGGCACCACCGAGGTGGGGCATGTCTTCGCCACTCAATGTCTGCTGCAGAGAAAGCCGCGCACGCTGGCCATCAACGTCGGCGGCAGACTCGCGGATGGAGTGACGGCGAAGGATCTGATTCTCGCCATCATCGGCAGGATCGGAGTCGCCGGCGGCACCGGCCACGTCATCGAGTACCGCGGTGACACGATCAGGTCCCTCGACATGGACCAGCGCATGACGATCTGCAACATGTCGATCGAGGCCGGGGCGCGCGCCGGCATGATCGCGCCGGACGAGACGACTTACGCCTATCTCGCGGGCCGCCCGCGTGTACCGCGGGGCGATGCCTGGGAGCAGGCGCTCGAGCAGTGGCGGCAGCTTCCGAGCGATCCGGGCGCGCGGTTCGACCAGGAAATCGACATCGATGCTGCGGCTCTCGAGCCGATGGTCACCTATGGCACCAACCCCGGAATGGTCATGCCCATTTCGGGATCGATTCCACAGCGCCCGGGCGATGCGGTGTTCGCGAAGTCGCTCGCCTACATGGGCTTCGAGCCGGGCCACGCCGTCGCCGAGCAGCCGGTCAACGTGGTGTTCGTCGGCAGCTGCACCAACGGGCGTCTCTCCGATCTTCGCGCCGCCGCTTCGGTCCTGCGCGGACGAAAGGTGGCGGCGGGCGTGCAGATGCTGGTCGTGCCGGGCTCGCAGGAGGTCAAGCGCGAGGCGGAAGCGGAGGGACTGCACAAGGTGTTTCTCGAGGCCGGAGCGCAGTGGCGCGAGTCCGGCTGTTCCATGTGCCTCGGAATGAACGGGGACCTGGTGCCGAAGGGGCACTACGCCGTCAGCACCAGCAATCGCAACTTCGAAGGGCGGCAGGGAGTGGGTGCGCGCACCCTGCTCGCCAGCCCGCTGACGGCCGCGGCCTCCGCAGTCCGCGGGCGAGTCACCGATCCGCGCGAGTTGCTTTAGTTGCCCGTGAACCTACGGTCACTCATGAAGCGGCACGAAAGCGTGATAGGCACACGGAACTGCCCCGCCGCCGCAGGTGGCGGAGCCACGGGCAAAAACCACGCTTTTTGCCCGCGGCGCGCTGGGCGGGGCAGGATGCCCCGATCCAGCGCTTCAAACTAGGAGCTTTGCAGCATTGGATCCGATCAAGACTCTTCGCTCGCGCACCGTGGTGCTCCCCGTGAGCAACGTCGACACCGACCAGATCATCCCGGCGCGCTTCCTCACCACGACGACCCGCTCGGGCCTGGGCGCCAACCTCTTCGCCGACTGGCGCTACGGCGGCGATGGCGCGCCAAAGGCTGATTTCGTGCTGAACCGACCGGAGGCGGCGGGGTGCACGATCCTGGTCGCCGGCAACAACTTCGGCTGCGGCTCGTCGCGCGAGCATGCACCCTGGGCGCTCATGGACTACGGCTTGCGCGCGGTGGTGAGCACGGAGATCGCGGACATCTTTCGCGGCAACGCCCTGAAGAACGGCCTGCTGCCGGTCATCGTCGATCAGGCCAGCCACGGCTGGCTGATGGAGCATCCGGGCGCCGACATCCTGATCGATCTGCAGAGCATGACTCTCACTCTGCCGACGGGACAGGCGGTCCGCTTCCCGCTGGAGCCGTTCGCGCGCTACTGCCTGACGAATGGAGTCGATGAGCTGGGCTTCCTCCTCGGGCGCGATCGGGAAATCCAGGCTTACGAGGCGAGGCGCGCATGAAAGCCAGGATTGCCGTGCTGCCCGGCGATGGGATCGGGCCGGAAGTCATGACGCAGGGCGTGCGGAGCCTGCGCGCCGTCGCGGAAGCGTACGGGCACGAGCTCGAGCTCACCGAGCTGCCGTTCGGCGGGGCCGCAATCGATCTTTGCGGTGACCCGTTGCCCGAAAGCACGCTGCAGGTGTGTCTCGAGGCGGATGCCGTTCTGCTCGGTGCCATCGGCGGACCCAAATGGTCGGCGCCCGAGGCGAAAGTGCGGCCGGAACAGGGACTCCTCGGGCTGCGCAAGGCGCTGGGGGTGTACGCCAATCTGCGGCCGGTGAGCGTGCACCCCGCCCTACTCTCTTCTTCTTCGCTGAAGCCGGAGATCATCGAGGGCGTGAATCTCGTGTTCGTGCGCGAGCTGACCGGTGGAATCTACTTCGGCGAAAAGCGTCGGGATGCGCGCGCGGCTACGGACGTCTGCACATACACCGTTGAGGAAGTCGAGCGCATCGTGCGAGTGGCGGCGCGGCTGGCCCGGCAGCGGCGGCGCAGGCTGGTGTCGATCGACAAGTCGAATGTCCTCGAGACCTCGCGCCTGTGGCGCGAGGTGACCCTCCGGGTCATGAAGGCAGAGTTTGCGGATGTGTCGCTGGAACACATGCTGGTCGACTCGGCCGCGATGCACCTGATCCGGCGCCCACGCGACTTCGACGTGCTGGTGACCGAGAATATGTTCGGTGACATCCTCACGGACGAGGCATCGATGTTGGCGGGATCGCTGGGGCTGCTGCCGTCCGCTTCCCTTGGTGAAGGCAGCCGCGGCGTCTACGAGCCGATCCATGGCTCCGCGCCGGATATCGCCGGCCAGGGAGTTGCCAACCCCTGCGGCATGATCCTCAGTGTCGCCCTCATGCTCAGGCACTCCCTGCGGCTCGAGGCCGAGGCTGAGGCGCTGGAGCGCGCCGTATCGCAGGCCATCGAGCACGGCACGCTCACTCCCGACATCGCCGGCGATCGCCGCAAAGCCTCATCGACTCAACAGGTTGGAGACGCCGTCCTGGGCCGGATTCGACACGATCATTGATTCGCGGCGGCCGGCTGCGGTAGATTGCCGCCACAATGGCAGAGACGCCGCCGACCGCACCTTTGGATCTATCGGCAATCGAGGGGCTCGACACGCCGTCTGAGCCGTCGAAGATGCCCGTTCCGGCGGCGGCCGCCCCGCCGACCACTGCCGTGGTCGTATCGCACGACTCATCGCTCGACCCCCGCCTCGTGCCACAGCCGCGCGGCGATCGTCTCGTCGAGGTATCGAAACTCGGCGCCGACGAGCTGCAAGCCGCGAACCATTCCGCGGCGGCCATCGATTTCCGCAATACCGGCACCCTGCTCGCCCACGGCGACGGAGTGCTGGCGGTCATTGCCCAGGCCTCGCGCCAACTACTGAGCGGCGTCCGCCTGGGCGAGGCCGGCGAGGTCGGACAGATCGCCGCCACGGTGATCGATGGGGTCAAGATCCTGCGCATTTCGGATCTGCAGGCCGAGGCGAAGGGCGGCCAGCCGGCGGCCCGCCATGGTCTGGTCGGCAAGCTTCTCGGCCTCGCAGCCGATGCGCATACCGCGCTCAAGGGCTTTCAGGAGAACCGCAAGAAATTCCTCGACCTGATGGATGCGGAGCAGGCGAAGGCCCGCAAGACCAAGGCGGACCTGACGGTCACGATCGGCCTGCTCGACCAGCAGGCCGGCGCCATTCGTCAGAGCCTGCACCGGCTCAAGGTCGAGATCGCCGCCGGTCAGATCGCGCTCGATCGGGGAGAGGACGAGCTCGAGGCGTTGCGGCAACACGCGGTGACGACCGGAGATCCGGCCGATGCGGCCGACGTGCTCGAGTTTCGCGGCGCGATCGCGAACTTCCGCGGCAAGATCGCCGAGATGCGCGAGAGCCTCGTGGGCTCGGCGATGCTCATTCCGATCATCGGCCAGACCAAGCAGGCCGCGGAAACCCGGCTGATGAAGATATCGAACGGCATGTTGGTCGTGATACCACGGCTGATGGCCGTTGCCAGCCAGGCGGTCGTGCACGTGCAGGTGCGGCACGCGGCCGACGAGGCGGCGAAACTCGATGAGGCGAGCCGGCAGATCAGCCTGCTGGCGGCCAAAGGGGCGCACGAGGCCGCGACCTCCGCGGCACAAAGCCTCGGCGGCGACCCGCGCAACATCGACGTGCTGGCCCAGGTTGCCGACGAGGCCATCAGGACGATGAACGACGTCATCGACATCGAGCGCCAGGTCGCCGCGGCCGACCGCGACCGCGAGGCGCGCCTGACCGAGGTGCGCAACAAGCTGATCCGCGGCATGCAGGGCGTGAACCAGCGGGCCGTCGAGCAGGCGCCGCGCCCGTGAATGCCGACGGGGGTGCGGCAGGCAGCTTCGACATCGAGGCGGCGTGGCTGCGCCGCTTTCAGTCCGACGCCGAGAGTAACCTGCGGGCGTTCGCGCTCGCTCTGCGCGAAGCCATGCCCGATCTCGTCACGGTGCAGGAGCAGCGCGGCATCTTCGAGCGTCACGGCCGCATCACCGGCGTTCAGATCGCCCTGGGCGAGCATCAGTACAACCTGCAGTTCGCCAACAAACGACTGCAGGCGTCGATTGCGATGGTGGTGCGCGGCATCACGCTGAACACCAGGCCCGTCGACCCGGCCGAGTGGTTCCGGCTGCTGACGGAGGAGACGCGCAAGGCGTCCGAGCACGCCAAGAGCCTCAGTCAGTCGCTCACCCGTTTCATGGGACAGTGATCGTGGGCATCTTCGACCGCTTCAAGGGACCTGACGCCGAGACGCTCGCGGCACGGCAAAGGCAGGAAGCCCTCCATGCCGAGATCCTTGCTTCGCTGCAGACCGGCCGGGTCCCCGCCCCGATGCGTGCCCGGCTCGAAGGCGCGCGCGCCGGCACGCTGCCTTGGGTCGCAACACTGACGCCGTCGGAGCTCCTGATCGTCCGCTCGCACGGGTTGCGCCCGGTCGCGGCGGTGTCGGCGACCTGTTGGCTGCATTACGGCTTTTCATGGACCGAAGGGCATTCCCAAGGCTGGGAGACCGCGCTGGAGCGGCTCAGCCAGGAGGCTCAGGCCGCCGGGGCGAATGCTGTGCTCGACGTGAAAATGCGCACCGTCCCGATCCACATCGCGAACAGCATGGATTTCACGCTGGTGGGTACGGCAGTACACGTCGAGGGGCTGGAGCCCAGCCCCAAACCCGTGATCGCCACCGTCCCGGCACTCGAGTTCGTGCAACTGCTGGAAGCGGACGTCGTGCCGACCGGCATTGCGGTCGGCGCGCATTTCGAATGGATGAGTGACTGGAGCGGCAGCGCGAGCGGCACGGGCTGGTGGAACAACGAGGCCATGCAGCTCTCCCGGCTCTGGGAACAGGTGCGCCAGGGCGCCCACGCCGACCTGCGCCGCAACGCCCGGTCGCGCGGCAATGGCGTACTGGCGCACGTGAATTTCAGCCAGATGTTCGAGCGCGAGGTCGAACATCAGCCGAAGCAATATCTCGCGCGGCACATCGTGGTGGCCACCACGGTCGATGCCGTTCGCGGCGTGCCGATTCCACACGATATCAAGATGGTCGTCGACGTGCACGCCGGCGGGACACCTCTGACCGGCGCCGAGCCGCACCACCAGGCCTACGCTACGAACGAATCCGAAGGGGCGATCTGATGAGCACCGAGATACCGGTACATGCGAAGGAACGGCTGAAGGGACTGCGCACTGCCGCGCATGCGAGCGGAGTGTTTACTTCAGATTTCAGCGTCAACGAATTCCTGCTGGTGCGCAAGGCCGGGTTCGAGCCTATCGGCCTCTGCGTCGGCTCCTGCGTCTATCACGTTGGTATCCAGTACGGAAGCTGGAACAAGAACCAGGAGCTCGACGTCCTCTCGAAGGCCATGTACCACGCGCGCGAGCTCGCACTGACACGCATGCGCGCTGAAGCCACGGCGATGGGCGCCGATGGCATCGTAGGCGTGAAGCTCACCATCAAACGCCTCGAGTGGGACGAGCACCTGCTCGAATTCATCGCACTCGGCACCGGCGTCGTGCATGGTGCCGGCCACAAGGGCTTCCGCGCCCACGACGGCGGACCGTTCACGTCGGACCTGTCAGGCCAGGATTTCTGGTCCCTGCTGCATGCGGGCTACCGTCCGGTCGAGATGGTGATGGGCTCGTGCGTCTTTCACGTCGCACATCGCGGCGTGCTCGCGGGTCTGGGCACCGCCGGGCGCAACGTCGAGCTGGAGAATTTCACCTCGGCGATGTACGAGGCACGCGAGATTGCGGTCGAGCGCATGCAGGCCGAAGCCAGCGCCGCGAAAGCCGAGGGCGTCGTCGGGGTCGACATTCACGAGGGCAGCCACGGCTGGCAGACTCACGTGATCGAATTCTTCGCCATCGGTACCGCCGTCCTGCCGCTGGAGCAGGAGATCGCGCCGGAGAAGATCGCCGACCCGATCATGGTGCTGTCGGTCAACGACTGAGCCTGCCGCTCACTGCACCTCGACCTGCGTCACCTTCCGGGACCTCCCCCGGACGGAAGTACTGACCTGGGTCACCAGGACGATGCCGTAGTCCTGCCCGTCCGAAATGCTCAGCAGGCAGCGGCAAGCGGCTGCGCACGTTCCGGGCATGCGGCCGCGGCGCGCTCCAGGCCGGCGGCGAGATCCGCCTGGAGGTCCTCGAATGCCTCGATGCCGATGGAGAGACGGATGAGGCCATCCACCAGTCCGGCCTTCAAACGCGCCGCCGGATCCATCGCCGCATGGGTCATGGTTGCCGGATGGGCGATCAGACTCTCGACACCGCCGAGGGATTCCGCCAGTGAGAAGCAGACCAGCTCCGAGCAGAAAGCCCTGACGGCATCGTGTCCGCCCTCGATCTCCAGGGTGATCATGGCGCCATAGCCGCGCTGCTGGCGGCGTGCGAGCTCGTGGCCCGGGTGGCTTGCGAGCCCCGGATAATAGACGCGCTTGACACCAGGCTGCTCCGCCAGCCATTCCGCCAGTCCGGCGGCGTTGCGGCCGTGATGCTCGAGACGCGCGTGCAGTGTGCGCAGGCCCCGCAGCGTCAGGTAGCTGTCGAATGGGGCCCCCGTGATGCCCAGACAGTTGGCCCACCAGACGAGCTCCTCGTGCTGCTCCTTGGTTTTTGCCACGACGGCGCCGCCCACCACGTCACTGTGGCCGTTCAGGTACTTCGTCGTCGAGTGCACGACGAGGTCCGCGCCCAGGGTCAATGGCTGCTGCCATGCCGGCGAAAGGAACGTGTTGTCGACCGCCACGACCGCACCGGCGGCATGTCCCAGCGCGGCGAAATGCTCGATGTCGGTAATGCGCAGCAACGGATTGCTCGGCGTCTCGATCCAGAGAAGCGCGGTAGGTTTGGCGAGAGCGGCCTTTACGGCAGCGAGGTTGCCGAAGTCGACGAACTCCACGTCGCGCTCGCCGCGCTTCCGCCAGGCGTCGAACAGCCGGTAAGTGCCGCCATAACAGTCGTGGGGAGCGACGATGCGCGCCCCCGCCGGAATCAGGTAGCCGACGAGCGTTACCGCGGCCATGCCGGTCGCGGTCACGACGGCGCCGACACCCAGCTCGAGCTCCGCGATCGCCTCGCCGAGCAGGTCGCGCGTCGGGTTGCCGGAGCGCGTGTAGTCGTAACGGCGCTTGTCGCCGAAGCCGCGAAACGCGAAGGTCGAAGTCAGGTGGATGGGCGGCACCACCGCTCCGGTGGCATCGTCACATTCGAGGCCCGCGCGCACCGTGTGGGTGACCTGGTGGGCGGCATGGCGGCGTGTCAGTTTGGTCATGGCTCAGTTGCTCTCCAACGCCGCGGCGAATACGCCGCGAAGCTGCTGTGATTCCTTCAGGAAGGCGTCGTGCCCGTAGATGGAGGAGATTTCGTGGAAACGGCCGGCGCCAAGGCGCGCCACCATGCCGCGGACATCGGCGACCGGAACCAGCTGGTCCTCGCGGACGGCGATGGCGATCGTCGGGACGAAGATGCGGCTCGCATCGACCCGATGCAGGTCGATGGATTCCGACAGGCAGACAAAAGACTCGGGCCGGTGGCGCGCCGCATAATCGCGGCCGCGGGCCAGGAGATAACGCTCGATCGGAAAGACGAAGCGGTCGGACTCCTGGGCGGGCGGCCCACTGAACCGCGCTGCAAGCTCCTCGCTGCTGCGGTACGTCGACATCGCCAGCGCTCGCGCCAACTTGAGCCCATCGCTGCCGCGGCCGCTCTCGAGCGTCAGCCGCACGATCTCGCGCTGCACGCTGCGCCAGGCAGTGGCGAGCGGATGGGGGCGGTCCGAGGCACAAAGGACGATCAGGCGCCCTGCCCGTTCCGGATATCGCTCGCCGAAGGCCAACGCCACCATGCCGCCATAGGAGCCGCCGGCGATCGCGCGCAGAGCCACGATGCCCAGGTGGTTGAGCAGCCGCACCAGGAGCTCGGCCTGGTCATAGCTCGAGACGCTGGGGAATGATTCTCCGGGCCGCGGCCCGGTGGTCTCGCCGCTGCCGCCCAGGTAATCGAAGCTGAGAACGCGGTGGCGGTGGGTATCGAGCGGCCGGGCGGGTCCGGCGAATTCCGACCACCAGCCGCTGTGCTCGCGATCGCCGAGACATACGTACCGGCCAGCTGAGATTCCGCCCAGCGCGCACACGACCGGTGCATTGGCTGGCCCGACCAGGCGCCAGCCGAGGCGCACGCCCGTCAGGCGTCCGCCGTGATGGAGAGCGACCTCGCCGGGAATTTCCAGCACTCCCTCGCGTACGGTCGGCTCCGCGGACGGCAGCACCGGCGCACGAATGCGCCTCCCCAAGGCCACGCCTTCCTCGTGGAGGCGACCCTCAGGGGCGATCAGTACCGGCTCGTTCATGAAAGCTCCGCATTCCTCTGGCTCTGCTCATCAGAGCCCTCCTGCGGAGCGCCCACCAGAGAATCTGGCGGGTTCGTCGCGTCCATCCCGGTCGCGCCAAGGTCACGGCGCGGCAAGGCTACGCTAACTCGCTCATCTGTCGACCGGGCTGCGGGCGCCAATGCGCGGCGCGGCTGCGATCGCAGGAGTTGGCACCTTTCCAGGATGGTTGGTCCTGTCGGTTGCCCCGGCGTCTAAGGGCCTAATCCCTCAGCCGGTCTCGATGAGTGCGGGCAGTTTATGGTGCGGGGACGCAACACGTCAAGAGAGATACCCGAGGCACAGGTCACGGCCCGGCATGAGGGCGGCGCCGCATGGCCGGGTGGCGCTGGATCCGGTCTCATGCTAACGTACTAGTACGCTATTACATTAGTACGTCATGAAAGCCCATCGCAGCCTCACCCCCCGCCAGGAGGCGCTCGCCGAGCGCAATCTCTATGCGGCCATCGCCAGCCTGCGCGGCGCCGAGGAGGTACGCGCCTTCCTGCGCGACCTCTGCACTCCGGCGGAGCTGCAGGCGATGGCCGACCGCTGGTCGGTCGTGGACTATCTCGGCCGGGGACTGCCCTACCGGGAGATTCACCGTCTGACCGGCGTCAGCGTCACCACCATCGGCCGCGTGGCGCGCTTCCTTGCCGCCGGCAACGGCGGCTACGCTCTCGCCGTCTCCAGGTTGGACAAGGCGCGGCCGCAGGTGGAGGCGCCCCGCCATGGATGAGCTGCGTCTGAAGCTCGCCATCCAGAAGTCGGGGCGGCTGACCGATCCCTCCCTCGACCTGCTGATGCGCTGCGGCCTGAAGATCTCGCGCGGCAAGGATCAGCTGATGGCCTACGGCGAGAACATGCCGCTCGATGTGCTGTTCGTGCGCGATGACGACATCCCCGACCTGGTGCAGGAGGATGTCTGCGACCTCGGGCTGGTGGGTCTCAACGTGCTCGAGGAGAAGCGCCTGGAGCTCGCGGCGCGCGGCCATCCGGCGCGCTTCCAGCAGGTGCGCACGCTCGATTTCGGCCGCTGCCGTCTGTCGCTTGCGGTGCCGGACGGTGCTTCGTTCGAAGGCGCGCGCACGTTGCGGGGCAAGCGCATCGCAACGACCTACCCCTACCTTCTCGAGAAGTATCTGCGCGAGCGCGACATCACCGCGGACATCGTCACCCTGTCCGGCGCGGTGGAGATCGCGCCCCGCCTCGGCCGGGCCGATCTCATCTGCGATCTCGTCTCGACCGGCTCGACGCTGCAGGCCAATCACCTGCGCGAGGTCGAGACCGTGCTGGAGAGCCACGCCGTCCTCATCCGCACGCCGCTCGAGCTGCCGCCCGACAAGGATGATTGGGTGCAGCGGCTGCTCATGCGCATCGACGGCGTGCAGCAGGTGCGCGAGAGCAAATACATCATGCTCCATGCCCCGCGCGATGCATTGGCCGAGATCCGCAAGCTCCTGCCGGGGAGCGAGTCGCCGACCATCATTCCGCTCGAGGGCTTTCCCGACCGGGTGGCCGTCCATGCGGTCTGCCGCGAGAATGTCTTCTGGGAGACGCTGGAGAGCCTGAAGAAGGCCGGCGCCAGCGCGCTGCTCGTGTTGCCGGTCGAAAAGATGCTGGCCTGAGCGATGCGCATCCTCGACTGGGAAACGCTCTCCCCCGGTGAGCGCCGCGCGGCACTCGCTCGTCCCGCGCAAGCGGCGCGGGACGCCATCGAAGCGCTGGCGCGCGAAATCATTGCCAACGTACGTGCGGGCGGCGACGAGGCGCTGCGCGCCTACAGCCGGCGTTTCGACGGCGCGGACATCCAGACTCTCGCGGTGAGCCCGGAGGAATTCTCACAGGCCGAGCGGACGCTGACATCGGAGCAGCGCCGCGCGCTCGAGCGCGCGATGGACAATGTCGAGCGGTTTCATCGCGCGCAACAACCCGACACTCTCACGCTCGAGACGATGCCTGGCGTGCGGTGCGAGCGGGTGATCCGGCCTATCTCGGCTGTTGGCCTCTACGTGCCGGCCGGGTCCGCGCCGCTGCCCTCCGCTGTGATCATGTTGGCGGTGCCGGCGCGCATCGCCGGCTGCCCGCGGCGGGTGCTCTGCACGCCGCCGCGCCGCGACGGCCAGGCCAATCCCGCGGTGTTGGTCGCGGCCAGACTGTGCGGCATCGATTCCGTCTACAAGGTCGGCGGTGCCCAGGCCATCGCCGCAATGGCGTACGGCACGGAGACCGTGCCCAAGGTCGACAAGATCTTCGGACCGGGCAACGCCTGGGTGACGGCCGCCAAGCAGTCAGTGGCGGCCGACCCGGCGGGTGCGGCCTGCGACATGCCCGCGGGACCCTCGGAGGTGCTGGTGATCGCAGACGAGAGTGCACGCGCGGAGTTCGTGGCCGCGGACCTGCTTGCTCAGGCCGAGCACGATGCGCAGGCACAAGCGATTCTGCTGACGCCGAGCGGCACGCTCGCCGAGGCCGTCGCTGCCGAGATCGTGAGTCAGACGCGCACCCTCTCCCGCCGCGCAATCCTGGAGCAATCGCTCGCCGGCAGCCGCTGCATCGTCGTGAGGGACCTCGAGAGCGCTCTCGAGGTGGCCAACGATTACGCCGCGGAGCACCTCATCCTGGAGGTGCGCGAGCCGCGCCGCTGGCTCGAGAAGGTGGTGAGCGCGGGGTCGGTATTCCTCGGCGCCTGGTCTCCGGAGCCGATGGGCGACTACTGCTCGGGCACCAACCACGTGTTGCCGACTTACGGCTATGCGCGCGCCTACAGCGGCCTCTCGGTGCTCGACTTCGTCAAACGGATCACCGTACAGGAGCTCTCCCCCGAGGGCCTGCGCTCCCTGGGCCCCGTCGCCGTCACCCTGGCGCGGCTCGAGGGACTCGACGCGCACGCCGGCGCCGTGACGCGCCGACTCGCGGCTCTCGCTTCGGAGAGCGCCACGGCGCCGCAGGCGGGGGGCGTACGGTGAGCTGGGTTCAGGAGCTGGCACGACCGGACATCGTGGCGCTCGAGCCCTACGAGCACGCCTCCTGGGAGCCGAGCCTCGAGCGGCTGCATGCCAACGAGCTGCCGTGGCGCCCCGCCGACGACGGCTCTCGCGCCGGACTCAACCGCTACCCGGAGCCGCAACCGCGGGCGCTGGTCGAGTGCCTCGCGCAACTCTACGCGGTGACCCCCGCCTCAGTCCTCGTGGGACGCGGGAGCGATGAGGCAATCGATCTGCTGACGCGCGCCTTCTGTCGTGCCGGCTGCGATGCGGTGCTCGTGTGCCCGCCCACGTTCGGCATGTATTCGGTCAGCGCGCGCATTCAGGGCGCGGAGGTCCTGCCGGTACCGCTCCTCCCGAACAACGGGTTCGCGCTCGATGAGCAGGCTCTGCTCGACCGTTGCCGCTCGGCCGTCAAGCTGATCTTTCTCTGCTCCCCCAACAACCCGACCGGAAACCTGCTCGATGAGGCGACCATCCTGCGGATTACGCGCCGTCTGGCCAGCCGCGCTCTGGTGGTCATCGATGAGGCCTACATCGAGTTCGCCGCACGGCCGAGCCTCGCGCCGCTCGTGTCGGAGCTGCCCAATCTCGCGATCCTGCGCACCCTGTCCAAGGCTCATGGCCTGGCCGGCGCGCGCTGCGGCGCGCTCATCGCCGACCCGGAGATCATCGCCCTGCTGCGCAAGATCATTCCGCCGTACGCCATCCCGCAGCTCACCCTGGAGGCGGTTCTCGATCGCCTGACACCCGAGGCTCGCGTCGAGTCGCGGGCGCGCCTCGAGGTGTTGCT
>Ga0335072_10011042_pt1 | contig 12950 bp, 11 predicted proteins | sample Lox_Sample_21_FD_206725 | JGI IMG/M metagenome (GOLD analysis project Ga0335072, IMG submission 206725) | Soil microbial communities from Loxahatchee National Wildlife Refuge, Florida, United States - Lox_Sample_2.1 | ecosystem: Environmental > Terrestrial > Soil > Wetlands | place: USA...
GGTCGACGCAGGCGCCGCGCGGGCGCTCGCCTCTGGCCGGTCCCTGCTGCCGGCGGGCGTGCGCGACATCACCGGCAGTTTCGGGCGCGGCGACGCCGTTCGTGTTCTGGGGCCGGACGATGCGGAGCTGGCGCGCGGCCTCTCCGCCTACAACAGCGAGGACGCTCGACGCATCATCGGCCACCGCTCCGAAGAGATCGAAGCCATCCTCGGCTGGCGCGGCCGCGACGAGCTCATTCATCGCGACGATCTGGTTCTGCTCAAAAGTTTCTTACCGTCCCGTTGACGACCGAACTGCTCGGCGTCCCCGGCTGCTGGCGTAGGGCGCGCGCCGTTTCCAAACAGTTTCGCTGTAATACTTGATACGTTGCGCTTTCCGTCGTGCCGTCCGCCTATCGGCGCTCGCCGGGATGTGAACGTCGGCGGCGCCTGACACCCAGCCGGCCGCGTGTTCGCGACACCTACAAACTTGGCCGAGCGCACCTTAATCACAAGCTATGGATCAGCTTGTGGATATGAGGCCGCGCCAAACGGCGACGGACATCGATAGCGCGCGGCCGCAGAGGCGCCATATCCAGGACGACCGCATCACTCCGGCGGGGAAGGAGGAGATCGATGCGCTGACCGGCATACGCGGCGTCGCGGCCGTGACGGTCATTGCCTACCATGTCTATCCTGCCTCCGACTTTCCCTACGGCCTGAGTCACCTCGTCGCGCGCGGCTATCTGTCCGTGGACGTGTTCTTCGTTTTGAGCGGATTCGTCATGGCGCTGAATTACGGCCCGATGTTCCGGGACCGTATCCAGCTTTTCTCGATCATGACCTTCCTCGTGCGGCGCGTCGCGCGACTTTATCCGCTCTACATTGTCTTTCTGATGCTGCGGCTGCTCTATTCGCTTGCCGTCTACCACAGTCTGCAGGTCAAGCATTCCTGGTTTGCAATGAATTTGCCCTACCCGGTCAAGGATCTGATTGCGAACATATTCATGATCCAGTCCTGGGGCGTGGCGAAGGCGGTGACGACTCCGACCTGGTCGATCAGCACGGAGTGGGGCGCCTATTTCGTCTTTCCGTTCATCGTCGGCGCTATTCTGTTCCGCGGCTGGCGCGCCGCGATGCTGGCGGGCGCTGCCGCCGCGGGTTTGCTGGTGGTGGCGGCCGTACTGACCGGCATTGATGGCGAACATCATAATGGCGCCCTGGACGCTTATGACGGGCGGACGCTCATTCCGATGCTGCGGTGCCTCGCCGGCTTTGCAATCGGCCTGCTGACCTTCCGCGTCTATCGCTGGCCTCTGGCGGCGCGGATTGCCGGTTCCGGGCTAGGCTGGGCGGTCCTCGCCTACATCATGCTGTGCCTGATCCTGCACCTGCCGGACCTTGCGATCTATCTGGCATTTCCGCCCCTTGTCCTGTGCCTTGCCTGCGACAAGGGCGCGCTTGGGCGGCTGTTCGCCTGGAAGCCGCTGTTTCAACTCGGGGTGCTGAGCTACACGATCTATGTCATCCACAATGTCTGGGTCGGGCTTGTGCACTGGCTCCTTCTGGCGCTTCCAAGCCAGATGCCGACGGTCGTGGCTCAAAGTCTGACGGCGGCCTTTCTCGTCCTCAGCCTCGGGGGCACGGCGGTGGCGCTGCACCGCTGGGTAGAAGTGCCGGGCCGCCGGATCGTCCGCAGCCTCTCCGATCGCGTGCTTCGTTCCGCAGCCTGAGCCACAGCTAACGCCCCGGCGGCTTTGACCGCACCGGCGCCGCGGGCTCCGCCGCCGCATGGGCCAGCGCCAGCGGATGATGCTGCTCGACAAGCTTCTGCAGTCGTTCCGCGAGGAGATGAGTGTAGATCTGCGTCGTTGCGATATCGGCGTGGCCGAGCAGCATCTGCAGGCTGCGCAGATCCGCGCCTCGTCCGAGAAGATGCGAGGCGAAGGAATGCCGCAGCACATGCGGCGAGACACGGTTGGGATCGAGCCCCGCCTTCAACGCGATATGCTTGAGCTGGAGAAAGAAGGCCTGTCGCGTAAGCGGTCGCTTCGCATCTCGGCCGGGGAAGAGCCATGTGCCGGGCTGCTTGCGCGCGCGGCGCAGGGCGAGTGCCGCGTCCCGCGCTGCCTCCGACAACGGCACAAGGCGATCCTTGTCGCCTTTGCCGCGCACCAGCAGCATCTCCGCACCGGCCGTCAACGCCGACGCCGGCAGTGCCAGCAGCTCCGAAATGCGCAGCCCGCTCGCGTAGAGAATCTCCAATCCCGCGCGCATCGCGAGGCCGGCAACACCCGTGGCCTCGGCAGCGGCACGCAACAGCTGCTCAACCTCGGCCTCGGTGAGGTTCTTCGGCAAGGGCGCCCGCGCCTTCGGCGAGTCGAGCACGCGGGCCGGGTCGTCCCGCCTCGCCCCTTCCCGCAGCAGAAATTTGTAGAATTGGCGGATGGAGGCGAGCCGACGCGCCTGGGTTCGCGGAGCAAGCCCCTGCTTCGCGAGCGAGCCGAGATAGGCCCGCAAGCTCTCGGATCGGGCTTCCGACAGCCGCTCGCCGCGCGGGGCCAGGAAGGCGCCCAGATCCTCCAGATCGGCCCGGTAGGCGGCGAGCGTGTTGCGCGCCGCACCGCGCTCCGCCGCCATCATCTCCAGGAAGGCTTCGAGATGCCGGTCCATCAAGCGCGCGAGACCGAGTCCGCGTATCGCTGCTGCAGTGCCAGCCAGCCCGACAGCAGCGTAGGGCAATCGCCGGGATAGGCATCCTCCAGCACGGAAAGACCGTGCACCCGGTCCGCGCGGAAATGTCGGTAGTCGTCGCGCAGCTCGCACCACGCGCCGATGAGCGTCGCGTCCGCGAAATAGGCGATCGCCAGCGGCCAGACGATGCGCCAGCTCTCGGTGCCCTCGCCGTCGCGGTAGTGCAGGCGGAGTTTGCGCCGGGCCCGGATCGCCTCGCGCACCTCGCTCAGGCAGACGACAGGCGCCACCGTCGCGCCCTGGGTCCAGACGTAATAGGGCGCCTCGATCACCCTGCCGTGCGCAGGCGGACGTATGGCGGCTATCTTGGCGCGCACGCCGGCTGCCGCCGCCTGCAAGCCTTGGTCACCCGTGCGGCGCACAAGATCGAGCGCCACCGCGATGGTCTGGAACTCCTCCGCCGTGAACATCAGCGGCGGCAGGTCGTAGCCTGGCCCCAGCAGATACCCCAAGCCTGCCGCACCGTCGATCGGGATGCCGCTCGCCTGCAGGGCGGCGATATCGCGATAGATGGTGCGGGTCGACACCTCCAGCCGCTCGGCGATGGCGCCGGCCGAGAGCGGCCGCGGGCTGACGCGCAACAGCTGGATGATATCGAACAGGCGCTCGGCTGGCCGCATATCTCCCTCACTAGTCAAGCCAGACGGATGCTGACACCACGCTGTCAGAACCACCTCTCTATAGCCCGTCGCGGATAACAGGAGTGAGCGAGATGCAGCGATGGGCCGGAACGGCGCTGTTGGCGGGGTCGGCGGCCGCCTATAGCCTGGCGGGATATTTCACCCGCCTCATCCCGCTCGATGTCATGACCCTGCTGTTCTGGCGCGGCATCTTCGGCGGCCTGATGATCTCCGGCCTAGTGCTCGTCCAGTATCGGGGCGCCGCCTGGGCGACGACGCGGGCCGTCGGCTGGCAGGGTCTGGCCGTCGCCGCCATGGGCGTCCTCTCCTCCTACCTCTATCTGGCCGCCTTCCGACATACGACGGTCGCCGATGTCGCCATCATCTATGCCACGCTACCCTTCATGACGGCCGGGCTCGCCTGGGTCCTGCTGCGCGAGCGGGAGGGTTGGCGGGCGATCGCGAGCAGCATGATCGCGCTATGCGGGGTCGCGATCATGACCGGCGGCGCACTCCATGCCGGGCATCTTGCCGGCGACCTGCTCGCCTTCGCCATGACGCTGACCTTCGCCGTCACCATGGTGCTTCTGCGGCGCGGCGGCCGACAGGTCTCCATGCTGCCGGCGGTCGCCATCATGTGCTTTCTCACATCGCTGGCTGCGGCGCCTTTCGCACGTATGGGCCCCATCGAAAGCCTGCCCCTGCTCCACCTTGCCCTGTTCGGAACCTGCCAGCTCGGGCTCGGCCTCGTTTTCCTGACTTTCGGAATGCGCCGTGTTCCCGCGACTCGGGCAGCGCTCATCGGACTGCTCGATGCCCCGCTTGCGCCGTTCTGGGTCTGGCTCGCGTTCAGCGAAGTGCCCCCAACGCTGACGCTGGTCGGCGGCACCGTGGTGCTCGCCGCCGTGCTGTGGAACATCTCGGGCCCCACAGGCGCCGCCGAGGCTGCGGGCTAGCTTTTGTTGATGACGCTGCTCGGCAAGACCTCATGCACTTGATGCTGGTGCAGAGGCAGCGGAAACATTCCGAGAGCGAGGAAGCCGCCGCCGATCACCACCAGCAGGAAAAGAATGAGAATCAACAGGAAACTACGCATTCGGCGGATCTGCCCCTCGAAACTGCGGCTGTGCTACCCTGGGGTGTGATGACGCGCAATAACTCGCTGGAGATCCCGGTCCCCGACCCGTCTTGTGACCTGGGCGGCCGCAGCATCGTGCTGGTGGGTATCATGGGCGCCGGCAAGACCGCCGTGGGCCGCCGCCTCGCCCAGACACTTGGCCTTCCCTTCATCGATACCGACCACGAGGTGGAGGTCGCGGCCGGCTACAGCGTGAGCGAAATCTTCGAGCGATTCGGAGAACCGGCCTTCCGCGATGTGGAGCGCAGGGTCATCCGCAGGCTGCTCGACGGTCGTCGCATGGTGCTCGCCACCGGCGGCGGCGCTTTCATGGACCGCGAGACCAGGGCCCTGATCCGCAGCAAGGGCATGTCGATCTGGATCCGGGCACCGCTGACCCTGCTTCTGAAGCGCGTCGTCGGCCGCACTCACCGCCCGCTGCTGATGAGCGGCGACCCCGCCCAGATCCTGCAGGGGCTCATCGACCTGCGCCACCCTATCTATGCCGAGGCCGATATCGTGATCGACTCCCGAGACGAACCCGTGGACAGCATGGCCAGGCGCCTGACGGAGGCGGTGCGCGCGCATGAGCCGCCGCTCCACGTGCCGGTCGATCTTGCGGGCGGAGGATATGACATAGTGATCGGCAGCGGGTTGCTCGCCCGCGCCGGTGGCCTTCTCGCCGGTGTATTGCCGCAGCGGCGCGCCATCATCGTGACCGACCGGACCGTCGCCGGTCTCCATCTCGGCATGCTGAAGGCTGGCCTCGAGACCGCCGGCTTCACCATCGGCACGGTCGAGATCGAGCCCGGCGAGGCATCCAAATCCATTGAGGGCTGGGCCGAGCTGGTTGACCACCTCCTGGGTCGAGGGGTGGAGCGGCGAACGGCGATCGTGGCCCTCGGCGGGGGTGTCGTGGGGGACCTCGCGGGGTTCGCGGCGGCGGCCACGCTGCGCGGGCTGCCGTTCGTGCAGGTGCCGACGACGCTTCTTGCCCAGGTCGATTCCAGCGTCGGCGGCAAAACCGGCATCAACACGCCGCATGGCAAGAATCTGATTGGCGCCTTCCACCAGCCGCGCATGGTGCTGGCCGACACGGACGTGCTGGCAACCCTGCCGCCGCGCGAGCTCCGCGCGGGCTACGCGGAGATCGTGAAGGCCGGCCTTATTGGCGACGCCGGGTTCTACGAGTGGTGCGAGGTGCATGGCGCGGCTGTCGTCGGGCATGACCATACCGCTCAGGCCGAGGCGATCCGCCATGCCTGCGCCTTCAAGGCCGCGGTGGTCGGCGATGACGAGCGCGAGGAGAAGACGAACGATGGCCGCGCGCTGCTCAACCTCGGCCATACCTTCGCCCATGCGTTGGAGGCCGAGGTCGGCTACGGCGGCGAGCTGCTCCATGGCGAGGCGGTCGCCATCGGACTCGGCCTCGCCTTCAGCCTGTCGGCGCGGCTCGGCTACTGCCCGCCCGAGGACGGAGCGCGCGTGCGCGCGCATCTGGCGTCGGTCGGGTTGCCGACGGAGATCGCCAAGCTGAACCGGGTCTTCTCGGCTGAGCGGCTGATCGGCCACATGCGGCGCGACAAAAAGATGCGCGATGGCGCGCTCAATTTCGTTTTGGTGCGCGGGATCGGCCAAGCCTTTACCACCCGCGACGTGCCGCCTGACGACGTTATGGCTGTGTTGCGTGAGGCGGGCTGCCGGGACGCGTCGTAGCGGCCGCCCCGCCAGACGCTGCAGTCTCTTCCGGGGAGACCTTGTCAAAGCGCATCCAAGGGCTGGACGCGTAGCCCGAGCCGTCCGCCGCGACGGCGTAAACGCGCCAAGCGAACTGCTCGTCGTCAGGGAGCGTGACCGCGATGGCGCTCGCGGTGGCGTAGGTGCCCGAGACCTCGTTGAAGCGGCCGCTCTCAAGCGCCTGCACCTCGACAAAGTAGCTTACGGGGGACGGTTCGGCGGGCGCCGTCCAGACGAGTTGCACCGGGCCGGGTGAGGACGCCGCCATGCCTTCGGGCGGCCAGACAGGCACCGGCGCCACGAGCGGGCCGGTTCGCGCCACAGGCTGTTGCTTCGCCAGATCGCCGGCCTTGCGCGCGGCCGCGGGGATCGCGGCAGCGGCAACGCCGTACCAGGCGACCGCCGCATCGATGTTCTGCGGCACGCCCTCACCCCACTCGTAAAGCTGCCCGAGGTTGTAGGCGGCCCGCGCTTCGCCCATGACCGCGGCGCGGGCGTACCAGACCGCGGCCTGGGCCCTGTCCAGCGGCGCACCGCGCCCGCTATCGTACATCACGCCGACATTGAAGGCCGCTGCGCCCAGTCCCTCCTCCGCGGCACGCCGGTACCATTGGAAGGCGGTGGTAGCGCTCGGAGGCACGCCCTCCCCCAGATCGTAGAGCAGACCGAGGTCGAAGGCCGCCTGAGAGTTACCGCTCGCGGCGGCGGCGGACCAGTGCCGCCGCGCGTCCTGATAATGGCCGGCGTCGAAAGCCGCGTTGCCGTCCTGCAAGTCGGCAGCCCGCCCATCAGGTGTGACGCGGGCCGCAAGCACGAAAGCCAGTGCAGCCAGAGGGACCACCCTCAGCGCCACGTAATCTCCGCTTTGCGGAAAGCCGGATCAGCTCCGGAAGGTTCCTTGCCCGTCAAAGACTCCGTTGCTCCTGTAGCCAGAATCTGAAACCGATCGGGCGGCAGCCCGCGCTCGACGAGGCCCTGGAAGACGACATCGGCACGCTTCTGTGACAGGAGAAGATTGGGCGCGGGCGCCCCGGTCGCATCCGCCATACCCGTAATGATCATGACGATCGGTTTGCCGTCATTGAAGATGCGCGTTGCCTCATCAAGGGTCGCTTGCTCCTTCGAGGTCAGCGCGTAGCTGCCGAAGCCGAAATAGACGGAAAGGCTCGTCGGCGCCTGCGCGGCCGGCGCGGGCGCGGGTGCAGCCGGCGCGGGTGTAGCCGGCGGGGTTGCCGCGGGAGCCGGCGTCTGTGCCAGGGCGAGGCTTGTCGCACCCAGCAAGAAGGCCCCGGCGGCGAACCCCAGGCTATAGATTTTCATTGCTCAGATCCTTTGCATCTTTGCGGGGAAGTCGGATTTCAATTGTTCCCGGCCGGGGAAGCCGTTTTCTATGAACCAGCAACACCGGCTCGGTCCGTTTGGTGATTTGTGCGAGGCTGGCGGCAATACGGTCGGCGCCCGCGCGGTCCGCAGGAAAGAAGTAGACGACGCCCCCATGTGTGGCGCGGGCCGGCAACACGTCGGCGGTCGCGATAGCGCTCACCGCGCTGCGCAACCGCTTGGCCAGGGCGTCGATGCGAGCTCCCTCCGCCGAATCCGATGGCGTGTAGACGATGTGCAGATGCAGAGACGTACTTGTCGGAAGCGTTTCGAGCACGACGGGCGCGGCAAGAGGCGGTGCTGCCGGCACGATCCGCGGCGCGGATGGCGCGGCCGCCGCCGCCGGCGGCGCGTGCGGGACGGACAGGGCAACCGACGGGGCGCGAGGCGCAGTCGGCAAGGCTGGTACCGGTGGCGGGGCAAGGGGCGCCGACAGAATGACCGGCGCGACGTGCTGAGCAGGCGGCACAGCTGGTGGTAACGGCGCGCCGTGCGAAATGGACGTAACGGCCCGCTGGGCGTGCGGTGCAGGCGGCGCGGCCGGTACTGCTGGCGTGGCATGAGGTGCGGGCGGGACCGCGGGTGCCGCAGGCGTGCCGCGCGAAATGGACGTGACGGCTGGCTGGGCATGGGGTGCGGGCGGCACGGCCGGTGCCGCTGGCGCGCCATGAGGTGCAGGCGGGACCGCAGGTGCCGAGGGCGCGCCGCGCGAAATGGACGTGACGGCTGGCTGGGCCTGGGGTGGGGGCGGCACGGCCGGTGCCGCTGGCGCGCCATGAGGTGCAGGCGGCATCGCGGGCGATGACCGCGCGCTTTTGGACACGGGCGCGACGGCTGGCTGGGCATGAGACGCGTGGGGCTCGGCCGGCGCTCCCGGCGCGCCGGGGGACACGGCCGTGATCGCCTGCTCCGGGTGAGGTGCAGGCAGGACGACCGGCACTGCCGCCGCGCTGGGAGACACGGAGGTGACAGCCGGCGCGGCGTGAGACGCGGGCGGCAAGGCGGATGCTGCCGGCACACCAGAGGACAAGGGTGGGATGGGCGGCTGGGCGTGGGCCGTTGGCGGCTCGGCTGGCGCCGGGGGCGGCCCGTGAGGCGCCGACGATTGAGCGCGGGTCGAGGACAGCTTATGAGGCGCGGCGATCTTCGCCTGCGCGGCGGACGGCGCGGGGATGATCAGTGCGCCCGCCCAGTCCCTCAACACGGTCGGCGGCATATCCACCGGCTGCTGCGGGAAGGTGGAGAGAGCCATGGCTGCGTCACCGGAAGCGCTCGGCATCGGCTCGTGCGGCCGACTTGGAAGACGCGCAACTGTCAGCGGTGCGAGGGCGGCGGCCGCGGGAGCCGGTGCAGCCGGTGTCGGCGCCTTGGCGCCCGTCGCGGCGGCAGTCGCGCGCCGGAGGTATTGGCTCCAATCGGCATGATGATAGGCAATCCACCCGGCCAACCCAAACGCCAGAAGCAAGCCGACCCCGACAACTGCACGAAGTCTGTACGATTTTTTGGCAGGTTCATCCTCCGGCCCGTCGGCGAATGCCGAGCCGCGGTCCTGGTCGATGCCCTCCCGCCGGATGAATTCGGTCAGCCAATGTTCGCCTGACGGCTGCGACCGCTGATCAATCCTCAGCCGTCTACCCCGCGCCCCGTAGGGCTGGCGATTCTTCTGGCTTCGCACCTCGGAGGGTGACAGTCCATCCATATCTGTCGAACGAGCTCCATCATCGATCGCCAAGGCATTGTGATCGGCCCGCTTGCCGAAGTTGGCAGGCCTCATGCCAATGGCAACAAAGAAAGTCGGAGCGCGAGTTGGCGCCTTCCAGTCGCCAATTTGGGCAAAAGGCGGGCCCGGCGTACCCCGTTAGGTGCACGGCAAATCGGTGCATCTAAGCCCGCACACAAAGTGTACACAGTTGTGTGCGTTTGATGCAGCTTGGGCCGCCGCTGTGGCTAGAGCAAGACAACTGGCTGAAAACGCTGCATTTTACATCATGGCACAGCCTTTGCTTCGGTTTCTGCGCGATCGCTCTCTGTAAAGGCGAGGCAACCCTAGGCGCAGGAAACCGGCCATCGTGCAGCCCGCTCTGGACGTCGAACTGATCTCTGTAACGAAACGTTACGGATCGACCACGGCCGTCGAGGACATCTCCCTGCGGATCCCGCGCGGCACCTATTGCTGCCTGCTCGGCCCTTCAGGCTGCGGCAAGACCAGCACGCTCCGCATGATCGCGGGCCATGAAACGATCAGCGCGGGCGAGATCATCATCAACGGGATAAGCGTCGCCAACCTGCCGCCCGTGAAACGCGGAACGGCGATGATGTTTCAAAGCTACGCGCTGTTCCCCCACCTCAATTGCGTCGACAACGTCGCCTTCGGACTCAAGATGCGGGGTGTCGGCAAGACCGAACGGCGCGAGCAGGCCGCCCGTCTGCTCTCCATGGTGCAGATGGAAAAGTTCGCGCATCGCCTGCCGGCGCAGCTCTCGGGCGGTCAGCAGCAACGGGTCGCCCTCGCCCGCGCGCTTATCACGCGACCGAAGGTCCTGCTGCTCGACGAGCCGCTCTCCGCCCTCGACCCCTTTCTGCGCGGTGCGATGCGGGAGGAACTGAAACGCCTGCAGCGCGAACTCGGCATCAGCTTCATCCACGTCACGCATAGCCAGGAGGAGGCCCTGGCACTGGCCGATCTCGTTGTTGTGATGGACCACGGCCGGATCGCGCAGCACGGCACGCCGCGCGAGATCTTTGACACGCCTGCCACCGCCTTCATCGCGCGCTTCATGGGCGGGCATAACGTGATCTCGAACGGTCATGGCGCCTTTGCCGTGCGCGCAGACCGCTGCCGCATCGCCCCGCCGACCGCGAACGAGGGCCTTCCCGGCGCGATCTGCTCCATCGAATACCTCGGCGCAGTCGTGAAGGTCGGAATCTCGACCGAAAGCGGAGGCGAGATCGTGGCCCTGCTGCCCGACGACCAGTTCTTTGCGGCCCCCCTGGCGATGGGCGAGACAGCCCGCCTCGTCTGGGCGCCGCAGGACGCCCATCCCGTCACCGCCTGACCATCCGTAGCGTGAACATCCTAGGAAGAGGACATTCAAGAATGAGCAAGACGAGCATTGACCGCCGCGGGCTTCTGAAGGGTGCTGCGGCCGTCGCGGGTGCAGCCGTCGGATCGGGTGTCATCACTGGCTTCCCGACCATCTGGGCGCAGAACATCAAGAACGTGACGCTGCGCCAGTTCGGCACCGGCGTGTCCAACCTCAATGACATCGCCACCCGGTGCAAGGCCGACACCGGCATCACCATCGCGATGACGGCGATGGATACAGATGCCGCGGCGATCCGCGCGATCACCCAGCCCGACAGCTACGACGTGGCCGACATCGAATACTTCACGGTGAAGAAGGTCTTCCCGACCGGCCGGCTGCAGCCGCTCGACGTGAAGAAGATCACCTACTACGACCAGATCGTTCCGCTGTTCAAGGATGGCAAGGTCACGCCGACGGCCACCGTCGGCCAAGGCACCGCCCCCTGCCGGGTGAGCTACACCGAGGGCCCGGACTCAAAGAAGTTCGCGCCGGCGCCGACCGAGTGGATGACGCTGATCCCGACCATCTACAACGCGGATACGCTCGGCATCCGCCCCGATCTTGTCGGCAAGCCGATCACCCATTGGAAGGAACTCGTTGACCCGGCCTTCAAGGGCAAGGCCGCGATCATCAACATCCCGGGCATCGGCATCATGGACGCGGCCATGACGATCGAGAGCCTGGGGATGATGAAGTATGGCGACAAGGGCAACATGACGAAGCCCGAGATCGACAAGACGATCTCCTTCCTCATCGAACAGAAGAAGGCCGGCCAGTTCCGCGCCTTCTGGAAGAGCTTCGAGGAGAGCGTCGATCTGATGGCCTCGGGCGAAGTCGTGATCCAGTCGATGTGGTCGCCGGCCGTGACCGCGGTTCGCTCGAAGGGCATTCCCTGCACCTTCCAGCCGCTGGCGGAAGGCTATCGCGGCTGGGGCGGCGGCCTCGGCATCGCCCGGCATCTCACCGGCCTCGAGCGCGATGCGGCCTATGAATACATCAACTGGTACCTCTCCGGCTGGACCGGGGCCTACCTCAACCGCCAGGGCTATTACTCGGCGGTGCTGACCACGGCGCAGAAATACATGACCCCGAACGAATGGGGCTACTGGATGGAAGGCAAGGCCGCGACCGCGCCGATTGTCAGCCCGCAAGGCCAGCAGATCGCCAAGATCGGCGATAAGCGCGACGGCGGCTCCTACTATGACCGCATCGGCCATATCGCGTGCTGGAACTCGGTCATGGATAACGACCGCTACCTCATCCAGAAATGGAACGAGTTCTCCGTGGCGTAACGCACGGTGCGAAGCGCGGAAGCAAAACGAAGAGCGCTCGAAGAGGGGCCATGAGCACCACCGTTGAAACCGCCGCGGCCAAACCCGCCGCGCGCGCCCGGCGGCCGAGGGCTGACGGTACATCCGTCAGCGCCTGGCTCCTGGCACTGCCGTTGACGTTGGTGCTCGGGGTCTTCCTCGTGATCCCGATCATCATGCTCATCGTCGTGAGCTTCCTCGACTACAACTCCGTGCAGATCCTCTGGAGTTTCGTGCTCGACAATTACGGTGAGGCTCTGACCTCCGCCGTGACTTGGGAAACGTTCGCGGTCACCATCAAATACGCGGTCATCACCTGGGCGATCACCCTGGTCCTGGGGTTTTGGCTGTCCTATTTCCTTGCCTTCGAAGTGCGCGGCACGACCTGGCAGATGGCCTTGTTTCTCCTCTGCTCCGTGCCGTTCCTCACCTCGAACATCATCCGCACGATCTCATGGATCCCGGCGCTCGGCCGCAACGGGATCGTCAACACGGTGCTGCTGCACTTCCATCTGATCCATCAACCGCTGACCTTCCTGCTGTATAGCCAGTTCGCGATCATCCTGGCCTTCGTGCATCTCAACACGCTGTTCATGGTGACGCCGATCTTCAACTCGATGATGCGCATCGACCGCGCGCTCATCGAAGCCGCGCGCGATAACGGAGCCGGCTTCTGGCAGACGATCTTCAACGTCATTCTGCCGCTTTCGAAAACCGGCATCGGGATCGGCACGATCTTCGTCATTACGCTAGTCATGGGTGATTTCGTGAGCGTCAGCATCATGGGCGGCGGCCAGAGCGCCTCCGTCGGCATCATGATCCAGAACGAGATGTCGCAGCTGCAATATCCGGCGGCGGCCGCCAATGCCGTGATCCTGCTCGCCATCGTGCTGATCATGGTGTTCCTGATCCTGCGTGTCGTCGACATCCGCAAGGAGCTGTAGCGATGGACGACGGTCAGCCACAC
>Ga0335072_10011043_pt1 | contig 12949 bp, 11 predicted proteins | sample Lox_Sample_21_FD_206725 | JGI IMG/M metagenome (GOLD analysis project Ga0335072, IMG submission 206725) | Soil microbial communities from Loxahatchee National Wildlife Refuge, Florida, United States - Lox_Sample_2.1 | ecosystem: Environmental > Terrestrial > Soil > Wetlands | place: USA...
CCAAAAAAAATGCAGCCAGCGGGGGGCGCTGGCTGCATAGGAAGGGTCGGACCTTGACGGCCCGAACCGGGGGCTGAGGGGGCAGCCCCTGGCAAAGAGGGGAAGTCTTTACCGGGGAAGAGCTTGGCCGAGGAATGTGACCCGGGAAGGCCCGAATTGGGGCGAAAGCAAGGAATCTCGGCCCGCGCCGCGTTCAAAATTCGTCAATCCTTATAGAGTCTTAGCGTGACACCCGGCGCGCTTTAGTCATATTTGCGCGCGTCCTCTATCACCTTGCCGTCGCGCGCGATGGCGCCGGGGGCGACGAGCGCGACTTCCGCGCGCAGCTTGGCGACCGCTTGGAAGCTCTCGCCGATCGCGCGCGCGAGCGCCGCGTCCGCGACCGCCGTCTCGCACAGAAGCGTGGCGCGGTCCTGATGGTCGCGGCTCTCGATCACGAGACGCGCGCGCAAAATCTCGGGATGGCGCTTCGCCACCTCGGCGATCTGGGCCGGGCGCACGAACATGCCGCGCAGCTTCGCCGTCTGGTCGGCGCGGCCCATCCAGCCCTTGATACGCGGCCCCGTGCGTCCGCAGGGGCTCGGCCCCTCGAGATAGGCCGAGAGATCGCCGGTCGCAAAACGAATGAGCGGGTAATCCGGATTGAGCACGCTCACCACCACCTCGCCCACCTCGCCTTCCGCGACCGGATCGCCGGTGCCCGGCCGCACGATCTCGAGGATGGCGCCCTCGTCGACGATCAATCCCGCGCGCGCGGAGGATTCGTAAGCGATGAGGCCGAGATCGGCGCTCGCGTAGGATTGGGCGACGGAGATGCCGTCCCTCTCGATCTCGGCGCGGAGCGAGGGCGGCAAGGCCTCGCCGCTCACCATCGCCTTCCCGAGCGAGCTTATGTCGGCGCCGGTCTCGCGCGCCTTGTCGACGAGGATCTTGAGGAAGGACGGCGTGCCCGTGTAGCCGCTCGGCTTCAGATCCTCGATCGCCTTGAGCTGGAGCTCGGTCTGGCCCACCCCGCCCGGGACGACCGCGCAGCCGAGCGCGAGTGCCCCGTCCTCGAGCATCGCGCCCCCCGGCGTCAGGTGATAGGAGAAGCTGTTGTGCACGAGATCGCCCGCCCGGAAGCCCGCGGCGTAGAGCGCGCGCGCGAAGCGCCAGTAATCGGGACGCGCCCCTTCGGGATCGTAGATCGGGCCGGGCGAGACGAAGACGCGCCGGAGATGCCCGACATCCGTCGCGGTGAGGCCGCCAAAGGGAAGCAACGCGCGCTGCAGCTCGACGAGGTCGGATTTGCGCGTGACCGGAAGCCGCGCGAGCGACGCGCGGTCGGTGACGCGGTCGGGATCGACGTCGGCGAGGATGCGTTGCCATCCGGGCGCCGATCGCTTGGCCGCCGCGATCCGGTCGCGTAGCGCCGCGAATTGCTGGCGCTCGCGCGTTTCGGGGTCGCGCGTCTCGAGCGCGTCGTAATGGGGCGCGCCGGCCGCGGCCCGGCCGCTCATGCGAGCCAGCGCTTCCGGCGCTTGTAATGCTTCACGTCGCGATAGCTCTTGCGTTTCTCGCCCGCGAGGCCGAGATAGAATTCCTTCACGTCCTCGTTCTCGGCGAGCTTGGCCGCCGGCCCGTCGAGCACGATGCGGCCGTTCTCGAGGATGTAGCCGTAACCCGCGTAGCGCAACGCGAGATGGGTGTTCTGCTCGGCGAGCAGGACGCTCACGCGCTCGCGCTCGTTGAGGCGCTTCACGATCTCGAAAATCTCCTCGACCAGCTGGGGCGCCAAGCCCATCGACGGCTCGTCGAGCAGCATCATGGTCGGGCGCGACATGAGCGCGCGGCCGATCGCGATCATCTGCTGCTCGCCGCCCGAGGTGTAGCCCGCTTGGGAGCGCCGGCGCTCCTTGAGGCGCGGAAAATAGGCGTAGACGCGCTCGAGGTCGCGCATCGTCTCGGCGCGCCCGTCGCGGCGCGTGAAGGCGCCGGTGAGGAGATTCTCCTCGACCGTCAGATGCTCGAAGCAGTGGCGTCCCTCCATCACCTGGATGACGCCGCGGCGCACCAGCTCGTTGGGCGTGAGCTGGTCGACCCGCTCGCCCTTGAACTCGACGGTGCCTTTGGTGACCTGGCCGCGCTCGGCGCCGAGCAGATTCGAGATCGCCTTGAGGGTGGTGGATTTGCCGGCGCCGTTGGCCCCGAGGAGGGCGACGATGCCCCCCTCGGGAACCTCCAGCGAGACGCCCTTCAGCACCAGGATCACGTGGTCGTAGATGACCTCGATATTGTTGACCCCGAGCAAGGGATGCGTCTCCGTCACGTGCGTGCGCTTACTTGGCCTGCGCGACCTCCTTCGAGCAATCGCGCGGCGTGATGCCCTTCTCCTTGGCGTAGGTAAGCGCCGACTCCTTGTACATCTCCCGCAGCATGCCGCGGTCGGGCGTGATCCAGTCGGTGATGGTGTGCCAATGCGCACCGTCCCACTGCTGCATCTTGACGTTGCCCGCGCCCTCATGGTCCTCGCAGGTGATGTGGATCGGCGTGAGCAGCCCGGCGGCGCCGAGCTCCTTGACGCGCGCCTCGGTCAGGTTCAAGTGCTCGAAGCCCCACTGGGTCTGTGCTCCCGTGAGCGGCTTCTTGCCGTACTTGCCCTGCGCGGTGCGTAGCGCCTCGGTGTCGTAGATCGCGTTGACCACGCCGCGGTCGTAGAGCACTTCGCCGACCTTGTCCTTGGTCGTCTTGCCCTGGCCCTTGGCGTAGAGGTACTTGAGGATGTCCTGGATCACCGGGAAGTCGGTGCCGACGCCGGTGAAGTTCGCGGACTTGTAGCCCTTGGCCGCAGCGCCCGCGGGGTCGACGTCGGGCTCGGCTCCCGACCACCAGATGCCGATGAAGTGATCCATCGGATAGCCGACCGAGGCGGCCGCCTTGATCGCGGCCGAGTTCATCACACCCCAGCCCCACATGAACACGTAGTCGGGACGCTGCTGGCGGATCTGGAGCCAGGTCGCGGTCTGCTCCTGTCCGGGCGGGGTCACGGCGTATTTGAGGAACTGGAAGCCGTATTTCTGCGACAGCTTCTCGAGGGTCGCGATCGGCTCCTTGCCGTAGGCGCTGTCGTGATAGACGAGGCCGATCTTCTTGCCCTTGAGCTTGTCCATGCCGCCGAGCTCGTGGCCGACATACTGGACCATCGCGTCGGCACCCGCCCAGTAGGTCACCGGATAGGTGAAGGTGTAGGGGAACACCGGGCCGTAGCTCGCGTCGGCGCGCCCATAGCCCATCGAGACCAGCGGGATCTTGTCGTTGGTGGTGCGCTCGATGAGGGCGTAGGTGATGCCGGTCGAGAGCGGATCGACCCACGCCGCACCCGTCGGGCCCTTGTTCTTGAGGCGCTCGTAGCACTCGACGCCCTTGTCGTTGTTGTAGGCGGTCTCGCATTCCTCGTAGACCAGCTTCACGCCGCCCACGCCGCCGTCGCGCGCGTTCAGCATGTCGAGGTAATCGGCATAGCCGTTGGCGAACGGAATGCCGTTCGGCGCGTAGGGGCCGGTGCGATAGACGAGGCGCGGAATGAACTGCTCGTTCTGCGCCTTGGCTTCGCTCGCGCCGAGGGTCCAGCCCACCGCCCCGGCGACCGCGAGTCCGATCACTAGCCGTTTCAGGTCCATCTCAATCCTCCCATGGAGCTCGATGCCCAGTGCCGCTGCTGTCCATGATCGAGCGCTTATTATTGAGAGCGATATGCGGCGATCCCATTACGGTAGCATTGCCGCCCAGCCCATGCAAACGCTCCCCTCCCGTCTCGTGATCAAACGATAACGAAGCTTAGTAAGGAAACGGCCACAGGCGCAGCTTCTCCTTGCCGATCTGCCACAGGCGCGCGAGGCCGTTGGGCTCGACGATGAGGAAGAACACGATGAGGACGCCGAAGATGATGAGCTGAAGCTCGGTGACGGTCGAGACCGCGATTTGGAATCCGAGATAGGGTGGGGCGTTGTTGAGGAAGATCGGCAGGAAGACGATGAAAGCGGCACCCAGGAACGAGCCGAGGATGCTGCCCAGGCCGCCGATGATGATCATGAACAGGATCTGGAACGAGCGGTCGATGTCGAACGCGAGCGGCTCGACGGCGCCCGTATAGACGAAGGCCCAGAGCGCGCCCGCGACGCCGACGTAGAACGAGCTCACGGCGAAGGCGAGGAGCTTGGTGCTCAAGGGGCGGATGCCGATGATCTCGGCCGCGATGTCCATGTCGCGGATCGCCATCCAGGCGCGCCCCGTGGACGTGCGCACCATGTTCTTGGCCGCGAGCGCCATGAGCGCCACGATGGTGAGCGCGAAAAGATATTTGCCTTGCGGGTTGGCCTCCGCGCCGGTCACGAACACGTGGCCGAACACCGCGCGCGGGGGGGCCGAGATGACGCCCGACGCGCTGTCGTTGGTGAACCACGGCACCTTGTTGAACAGCCAGATCAAAAAGAACTGCGCCGCGAGCGTTGCAACCGCGAGGTAGAAGCCCTTGATGCGGAGGCTCGGGATGCCGAACAGGAGGCCGACCGCGGCCGCGACCAGGCCCGCGAGCAGGATCACGATCACGATGTTGAGCTGCGGGAAGGCGGTCGCGATCTTGTAGGCGGAGAAGGCGCCGGTCGCCATGAAGCCGCCGGTGCCGAGCGAGAGCTGGCCCGCATAGCCGGTCAGGAGATTGAGCCCGAGCGCCGCGAGCGCGTAGACCAGGAACGGCACCATGATGGTGCTGAGCCAGTATTCGTTGCCCACGAGCGGCACCACGACGTAGGCCACGAGGAGGATGAGCGCCAAGCCGATGCGATCCTGCAGGATCGGCAGGATCGCCTGGTCCGCGGCGTAGGAGGTCTTGAACTGGCCCGCTTCGCGATAAAGCATCCCTACACCCGCTCGATGATGCGCTCGCCGAACAGGCCCTGGGGCCGGAACAGCAGGAACACGAGCGCCAGCACGTAGGCGATCCAATCCTCGATGCCGCCGCCCAAGGCCGGGCCCCAGAACACCTCGCCCACCTTCTCCGCGACGCCGACGATAAGCCCGCCGACGATCGCCCCCGGTACCGACTCGAAGCCGCCCAGGATCAAGACCGGCAGCGCCTTCAAGGCGAGGAACACGAGCGAGAACTGCACGCCCAGGTTCGAGCCCCACATGATCCCGGCCACGAGGGCCACGAGGCCGGCCACCGCCCACACGATCACCCAGATGTGCTTCAGCGGAATCCCGACCGAGAGCGCCGCCTGGTGGTCGTCCGCGACCGCGCGCAACGCGCGGCCGGTCGCGGTCTTCTGGAAGAAGAGCGCCAACGAGGTCACCAGCACGCCCGCGACCGCGGCGGCCACGAGGTCGAACTTGTTGATGAGCACGCCGCGGACGATGAGCGGGCCCGAGGGGATGCCGAGGGAGAGCGTGTGCACGTCGCCGCCCCAGAGCAACTGGCCCAGCCCCTCGAGGAAGTAGCTGATGCCGAGGGTCGCCATGAACAGGATGATCGGCGCCTGGTTGACCAGCGGGCGCAGCACCAGGCGCTCGACCCCGAAGGCGAGGATCACCATGACGATCGCGGTCGTGATGAGGGCGATCCAGACCGGCACCCCCGCCTCCATCTGGCCCACGAGCGTCAAGGCCGCGAACAGGACCATGGTGCCCTGCGCGAAGTTGAAGACACCCGACGCCTTGAAGATGAGGACGAAGCCGAGCGCCACCAGCGAATACATGACGCCCGCGAGCAGGCCGCCGATCACGACCTCGAGGAAGAACGCGGGCTGCTGCGCGATCTGCACGAAGGGGTCGATCAGGATCGAGTAGAGGAATCCCATCGCGCGCCCCTAGCCGTGGCTCACGCCGAGATAGGCGTCGATCACCGCTCTGTCGGTGCGCACCGCGTCGGGCGTGCCGTCGGCGATCTTGCGCCCGTAATCGAGCACCACGATGCGGTCGGAAATATCCATCACCACGCCCATGTCGTGCTCGATGAGCGCGATCGTGGTGCCGAACTCGTCGTTCACGTCGAGGATGAAGCGGCTCATGTCCTCCTTCTCCTCGACGTTCATGCCCGCCATGGGCTCGTCGAGGAGCAGGAGGTCGGGCTCGGCGGCGAGCGCCCGGCCGAGCTCGACGCGCTTCTGGAGCCCGTAGGGCAAGCGCCCGACCGGCGTCTTGCGGATCGCCTGGATCTCGAGGAAGTCGATCACGTGCTCGACGAATTCGCGGTGCTTCAGCTCCTCGCGCCGCGCGGGGCCGAGGTAAAGCGCATCGTAGAACACGTTCGAGCGCGTCTTGAGGAGCCGGCCGGTCATGATGTTGTCGAGCGTGGTCATGCCGCGGAAGAGCGCGATGTTCTGGAACGTGCGCGCGATGCCGTTCTTGGCCGCGTCGTGCGGGCGCATGCGGTGCACCGCCTTGCCCTTGTAGGTGATGGTGCCCGATTGCGGCCGGTAGAAGCCGTTGATGCAGTTGAGCATCGAGCTCTTGCCCGCGCCGTTCGGCCCGATGATCGCGCGGATCTCGCCCCGCTTCACGTCGAAGCTCACGTCCGAGAGCGCGTTGATGCCGCCGAAGGCGAGGCTGATGGCCTCGACCTCGAGCAGGACGGCGCCGGACGCGCGCGCGGAAGCGTCGGATCGGTTCGACAAAAAAGCCGCTCCTAGCTTGCCTTCTTCAGCGCGGGGGCCGCGCCCGTGTCCTGCACCGGCGCGTAGATCTCGGCGTCGGCAATGCGGATCGTCGCGCGCAGCGTGCCGGTGCGCCCGTCCTCGAACTTCATCTGGGTCTCGATCTCGCACTCGCGCGCGTCGGAATAGAGCGCTTCCACCAGCGGCGCGTATTTCTCGCCGATATGGCCCCGGCGCACCTTGCGCGTGCGCGTGAGCTCGCCGTCGTCGGCATCGAGCTCCTTCCGGAGGATGAGGAAGCGCTTCACCTGCGAGCCCGCGAGCACGGGATCCTTGGCGAGATCGCGGTTCGCCTCCTCGATGTTCGAGCGGATGAGATCGTAGACCTCGGCCTTGGCGGCGAGGTCGCCGTAGCTCGTGTAGGCGAGGCCGCGCCGCTCGGCCCAATTGCCGACCGCCCCCATGTCGATGTTCACGAACGCGGCCGCGTAGGGCCGGCGATCGCCGAACGCCACCGCCTCGCGGATGTAGGGGAAGAATTTGAGCTTGTTCTCGAGATATTTGGGTGCGAACAGGGTGCCGTCCAGGAGCCGGCCCACGTCCTTGGCGCGGTCGATGATCTTCAAATGCCCGTGGGCGTCGATGTAGCCCGCGTCGCCGGTATGCACCCAGCCGTCGCTGGTCTTGGTCTCGGCAGTCGCCTCGGGGTTCTTGAAGTATTCGACGAACACGCCCGGCGAGCGGAACATCACCTCGCCCGCGTCCGTGATCCGGAGCTCGACCTCGCCCACGGGCTTGCCGACCGATTCGGGGTAGATTTCGCCGTTGGGCTGCATGGTGACGAACACCGCCGCCTCGGTCGAGCCGTAGAGCTGCTTGATGTTGATTCCGAGCGAGCGGTAGAAGACGAAAATGTCCGGCCCGATCGCCTCGCCCGCGGTATAGGCGAGGCAGATGCGGCTCATGCCGAGCGCGTTCTTGAGCGGCCCGTAGATCGAGAGCTCGCCGAGCGCGTAGAGCAGCCGGTCGAGGGGCGAGACGCGCCCGCCGCCCAGGATGCGGCTTCCGACCCGGCGCGCATGCGCCATGAAGCGGCGGAACAGCCAGCGCTTCACCGCCCCTGCATCCTCCATGCGGATCATCACGTTGGTGAGGATGTTCTCCCAGATGCGCGGCGGCGCGAAGAAATAGGTCGGGCCGATCTCGCGCAGATCCTGCATCACCGTTGCCCCCGATTCCGGGCACGCGACGCAGAAGCCCGCGCAATAGGCCTGGGCCACCGAGAACACGTTGTCGCCGACCCAGGCCATGGGCAGATAGGCGAGCGAGATGTCGTTCTCGTTGAGCCCGTCGAACTCGACCGCGGCCTGGGCGGTGCGCAGCACGTTGTCGAAGGAGAGAATGACGCCCTTGGGCACGCCGGTGGTGCCCGAGGTGTAATAGAAGCCCGCCTTGTCCGCGCCCGAGCCGCGCGCGATCTCGGCCTCGAGGAAGCCGGGATGGGACGCGTCGAACGCGCGGCCCTCCTCCGCGAGCGACGCGAGGCTCGAGAGCCAATCCTGGCCGTAATGCCGAAGCCCGCGCGGGTCGCTGTAGAAGATGCGCTCGAGCGCCGGACAGCGCTCGCGCACCTCGCTCAGCTTGTCGACCTGCTCCTGGTCCTCGGCGACGGCGAAGCGCACTTCGGCGTGCTCGAGCACGAAGGCCATCTCGTTCGCGCTCGAATCCTGGTAGATCGGCACCGGCACGGCACCCAGGCACTGGGCCGCGACCATCGACCAATAGAGATGCGGCCGGTTGTCGCCCACGACCGCGACCTTGTCGCCGCGCCTCAAGCCGCGCGCGGCGAAGCCGCAGGCGATCGCGCGCACCTCGGCGAGCGCTTGGGCCCAACTCCAGCTTTGCCAGATGCCGTAATCCTTCTCGCGCAGCGCCGGACGCTCCGGGCGCACGCGCGCGTGATGCAGGAGCAGCTTCGGCACCGTGTCGAGCCCGGGCATGCCCGGCTTCGGTGCCGCTCTCGCCTCCGCCGGCAACGCCGACGGCGATTTTTCCTGAAGCATCTTGTCTCCCCCGGCTCGTGCGCCGCAGAACGAGCGCCGCGCGCGACCCCACTGCCGACGCGCCCGGGAAAGCGGCCCCTCGCGCGGCGCCGCCACCCCTCGCTCGCCCGTCCGGCGCCTCCCTTGATATTTTATAATGTGCTTATGAAGCGGACGGCCGTCGAACCCTCAAGACACGGCCTACCATAGCAGGATCGCTTGAGGAATGCAGCCTCGCGCGCAGCGTTTCGTCAGCTGGTATGCCACGCGCGGCGCGGGGACCGCGCGGCGGCCTATAGGGGCGTCGGCGCTTGAAATCGCGGAATCGCGCACGAGATGGATACTTAGTCGAACGATCATGACCCTTGCAACGACCGCGCGACGCGCGCTTTCGAGCGAAGGCGGCGGCACGAATTGAGGTGCGTCAAGCCGCACGGGTCGGGCGCGTTCTACCGTAGCAAGCAGGTAGTGTGCTTTGGATTTATCGCGTAGATTGCTTCCCACACGCTCAAGGAGATTCGACATGGCTCGGCAGGTTCGCACGAGGCGCGCAGCGCCGAAACGCGCAAAGAACGCCGCTCGCGAGCGCGCGGTGCCGCGACGCCGGACGAACGGGCGCGGGGCCGGGGCGTCTCAGCTCGCGAATCTGGTCGCGGTGACGAGCCGCCTCTTCACGCGGGCACTCCACGCGTCCCTCGAGCGTCACGGCGTGGCGCCCGGGCAGCTCGCGGTCTTGCAATGCCTCTGGGCGGGCGACGGCTTGACGCAAGCCGAGCTCGCGCGCCAGGTGCAGGTCGAGCAGCCCACCATGGCGCGCACCCTCGACCGCATGGCGCGCGACGGGCTGATCCAGCGCGTGCCGAGCAAAGAGGACCGGCGCGCGTTCAACGTGCGCCTCACCGCGCGCGGCAAGAACCGGCGCCGCGCGGTCGCGGGCGAGGCGGCGCGGCTCGAATCGCTGGCGGCGTCGGCGATCGGGAAGCGCGAGCGCGCAACGCTCGCGCGCCTATTGGGCCAGCTCTCGACGAGCCTCGCGCGCGCGACGGGCCGCGACGCCGAGTGACGGTCAGCGCCTAAAGCAAGCCGCCGACGAACAGCGCGAGCGCGTCCAGCGTCGCATCCGGCCGGTCGCGCTGGGGCGAATGGCCGCACTGCCTCAAGACCAGCGTCTCGACCGGCGACCTGACGCCGCGACGGATGCGCGCGACCTGCTCGAGGGTGCCGTATTCGTCGTCCTCGCCCTGGATCACCAAGGTCGGCACCGCGATCGAGCCGAGGTAGCTCTCGATGTTCCAGGCAAGGAACTTGGGATCGAGCCAGCAATCGGCCCAGCCGCGGAAGGCGCAATCGACGTTGGTCCCGTGATGCCGCTCGAGGCGCGCGCGCAGATCCGTCGTGCGATAGGCCTCGTCGGTGCGCGCGATGGCGTCGACGCAGAATCGCTCGACGAACACGTGGGGGGCGAGGACTGCCAATCCGCGGAGACGCGGGCCGCCATCGGCGCGCGTCGCGGACGCCTTCTCTCTCAGGCCCGCATAGACGAGGGCGATCGACGCGCCGTCCGAATGGCCGATCAGGATCGCGTCGTCGATCTTGGCCGCTTGGAGCAGCGCCGGGAGCGGCCCCATCGCCTCGCGTTGCATGAAATCGAGCGGGCGCGGAAGCGCGACCGGATCCGATTTGCCGTAGCCCTGGCGGCTATAGACGAAGGCGGGACAGCCGGTCGCCGCCGCGACCGCGGCCGGAAAATCGCGCCACAGGCTCAACGAGCCGAGCCCCTCATGGAGAAAGACGAGCGTGGGCTTGGCCATGTCGGCCGCGCCGATGCGCGCATATTCGATACGCGCGCCCGCGACCTCGATCTCGCTCATGACGCGCTAAATCCCGCGGGCAAGGTCGACCTCGAGGCGCTCACAGGCCGCGCAGCTTGAAGCGCTGGATTTTGCCGGTCGCGGTCTTGGGCAGCTCGGGCACGAATTGGATCCAACGCGGATATTTGTAGGGTGCCAAGCGCTCCTTGACGTAGGCCTGAAGGGCGGCCGCGAGCTCGGGCGATTCGCTCGCCCCCGCCTTCAAGACCACGAAGGCCTTGGGCTTGACGAGGCCGTTCTCGTCCTCGTGGCCGACGACGGCCGCCTCGAGCACCGCATCGTGGGTCACCAGCGCCCCCTCGACCTCGATCGGCGAAACGTAGATGCCGCTCACCTTGAGCATGTCGTCGCTGCGCCCCTGATAGACGTAGAACCCGTCCGCGTCGATCAGGTACTTGTCGCCGGTCTTGGTCCATTTGCCGTTGAACGAGTCGAGCGACTTCGCGCGGTTGTTCCAATACATGATGGCGCTCGACGGGCCCGCGACGTAGAGATCGCCGATCTCGCCCGCCTTCACCTCAACACCCCCCTCGCCCACGAGCTCCAGCTCGTAGCCCGGCACCGGCTTTCCCGTGGTGCCGTAGCGGAGCGAGTCGGGCGCGTTCGAGAGAAAGATGTGCAGCATCTCGGTCGAGCCGATGCCGTCGAGAATCTCGACGCCGAAACGCTCCTTCCAGCGCCGCGACACGGGCTCGGGCAAGGCCTCGCCCGCCGAGACGCAGAGGCGCAACGCGAGCGCCTCCTTTGCCGGGAGCTTCGGGTCCGCGAGCATCGCGGCATAGAGCGTGGGCACGCCGAAGAACAGCGTCGGCTTGTGCGCGACGAGGCGCTGGGCGACCGATTGGGGTGTCGGCCGCTCGGCCATGAGCACGGCGGTCGCCCCCACATAAAGCGGGAAGGTCATGGCATTGCCGAGCCCATAGGCGAAGAAGAGCTTCGCCGCCGAGAACACGATGTCGTCCGGTCCCAGGCCGAGCACGGCGACGGCGTAAAGCTCGGCCGTGTGCACGATGTTGGCGTGGATATGGACTGCGGCCTTGGGCCGGCCGGTCGAGCCCGAGGTGTAGAGCCAGAAGCAGATATCGTCGGCGACGGTGGGCGCGGGCTCGAGCCGGTCGGACGCCTGGGCCAGGAGTTCGGCCAGAAGCGGCTTTCCGTGACTGCCGGCGCCGTCCACCACGACCGCGTCGAGGAAGGGCTGATCCTTCAGTGCGGGCGCGAGCTTGTCGTAGAGCGGCGCCGAGACGAGGGCGAGCGCCGCGCGGCTGTCGCGCAGCATGAATTCGTATTCGGGCGTGGTGAGGAGCGTATTGACCGGGACCGGCACCGCGCCGATCTTGATCGCGCCGAAGAAGCAGGCGACGAAGTCGGCGCTGTCGAGCATCAGCATCAACACCCGGTCGCCGAGCGCGACGCCGAGCGTGCGCATCATGTTGCCCGCGCGGTTGGTGCGCGCCGCGAGCTCGGCATAGCTCGTGGCGCCGCGATCGTCGAGGATCGCGGTCTTGGCGCCGCTTCCCTCCTCGAGATGGCGGTCGATGAATTCGGCGGCGGCGTTGTATTGCCGCGGCACCTCGAGGCGCGGCGGACGCGCGCGCCGGTCGATTTTGGTGTAGCTCGCCATGGCTCGCTCCGGACGTTCCTCCCCGGGCTCGGCGCGGCTCTTGCCGGCCCCGGCGCCGCCCGCGTTCGGGCTCAGCTCTTGGTGAATTCGATGGCGCCGCCCGGCAGCAGATAAAGCACGAGCGCGCGACCCCCCGCAACGGTCGGCACATGGGCGCTGCCCGGCCGATAGACGCGCCAGCCGGCACCATGGCCGTCGAACTCGGCTTTGCCCCGCTGCGGCATGATCATGTCGATTTCGCCGTTCGGATGGCCGTGGTGCGGACCCGCGACCTCGTCCATGTCGACCACGTCGATCGAGAATCCGTGGAGCGCCTCCGACGGTTTCGCGACGCGGCCGAACTTGATCCCGCCCGCCTCGCGCGCGCACATCCAGCCTTGGGCGATGCCGTCGCGGCACGCGGCCTCGATCGCGCGGAAGGTGGGCGAAGAGGGCGGGAAATGGGCGTTGAGCGCCTCCTCGAGCGCCGTGTCGAGCGGCTTCCCCGCGGCCCAGCGCGTCACCTCGGCGACCAGGGATTCGAATTCCGCCCGCTCCGTCACGCCGCTTCCTTGAGACGCGCCTCGAGCGCCTCGACCCAACCCTCGGCCCAATCGACGGCGATCTCCTCGGGGATGGTGCCGGCACTCGCGTCGTGGCGCATCACCTCGCCGATACGCTCGGCGCCGAGCTCGGCCAGGATTTCGTCGAAGCGCCGGCCGCCGTTGCAGAAGGTCTGGGCGTAGGTGCGGTCGCCGAGCGTGAACACGCCGTAGCGCACGCCCGAAAGATCGGGCCGGCGCT
>Ga0335072_10011044_pt1 | contig 12949 bp, 15 predicted proteins | sample Lox_Sample_21_FD_206725 | JGI IMG/M metagenome (GOLD analysis project Ga0335072, IMG submission 206725) | Soil microbial communities from Loxahatchee National Wildlife Refuge, Florida, United States - Lox_Sample_2.1 | ecosystem: Environmental > Terrestrial > Soil > Wetlands | place: USA...
TCGGATGCGGCCGGTCAGCATCCCCTTCGCGAGCGGACTCCAGACCAGGGCGCCCATCCCGTAACGCTGGACGACGGGGAGCACCTCGGCCTCGATGCCGCGGTTGAGGATCGAGTACGGGGGCTGCTCGGTGCGGAACCGCGCCAGCCCGCGCCGCTCGGCCACCCACTGGGCCTCGACGATGTCGGAGGCGGGCATCGTGGAGGAGCCGATCGCCCGGACCTTGCCGCTGCGGATCAGGTCCGACAGCGCCGACAGCGTCTCCTCGACGTCGGTCTCGGGGTCGGGCCGGTGGATCTGGTAGAGGTCGATGTGGTCGGTCTGCAGGCGGCGCAGCGAGTTCTCGACCTCGGTCATGATCCAGCGCCGCGAGTTGCCGCGCTGATTGGGGTCGTCGCCCATCGGGCCCCACACCTTGGTCGCGAGCACGACGTGGTCGCGGCGTCCCTTGAGCGCCTGGCCGACGATCTCCTCCGATTCCCCGTCGGAGTACCGGTCGGCGGTGTCGACGAAGTTAATGCCCGCGTCGAGCGCCCGGTGGATGATCCGGGTCGCGTCGTCGTGGTCGGGGTTGCCGCCGGCCCCGAACATCATCGCGCCGAGCGCGTAGGGGCTGACCTGGATGCCGGTCCGGCCGAGGGTGCGGTACTGCACGAGTCTCTCCTGGCGTCGCGGTCGAGGTGTGACAAGCGCTCCCGCGTTCGATACCGTATTCTGGATCGAAGCGGAACGTCCTTCCGGAACTATACGGAACGCCTTTCCGGAAAGGCAAATGGAGGTGCCGTGGCGGACAACAGCGCCGAGCGGGCGCCGCGCCGGCTCCGGGCCGACGCCGTCCGCAACATCGACTCGCTGCTCGAGGCGGCCAAGACCGTCTTCGCCACCTCCGGCGTGGACGCCCCCGCGAAGGAGATCGCCGACCTCGCCGGGGTCGGCGTGGGCACCCTTTACCGGCACTTCCCGCAGCGCTCGGACCTGGTCAAGGCCGTGTTCGAGCGGGGCGTCGACCGGTGCGCGGACGCGGCCGCGGAGCTGGCGGCGGCCAACGACCCGGCCACCGCCCTGTCGCTCTGGCTGCACCGGTACACGCAGTTCCTCGCGACCAAGCGCGGCCTCGCCGCCGCCCTGCACTCCGGCGACCCGGCCTTCGACGCGCTGCCCGGCTACTTCACCGGGCGCCTGGAACCCGCGCTCGGATCACTGATCGAGACGGCGGCGGCCAGCGGCGAGATCCGGGCCGACATCAGCCCCCGCGAGCTCCTGCACGCGGTGGCGACGCTGTGCATGCCCGGCCCGGGCGACGCCGTCGCCTACAGCCAGCGCATGGTGGCGCTGCTGCTGGACGGGCTGCGTTACGGCGCGGTGGCGGGTCAGCCTGGCGGCTGAGAGGCGGAGCAACGGTCCGTTCGGGCAAAAGATTTTGATTGGCCCTGGCTCGGAATCGCCTCCCGCCGCGGCGCCGTTGTTCTTCCGTGGACGACAACGCGGGGACCGGGCCGGGCGTGATCACCAACGACGGGTGCGCCGTCGAGTTCTACGCGCTGCTGCCGGCGTTCGGCGAGGCGGAGATCGTGCACGCGGCCGCGCCGCCGGGGGCGACGGTGCTCGAGCTCGGCTGCGGCACCGGCCGGATCCTGCGGCCCCTGGCAGCGCTCGGTCACCCGGTCACCGGGGTGGACGACTCCCCCGCCATGCTGGAGCGCAGCCCGGACGCGCCGACGATCTGCTCGCCGATCGAATCGCTGCAACTGGACCGCGCCTTCGACGTCGTCCTGCTGGCGAGCACGCTGATCAACGCCGATCCCGGCACCCGGCGGGGGTTCCTCGCCGCCGTGCGGCGGCACCTGCGCGACGACGGCACCGCCGTGTTCCAGCAGAGCCCGCCGGGCTGGTTCGAGTCGATCGAGACGGCCGCGCGGGTGCGGGACGATCCCGGCGGCATCCGGCGGACCATCCGCGCGACCCGGTGGGAACCGCCGCGGCTGCGGATCGAGATTGAGTACCAGGTCGGCGGCGACGTCTGGACGCACGTCTGGACCAGCTACCAGATCGGCGAGGAGGAGCTGGCGGGCGATCTGGCCGCGGCCGGGCTGCGGCTCGGCCGCTGGCTCACCGACGACCGCGCCTGGTTCACCGCCCGCCCGGCCTGATGCCTGAGCGGGGGCCGGTTTCTCACCCTCGGCGGGTGAGGTAGGGCGAGTCGTCCGCTGCCAGCATGCTCACTGCCCGGGTGGTGCGATGAGGGAGCTGCGGATGCCTGCGGATTTTGCCGACCGAACCGACTTCGAGAACGCGAACCGCGGGCTGATCGCCCGGCTCGAGCCGGGGGTGATCAAGGCGGCCGACGGCCGGGTGGTGTACGACGCGGACGCGTTCACCCGCGCGACCACCGGGGACTGCCCGGACACGGTCCACCCGAGCCTGTGGCGGCAGAGCCAGCTGACCGCGATCCAGGGCCTGTTCGAGGTCACCGAGGGCATCTACCAGCTGCGCGGGATCGAGCTCTCGAACATGACCGTGGTCGAGGGGAAGACCGGGGTGATCGTCATCGACCCGGCGGTGTCGGCCGAGGTGGCGGCGGCCGGGCTGGCGCTGTACCGGCAGCACCGGGGCGACCGCCCGGTGACCGCGGTGATCTACACCCATTCGCACATCGACCACTTCGGCGGCGTGCTCGGGGTGGTGGACGCGGGCGCCTCGGTGCCGATCGTCGCCCCGGACGGATTCCTCGAGCACGCGGTGTCCGAGAACGTCTACGCCGGGGTGGCGATGCTGCGCCGGGGTCTGTACCACACCGGCTCGAACCTGCCGGTGAGCCCCACCGGCCAGGTCGGGGTGGGGCTCGGCTCCGGCACCTCGACCGGCACGGTCGGGCTGCTGGCGCCCACGCTCGACGTCACCGGCACCGGGCAGGAGGAGACGCTCGACGGGGTGCGGATCGTCTTCCAGATCACCCCGGGCACCGAGGCCCCGGCGGAGATGAACTTCTACTTCCCGGGCCGGCGGGCGCTCTGCCTGGCCGAGAACGTCACCCACAACCTGCACAACCTGCTGACGCTGCGCGGCGCCCAGGTCAGGGACGCGCGGGCCTGGGCGCGGTACATCGCCGAGGCGATCGAGCTGTTCGGCGACGACGCCCAGGTCGCGTTCGCGTCGCACCACTGGCCGACCTGGGGCACCGGCAACGTGCTGCGGCTGATGACCGAGCAGCGGGACCTGTACGCGTACCTGCACGACCAGACGCTGCGGCTGATGAACCAGGGCTACGTCGGCAGCGAGATCGCGGAGATGATCGAGATGCCGCCGGCGCTCGACGCGGCCTGGCACACGCACGGGTACTACGGCTCGGTCAGCCACAACGTCAAGGGAATCTACCAGCGCTACCTGGGCTGGTACGACGGCAACCCGGCGCACCTGTGGCAGCACCCGCCGGAGGCCGCCGCCGCCCGCTACACCCGCGCCCTCGGCGGCGTCGCGGCGACCGTGGCCAAGGCCCGGGAGTTCGCCGACGCCGGCGACCTGCGGTTCGCGGCCGAGCTGGCCAGCCACGCGGTCTTCGCCGACCTGCACGACGAGCCCGCCCGGGTGCTGCTCGACGACGTGCTCACCCGGCTCGGCTACGGCGCCGAGTGCGCGACCTGGCGCAACAACTACCTCACCGGCGCCCAGGAGCTGCGCTCGGCGCCGGGCGGCAACGTGGTCAGCGCGGCCGGGATGGCGCCCGCGCTGACCATCACCCAGCTCTTCGACAGCCTCGCGATCCGCATCGACGGCAAGCGCGCGTGGGACGTCAGCACCTCGATCCGCTGGCACTTCACCGACACCGGCGAGACCTACCGGATGGAGCTCAGCAACGGCGCCCTGATCCACTACCCGACCACGCGCGAGGAGCCGGTCGACGTCGTCATCACCCTCACCCGCCCGCAGCTGGCGGCGATGCTGGCGGGCGCGGGAATCGACGGGGTGCAGTTCAGGGGGCACCGCAAGGTCTTCGACATCATCGTCGGGTTCACCGACCAGCCCAACCCGAGCTTCGCGATCGTGACGCCCTGACCAGGGTGGCGGCGCCGTCAGGACGCCAAGCCGGGCCCGGGGCGCAGCGGCGGGATCGGCGCTTCCGGCCGGCGGCGGGGACCGGACCAGAGGGCGGGGACGGCGTCGATGGCCGCCGCGATCGCGTAGGCGGCCTGCTCGTAGTTGACCCGCCAGCCGACGAAGTGCGGCCAGGCGGCGTCCGGCTCGCGCTCGATCGGGAAGCCGACCTGGCCTAGCCGGGCGACCGCGTCGAGGAACTCGTCGTAGCCGACGGTGATGCCGGCCTCGGGATCGGGCTCGGCCGGCACCGTCAGGCCCGTCGAGCGGGCCACCTCGCTGAAGCACACCATGCCGCTGCGCAGGCAGAGCCGGGTGGGCACGGCCGGGGCGCCGTCGGGGCAGAGCGCCAGGGAGAGCGCGGCCGAGTCGAGCACCGACAGCAGCGCCGTCGCCCACGACGCCTCGTGGCTGGGCGACCGGAACCACGCCAGCGGCGAGTAGGTGACGTGGCTTTCCGTGTGATCAGGCCCGCCATCGCGGCCGAGTCGAGGACCGCGGTCTCGAAGAACCCGTCCGCGTTCGGGTCGCCGAAGGTCCACAGGGCCGGCCCGACCGAGGTCAACGCGACCCCGATGCTCGCGGTGACCGGCCAGATCAGCAGGTAACCGGGCACGGGCCGGCAGATCAGCCGGAACAGGCCGTTCCCCACCCGGGTGACCAGGCGGGTCAGCCTGCTGCCGGTATGACGGGGGACGATGACGGTTCCGACGACGCTCACCACCGCGGCCAGCACGAGGATCGCTCCGGCGGCCGCGGCGACGTCTCGTGCCGGCCGCGCCATGAAAACGGTTCGCGTCCGCGTGACCGGCGCTGCGATCATGTCGGGATGCCGTTTCCGAACCTCGAGGGCAAGCACGCCGGCCGGCCGTACGTGACGGTGCGGCGGCTGCTTGACTACCACGACTCGCTGGGGACCGCCCCGGTCGCGGTGCCGCGGGCGATGATCCTCACCTGGCAGCCTCGCCTGGAGCAACGAGTGCGGGAGCGCCGCCAGCATCGGGAGCTGCGCGGACCCGGGATCGGCTCAGGCTCGCTGCTGCCGCTGAGCCCTGACCTGGGCCTGGTCCGGCTGCCGATCGGCGCGCCCGCGGCCGCCATCGCGCTCGAGGAGTTGTCCGCGCGGGGGGCGGAGGTCTTCATCGGCGTCGGCACCGCCGGCGCCATCGACGAGCGGCTGGCCGCGGGCGACCTGGTGGTCTGCTCGGCCGCGCTGCGGGACGAGGGGACCTCCTATCACTACGCGCCGCCGGGGCCGTTCGCCGTCCCCGACCCGGACCTGACCGCGCGGCTGCGGGCGGCGCTGCCCGGCGCCGTCCACGGGCCGTCGTGGACGACCGACGCGCCGTACCGGGAGACCGCGGACGAGGTGGCCAAGTACCGCGCCGACGGCATCGTCACCGTCGAGATGGAGGCCTCCTGCCTGTTCACCGTCGCGAAGTCAGTCGGGGTGACGGCCGCCGCCGTCTTCACGGTGTCCGACGTGCTGCACGGCGAGCAGTGGTCGCCGCACTTCAGCGCGGCCGACGTCCTGCACGGGTTGTGGACGCTGTTCCAGACGGCCGAGGGACTGCTGTCCGGGTGACGGCCGCGGCGATAGGGTTTACGTCATGAGGACAGGGCCGGGCGCCTCGCTGCGGGCGTCGCTGTGCGGGGCGGCGGAGGAGGCGCTGGCGTCGGCGGCCTTCTGCACCGGGGAGTTCGGCGAACCGGAGCGGCTGTTCGGGCAGGTGCTGACGATGGCCGAGCAGCACGCTGACCGGAAGGCGGAGGCCCGCGCGCTCGGCGGGCTTGGCATGGTGCGCCACCATCGCTGCATCGCCGCGCTGGTCGCGGGCGGCACCCCGGACGACGCCGACGTGACCGCGGAAGCGGAGCTGATGAGCGGCGCCCTGGCGATCTGGCGGGAGACCGGGGACGCGGTCGGCACCGCCCGCGGGCTGTTCGGAATGGGCCTGGTGCACCAGGTCCTGCACCGTGACTGGGCGGCGGCGATGCCGTACTACTGGCAGGCGTACGGCCTGGCCGAGGCGGTCGAGGACAGCGGCGACCTCTACGCCTGCTCGGAGATCCACCGGCACCTGGGCTTCTACTACCTGATCGAGGACGTCCGACCGGCCGAGGCGGTGCGTCGGCTGGGGTACTCCCTCGCGCTCCGCGAGCGCCTCGGCGATCCCCGGCGGATCCCGAGCGGGCTGGTCGCGCTGGGCGAGGCCGAGTGCGCGGCCCGGCAGCCGCAGCGCGCCGTCGAGCTGCTCACCCGCGCGGCGCGGCTGGCCAGGAAGGCGGGCCTGCTGCCGTGGCGGATCCAGGACGCGGAGCGGAGCCTGCTCGAGGCCAAGGCGGCCGTGGCCGCGACGCCACGCTAGGTGAGGGCGCTTCCCCTCCCCTGCCGCGCTGGTTCGGACCCAGGGCCAGCCCCGATGATCCGGCCGTCTCGGCCCTGATCGCCGGCGTCGCGCGAGGGGCCGGATGGGCAGACATCGGCGGTGAGTTCAACCTCAACGTGCGGATAGACGCTGAGCCGCCGGTTGTCCTGCGGGTTCACCGGCCCTGCGTCCGCCGCGGGCGGGTAGCGGGACTGCGGCGCCTGCGGGAGAGGCTCCAGCGGACGCACGTCCGCGTCGCCCGGCCGGTTCGGATTGCCGGTCGCGACCTGCTGAGGGTCGCTGATCGCTGGGCTGAGCTTGAGGAGTTCATCGATCACGTCCAGCCGCCGGCCGGCGAGGACTCCTACGTCCGCCTGTTCGAGGAGCTCGGACGTGTTCACACCGCGCTCAGAGCAGTCTGGGAGCCCGGTCCGCCCGAGCCCCTCGACGATCACCGGACATTCGGGCAGCTGCGTTACTCGGCCGGCTTCACGCGCCGCAGGCTGGGACCCGGCAGCGAGCCGGTCGCGCGTCGGATGCGCCAGCTGACCGGCGAGCTCTCCAAGCTCGGGAAGGAGGTCGAACTGCCATGCGCCCCGATTCACGGGGACTACAAACTGGGCAACGCGGGAGAACTGCCAGACGGCTCGTGGGCCACCTTCGACCTGGATTTCGCGCGGGTCAGGGAGCGGCTGTACGACATCGCGGGCAGCCTGAACCACGTCGCGCGGAGCGGCGCACTGCCCGAGCCGCGACGACTGCTCGACGCCTATGAAGGCACGGCTCCGGAACCGCTGACCCGCGACGAGCACCGTTGGCTCCCCGGGGCCCTGGCCCTCATACCCTTGCACTGGGCTGCCACCGCAGGACTCGTGGGCGACGGCATCCGCGAGGCCGAGAGCGCAATGACCGCCGCCGAGGCCTGGTGGTCGCGCCGGGGCGAACTGTCGTCGTAGTCCGTGAAGTTCGTTAGGCACGACCGACTTCATCGCCAAGCTGCTGCCCATCCTGCACGTGCGCGATCCCGGCGAAGAGCGGCGCTTCTACGAGCAGCTGGGCCTGCGCACCACCTATGAGGGGCCCGAGTACCCGGACTTCATCGCAGTCGGGAACGACGCGGTGGAGTTCGGCCTGTCCCGCCGCCCCGATGCTGACGCGGCTGCGTCCGGTCTGACCTGGCAGCTCGGGATCAGCGACGTCGACGCCGCGATCGCCGCCTGGTGCTGCTCGAAGAGCAGCCACCGCCGGGCGCTGGTCGCTAGCGCGGGCGGAACCCGCGGACGGCGATGACCGCCGCCGCGAGCAGGCAGGCAGCGCCGGCCCCCACCGCCACGTGGTAGCCGTCCGCGAAGGCCTGGGCGGCCGGCTGCCGGTAGGCGGCGCCGAGGGTGTCCGCGACGGCGCTGATCCGGGCTCCGCCCACGTTCTGCGCCTGCCGCAGCGCCTCGGCCCGGGTGGCGGCGGGGAAGCGCCGGGCGGTCGCCTGCCAGTTCCCGATGGCCGACGTCACGCCCAGGCTGCCGAGGACCGCGAGCCCGACCGAGGTGCCGAGCTGGCGGGATGCGTTGACCACGCTTGAGGCGGCGCCGGATGCCTCCGGCGGCACATCGCGCATGGCCGCGTGGGTGACGCCGGGGACCAGGAGGCCGAAGCCCGCCCCGCACAGCAGGAAGCCGACGGCGGTCACGGCGAACGGCGTCGTCGCGGCCAGGCTCAGCGCGAAGACGCCGGCCGCGCCGACCGCGCACCCGGCCGCGACCACCCCGGCGGCGGGGCAGCGGCGGTCGAGCCGTCCGGTCAGCTGCGCCGTGAGCAGGAACGGGGCGTTCATGAACAGCCACGACAGGCCGGTTCTGAGCGGCGACCAGCCGTCGGCGTCCTGGTACAGCAGGGTGACGTAGAACAGCACGCCGCTGAAGGCGGTGTAGCTGATGAGGTACACGGCCGAGGCGGAGACGAAGCTGCGGGCGCGGAGCAGCGCGGGCGCGATCATCGCGTGCGGGCAACGGCGCTCCCAGCCGACGAAGCCGGCCAGGAGGGCCGCGCCGACGGCGATCGGCGCCGCCACCGCCGCCGAGCCCCAGGGGCGGGAGGCCGACTCGGTCAGCCCGAGGGTGACCGCGAACAGCCCGGCCGCGCTGGCCGCCGCGCCGGGGAGGTCGAGCCGGCCGACCCGCCGATTGCGCGTCGGCCGGACCGCGACGGCGGTGATCGCGATCGCGATCACCGCGAACGGGAGGTTGACCCAGAACACCGACGCCCAGCCGGACACGGTCAGCAGGATCCCGCCGGCGGCCGGGCCGACCCCGAAGCCGGTTCCGCCGACGGCCGCCCAGGTCCCGATGGCGCCCGCCCGGGTCTCGGGCGGGAACGTGTCGGTGATGATGGACAGCGTCAGCGCCAGCATCGCCGCGCCGCCCGCCCCCTGGAGCGCCCGGCAGGCGACCAGGACGATCTCATCGCCCGACAGGGCGCAGGCGGCCGAGCCGACCGCGAAGACGACGACGCCGGCCAGGAAGATCCGCCGCCGGCCGTAGCGGTCGCCCAGCGCACCGCTGACCGGGATGAGCGCGGCCAGGCTGAGCGCGTAGCCGCTGATCACCCACTCGAGGGCGCCGGGGGTCACCCCGAGGTCGCGCTGGATGGACGGCAGGGCGACGTTCACGATCGTCACGTCGAGCTGGATCATGAACGTGCCCACGCACATGGCCAGCAGCGTCAGCCGCCGACGGCCCGGCTCGGTGAGCGGCCGCCGCGGCCGCCGCGCCGTCGCGAAGACTCCGGCGCGGCGGCCCGGCGGTGACATGCCAGGATCGGACCTGGACGGCTTGCTGGTGTCTGCGCGCACCGCGTCTCCTTGTCACACTGGCGTGGCCCGGCGGGTCACTACTGGCTGATGACACCTGGCTCGCGAGGGATGTGACCGATGGACGCGGATGACTGGCTGACCGGGCAGTTCGAGCAGCACCGGCCCCGCCTGTACCGCCTGTGCTACCGGATGCTCGGATCGCCGGCCGAGGCCGAGGACGCGCTCCAGGACGCCTGGGTGCGGGCCAGCGGCGCCGGGCCGGATGATGTGGACAATCCCGGCGGCTGGCTGACGACGGTCGTCGCCCGGGTCTGCCTCAACCGGCTGCGCTCGCGCGCGGCGCGGCCGGAGGACCCGGCCGGAGTGCACGTTCCCGAGCTGGTGATCAGCCGCGACGAGCCGACCCCGGCCGATGAGGCGGTGCTGGCGGACTCGGTCAGCCTGGGCCTGCTGGTGGTGCTTGATACGCTCGCGCCGGCCGAGCGGCTCGCGTTCGTCCTGCACGACCTGTTCGACCTGCCCTTCGATCAGATCGCCGCCCTCGTCGACCGGTCCCCCGCCGCCGCTCGGCAGCTCGCAAGCCGGGCGCGCCGACGGGTGCGCGGCGCGCCGGTGCCCGACGCCGCTCCCGACCGCCCCGCTCAGCGGCGGGTGGTCCAGGCGTTCTTCGCCGCCGCCCGCAGCGGGGACCTGGGCGCGCTCGTGGCCGTGCTCGACCCCGAGGCGGTACTCCGCGCGGACGGCGGCGCCTCCCGCCCCGCGGTGTCGGCGCTGTTGCGCGGGGCGGGCGAGGTCGCCAGGCGCGCGACGATGTTCAACCAGCCCGGCGTCGCGATCCGCTCCGTTCTCGTCAACGGGGCGCCGGGCGCCGTCGTCGTCACCAGCGACGGCGAGCCGGTCTCGGTCATGGGCTTCACGATCTCGGCCGGCCGGATCACCGAGATCGACATCCTGCTCGATCCCGAGCGGCTGCGCCGACTGGACCTGGCCGGGTGGTTGTTATCGGCCGGGTGGTTGTTATCGGCCGGGTGGTTGTCATCGCAGGCCGAGGCCGGTTTTGCCGTCGAGCAGCTCGCGGGCGATCTCCAGATGGCCGGAGTGCGCCGCCGTCTCCTCGATCATGTGCAGGACCACCACCCGGACGTTGGGTATCGCGTCGTCGCCGTGGCCGCCGCGCGGCGCGTCGGACAGGCTGACGCCGGCCAGGATCTGGTCGGACCGGTCGCACTGGGCGCGGTAGTAGCCGAGCACCTCCGGCGACGGGCGGTCGCAGGTGAAGGCCATCGCCGGGTCGTACTCCGGCCGTCCATCGTCCCACGGCTGGTCCTCCCGCAGCCCCGCGACGACCTCCTGGAACCAGTGCCGCTCGGCCCCTCCGAGGTGCTCCACGATGCCCGCGACCGTCCAGCCCGACGCGACCACCGGCGTGTGCCAGGCGACCTCGGTTAGCCCCTCGACGATCGAGCGGACCGAGGCCCGCTGGTACTCCAGGTACTCAAGCAGCTCGCGTCGCACGTCGGTGTCGCTATCGTTCGGCGTCACGATTGTCGTCCGTCCTTCCTCACGTCCGTCTCAGGAGCCGTCGCGGAGATCAGCGAGGCGCTCGGGCAGGAACCGGATATCGTCGAAGGTCACGCCGCATCCGTCGCCGGTCGGCGACTGGCCCTCGAAGCCGATCCGGTCGCGCCATCTGACAGCTTGGCCCAGTGCCGTTCGTCCAGCCAGAGCAGGAAGACGCCAGCGTCGAAGGTCGAGGCGAAGTCCACGGTGACCCGGGCGCTGAGCTGAAAGTCGCCGTCGGGCGCATCGCCGAGCAATGTCGCCGCGTTGAGCATCGACTCCGCGTTCAGCGCGGCGTTCAGGTCCCCGCCGGCCAGGCCGTCGCCAGGGTCAATGAAAATGTCGGTGCGCGGGCCGGCCGACACCATCACCGCGCCGGCCGTCTCATCGACCCGCCACAGGTTCTCCGATGACGGCGTGAACGGAAACGGCACAGCAGGAACCAGCACCAGTTGATCAGACACGGCACAGAACACTACTTCAAACGAGCTGGACCCAAAGGACCGGTTCGGCCGGTTCGGCCGGTAAGGCACGGCATGAGCGGGGAAGATGGTTCGTGTGGTTCGCTATCGGGTGCTGATCTCAGGTCTGGTGCAGGGGGTGTCGTTCCGCGACGCGTGCCGTCGGGCGGCGGAGCGCCTGGGAGTAAGCGGGTGGGTGCGGAACCTTCCCGACGGCACCGTTGAAGCCGCCTTCGAGGGGCCCGGCGAGGCGGTCGACGCCCTGCTGGAATGGTCACGCCACGGCCCTCGGCTCGCCGTCGTGAAGGACGTCCGGGCGCAGGCCGAACCGCCCGAGGGGACCTCGGGATTCCAGATCAGGTAACGGCTTAACGCTCTCCCCGGCGGTGTGCTCGGCGTGGACCGCGCGCCCGCTGCCCGGGTCGATCCCCCAGGCGGCGGCGAGCCGCTCGTGCACCGGCGGCCAGGCCGCCAGCGAGTCGTCGTAGGTCATGGTCTGGCCGGCCAGCACCGCGTCGAGGCGGGCGAAGCAGCGGTCCCAGCCGGCCCCGGTCAGCGCCGCCTGGTCACGGTCGGTGAAGGCGTGGGTGAACACCAGGACGCATCCCGCGCCGTCGGGCCGAAGCTCGAAGCGGAGCGTGCCGTCGCCCTGCCAGCCGCCGATCAGCAGGCGGGGCGGGTCGCTGTGGCTGACGTCGAACTCGCCCGGGAACCAGCGCCGCAGCTCGTCGGGTTCGGTCAGGGCGCGCCAGACCCGTTCGACGGGCTGGTCGTAGCGCCGTTCGAGGCGCAGCGTCGGGCCGTCCTCGAGGGTGAGCCCGCGAAATCCCAGCTGGGTCGCGATGAAGGAGCGGCCGGGGGCGGGGTCGAGTCCGAAGCGGGCCGCGTAGCGCTCGTGCCGCTCCCCGACCGGCTGGTGGGCGCGCTCTTCCGACAGCTCCTGGCCGGCCAGCTGCGCGTCGAGCCGGTCGAGGTAGCACTCCCAGCCGGCGGCGGTCTGGGCGGCCGGGGCGGCGTCGTTGAAGAGGTGGGTGAACACCAGCGCGCAGCCGTCGCCCTTGGCCCGCAGCGTGAACCGGAACCGGTCGGCGCCGAACGTCCAGCCGATCAGATGCGGCGGATCGAGCTCGGTGATCTGCCCGCGCTGCCCGCCCAGCTCGAACTCCGCCCCGACCGTGAGCGTCCAGTCGGCGGCGGCCGGCATCCAGCGGCGGACCTCGGCCGGCTCGCTGACGGCCCGCCACACCCGCTCGACCGGGTGATCGAGGTAGCGCTCGAACCGCAGCGCGGGGCGGCCGTCGATGGACTGCAGGTCAGCGGTCATTCCGGATTCGCCTCCAGGTGGCGGGCAAGGGCGTCGAGTCGGTCGGCCCAGAAGGCGCGGTACGGCGCCAGCCAGGCATCGATCTCGGCCAGCGGCTCGGGGCACAGCCCGTACCAGCGGCGCTGTGCCTCATGGCGCACCGTCACCAGGCCGGCCTCGCGCAGCACCCGCAGATGCTTGGAGACACCGGGCTGGCTCAGCCCGAGCTGGTCGACGAGCTCGCCGACCGGACGCTCGCCCGCGCGGAGCAGGTCGAGCAGCTGCCGGCGGCGGGGGTCGGCGAGAACCTCGAAGGCGGTGGCCATGACCACTAGCATGCCTTGCTAGTTATATA
>Ga0335072_10011045_pt1 | contig 12949 bp, 14 predicted proteins | sample Lox_Sample_21_FD_206725 | JGI IMG/M metagenome (GOLD analysis project Ga0335072, IMG submission 206725) | Soil microbial communities from Loxahatchee National Wildlife Refuge, Florida, United States - Lox_Sample_2.1 | ecosystem: Environmental > Terrestrial > Soil > Wetlands | place: USA...
CTGTTCGTCGTGGACGCGATGATCGGCCAGGACGCGGTCGCCACGGCGCAGGCGTTCCTCGATGGGGTCGGCTATGACGCGGTCGTGCTGACCAAGCTCGACGGCGACGCCCGCGGTGGCGCCGCGCTGTCGATCGCCGCGCTCACCGGCAAGCCGATCATGTTCGCGTCCACCGGTGAGAAGCAGGCTGACTTCGACCTGTTCCACCCGGACCGGATGGCCTCCCGCATCCTGGACATGGGCGACGTCCTCAGCCTCATCGAGCAGGCGGAGAAGGCGTTCGACCAGTCCCAGGCCGAGGCGATGGCCACCCGGATGATGTCCGGCGAGGGGGTCACCCTTGAGGACTTCATCGAGCAGCTCGGCATGCTCCGCAAGATGGGCCCGATCACCAACCTCCTGAGCATGATGCCCGGCGCGGCCCGCAACAAGGAGATGCTGTCCAAGATCAACGACAAGGACGTCGACCGCGCCGAGGCGATCGTCCGGTCCATGACGCCGGATGAGCGGCGTAACCCCAAGATCATCAACGGCTCGCGGCGGCTGCGCATCGCCAAGGGATCGGGGGTCTCGGTCGGTGAGGTCTCCCAGCTGGTGACCAACTTCTTCGAGGCCCAGAAGCAGATGAAGATGCTGTTCGGCGGGGGCATGCCAGGCATGCCGCCGGGCCTGGGCGGCCGGCGTCCCGGAGCGGCCAAGGCGGCCAAGGCGGCGAAGGCCAAGCGCAAGCACCCGGGCGGCGACCCGCGCAAGGCCGCGCTGGCTGCCTCCGGCGGCGGCGCGGGCGGCGCGGGCGGTTCGGGCAACCAGGGCGGTCCGGGCGGCAAGGGCCCGGCGAGCGGGCGCGAGCCGGCCGGGGCATCGCCCAAGTCGATGGCCGAATTGTCGGAGATGCTCCGCGAGGCGACCGAGGGCGGCGGCCTCCCGGGTCTCGGCGCCGGTGACTTCCCCGGCTTCCCCCGTGGCGGCCCCGCGGCGCTTCCCCCGCTCTCCGGCGGCGGCACGCCCCCCGGCAGCATCCCGGCCGCCTTCGGCGGCAACAAGAAGCCAAAGAAGAAGAAGTAGCCCGCGCTAGCCAGCCCCCCGTCACCCCGCCGTTGCCGGTGGCGCTGGGGCGAGTTCGTACGCCCGTTGCCGGTAGCGCATGCCTGACAGCCCTGCGATACCGGCAGCGCATGCCAATTCCGGGACCAGCGGTACCGGCAGCGGGCGCGCAAAGTGGCCCCCCCGCGAGTCCCCGCTAGGACGCCCCCAGCGCCCGCACGGCTTCGATCGTGTCGGCCTCGGCGGCTGGCTTGTCCTCCCGGTAGCGCAGCACGCGGGCGAAGCGCAGCGCGACGCCGCCCGGGTAGCGCGGGCTGCGCTGAACGCCGTCGAAGGCGATCTCCACGACGAGCTCGGGCCGCACGTACACCGTCCACGAGTCGCGATGGTCCTCAAGCGACAGGAACCGGGAAGTCTGCCAGGCCAGCAACTCGTCGGTGAGGCCCTTGAACGTCTTGCCGAGCATCACCCAGCCACCGGTCGACGGGTCACGGGCGCCCAGGTGAAGATTGGACAGCCAGCCGCTACGCCGCCCGTGCCCCCACTCGGCGGCGAGCACGACGAGGTCCAGCGTGTGCCGCGGCTTCACCTTGATCCAGGCCGCCCCGCGGCGCCCCGCCGCGTACGGCGCGTCCAGCGCCTTCACCACCACGCCCTCGTGCCCGCGGGCGACCGCGTCGGCGAAGAACTCCTGCGCCGCCGCGGGGTCGGCGGTCACCAGCCGGGGCATCATCAGCCCTTCCGGAACGGACCTGCCCAGCGCCGCACGTCGCTGGGCATCCGGGCGATCGATGAGGTCCACGCCATCCAGGTGCAGCACGTCGAACAGGAACGCCGACAGCGGGACAGCCTGCCCTGACTCGGTCGCCGCCCGGGCGGCGGTGTCCTGGAAGGGCAGCGGCCGGCCGTCGTCGCGCAGCGCGATCAGCTCCCCGTCGAAGACGGCACGGCGCGCCGGCAACTCCCCGAGCGAGGCGACTACCTCGGGCAACCGCGCGGTGATGTCATCGAGCGTGCGGGTGAACAGCCGTACCTCGCCGTCGTGGATGTGCGCCTGGACCCGGATGCCGTCCAGCTTCCACTCGACGGCGGCCTCGCCGCCCACCCGGGCCAGGGCCTGCGCGATCGTCGGCTCGCTGGCTGCCAGCATGGGCTTGACGGGCCGGCCGACCTGCAGGCCGAACGCCGCGAGGGCCGTGCTGCCACCGGCCAGCGCCGCGTGCGCGGCCCGGGGGAGCGACCCGCTGAGCATGACCGCGCGCCGGACGTCGGCCAGCGGGACCCCGGCCGCCCGGGCGACCGCGTCCGTCATCACCCCGTCCAGCGCCCCCTGCCGAAGCTCGCCGGACAGCAGCCGGACGAGGAAGTGCTGCTCGTCCGCCGTCGCCTGGCCGAACAGCTCGTCCACCAGCCGCTTGCGCTCGGCCGTTGACCCCTTCCCGGCCACCGCGCCGATCACGGTGAAGGCCGCGTCGACCCCGGCGACCGTCAGTGATGACCGTGTCGCGGGCGGCCGCGCGTCCTTGATTGTCGCCCAGCCGACCCCGATCTGCCGCTGGGGCAGCTCCCCGGACAGGTAAGCGACGACGACCGGCACCTCATCGGGGCTGGCCGCCCGCAGGCAAGAGGCCAGGGCCTCGACCTTGCCCAGCCGCGCGCTCGTCGCGCCGACCTCACGCGACACCGAGGCAACCTCCGCCAGCAGCATCCCACCATTGTGCCGCACGCAGGGGAAACGGGGACCGGGGCGAGGACACCGCCGGGCCTCACGAGGACGAGGGGTGCCCGCGAGCGAGGGCATCGACCCGGCGCAGGGCGTCGGGGAGCCGGAATCTCCCGGCCATGGACGTGACCAGGTCGGCGGCCTCGCGTGCGGGGAGGCCGGCGGCCGTCACGTACAACGGGCGGGTGGCCCCCGCGCGCAGCACCGGGATGGCGTGGCTAGCCGTCGCGAATCGCGTCTTCGCGACGCCGATGACCGTGACCCCGAACTCGGCGTGGGCGTGGGCACCCAGTCCCGGGCGGCCAGCCGGATCCAGGTCGACATACCCGTCGACGACGAGCAGTTCCAGGCCGTCGACCCCGTCGAGGACGGCCCGCAGGCAGGGCAGCTCCCGGCGCCAGAACGCGCCTGCCTCATAGGCGGCCACGCCCGCGACATCGGCGGTCTTCTCGGCGACGATCGTGGCGAACGTGACGTCCGAGGCCGCCACGAGCGCCGCCCGCGCACCGCCGGCGGGCCGGTAGTGCACATCGGCTGCCGCGAACACGGCAGGTCCTGGTGCGCTTGGCGGAAAAGGGCAATCGGGCATCGCGGCCGACGATATCGGCTGACGCGGCGCGCCTGCTAAGCCGGCACGTGGCGGGCTCGGTACATGGCCAGCTCGATGGCCGTAGCCTCCCAGCGGCCGCGCCACTCGGCGACATCGCCACCGCACGCCCTGGCATAGGCGAGGGTGACCGGAAGCGTCGGGAAGGCCAGGCCGCTGGCGGCGCAGGACAGCACCGAGGCGGAGAACAGCGCAGTGCTGGCCAGCACGCGGTAACTCGGGTAGCCAGCTGCCGCGCGCAATTGGCGCAGCGCGAGCGCGAACTCCTCCAGCGGCCCGTCGCCGGGGTCGAGGGGACGCTCCGGACGGCCCACGCGCTGGCGGCCCTGCGCCCGCCCGCCGGCAGTGATGTACGTCGTCACCAGCGCCCCCTCGCTCCCGCCGGTCCCCCGTATCAGGCCAGCACCCGTCCCCCATCATGGCCGCGCGCACTTATCGGGAACTTATCTTCCGCTGAACGGCATGACGTCCGGCCGCGCCCGTGACTCCTTAGGCGGTCAGCCGGATGACCGGGATCAGCCGGTCGGTCTTGGCCGTGTAGCCGGCGTAGCGCGGGGCCGCCGCGACGATCTTCTGCCAGGCCGCGTCGCGCTCGGGACCGGACAGCTGGCTCGCCTGCACGGTGTACGTCTGCCCGCCGGCCGACAGCTGCGCCTGGTCAGGGTGCGCGGCAAGGTTGTGGTACCACGCCGGGTTGGCCGCGTTGCCCCCGGCGGAGGCGGCGATTACCCAGGCCCGTTCCCCGTCGGGAAGCGCGTTGAGCGCGGTCTGCCGTCGCTGGCCCGACTTCGCGCCGATCGTCGTGAGCACGACCATGCGCAGGCCGCCCACGCGCCCGCCGCGCCGCGCCTGCCAGACCATCGCGGGATTGAGCAGCTTCATGAGCGACACCGCGAACGCCGGCATCTTCTGCCCGTAGGTGCCACCCGGAGTCTTCTCGAACGTCATGGGGGCAGCCTAATCGGCCGGACCGGCGACGGGACAGGCCTCGAGCGCGGCCCAGGAGGCCATCCAGGCCCGGGTGCCGAACGTCTGGCAGGAGTACGCCGCCACCGCGGCAGCGAACTGCAAGGCGGTGGCAAGCTCGTTCTCGCCGAGTACCGGGCGCGCCGCGATCGCCCGCGTGAACGCGCCGTGGAAGACGTCGCCCGCGCCCAGCGTGTCAGCTACCTCGGTGACCGGGACCGGGCTGTCCGGCTGCCTGCCGCGGGCGCGTGAGGCCCAGCGCACCGGCCGGGGGCCGTCGGTGACGGCGGCCCACCGGACGCCGCTGTCGAGGAGGTAGTCCAGGGTGTCGCCGGCGGATGTCGCCTGATGGCCCGGCGGGCGGAAGTCGGCCGAGCAGACGGCGATGTCGACGTAGGGGAGGAGCTCGGCGGTGACCGGCTTCCAGCTGCCGCCGTCCAGGATGCACGGTCTTCGCCGGTCCCGGGCGGCCTGCGCGGCCGCGATCGCGAGGGCCGGATGGTGGCCGTCGACCAGGACGGCCTGGGCCGCCTCGACCAGACCGGCCAGGTCCGGCGGAGGATCCAGGGCCTGGCCGGCGGCGTTACGTGACACGACGCAGCGGTCGCCGGTCCCCTGGGTGACGAGAATGGACGAAACGGCCGGAGGGCTATCGTCGGCCTCAGCGGCATCGACAAGGCGCACGCCCGCGTCCCGCAGGTCCGCGCGCATCCCGGCGGCCAGCGAGTGGCGGCCGACCCCGGTGAGCAGGGTCGCCTGCCCGCCGAGGAACGCGAATGTCACGGCGGCGTTGGTAGCGGGGCCGCCTGCCGCCGTCAGCTGGCCCGCCGCGGTAACCTTCTCGTTCGGCCCGGGCAGGCGCGGGACCGCCTGGATGAGGTCGAACGTGCACAGCCCGGTGAACAGCGCGGCCGGGCCGTGCGTCACGTCGTCACGCCCGCGATGAGCTGGTCAAGGACCCCGATCATCTCGGCCCGGGCCCGATCGTGGTCGGCTGCTTCGGCCACGTAGAGGGCGGCTTCGTCGCCGGCTCCCATGAGCGCGTGCGCCAGCGGCCGTGCGGGCTGGACGGAGATCCGCCCGAGCTCGATCCCGCGCCCGAGGAGGGCCTGCACCAGTCCGAACACGTGCCGCTGGCATATCTCCCGCCAGTGCGCCCAGCCCAGCACCGACGGCCCGTCGATCAGGGCGATGCGGTAAATCTCCGGCTCGACGCAGATGTCTAGCCACGTCCGCATGGCGTGCCGCAGGGCGTCAACCGGATCGGATATCCCCGCGGCGGCCACGTCGTCGGCCAGTCGCCTGGCGATATCGGCCTCGACCGCCTCCATGACCGCCTCGAACAGCGCCGTCTTGTCCGCGAACTGGTGGTAAAGCGCCCCGCGGGTGACCCCGGCCGCCTCGACGACCGCGTCGGTCGGCACGTCCGCGAAGCCTTGTTCAGCGAACAGCCGCCGCGCCGCCGCTACCAGCGCGTCACGGGTCGCTGCCGAGCGGTCGGCCTGCGTGCGCCGCGCCCTCGGGGTGACCGAAGTCCGGGATGTCATGCTCCGATTCTCCACATCGTCGCCCGGCCGTGCTACACGGCTCTAGACAAACATACGTACTGACTGTATGTTTTTAATCATGGTAACTGATCAAGCGCCAGGCAGCCTCGCCGTCGTCGACCTGCCGCAGGGCGCGATCGCGTACCGCGCCGCGGGGCCGGCCGCCAGCTCCCGTCCCCCCGTTGTGTTCGTGCACGGTGTCCTCGTCGATTCCCGGCTCTGGGCACCGCTAGCCGATCGCCTCGCGGCCGAAGGGATTCGCAGCTACGCGCCGACGCTCCCGCTGGGCGCCCACCAGCACCCGATGAACGCCGGCGCCGACCTCTCGCCCCTGGGGATCGCCCAGCTCGTCCGCGACTTCACCGCGGCGCTCGGCCTTACCAGCGTGACCATCGTCGGCAACGACACCGGCGGGGCGATCTGCCAGGTCCTGCTGGGCGGCGACACCAGCCGGGTCGGTGCCGCGGTCCTGACGAACTGTGACGCGCTCGCCGCGTTCCCGCCCCGGGCCTTCGTGCCGCTGTTCCGCGCGCTGCGCCATCCCGGCCTGGTCGCCTGCCTGGCCCTGGGGCTGCGGTCAGCCGCGCTGCGGCACGGCCCGCTGGCCTACGGGCCCCTCGCCAGCGGGCCGCTTGACCGCGGGCTGACCCGTGACTGGGTGAGACCGCTGGCCAGCCAGGCCATCCGTCGCGATCTCGCCACGTTCGCCAGGGGCGTCCGCCCCGGCCTCCTGCTTGACGCCGCTAGCCGGTTCGGCCAGTTCACCGGGCCCGTGCGGATCGTCTGGGGACAGGCCGACCCGTTCTTCCGTGCCGAGCTCGGGCGCCAGCTCAGCGAGGCGTTCCCGAACGCCAGCCTCACCGCGGTGCCGGCCGGCCGGACGTTCCTGCCGCTCGACCATCCCGGTGAGGTCGCCAGCGAGATCACGGCGGCCATGGCCGGACGCTAACCGCTGAGCTGGCGGCGGCGCGCTCAGCCCGCCTGCCCCGGTCCAGGGTCCCGTTGCGCCTCCTTGACATGCAGCCGTCCGGCTGCCTATCGTAGAAATGCAGCCAGACGGCTGCCTTTTCGCAGAAAGACGGCGGGACGAGCTTCGTTGGATGAGGTGTTCAGGGCGCTGGCCGACCCCAGCCGGCGGCGGCTCCTCGACAGCCTGAACGGGCGGTCCGGGCAGACCCTGCGCGAGCTGTGCGCCGGGCTGGACATGGCCAGGCAGTCGGTGAGCAAGCACCTGGCCATCCTCGAGGAGGCGAACCTGGTCACCACCGTCTGGCACGGCCGGGAAAAGCTGCACTACCTCAACGCCGAGCCGATCAACGCCATCGCCGACCGGTGGATCAGCCGGTACGACCAACCCCGGGTCCGCGCCCTCGCGGACCTCAAGAAGGCCCTGGAGGAGAACCCGATGGACAAGCCAAGCGTGGTGTACGTGACCTACATCAGCACCACCCCGGAACGGCTCTGGCAAGCCCTGACCGAGCCCGCCTTCACCCAGCGTTACTGGGCGACAAGCTTCATCACCGACTGGGCACCGGGATCGACGATGACCTGGGACAACCACGGCGTCAAGATCAGCGACCCCGAGCAGGTCGTGCTCGAGTCCGACCCGTACCGCCGCCTGTCCTACACCTGGTGCAGCTTCACGCCGGAACTAGGCAGCCACTTCGGCTTCGACGACGCCCTCGCGGCCAAGCTCGCCAGCGAGCCCCGCTCCAAGGTGACCTTCGAGATCGAGCCGAAGGGGGAAGGCGTCGTCAAGCTGACGGTCATTCACGACGGCTTCGAGCCGGGCAGCGTGCAGGCGGAAATGGTCAGCGTCGGCTGGCCCGACATTATCTCCAGCCTGAAGACCCTCCTCGAGACCGGCGAGCCTCTCCCGGCCTGACCCCGGGTTAGGGGCGCCCCTCGCGAAGGGCGCGGAGCTGGGCCGCCACCTGCGGCGGAAGGCGGCGGATGGCCTCACGGAAGGTCACGCCGGACATCTCGCCGACGTGGGCGGCGGTCCAGCTGGCGACCCAGGCGGGGTCGCGCTTGCTGAGCTCGCGGGCGGTCCAGCCGATTGCCTTGCGGATGAAGAACTCCTTCTCCGCCAGCATCGGGATCGCGTACCGCTCGAAGCGGGCCAGGTCGGGCTGGCCGGAGCGGATCCCGGGCAGCAGGGCCAGGACCGCCGACCGGCGCACCCAGAAGTCCGCGTCCGTCGCCCACCCGTCGATGCGCGGCCACCCGGCCGGGTCGCCCAGCGCGATGGTCCCGGCGATCCCGCCCGCCAGCGAGTCCACGAGCGCCCAGGTGCGGGCCTCCCGGATCAGCGTCTCCACGGTGGCCAGGTCGTCCGCCCGCAGCTGCTCGCGGGCCAGGCCGAGCACCTCGACGGCGGCCATCCGCCGTTCGTGCACCGGCTCGCGCCACAGCGCGATCGCCCACGCCACCAGGGCCGCGCGGTCCAGGCCGGGGTATCCGCTGGCGGCCGTCCGCACGGCCCGGCGCATGTCCGGCACCGCGACGCCGTAGAACTCAAGGTCGCTCTTCAGGTACTTCTTCTCCTGAACGGCCCGTCCGGAGTCCCCGGCCGCCCGCAGCGACTCAGCGAGGGCCCGCGCGGCCGTGGCGGGGTCAAAGCCAGGCATGCCCCGAGTATCGCAGCCGTGTTCGCCCGAAAAGTACGCTTGTGGGGTGGTAACGGGGAAAAGCGAGGCCGTGCGAGAAGCCGTGCGGCTCGCGATCGCGGCCCCGGGGCGGCGCTTCGTTCTCGGGCTGGCCGGGCCGCCCGGGGCCGGGAAGTCGACGCTCGCCGAGGCCATCGTGGCCCACGCGCGCACGCGGATGGGGGCTGACTGGGCGGCCTGCTTCCCGATGGACGGGTACCACCTGTCGAACGCGCAGCTGCGACGACTCGGGCTGGAAGACCGTAAGGGCGCGCCGTCCACGTTCGACGTCGACGGGTACCTGGCGATGCTCGCCCGGCTGGCCGGTGATCCGCCGGCCGCCGCGTACGTGCCGGAGTATGACCGCCGGCTGCACGAGCCGGTCGCCGCGCGGATCCTCGTGCCCGCGGCCGCCCGGCTCATCGTGACGGAGGGGAACTACCTGGCCCTCGACGACCCGGCCTGGGCGCCCGCGCGGCGGTTCATCGACGCGTTGTGGTACGTCGACGTGCCCGACCCGCTGCGCGAGTCGCGGCTGGTCGCGCGCCAGCTCAAGGGGGGCAGGGACGCGCGGGCAGCCCGCGAGTGGGTGGAGCGCAGCGACCGCCTCAACGGCGAGCTGGTGAAGCTGAGCAAGGCCAACGCGGACCGGGTCATCACCGCGGCCGAGCTCTAGCTGGTTGGCAGAGCCATCTGGCTCTCAATCCACCGCTCAAGCGCGGGACCGCTCTCGACGCTCACGATGGCGGCGTACCGCGTGCGCGGGCCGGCGTGGTAACCGCCGTGGTACAGGGCCTCCGAGTCGATGACCACCTGCCGGTAGCGAGGGAGCGGAACCTGCCGCTCCTTCTTATGATCGAACTCAGCCGGCCGCACGACAAGCGTGCTCCCCGGGTCGTCAGTCAGCTCCAGCCACACCCGAACCACCCAGCCGTTGGACGTCGGGTTGCCCTGGTTGTTGTTGTCCAGGTGCAGCCCCCAGCGGCACTCGCGCAGGGAGTTGGGCTGCATGCGCAGGACCTGGACGCGGCCGAACCTGGCCCCCATCGACTCAACCCACCCGGCCAGCGTCGGGCACGTGCGGGCGTTCTCCGTCCAGACCCCGTCCAGATCGGGCCGGCCGTGCTCCCAGAAGCCCTTCAGTTCCATCTCCCCGGTCGCGGAGGTAACCGGGGCGAAGAACGTGGCCGGATCGCTGGCGTAGGTCGTGTAGGTCAGGTTCTCCCACTCGCTGGGCGCGATCTGTGGCCCGCGGTACCCGCCGAGCACCAGGCACCCGCCGGCGGCCTGGAGCGACGGCATCCGGTAATGCGCTGTCTGGCCCGGCCGCGCGGCCGGCGGCCTGATCCTGGTGGCCCGCAAGATCCGCTTGGCGTGCTCATTCCTCAAGGCAGACATCAGCTCTGGCACGGGTTCCCACTCCCAGGCGGCCCAGATGCCACGCTCCAGCGTTCCGCTTTCCGGCAAGCCGCAGTCCTGCGGGCAGGCCGCCCCCGTCCCACTCTCTTGCGACCCGGGAAACGCTGTCAAAGCTCCTTACAGAAATATTACGTACCTGCGCAAGCCCCGGCAGACCGCCGCAGGCTGAGACCCGCGGCCCCTGTTTCGAACCCCCTTGCCAGGCAATGCCATTTGTCTCCTGTGCCAGGAGATCATCGGCGGCATCCAGGCGGCGCTGGTTGCGGTAGGCGAGGGAAGCTCGCACGGCGGCCCGGCGCCCAAAGGCTTATGCGTTGCACGGGTACCAGAAGTCACTTTGAACCCTGCGTGCACTGGGCACCGGGCCGGACTGGCGGCCAGGCGCGGGCGCACTGCCCGCAGGCGCTGCCTGAAGACCCGTCCTTTCCTGGTAGGGACGTTATTGTGAAGACTTTTACACACTATGACGTATATAAGTCTTCACAACCAGAAAAGTCTTCGAAACATGGAGCGCACGGGCCTCATGCGCAGCGCTGGCCCTGCCTGGCGGGCCAGGCGGGCGCGGGCGGCGGCCCCTCCTGGCGAGGACAGCCCAGTCCGCAGGTAAGCGACATTGCGCCAGAGGAGCACCAACATCGCACGCTATTGCCAGGACCCCAGCGCCTGAGTATCCCGCCGTAGCGACCGCGATCACCGGGTGACTCTTGCCGTTAGTCTTCCCCGGAGAACCGTTCCCAGGCCGCCTGCTTAGACACGCCAAGCGCCGAGCCGATACGGGTCCAGCTGACGCCCCGGGCACGCAGGACATCGACGTGATCGTGCATGGCGGCGTCGATCTGGGCCACGCCCGCCTGTACCCGGGCCAGGCTGGCGAGGAGCTCCTCGTCCGGCTGCTCGTTCCATGCGCGGATTTGCGGCATCGGGTCCATGGCCAGGATCTGGGTGCACAGCTCGATGCACTCATTGCAGATGTAGACGCCTGGGCCAGCCACGAGCTTGCCCACCGAGTCCTTGTCCTTGACGCAGAACGAGCAGCACAGCGTCTCCAGCCGGCTGGCGCCGGGCGCGAGGTTGGCGGATTCAGTCATGCCGTCAGGTTAGCCTTGACGCCCGACACCGTCAAGGTATCCCTGACGATGATTAGCCGGTTGCCGGCCCCCCACGGCCCGGCCCGACGGCACTGTCGTCTCCGGCAGTCGCACGACACTTCGCTTCCTTGACCCGACGGCGCTCGGCGCGTTCCTTGACGCCGCTGGCTTCCAGGTCGAGGCGCAGCATGGCGACTGGGATCGTGCCCCCATCACCACGGCCAGCGGGGAGATCATCACCATCGCCAGGAAATGACTGGGGCCGACAGCGTGGACCGGGGGATGTTCCCCCCGCAGAGCCGCCCGGCCCACGCCGTTCCCCCTGGAAGGTCCCGGTGGTGCCGGCCGACGGCTCGATCCCGCCCAAAGCTCGCCGCCGGCCGGCCTGGCCGGCCCCGGCCTTCCGACTGTAAGAGTCGCGAGCCGGCCTCCCGCCAACAACTTTTCGGGGAGAAATTTTCCGGCCTGTCCGCAATGACCGGGCGGGCGCGTCAGCGCGGTCTACGCGAAGACCTCGCCGGCCGCCGCCCACCCGCCAGCAGCACCGTTGGCGACATCGGTGATGCGAGATTGCGCGCCCGTTGCCGCCAGCGCACCTCTCACAGAGCACCAGTGCCGCCAGCGGGCGGGGCTTTTGACCGCACCGCTGACGCCAACGGGTGTGAGGGGCCTCGCCGCGAGTCCCCGCTAGGACGCCCCCAGCGCCCGCACGGCTTCGATCGTGTCGGCTTCGGCGGCTGGCTTGTCCCAGTGTCGCCGGCTGCGCTGAACGCCGTCGAAAGGCGATCTCCACGACGAGCTCGGGCCGCACGTACACCGTCCATGAGTGCGGGCGCAGGCCCAGCTCGAGGACCTCGGTTGCCAGCTCCGGCCAGCAGAAAAGGGGTGCCGGGGTACGCGAAGCGCTCATCGCTGGCCAGTTACGCCTGTGGCGGCCCCGGGAAGGATCGCTGTACCTGACCGACCTAAGCGAGCCTGACCATGCCTATCAATCACGCCAACGTCGTACTCGTGCACGGCGCCTGGGCCGACGGATCGAGCTGGAGCAAGGTGATCGGCCCGCTGAGGGCCGCCGGCATGAACGTCGTCGCCGCGCCCTTGCCGCTCACGTCGCTAGCTGATGATGTCGCCGCGCTGGACGTGACCCTCGAACGGCTCCACGGCCCGGTCCTGCTGGTCGGCCACGCGTACGCCGGCGCGGTCATCGCGGCGACGCGGGACCCGAAGGTAGCCGCGCTGGTTTACATCGCGGGGCTGGCGCCCGACGAAGGCGAGACCGTGGGTGATGTCTTCTACCGCGGCGAGCGGCACCCGAAGGCCCCCGAGCTCCGGCCCGACCCGCACGGGCTGGTGTGGCTGCCGGAGAGGGCCTTCGCTGACGCCTTCGCGCCGAACGCGACCGCGGACGAGCAGGCAATCCTCGCCGCGGTGCAGCGTCCCCTCAACGTGGCCTGCATCGGCGTCCCGGTCGGGCGGCCCCTGTGGAAGGACCGGCCAAGCTGGGTTCTCATAGCCGAGGATGACCGCATGATCAATCCGGCCACGCAGCACTTCACGGCCGGCCGCATGGGCGCGCACGCGCGCACGCGCCTGGTCGACCACGCGCCGCTGGTTACCGCGCCCGCGGAAGTCGTCGGCATCGTCCTCGACGCGGCCTGGGAGACGGCGCCACCTCAGCAGGCCTGAGCCAAACGGAATTGTCGGTGGGTCGTGCTTGACTGGCCCGTATGACAGCAGACCTTTCCGGAAAAGTCGCGCTGGTGGCCGGGGCAACCCGCGGGTGCGGACGGGCGATCGCGGTGGAGTTGTCACGAGCCGGGGCGTATGTGTACGCGACCGGGCGCAGCAGCCGGGTGACGGGCCGGTCGGAGATCAACCGGCCCGAGACCATCGAGGAAACGGGCGAG
>Ga0335072_10011046_pt1 | contig 12946 bp, 15 predicted proteins | sample Lox_Sample_21_FD_206725 | JGI IMG/M metagenome (GOLD analysis project Ga0335072, IMG submission 206725) | Soil microbial communities from Loxahatchee National Wildlife Refuge, Florida, United States - Lox_Sample_2.1 | ecosystem: Environmental > Terrestrial > Soil > Wetlands | place: USA...
GACCTGTCCTGACGCACTCAGGAGTTCCTGGCAAAAGCTGGCATCTGGCGTGGCTGCGCGACCGCTCGCCATGGTTCAGTCGGTGTGCGATGCTCCCTGGCATGCCCGTGGCCCTGATCGTTCCGACGCTGGCGGCTGGCTCCTTCCGCCTTCGCCCCTTCACGCTCGCCGATATCGGCGCCGTACGCGAAGCGTCCGGTGATCCCTACACACCTGATCACCACGGTCCGCCACCGGCGCGAGCCGGGCGCGTCACAGGGTCATGGAGACCTCAAGGGCAGGCAGGGGCTGCAGGTGCTGGCGCGGCGCGTACTGCCAGCCGTGGTGCCCGTCCCGGCTTCCCGCGAGGATGCCGAACAGGATCTGTGCCTGCTCGGGATGACCGCGATGCAGGATCCGCCGTTCTTCGGCACGGCCCGTCTTGTCCGGTGGCAGCTAGCCACCGTCGCGCCGTTCCCGTTCACCGTCCGGGGCACCGGCGAGATCCGCCGTGCCCTCATCGTCCGGCGTCACCCCAGGAGACACAGCCGCTCAGCAGACCTTTCCGTAACCGGGTGCGCCACGGCGCCCAGGCTCAGGTGCAAGAGCATGCTGTCCGCCGTACCGCCGGCGGCACGAGCCTTTGACGGAGTGGTCGACGTGGAAGGCCAGCCCCCGGGCTCAGGTAGCACGAGGTCGCGGCCGCGAGCAGGTTCCAGGCAGCTTCACTTCCCGCGGGCGGCCGTGTATGTGGCGCCTTCCGTTCCGATCTCTCCGAACGGCGGGACATGCCCCGCATCCAGTGCCGTGATCGTTGGCCGGCCGATGTGGGCGAACACCAGCCGGCGGACCCCGTGCCGGGCAGCCTGCTCGGCGACCTCCAGCGCCGGCGCGTGGCCGCCCGCGCCCTTGGCGAAGCGGATGGGGCGCGCCCAGCCCGCCGCCTCGGCGAACATCAGGTCGGTGCCCGCCGCCCAAGGCGGGAATTCCAGGAACTCCGGCGCCCACGCGACCCGCGCGCCGCTTGCCTGGATGAGGTAGCCGTAGGCCGGATGGGACGTGTGGACCACAGGCTGCGGGGTGATCGCCAGCCCGCTGGCGCGGTAGGTGCGCACAGCCGGGCTGAGGCCGTGCGCGGCGGCCAGCCGGCGCAGCTCTCGGATGAGCTCGGCGCGTTCATCGGTGACCAGCCACGCGGCCAGCGGGCCGGGCGGCTCGGCGCCCGGGCCGCCGTCGATGGCCACCCGTACCTGGCCGCGGGAGATGAGCAGCCCGGCGGGGGAGTAGCGCGGCGAGTTCATCGCCCCGACACCGAGCAAGGTGAAGCTAGTCATCCGGGTGATAAACCCCGCCGGGGGAACTGGCTCGGGCGCCCGGCCGCCGCCCGGTCAGCCGCCAGGGCTGCAGAGCCGCCACGCACCCGTTCGGGATGATGCTCCGGGACGTCAGGGCCGGGCCGAGTCAGCGGTACCTGCCCGCACACGGCGTCCTGCACCGTCCAGATGGCCGATGTCAGCTCGTCGAACCGGCGCAGGCGACTGCGCAGAGCGGGAGCGTGTCCGCCGCGTGCCGCGTTAACCGCCCCGTCGGCCGCATCCGCGAGCCGGGCCAGCCGCGCCCGCAAGAATGCTTCCGTGGCTGGCTTGCGGCGCCTGTCAGCCGCCGCAAGCGCGGTGCCGATGGCGGCCTTGGCCTCGGCAAGGACGGCGTTCGTCGCCTCGCGCACTTCGGCGGCGATCTGCGCGGGGGCTGTCGTGCTGGCTTCGCCCCGGGCCAGCAGCCGCAGCCTGAGCAGGTGCGGTTGGCAGCGCGCCTGGTGTTCACGTATCTGGTCAGCGAAAGTCATCGCAGCTCACCCCCCGAAGGTAGGCATCATATTCCACCGCCGTCGCAGATCAGCGGGCCAGGGACGAACGCCCTGCTGTTTGTCTGCGCAGCCTGACCCGATAGGTGACGTCTGGCTCTGGGGTGGGCGGGCAGGGCGTGAGGGTGGAGTTGAAACGGCCCGCATTCGGCGGGCAGAGGAGGAAGGATGTACGGGTTTGGGGTGGTCGTCCTCTTGGGCCTGGCGACCGTTGGCATGGGGGCGGTGGCATACCGTTACCTGTCGGCAGCGCGCGAGCTGTGGGCGCTGCTGATCGTGCTGCTCGGCATCGGCGCGGCATGGCTGGCGAACTTCGACCTGTTCGGACTCTGAGGCCTCGCCGTCCGTGCCACGCGATCGCCGTCACGCTGACCGGGTTCGCCATCGCGGGCGCCGGGTACTTCTGGCGGGTCATCCTGGAGTTCTTCGCCGCTATCTCTCGCAAGTTCGTTGACCAGGCCCGCTCGCTGGAGAAGACGGAGCAGCTCCGCCGGGTCGCATGACCGGTCACCAGCAGGTAATGGCCGCCCCACCGCGGGGCGGCCATTAACGCGGCGGGGGGGAGCGGCATGTTCGTGCGAGGGGATCTTGATGACCGCAGACTACGAGCGGCCGCACCGGCCATACTGCAACACCCCGCGCCGGCAAGATGTTCATCTCAGCCTTTCCTTCCTGTTGCTGACCTCTTGCTTCTGTCTTGATCGCATAACCAGAACGACGTGAAACGGTAGGGCCGGACGGGGCGTCGCGGCATGACCTACGCCCCTTGCTGTGGGCTTCCCGTGACGGGGAAGCGCAGCTTCGCGGCGACGCCGAACGGGGCGTCGCGGATCGCGGTCACCTGCCCGTTGTCGTCGAGGGTGCGCTGCACCATCTCCTCTAGCAGGTCCGGCACGGCATACGCGCCCGTGCCCCAGTCGGGGCACTCGTCGCCGCCGCTGCTCAGCCCGCCGCAGCGGCCGCACACGTACCCGGCGATCATGTCCTCGCGGGCCACCAGCAGGTGGCCAACCGCGCCCTCGTTGACCGCGGCCAGCGAGGCGTGCAGCCCGACAGCGGCCAGCCCGCCGAAGACCGCCTCGGTCAGTTCCCGCTCGCGGCGGGCCACCCAGGCGTCGATGACCGGCCCGGCCAGCTCCCGGACCCGGGCCGGGGTCAGCGTGTGCGGGTCGGCGGTGAAGCTCCCGGCGAAACTGTCCCGCACTGTGGCAGGCAGCTCCCGCAGCAGGCTGGCGATGCCGTCGTGGTGCCCGCCGATCACCAGAGGCCTGTGCCGGCTGGTGCTAGCGGACCGGGCCAGGATCGCCGCGACCTCCCGGTAGTGATGCCGACCGAGCTGGATGATGCGCTGCTGGATCCGGTGCGTCTCCAGGCCGTACCAGCCGCCGAAGCCGGGGCTGCGCGGGCCCTTCTCGGACTGCCTTGCGGCGGTCTGCACCTGGGTGCCGCTGACGGACAGCACCCAGGCATGCCGGCGGTCGGCGACCGCGACCAGGTAGTCCGGGCATCGTTGTATCGCCGCCAGCAGCGGCCGGACATGCGGCCGGGCCGCGAGCACGGCACGTTCCGGAAGAGCGCAGGGCAGCGGCAGCGCCTCGGACAGGCCGATCTCCGCGCAGCCGAAGAACGCGACCGTGTGGCCGAGCCACTCTCGCCCGTGCGCGGCCAGCGCGTCGAGCACCGCATCCCGGTCGGCGCGGCTGACCCCGGAGGTGCTCACGCCGTCCGGTCCGACGGCGCTGACGCTCATCAGGAGGTCATTGGCCCTGGATGCAAGGCCCCGCAGCCCGGCGGGGTCCAGCGGCACCGGCAGGTACAGCGACAGCAGCACCGGCCCGGGCGCGCTCATGCCCCGCAGCTTCTCCACATCCGCGTAGCTAATCATCGAAGCCCCCTCGAACCCCGCCGCGGTATGCGACGCTCGCTATCTGCCCGTCACTGCACCCTGGCTTGCCCGGCAGCCGCCGCTCATGAAGCCCGCCTGGGCGCTTGCGTCGCGGCGGAATCAGACGCTGTTATCTCCCCCAACTGACACCAGGATTCACCCCGGCCAGCGCCGACAATCAGGGCCTTTCGTCTCGGAACCGGTGCCAGGAAGTCCCGCGGCTAGCTGTCACGGTCCGCGCCTGCCGCGGCTTGTGTTTCGTCCCGGAACACCAGGACGGAACAGGGCGCGTGCAGCACGCACAGCATGCTGACCGACCCGAGCAGCGCCGCGGCGAACCCGCCGTGCCCCCGGCTGCCCACCACCAGCAGGTCCGCTCCCCTGGCCGCGTCGAGCAGCGCCCCGGCCGCATGCCCCTCGGTCACGATCGGCCGGACGAGGACGCCCGGCTCCAGGCCGCTTACCTCGTTAAGCGCGGCGATGAGAGCGCGTTTCACCATGCCTTCCAGGTCCGGCAATCCATCGGGGTACGGCGCCCAGCCGTAGGTAGACGGGTACTGCCACGCGATCACCGCATCCACCGACCCGGCGGTTAGCTTCGCCTGCTCGATAGCCCAGCGCAGGGGCCGACTTCGACGGTTCTAACCCGTCGACGCCCACCACGATCCGCCGCTCATGCCCGCTCATCATCGCCTTTTTCCCTACTCTGAGCCTGCTTCGCGCCCTTCCGGCTCCGGCAGGGTCTAACCGCCCGCACAGGAGTGACCATCAGCCCGTCAACGCCTAGCCGCGGCGGCTCGGATGGAGCGGCCGACCGGAATGTGGTGTCTTCCGGTCGGCCGCTTCGCTGGCCATGGTCAGAGCTTGTAGCCGATGTCGCGCAGGAGCTGGTGCCGTTCGGCCGCGTCCGCCTCAGTTTCGATCCCGACGGGCGGTGATCCGTCGATCACTCCCGCGATCCCGCGCCCGCGCTCGGTGACCGTGACCAGGACGCCGACGTCGTTGGCGGTCGCGCAGTAGATGCCGCAGACTTCGGGCACCGCCTTGACCTGATTCAGCACGTTGATCGGGAACCCGTCCTTCAGCAAGACGACAAACGCGTGCCCGGCGCCTATTGCCAGCGCGTTCCTTGCCGCCAGCTCGGCCAATTCCGGGTCGTTGCCGGACCGGCGAACGAGCCTGGCGGCGGAGGCTTCGCAAAACCCCAGGCCGAAACGCAGGTGCGGACTCGCCCCTGCGAGAGTTTCGTGCAGGTCCTCCACGGTCTTGATGAAGTGAGCCTGCCCGAGGATCACATTCATGCCGTCGGGCTTGTCGATAGCGACGACCTCGAAAGACACCATGCTGAGCCGCCTTCCTCAACCAGGGCATCCGCTCAGGTGTGAAGTGAACCTTCGAAGAACTGCCCGTTGTCAAGTACACCACCGACGGCGGTCAGCTGACGCAGGCGCGGGCTGGCTCGGCCCGCAGCGTGAACGTGAGCTGGACACACTGCCCGCCGCGTTCGCAAGCGTTCGGTCCGGGCGCAGGAAAGCCCGGGCCGGGTGCCAGACAGGTTCTGGCCGGTGCGATGTGCAGGCAGGACTGCCCCGAAAGGTACCGCGCCGCGGCTCAGTATCCGGTGATGTCCGGGACATCGGGGAGCTTGGTGTCGTCGATCGCGTACGTGAACTCGCCTTCTTCGTCGATGACCCCGTCTATCGCGCGTACCAGGGTCAGCGCCAACGGCAGCATGCTCTTGCGTTCCAGCTCTCCGGTCATCCGCACGACACCGCCGGTGATTTCGATATGCACCAAGGCGAGGTTGGTGGCCAACTCGCCCGCCAGGACCTGGCTGACGATCTCCGCCCTGATCTCGTCATCCGGCCGGAGGAAGACCCGCAGCGGGTCCCGCGGGCTGACGACGCCGAGCAGCTTCCTGTGCTCGTAGGCCACCGGAAGGCACGTGACCTGATGCCGGTCCATCAGCCGGGCGGCGGCGGCCACGGTCGCCTCGGGGGCCTACCGTGACCGGATGCGTGCTCATCAGGTCCCCGGCGGTTTCGGCCGTGACGATCGCCCGCCGCGTCCGGTAGCGCAGGTGCGCCCAGCGGTGGCCGTGAGGGTCTCGCCGGAGTTCCTCTTCTTGAGCAGGTCCCTCTCGGTGGCCACACCCACGATCTCGCCTTGGAGGCTCAGCACTGGTACGCCACTGGTCTTCTCACTGACCAAGATGCCGGCCAGGTTTTTGAGCTGGGTGCCCGCGGTGACCGTCACCGGATCAGCGGTCACGATGTCTCGTACCTGAAGGTGACGCATCATTCGTTCCTTCCGCCCTGGCTGCACCCAGCCCACGCCAGCGGCGGCGATGTCCTCCCGGCTCGGGAACACTCTCGAGCTACTTCCTTTATTGAGGACAGCCTGTGCCGCTGGTCGCGGGTAGGGGCCCTGTTCCCGTACCGGATGGCCGAAGAGCCTTTTCTGGAAGGCCCTGTTACCGCCGCACCGGCACCCTAGTGCTGCAATGGCCTGGAGGCAGGCTGGACTACCAGTAGATTTCTGACTGGACTGGCATCCCGGTTGGCGGCGTCAGGTCGTGCCTGCCCCTAGCCGGAGGGCCGCGCAGGGGCTGAGGCAAGCCGGAGCCGGGCCGCGTCGGCGCGCTCGAGTTCCTCGATCGCGAAGGTCACCGCGGCCAGTGTCTGCTCCAGGCCAGGAATCCACCGGTCCTGGACCGCCCGGAGGCGGTACCTGGTGACGCGGACCTCGTCATCGACCAGGCGTACGGACGCGGTGGCGGCGGCATGCCGGGCCGCCGCGGCGAGCGCCGCGCGGTGCGCCTGCCGTGTGCCCGCCATGACCGGGCTGTCCCAGGTGAGCGCCGGCGGAACGGTACACGTGGCCGTCGCCGGGTAGCGGATGCCCATTGTCGTCTCGTAGCTGACCCGCATGTCCGCGACCTGGCCGTCGCCGCCCAGCCGGACGGCGCGTTCGCCGCCTAGCAGCGCCGCGCGCAGCAGCCAGGTTCGCGCTTCGGCCTGACACCTGTCCCACTGCGCGGTCGTCTCGGCGGCGGCCGCCTGCAGCCGGGCCAGCTCGCTCTGCAGGATCCGCAGCTTGCGGTCGAGCAGGTCAGCGGCACGCCGGGAGGTCTCCAGCCGCCGCAGTAGCCAGATACGCCCAGCCCGGCCAGGCGGCACCGCCAGCTTGAGCGGTGTCATCGCGCGCCCCGGGTGCCACTGCCCGCCGGATAGGTGCCACTGCCCGCCGGATAGTAGGTATCAAGCGCCGTGGCCGACAGCATCGTCAGCTCGCGGCGGGGCAGTACGCCCAGTGCCTGCCAGGCCCGGCCGAGCGTGTCTGGCAGTGCGCGGTTCTCGGTGCGCTGCTGGCTGATCACCCGGCTCGCGAACGCCTCATCGAAGTCCTGGTAGCGCCGGTCAGCCGCGCTCAGCGCCGCGGCTCCGACCAGCTCCGCGAGCTCGGCGGCCCGCCGCGCCGCCGCGAGCGCGGCCAGCGCCTGCGCGGCGACGTCCAGGTGGTCATCGCGGGTGAGTCCCGGGCCAGCACCGTGCCGCATCAGCCTGGACAGCGAGGACAGCGCGTCCACCGGGGGATAGATGCCGCGGGCATGCAGCTCCGGCGATAGCACGATCTGTCCTTCTGTGATGTAGCCGGTCAGGTCAGGCACCGGATGGGTGATGTCCCCGCCGGGCATGGTCAGCACCGGGACGAGCGTCACAGAACCGGGTACCCCGCGTATCCGGCCGCACCGTTCGTACAGCGACGCCAGGTCACTGTAGAGGTAACCGGGATAGGCGCGGCGGGCGGGGATCTCACCGCGGGCGGCCGACACCTCGCGCAGCGCCTCGCAGTAGTTCGTCATGTCGGCCATGACGACAAGCACATGCCGCCCGAGCATGTAGGCGAGGTGCTCGGCCACGGTCAGCGCGATCCGGGGGGTAAGGATCCGCTCGATCACTGGCGCGTCCGCCAGGTTGAGCAGCAGGACGAGTTCGGCGGCGGCGGACCGCTTGCCGAGCACCTTGCGCACCGCGGCCGCGTCGGCGTGGGTGAGGCCCATCGCCGCGAACACCACGCAGAACGCCTCGCCGCCGGCTGATGCCTGGGCGGCGAGCTGTGCGGCAAGGTCGAGATGGGGCAGGCCCGCGACCGAGAATATGGGCAGCTTCTGGCCGCGGACGAGTGTCGTCAGGCCGTCGATCACCGAGACGCCGGTCAGCACCGGCTCGGCGGGGGGCTGGCGGACCGTCGGGTTCATCGGGAAGCCGGTGACGGCCGCCGTTGTCTCGCCGGTGATCGGCGGCCCGCCGTCCATCGGCTCGCCGCGCCCGGTGCAGACCCGGCCCAGCCAGTCCGGGCCTACCGGGATGCGCAGCGGCGAACCACTGAACCCTACCCGCGTGCCAGTCGTTCCAAGGCCGGCCGTGCCCTCGAGCACCTGGACAACCGCCAGCTCGCGATCTACCTCCAGAACCAGGCCGTGCCGTTCCCCCGAGGTGTCGCGGATGGTCGCGAACTCATCCCAGCCCACCCCGGCCACGCCGCGCACCACCAGGAGCGGGCCGCGCAGTTCGGCGATGTCGGTGTACTCGGGTCGTGCCCATGGCCCGGTCATGCGGCGCCGGCATCCCCCGGGCCGCCCGGCGGCCCCGGTGACTGGTCCGGTGACCGGCTCAGCTGGTCGAGTGCCGCGAGCATAGCCCTCTCGCGGCCGGCGACGTCTGCCGGGCCGTCGGCGTCTTCCCGCGCGCGCAAGACTGGCGAGTAGTCCGCTTCCTCGATCTGCGCGGCCGGCACGCCCGCCCTGGCAAGCTCTACGCACCGGTCGGCGACCGCGAGGATGGCGTGGGCAAGCGCGGCCGCCCGGGCGCTGTCGCACGACGCGTCGAGGGAGCTGAGCGCGTTCTGCTGCAGGAGGCCTTCCCGGATGAGCCGGCCGGCCAGGATCGTGGCGCGCTCGGGCGGCGGGAGCGCGCTCACGCCCATCAGCTCGGCGAGCGAGCTCAGCCGGTCAGCCTCGGCGAGCAGCGCGGCCAGCCGGGCCCGGCGCTCCTCCCATCCGGGGTCGCCGTGGCTGGCGTGCCAGGCGGCGACCACAGTGTCGTCGCGTGAGAAGGACCCGGCCCAGGACACGGCCGGGTAGTGCCGGGCGTAGGCGAGGTCGCGGTCCAGGGACCACAGACAGCGTACGAAGCGCTGCGTGTATGTCGTGACAGGCTCGGTCATGTCTCCGCCGGCCGGCGAGACCGCCCCGATGATCGTTACCGAGCCTGCACGGCCTTCCTCGGTGACCACGCACCCGGCCCGTTCGTAAAATGCTGCGAGGGCGGAGGCCAGGCTCGCCGGGTAGCCTTCCTCGGCCGGCAGCTCGCCGCTGCGCGATGCGAACTCGCGAAGGGCTTCGGCCCAGCGGGATGTCGAGTCGGCGATGACGACCGCGTGCAGGCCCATGTCGCGGAAGTGCTCGGCCACGGTGGCCGCGCTGTAGATGCTGGCCTCACGGGCCATCATCGGCATGTTCGAGGTGTTGGCGATCACGACCGTCCGCTGCGCCAGCGGGCCGCCGGTCCGCGGGTCGGTCAGTCCCGCCAGGTCGTCGAGCATGTCGGCCAGTTCGTTGCCGCGCTCACCGCAGCCGACGTAGACGATGACGTCGGCGTCACACCACTTGGTAATCTGCTGCAGCAGCATTGTCTTGCCGGTGCCGAACCCTCCGGGGACTGCGGTCGTGCCACCCCTCGTGACGGGGAACAGCAGGTCAATCACGCGCTGACCAGTGACCAGGGGCGCGTCGGGGTCGAGGCGCTCCCGGTAGGGCCGGTTCCGTCGAACCGGCCAGGATGAGGCCAGGCGCACCGGGACGCCGCCCACCGTTGCGATAACCGCCCGGAGGGGAACGGGCCCGCTGGGGCGGATGTCAGTTACCGGCCCGGTTAGTCCGGCGGGCACCTGGACGCGGTAGTCGATCGCGGCTGCCGTTGGCACGGTACCCAGAGTGGCGCCGCCTGTCACGATGGTGCCGTCGCTCATAGCAGGCACGAAGTTGAACTCGCGCTCGCCCGCCGCCGCAGCGGTGATGCCTGGCTCGAGCCAGGCAGGCGCTTCGGCCAGCGAGCGGAGCAGGCCGTCGAAGATGCCGCCGAGCAGGTGGGGTCCGAGCAGCGCCGATAGCGGCTCGGCCAGGGATACTGCCGGATGACCAGGGGCAAGGCCGCCGGTGTAGTCATACGCTTGCACCGTTGTCACGTCACCGCGGACGGCCACCACCTCCCCGGGCAGCCGATGATGACCGAGTTCGACGAGGTCCGACATCGCCGCCTGCCGCAGGCCTGTCACCTCCACCAGGGGGCCGTTCACGCGCGCGATGCGCGCCGTATCGGGGGTCATGGCGCCCACAGCTGCCTGATGGCGCCGCCCAGCTCAGCCATGGCGACGTCAGCCAGCCGGGCCAGTGAGCAGTCGACGAGCATCCCGTCCGACCAAGCCACGACGCCGCCGCCTGGCGGTGACTCAAGTTGCCTGCCCGGGCCCGCCGCCTGTTCGGCGAGCCGCGTGATCCGCTGGATGAGCCGGTCATACCCCGGCTGGTGCGGCAGCGAGCCTACTGCGTCCCTGACCCGCAGGCGCAGCTCGTCATACGCCTCGCGCTGGGCGGCCAGTACGGCGGCCCGTGCAGCATCTCGCGCACGGGCCAGCTCGGCGGCCGTTACCGCGTCCGCGGCCGCGGCCGCTTCCGCCGCGGATCTGCCGAGCTCCGCGGCGGCGTCCTCACGGGCCTGCCGCACGATCACGGCCGCTTGCTCACGGGCGGCCGCGCGCAGCCGGGCCGCCTGCTCTTCGGCGTCGCGCCGCAGCCGCCGCCGCACGGGCTCAAGTGCCGGTAGCACGGCTGTCGCGGTCATGGCGTGAGCACCGCCGTGAGGAGGGCCGGGCGCTGGGCGAGCCGGCCCGCCAGCCAGTCCGCCGCGCGGGCGGTCATGATGAGCAGAGCCGCATCCGGCGGGAGCGCGTCCCAGGCAGCCGCGGCCTCGGCCTGGCTGTCGGCCCCGAGCACGACGGCACCGGCCAGCGCGTATCCCTCGACGGCGAGCGCCTCGCCGATGACAGCCGCCGTAGCCATGCCGGTCACGCCTTTCCGACCAGAATGATGCCGATGATCAGGCCGTATATCGCGATGCCCTCGGCCAGTCCGACCACCACCATGGCCCGGCCGAACAACTCTGGCCGCTCGCTCATGGCCGCCAGCGCGGCTGCGCCGGTGTACGCGACCGCGATGCCCGCACCGATGGTCGAGCCGGCTACCGCGATCGCGGCGCCAATGAAGGCACCAGTGGCACTCCCGCTGCCGCTGGCGACGCTCGCCGCCGCAGCCGATACGCTCGCCGCGTTCGCCGTCCCGCCGCTCAGGGTGAGAACGAGCAGCACGGTCGCGCCCACCATGAGCAGTCCCCCGGCTGCCGCCAGAATCACGGCGCCGCGCTGTGGCCGGCGCGCCGCCAGGCGGGCCAGCACCGCCGCGGGGACGATGATCACCGGCAGTCCCAGCAACCAGGCAGCAATCATGGACGTGTGACCTCCGCATCTGTCCAGCGGGCCAGGCCGGCCGGCCGCCCCTGCGGCGCTGTCCGCGCCACAGCCACGTGCCACGGCCGGAACGGCTCCCCCTGTCCGGTGAAGACGCGCGAGAACAGCTCGTAGTACTCCAGCCGGAGCGCCTGGATCGCCGCGATAAGCGCTTCGAGGCTGAAGGCGAGCGCGGTTCCGGCTGCGAACACGACGATGCCGGCGACGGCGGACAGGCCGCCATGATGCCACAGGGCGCTCGTGCCTTCCCAGACCAGCAGGCTCAGGGCGGCATGCGTGAGGCCGAACGCGGCCAGCCGCGTGAACGACACCACATTGGAGCCCAGCCGCACCACCAGGTCGAACGACTCGACCACTGCCTGCATGACTGCCGTGCCGCCGCGGCCGCCCGCCTCAGCCAGGAAACCGGCGAACGCCAGCGAAAGACCCGCCATGGCCGCCAGGCCGCCGGCTGCCAGCCACTGCCCCTGCTGGAAATGCCACCCGGCCGCGCCCGCCGCCGCGCCGGCGAACACGCAGCTGCCGGCGATGCCGGACGGGGCGTACAGGGCAGAGCGCCAGCCCCCTTCCCGCCACCGGTTGACCGTGCCGAGCGCGTACGCCCCGGCGAGCAGGATCGCGCCGAAGCCGGCCGCGGCCAGCAGCAGCGTGACCGGCTCTGCAAGCGGGCTGAGCCACAGGACGGGCACCAGACCGGTCGGGCCGAAGCATTCCCCGTACAGCAGTCCGAACGTCATCGCAGACAGGCCGGCGCCGACCGCGAACGGCCACGCCGCACGGAACCTGCGCAGCCAGCCAGGCCAGCCGAGCCGGAGTGCCACGCCAGCACCGATCAGCAGCGCACCCTCACCGGCGTCGCCGAACATCATCCCGAACATGACGACGTAGCTGGCCCACGCCAGCCAGCTCGGGTCAACGTCGGCGTACGGCACCGTCCCGTACGTCTGCACCAGCGCAGTGAGCTCGTGATGCAACCCGCGCTCGGCGAGCAGAGTCGGAGGCGTCGACCAGGCTGGCCGCGCGAGCGGGACGATCGCCCCGCCTGCCTCAGCCAGCGCGGCGGTGATTTCCGGCACGCGGCTGACCGGGACCCAGCCGACCAGGGCGGCCGCGTCCGAGCGCCGCATCGCCGCGGCCGCCTGGACTTGCAGCTCGGCCTCGCCGGCGAGCAGATCGTAACGGCCTTCCCGCTCCAGCTCCCCGGGTTCGGTAGCGGCGGCGGAGATCAGCGGCGGCGGTGCCTGCGGCCCCTGGCCGCGCGGCGAGCGGGCGGCCGTGGCGGCGGGCGCACGTGCCCGGCCGTCGTGGTCGATCTGCATCACGGCCGCGTCAGCGACCTGCACAAGCACATCGCGCAGCGCGGCGCCCGGCGCAACAAGCGCAACCCGTTGCATGCGCACTGGCGCGGCTACGTCAGACCAGCGCATCGTAGGCCTCCAGCGCCTGGCCGCCGCGCGCCGCGCTAGCGAGGGCGGCCCGCGCACGTCGCGCATCGGCTGCCATCACCGCTACCGCGCCAAGCACCGGTCCGCTGTCTGTCGCGGCGGAACGCAGCAGCACACGGGCGTCGCTTTCCACGCGGCGCCACCAGCCCGCCTCGGCTTCCCACGGCTGCGCGGCCCGGTCCGCCG
>Ga0335072_10011047_pt1 | contig 12946 bp, 11 predicted proteins | sample Lox_Sample_21_FD_206725 | JGI IMG/M metagenome (GOLD analysis project Ga0335072, IMG submission 206725) | Soil microbial communities from Loxahatchee National Wildlife Refuge, Florida, United States - Lox_Sample_2.1 | ecosystem: Environmental > Terrestrial > Soil > Wetlands | place: USA...
GCCGCTGTACAGCAGAAGCAGATCCTCGCCGCGATCGAACAACATTCGGAGCATCCCCTCGCGGCAGCCATCGTCAACCATTTGACCTCGCCGGATCAACCCGCGCTGCATCAGCCTGCGCTGCATCAGCCCATGCCACATCAGCCCTCGCCGGATCAACCCGCGCTGCATCAGCCGCCGCCGGACCAGCCCCCCGTAAATAACTTTGAAACCCTGCCGGGGATGGGCGTCAGGGCAAGGGTAGGAGGGGAGATCTATTTTGTCGGCAACGATCGGCTGCTACAGCAGTACAAGATAGCCGCCTCGGCCCGGATGGCCGCACTCGCCGCCGGGTGGGCAGAAGAAGGCAAGACCGTCATGTATTTCGCGAACGGAAGCGACGTTCTCGCCGTGATAGGAATTGCAGACGAAATCAAAACAGAAGCCCCTTCAGCCGTCCGACAGCTAAAAGCAGCCGGGATCGAAGTTCATCTCGTAACGGGCGATTCCATGGCCGCCGCCCAATCCGTGGCCCGGCAAGTGGAAATTCCCGACGTCGCCGGCAACATGCTGCCGGCCGCCAAAGCAGCCTATGTCCGCAAATTGCAGGCGGAAGGGCACATCGTGGCGATGGTCGGCGACGGGATCAATGACAGCGCCGCACTGGCACAGGCGGACGTAGGGATTGCGATGGGAAAAGGGGCAGATATCGCAATGGACGTGGCGCAATTGACGATCCTGGCCGGTGACCTGCGTAAGGTGGCGGCCGCCATGCGACTGTCGCGAAGGACGACCGCTACGATCCACCAAAATTTATTTTGGGCCTTTATTTACAATCTCATTGCCATCCCGGTGGCCGCAGGCATCCTCTACCCGGTGAACGGCTTCCTGCTGAACCCGATGATCGCCGGCGCGGCGATGGCGCTCAGCAGCTTCAGCGTGGTGGCCAACAGCCTGCGGCTAAGGACGATCACTCTCGGCTAAAGACGATCACTCTGTCCTCAACCTAACTACGTCGCCCAAGCCTTATCCCCCTTTTTATAAGGCACATCCCCGTCATAACGCCCCGGCGTCTCGATATATCGCAAGGCCTTGGTAGCCCCCGGCTCGGACGTAAAATATCCCCACAGGGTCAGCTGCTTCAGCATCTTGAAATAATGCTGGTTCTTCTCGTTGTATTTCGGATCACGTGCTTCCTTATCCAGTTGCGCCAGCAGATCGTGGCGCTGGTCGGGTGTGAGGTCCATGAACTTCTTGTCCCGCAGCGCCTGCAGCCCCTTGATGAAGACATCCTGATCTTCGGGCGTATAACAGTCCGTCACGATCACCTTCATAAAGTCGCCGATCTTCGCATCCTTCGCGCCGGGCACATCCGCGCCTGCCGGCAGGATAGTCTCACCGATCTCGTCCATCATCGCGACATCGGTATCATAGAAAAGACCCTCCTTCCTGGGCGCCGTCTTGCAGCCCGACAAAAAAGCATCTGCACCGATCACGGTTCCGCCCATCAGGACGGCGACCATTTGTAACGCTTCTCTTCTCTGCATGGTTAAATATTATTTTTTTTGAGTTCATCCACCGCATGATTTGCCGCCCGCGCCGTAAAGGCCATATACGTAAGCGACGGGTTCACGCAGTTCGTCGAGGCCATGAACGCGCCGTCCGTCACAAAGACATTCGGGGCATCCCATATCTGGTTCCATTTGTTCAGCACCGAGGTCTTCGGGTCCTTGCCCATCCGGCAGGTACCCATTTCGTGGATACCACGGCCCAGGACGGGATTGTTATCAAAGCCCGCCACATCCTTCAGCCCGACCGCCGTCATCATTTCGATGGCATCGGCCTGCATGTCCTTGCGCATCTTGTATTCATTGTCCCGGAGCACCGCGTCGATGGCAGGGATGTTAAGACCCCATTTGTCCTTGCGGGTCTTGTCGAGCGTGACCTTATTGTCGTGATACGGTAGCGTTTCCCCGAATCCGCCGATCCCCATCGTCCAGCCACCGGGCTCGGAAAGGGCCGACCTCAACTCGGCGCCAATGCTCAGTTCGGCGATTTCCCGGTCCCATCCCTCCCGGCCCGCGCCCCCCTGGTAACCAAAGCCGCGGATATAATCACGCTTGTCACCGAACAGGTTCCGGAACCGCGGAATATAAATGCCATTGGCGCGCCGCCCGTAATAATATTTGTCTTCGTAACCTTCCACCCGCCCATAGGCACCCACATCCAGGTGATGGTCCATCAGGTTATGCCCCAGTTCCCCGCTGCTCGAGCCCAGACCATCCGGCCATACGTCCGTCGCGGAATTCATCAGCAGCCAGGCGGTGTTGATGGTGGAGGCATTCAGGAAGACGATCCTGGATGTATACTGATAGGTCTTGTTGGTTTCCGCATCCAGGATTTCCACGCCGGTGGCGCGTTTCTTGTCCTTGTCATAAAGGACCTGCGTCACGATCGACCAGGGTCGGAGTGTCAGCTTGCCCGTTGCCATCGCGGCGGGCAGGGTAGAGGACTGCGTACTGAAATAGGCCCCAAAAGGACACCCCAGCCAACATTTATCCCGATACTGGCAATTGGTCCTCCCCGGCAACGGCTCCGTGATATTCGCCGTCCGGCCGATGATCATATGCCGGCCATTCTTATAATGCTCTTTCAGCCGGACAGACAGGTCCTTCTCGACGATGTTCATTTCCATCGGCTTCATGAATTTCCCGTCCGGGAGCTGCGCCAGGCCCTCAAGCGACCCGCTGACCCCGGCAAACTTCTCCGCATGATCATACCAGGGAGCAATTTCAGCATAACGCACCGGCCAGTCCACGCCGATCCCATCCCTGGCATTTGCCTCGAAGTCGAAATCGCTCCAGCGATAACTCTGCCGGCCCCACATAAGCGATCGCCCGCCTACATGATACCCGCGGAACCAGTCGAACCGGTGGATCTCCGTAAAAGGCGATTCCTTTTCATTCGTCCAGAAATCGAGGTTGGTCTCGTTGAGCGGGTAATCCCGGTTGAGCACGGGATAATTTTTGATCATCTCCTGGGTCTTCTGCCCCCGGTGTGGAAACTGCCAGGGCGCCTTCGTCGCATTTACATAGTCTTTCACGTGTTCGATGTTCCGTCCGCGTTCGAGCAGCAACACTGTCAGCCCTTTTTCGGTAAGCTCTTTAGCCGCCCAACCGCCGCTGATGCCGGAGCCTACGACGATGGCGTCAAAATGATTGTCAGCCATAGTGATGGAATTTCACCTCCCCTCATCAGGCGAGGTTTGTCTTTACGTAATTATAACTCTTGGTGATAGCATCGAATACCGGTTCGCTCGTTTCATCCTGTTCGACAAAGAAATATTTCATCCCGGATTTTTGCTTATAACGGAAGATGGCCTTGAAGTTGATGATCCCGGAACCGACCGGCGCAAAATATTGCTGTCCCCCGACAGAATAGCTGGGCGGCTCTTTCTGCGACATGTCTTTTAAATGCCACATTCTGATGCGGCCGGGATTGTTATTGATGAGCTGGATCGGATCCTGGCCGGCTCTTACCGCCCAGTAGATATCCATTTCAAAGAATACCAGGGAAGGATCGGTTTCCTTCAGCAGAATGTTGTACCCGGTTCGGCCGCCGCCCCAATCCTTGAACTCAAAGTCATGGTTGTGGTAGGCGAGCTTCAGCCCGCTCTTTTTTGCCTCCGTCGCCGCGACATTGAATTTCTGCGCCAGCTTTTTGTAATCGTCGAGACTGGTCCGCATATTGTCGGTCAGGAACGGGATGACAATGTACCGGTGGCCCATGCTTGCAGCGACAGCGATATTGTCGTGCAAATCGTTCATGTCGCCCTTCAGGAGATAGTTCGTCATCCCATAGTGACCGCTGGGTGTCACGAGCTGATATTTTTTGAGTATGGCAGCCAACTGCGCCGGTGTGAGCCCCCAAAATTTTCCGTTCCCATAACCCATGAGCTCCACCGAATTATAGCCGATCGCAGCTACTTTGCCGAGCGTCCCGTCAGGGTCTTTCGCGAGTTGGTTTCGAACGGTCCACAATTGAAGCCCGATCAGCGGGCGCATGGCAAAAAAATTCTTTGGTCTGAGCACTAATCCGGTAGAAACCAGACCGGCTTGCTGGAGAAATGTGCGACGGGTTGGCATAGTCAGATCGCTTTGAGAAAACGTTAATTAATCACCAAGAGACATTGGCTCTTCAATATTAGTACTTTTAGCCGAATATGCAGAAATAAATTCGCGGTCAAGGCCGGGATCCGCAGCCGGTTCTTGCTAACCTCCGCCACCGGTCTTGCCAACCAATGTACATAACCGTACGACCAACTGTATCAATTTCGGACACCGGCGCCGAAGACCGGATGCCAACTAATTGATTAGTAGACTGCACTGAAATGGCATTCTTTGTGTTGGAAATGACCCAATCATCCTCAACCGGTATGCTAAAAAACTATTTCCTGGTCGCCTTTCGCAATTTCTGGCGCAATAAAGCTTTCTCCGCCATCAATATCCTCGGCCTCGCCATCGGGATCAGCGCGAGCCTCATTATTTATCTCCTCGTCCATTATGATTTTACCTTCGACAAGTTCGAAAAGGATCGGGACCGGATCTACCGCGTCGTGGCCATGGGTACTTTTCAAGGGAATACCTGGCACAACAACTGTCTGCCGGAGCCTGCGGGCCCCATGGTACAAAAGGATCTGACCGGCATCGAAATCACCGTTCCCTTCACCACTGCCGATGAAACCCGCGTGACCATTCCCGCCCCGGATGGCGGCCAACCAAGAGTATTCAAGAAACAAAAGGACGCCGTCTATGTCGATGACCGCTATTTTGACCTCATCCGGTATTCCTGGCTGGCCGGTTCACCCACAACGTCGCTTCAGCAGCCCTACCAGGTCGTGCTGACGGAAAAGAATGCCCGGTTATATTATCCGGGGCTCAACTATGCCGATATTGTCGGTAAAACCATCACCTTTAACGATACGGTGCTCGCTACCATTACCGGTATCGTAAAAGACATTCCCGAAAACACCGATTTCTATTTCAACACCTTTATTTCGCGAAGCACCCTTTATACCGCCCGGCTCAAACCCGGAGGTTTTGGCAAATGGAGTTGGACCAACTCTGCTGACCAATTGTTCGTCCGGCTCACCCCGGGCAACACCGCCGCGCGCATCGATACACAACTCAACCGCATCTGGAAAAAGAACAATCCGCCCAATCCCCAGGATCACAGCAACCACACCATGTCCGTCCTGCTTCAACCCCTATCCGATCTCCATTTCAACACCGACTATGGCGTATTCGATGAAAGCCGCCAGGCGCACAAGCCTACCCTTTACGGCCTGCTCGCCGTCGCCGGCTTCCTCCTGCTGCTGGCCTGTATCAATTTTATCAACCTCTCGACGGCCCAGGCCTCCCAACGCGCCAAAGAGATCGGCATCCGCAAGACCATGGGCAGCCACCGGCGCCAATTGACGATCCAGTTCCTGAGCGAGACCTTCCTGCTCACCATCCTGGCTACGTTGCTATCCATCGCCCTCACGCCCCTCCTGCTAAAGGTATTTGCCGATTTTATTCCCGAAGATTTTCATTTCGATCTCTGGCGGCAGCCCCTGGTCCTGCTCTTCCTGATAGTACTTGTCCTTGTAGTGAGCTTGCTGGCCGGTTTCTATCCCGCACTTGTCATGTCGGCATTCCGACCGGCCGTCGTACTCAAGAACCAGGCCTTTGCAGGCAGCGGCAAGACACGCGGCGCCTGGCTCCGCAAGATCCTCACCGTCTCTCAGTTTGTCATCGCCCAGGTGTTCCTGATCGGTACCCTGCTGGTCACCAAACAGATCAGCTTTGCCCTGAGCAAGGACCTCGGTTTCCGGCGGGATGCCATCGCCTATTTCTATACCAACTATAATGAACCAACGCTTAAGCGGGACCTGCTCGTCGAAAAGCTGCATGAGCTGCCCGGCATCGCCATGATCAGCGTAGCCAGCAACCCGCCTGCCGCCAACGGTACCTGGACCAGCACGATGACCTACAACGACGGTAAAAAGGACATTATACAAAATGTAGAATGGAAGGTAGCCGACAGCAACTATTTCCGGATGTTCCGCCTGCATATGCTGGCCGGCAGCACGATCCCCCAGTCCGACACGACGGATGCTGTGGTGATCAATACTACCTATCTTCATATCCTCGGCTTTCAGGATCCGCAGCAGGCACTGAATAAGGTACTTTCCGGCGGCAACGGCAAGCCCCGCATTGTAGGGGTAATGGCCGATTTTAACCCGCGAAGCCTGCGCGAACCGGTAAAACCTCTGCTCATCGCCAACGGAACAAAAGCAAATTGCCAGTGCATCAACTTCGCGCTGCAGCCGAACGGCGGAAATGCCGGCGCCTGGCCGGCCACGATCGCCAAAGTGGAAGCGGCCTTCAAAAGCGTCTACCCCAACGACGATTTTGAATACCATTTCATAGACGACACCATCGCCAAATTTTATACTACGGAAAAGAACACAGCCAATCTGCTCACCTGGTCGGCAGGCCTCACCATCTTTATCAGCTGTCTGGGACTGCTGGGTCTCGTCATCTATATAACCAACCAGCGGACAAAAGAGATCGGCATCCGAAAGGTCATCGGCGCCTCCATTGCGCAGATCATCCTGCTATTGTCAAGGGACTTCCTGATGCTCATCGGCCTTGCCATCCTGATTGCCATTCCGATCGCCTGGTGGGGCAGCTATAAATGGCTCGAAGACTTTGCCTACAGGACAGAGCTGAGCTGGTGGATCTTCGCCCTGGGCGGCGGCGCCCTGCTGCTGATCGCCCTGGTTGTCCTTTGTCTTCGTACCTTCCGTGCCGCGGCGGCCAACCCTGTCAATTCGCTCCGCAGCGAATGACATGCCGGTGATGGGCTTCCCGAAAAATAGCCTAAATTAGAGGTTATGAAAAAATTGCTTGCTCTTCTCGGATTTGTCATGGCGGCCGGCCTGACACAAGCCCAGCCCTCGCGGTTCAGCCGCGAAAAGTATATCGAAAACGGCGATACGCTCTCTTATCGAATGTTGTTTCCCGATGCCAACCGCGAGAGAAAATATCCGTTGGTGATCTTTTTGCACGGGTCGGGGGAACGGGGTAGTGACAACGACGCGCAGTTAAAGTGGGGAGTAATGAATTTCGCCACCGACCGGAATATGCTGGAGCATCCGGCGATCGTCATCGCGCCGCAATGCCCCGAGCACCAAACCTGGAGCAGCGTGACGCGCGACAAGAGCGGGACAGGAATGTCGCTGAACGCCCAGCCGAGTACGCCGATGCGGCTGGTCATCGGGCTTATCCACCGGCTGGAGACGACGATGCCGGTGGATACCAATCGCATATACATCACCGGCTTGTCGATGGGAGGATACGGGACCTACGATGCGCTCGAACGTTATCCTGACCTGTTTGCCGCAGCGGTACCCGTATGCGGCGCCGGCGACACTTCGCGGGCGGCGTCGATCGCCCATATCCCGATGTGGATCTACCTGGGGGCGGAAGACCCGGCGGTCAACCCATTGAACGGGCTGGCAATGCTGGAAGCCCTGACGCACGCCGGCGCACACCCCGGTTTCACCCAGTACCCCGAGGTCGGACATTTCTCCTGGCTGGGAGCATACAGCGATCCGTTGATGATCGAGTGGCTGTTCAGACAGCATAAGTAGGAATCGCGCCGCCCCGGAATGCCCCAATATCAACTCCTATTGAATCGTACACAGCTTTGCCGCATACTCATCCTTCACCCAAACATGGCGGGAGCGATCGTTCCACCAATGGCTCGTGGCCGAATCCTTCAGCATGGTAGGCAGCGTCGGAACGCGCGGATCGAAGACAAAGATATAATGTCGCACGCCGTTCTTCTTAAGCAGCGGTAATAACCGCCTGAGACTGTCGTTGTTTGACGCTGCGAAAAAGTACTCTTTATCGAACAGCCACGCAAAATCATTGATCATCCAGTGATGTGACACAACCACCACATTCCCGGGTTGACTGTCGATCAGCTTGTAGGTCCTGGTCAGACGTTGGTTGTACCGCCATCTCACTTCCTTGTAACCGCCGCCATGGGTATTATGATAGAAGCAATAGCCGATGCTGATTACGATCAAGCCTAAGAACCACTTTGGGAGATGTTGGCCTCCAATGAGGTCCCACTGTCGCTCCGCCAGGAACAACGCAACAAGTGTAAGGGGTATGATTGCCAGGAAAAAACGGGCGCCCCACTGGACGATCCCGCTGTTTGGCAATACCCATGGGGTAAGGATCGAAAACGCGATCACGATACTTGCCAGCACCAGCGGCCGGAGATCGGTTGTTTCTTTTTTGACGATCACCCGGATGATCAACGGGATCAACAGGAGCACGAACAGAAAATGCCGGGTGCTGATATAGTTGTTCTGCCGGAGGTTCTTCAAACCATGTTGCCAGGTCATCCGGGTATCGGGATCATTGTCCAAAAATACCTGTCGGCTATGAATACCCAGTACGGACCCATATTCAGCCAGGTTAAAGCAGAAGAAGGCCAACACCGGTAATGCGAGACCCGTAAGAAAGGCGATTGGCATGCGACCGTCCTTGAAAAACCGCTTTTCCGGGGAAAGATGCCGGTCCCGGAGATAAAGGATGATGATGGCCAGCCCATAGAGGAAATTCATCATGAGCGCCTCCGGCCGTAAGAACACCGCCAGCCCGCTGACCGCACCTAATGCAGCAGCAGCCCAGGTCTTTTTCGGCGGCCCGACAATGAAGGCCAGTCCCCCGAACAACAACAGCACCGCGGGCAGATGTTCCCAGAACATGACCCCATAAAGGGCAAGTGGGGAACAAAATACCAACAGAAAGACCGCCAGCGCGATCATCATCGGCTGGATGCCGCAGCGCTTCAATAAAGCCACGAACCACCATAACAAAATAACGGTACTCGACATGGGGATGATATATAACCCCGCCGATCCCCATTTTTCGTACAGCCACGCACTGATGACCTGGAACGCAGGGGGGTACACTACCAGGTAGCCATTGGGCGATCGATAAAAGGTGGGCTGTCGTAATGGCGTGAAGCCGGCATTCCAGATCGCCTGGACCCATGCAGGCTGAGGCAGATGCAGGTACTTAAATCCATACCCCTGGGCGATCTGCTTTACCTCGAGTGCCTTGATCCCTTCATCGCCGGCATAAAATATTCCCTTATGAATGGAAAAGGAAAGGAAGGCCAGGTAGGCCGCAGAAAGAACCAATACAAAATAGACGAGTAAATTACTCTCACGCCACTTTCGCCAACCTGTCATCATCACAAATTCTTTGCAAGGATCATTAAAAACTTTTAGTCAGGGTCACGGTAGATCAGTCCATCGAAATTTTCTAAAAAATCGTGCCAGCGGATGTCCGGTGGGCCGCCCCGGATCACCATCTTATGGCATACCTTTTTCTTAACCTGATCCAATGGGCACCCCACATGTGATCGCGACTGTTTCCCTGGCGACAGCAGTTGCCTGCTTCCTGGTCTTATTGATCGATATCCTGGCTGGGCATAGACAGCACATGTTGATAATGAACATTGTATATCCTATTACCGCCTTGTATGCCGGCCCGCTGGCGTTGATCGTATATTATACTATCGGGAGAAGATCAACGCGTAAGGCTGTTATGCAGGCAAAGACACGCGCCAAACCGCCGCCCGACATGCAAAAGCCGATGTGGCAAAACACGATAGTAGCCACCTTACATTGTGGCAGCGGTTGCACCCTGGGCGATATAGTAGCAGAGGCCTTTTTGCTTCCCTTCCCTTTCGCATTGTTCGGGATGACATTATATGGAGCCTGGGTAGTCGAATTTGTACTCGCATTCGGATTCGGGATCCTGTTCCAGTATTATTCGATCAAGCCAATGAAGGAGCTTTCGGCAGGACCGGCTTTAAAGGCTGCCCTCCGGGCGGATACCCTGTCGCTCACATGTTGGCAGACCGGCATGTACGGCTGGATGGCAGTAGCCACATTTCTAATCTTTCACCGCGAGTTGAAGGGGAGTGAGCCAGTCTTCTGGTTCATGATGCAGATCGGGATGATCTTCGGCTTTATTGCCGCCTATCCCGTCAACTGGTGGTTGCTTAAAAGGAAGATCAAGGAAGTGATGTAACGGATACCTTATCAAACTGCAATAACCGGGCTATTACCTGTAAATTTGCGCATGACGAAATTCTACGTCAATCTTCTCCGGCTCCTGGCTCTTGCCCTTGCCGGCCTGGCGCTTATCCGGCCGATGATGGACCTTGCGGCGTTGCCTTCGGTCATAAGTCTTACCAGTGACGATTATGCGGCGGTACAATATGCCCACCGCTCGTGGGCATGGCTGGAGCTCATACGACTTGCCTCCTTCTTTTCGATTGTCGCCCTGTTCACTTTTGAACGCGAACACAACCGGGTGATCTGGCCCATACGCAGCGCATTCGTCGCGCAACTGCTCATCCTCCTGTTATACGTCGCTTTTACGCTTCCGATCAATATCACTACGTTTCACTGGACCTTTTTCCCGGACAGCAATTGGGCATGGCTCCGGATCGAGTGGGAATATGCGAACGCCCTAAGCGCCATCATCGGGGGGATCTGTTTCATTCTGCTGCTCCTGGACCTCGTTTGGGCAAAATGGCGTTGAAGTTAATAGAACGGTCACATTTTGCCGCGATCCACCCTCCATGTTGTCGCTTTTACACAGGATCAAATCCTGAAATCTTGTTGATCTTTGTCTTGTCAATAAAAGTAAAAATTATTTAAGAACGCTTTATGGAAAGAATATTTAAAGGATTTAATGTCCCACAAGGGGTATTGACGCTTGCTGCGCTTTTTTTTACCGTATTTCAGTCGAACGGACAAGAGAGTAAACCCGTGGAAAGTGGCTACGCCCCTGTCGATGGTATCAAAGTTTATTACGAAGTTTACGGCGAAGGTAAACCCATCGTTTTATTGCACGGTGCCTTTTATACCATTGAGATGAACTGGGGGCAGTTGATCCCTGAATTGTCAAAAACCAGAAAAGTGATCGCCATTGAATTCCAGGGACATGGGCATACTCCGTATTCAGACAGAAAATTGGACTTTCCCACCCTGGCAAGGGATGTGGAAGGGGTAATGAATTACCTGAAAATTGACAGTGCTGATGTGGCAGGATATAGCATGGGCGGCTCCGTGGCTTATCAGTTGACCATACAAAGCCCCGGACGGGTGAGAAAATTAGTCATTATTTCTTCCACTTATAAAAGCAGCGGTTGGCTGCCTGCAGTAAATAATGCGTTTAAAAGCTTTAAGCCTGAATTTTTTACGAATTCTCCGCTGAAAGCGGCATACGATGCGGTAGCGCCTGACAAAACAAAATGGACAAAGTTCCTGGAACAGATGCTTGCATTCGCCGGGACGCCATTTGATATGGGGGAAGCGAATATTGCGAAAATTACTTCCCCGGTATTACTCATCTCGGGTGACAATGACGGACTGGATAAAATTGAGTTGATGAAAACATATCAACTGTTGGGAGGCGGTGTATCTGCTGATCTGGGACCGATGCCAAAATCGCATTTGGCCATTGTTCCTTCGCAGGGGCATGTCAGCCTGATGATGCAGACGAATATCATCTTGGGTTATCTGGAGGACTTCTTAAAGTAGGCAGCGGTTCAACGGCTGCCTTTCTTTTCAACTAATTCGTAAAGAGATAAAACCATGGCAAAAAACAAATTACTACGAATGGACAATGTCGGCATCGTAGTAGGATCCCTCGATGATACGATCTCATTTTTTGCCGAGCTTGGCCTGAAACTGGAAGGGCGAGCCACGATCGAAGGAGAATGGGCCGGGCGCGTTACAGGGCTGGCCGGCCAGCGTGTCGAGATCGCTATGATGGCCACCCCCGATGGCTATAGCCGCCTCGAGATCTCGCGATTTATCGAACCGTCTCCGATTGCCGATCACCGGAACGCTCCTGTGAATGCTTTCGGCTACCTGCGCGTCATGTTCACGGTGGAAGACATCGACGAGATGCTCACCAGGCTCCGCAAGCGCGGCGCGAAGCTGGTTGGCGAAGTGGTTCAGTACGAGGACTCCTATCGACTGTGCTACATCCGCGGCCCCGAAGGACTCCTCATCGGGCTGGCAGAGCAACTTGGTAATAAATGAGTTTCGGACCCGTTGCGGCGGACCCCTTGATCAGCCCGAGGTCGGCGGGGTCGCTACGGTAAAATTTAGTTGACTACTGAGCCGAAGCATTACAGATTGTCGTAAATTTGATGCAACGTCTTTGATAAGTCAAAACCATCACTATGTTCAAAAAATATTATTGCTTGTCTTTTTTAATTTTCAGCTCTTCACTCCTTATCGCCCGGTCTGCCAATGCCCAATCGAAGATGTTGTCAAAAGGGGATGCAGCGCCTGTGTTTTCCGCCCAGGCCAGCCTGGCCGGCAGCGCATTTTATTTTTCATTAAGAACTGCCCTGGCCAAAGGGCCGGTCGTGGTCTATTTCTATCCTTCTGCCTATACCGGCGGTTGTGACCTCGAAGCGCATACCTTCGCTGAGCTCAAGGATAAATTTACAGCGGCGGGAGCTACCATTATCGGTGTATCTGCGGACGATATTCAACGGCTGAACTCATTTTCTTCCGATCCGAATTACTGTGCAGGCAAGTTCCCGGTCGCCTCGGACCCCGGAGGCAAAATTGCAGCGACATACGGCCTGACATTTACCCCTCCCAGGGTTGGAATTAAAGACGTACGCGGCCAGGAGGTTAACCACGGTTTTATCCCGCGAACCACTTTCGTCATCGATAAAAAAGGTACGATCGTAGCGGTCCTTTCGTCAGCAACCGATCACATTTCGCCTGCTGAGCATGTCGAAAAAGCGCTGGCGATCGTAAAAGCGCTTTGATGGCTGCCCAGCCGTTTGACCGTAAAGC
>Ga0335072_10011049_pt1 | contig 12945 bp, 6 predicted proteins | sample Lox_Sample_21_FD_206725 | JGI IMG/M metagenome (GOLD analysis project Ga0335072, IMG submission 206725) | Soil microbial communities from Loxahatchee National Wildlife Refuge, Florida, United States - Lox_Sample_2.1 | ecosystem: Environmental > Terrestrial > Soil > Wetlands | place: USA: Florida...
ACTTGTCCGTAGAGACAAAGACGAAGAACCAAAACTCGTCAGCTACATTGTACCAGAGCTGAAGGAGTGGCCCCAATGGCTCAAAGCTCAAGGCCTAGAGGACATTGAAGACGAAGGAACTAACATTGGACCTACAACAGTCTATTTCAAGAGGTTCAGGTGGATGCAGACAGAGGTGCGGGACCACTTAAAAGGTCGTTTACCTAGCTATGCAGTGCCGACCATTTTTATTGTCCTCAACAAACTACCGCTTAACCCGAATGGGAAGGTTGATAAGCCAAACCTCCCCTTTCCTGATATCGTGGAACAGACAACAGAGGCCTCAGATGAGGATTTAAGGAGATGGAAGTTGCTAACAGAAACTGAGCGAACTGTTGCAACCAAGTGGGCTAGTCTCATTCGTGGTCTTAACGCAAAGACTGTTACACTCCAGAATAATTTCTTTGATCTAGGTGGCCATAGTATCTTAGCCCAGCAGGTGATACTAGACATACGCAGAGAGACTGGAGCAAATGTCTCTATAAACACCCTCTATAAGTATCCAAGTCTAGCCGATTTTAGCGCGCAAGTTGAGAAGCAGCTACGGCTACCAAATGGCGTCAACAGCGACGGTACAGGAGCAAAGGAGAAAGATTCCGAGTATGCTCAGTCCCTAGACGAGCTTCTTAAGCAGTTGCCAACCACATATCAAACAGCGGATCCAGCGACAATCTATGCATTGGCTAAACCTACAGTCTTTCTTACTGGAGCAACTGGATTCTTAGGCGCTTATCTTATTAAGGACATACTAGAACGAACTAGCTGTGCTGTTAGACTAATTACGCTCGTACGAGGGGTCAAGGATCCAAAGACTGCACTTAGTCGACTACAAGGTTCGCTACAAGGTTACGGCCTCTGGCAGGAGGAGTGGTCGTCGCGGTTGAGCTGCATTGTTGGCGATCTATCAAAGCAACAGCTTGGCATTGAGCAGCACGCATGGCAGAATTTATCTCAGGAAGTTGACGTAGTAATTCACAATGGCGCTACAGTCCACTGGGTCAAGAGATACCAGGACATGATTGCCACAAACGTCATCTCCACGATTGACGCTATGAGGCTCTGCAACGAAGGAAAGCCTAAGATTTTTACATTTGTTAGTTCTACAAGTGTACTCGATACAGATTACTACATCAAACTCTCAGAGAAACAAATTAGCACTGGTCAAAATGCTATATCTGAGGACGATAACATGCAGGGTAGTCGAACTGGTCTTGGCACTGGATATGGCCAAACGAAATGGGTGTCTGAGCAGCTCGTTCTTGCAGCCGGAAAGAGAGGTCTTCAGGGCTCTGTGATTCGACCTGGGTACATTCTAGGCGACTGGAAGACTGGTGTCTGCAATACTGATGACTTCCTGATCCGTATGCTAAAGGGCTGCATTCAGCTGTCGGCCCGGCCACGCATCGTTAACACTGTTAATGCTGTTCCAGTCAATCATGTTGCTCGCGTGGTTGTGGCTGCTGCTCTCAATCCTCTCCCAGGTGGCGTACATGTCGTCCACGTTACCGGCCACCCACGCTTACGCATGAACGAATACCTGTCGTTTCTTGAGTTCTATGGTTTTAAAGTTCCAGAAGTTAGTTATGACTCTTGGAAGGACGAACTCGAGAGATACGTCTCAGAAGGTGGCCAAGAGAAAGATCAAGAACAACACGCACTGATGCCGCTCTTTCACTTCTGCGTCAATGACCTGCCAGCTACGACGCGAAGCCCAGAGCTTGATGACAGAAACGCTGTTCAGATTCTGAAAGCAGACGCCGAGAACTGGACGGGAATCGATGAAAGCGCTGGCTACGGTATCAGCAGGGAAGATGTGGGCAGATTTCTTAGGTACTTGGCCGAGATAAAGTTCGTGAGCTGGCCCTCAGGCAGAGGAAGGGCATTGCCCGAGGTTGATCTAAGTGCAACGCAGATGCAGGCCGTTGGAGCTGTAGGTGGCCGTGGTGGTGCATCGAAGTAGAGAGAATAGAAGATAAAGGGTCTACCGCTTTGAAGTAGTTATTTATTTGTGCTGAAATAGTACCTCATTTTTACTCATGATCCATGTCCTCGAAGGTGTCGTCCACAGACCCCGTCCGCATGTGTGGCCCGGCCATGTCATGGCCGACGCCCTTTTTGTGAAACTAGAGCATGTACCTAGGCCTTTTCTTCATGACTCACCTACATTCTCAGAGGCACCTTGTATCCAAGCTACTTCCAAAGATCGCCAATAGTTTCGTCATGCGAGAGCCAGCACTCGGCGTTCACGGCGGCTTCCTTCTACATGCTCAGAGCTATATTGTCAGGCAATGAAATAGATGATCCCGGTGAATAGTTCTGTCGGGACCCGAATAAATCGCTTGTTTTGGCCAAAATCATTTGGCGTTAACGTTACGCAGCGGGAGGGCGTAGGATTAGCGAGTAACAACATCGCGACTAGGTATGCCTTCGGTAAATAATACCGTATTTGTAATGAATTGCAATACCGTATCTCTATATTATAAAATGGTCCCCCAGTTTTGATCGGTCCTGCAAGCGCTTCCATTCGCCCGCTTGCCCTCTTCTCCCTGTCCCTCCAGCCTGGCCATGCCCCAAGCGGTCAAGCCCCAGCAAATGTATTCAAGATGTCCCACATCCCTAGCCCAAACTTCAATACATCAAGATTTTTTTCCTATATTCCTACAATTTGAACAATAGCTGAGTGTTCAGGAGCCGGAACGGGCCCCTGGGTAGCCAAAATGAGCTCCTTCAGGGGTCTTCAAATCGTGCTCAGGCTTGCTCACCCTCCGCTCAGGTTAGAGCAGTGGCTGCTCACGCCTGGAGACTAAAATGGAAACAGAGAAAAAAATCTTAGGCCTGCCTATGGGGGTAGATATGGAAATTACGTCAGTCAGGCTAGCCCTCCGTAACCTTTGCACTCGAGTTGTCAAGAAACGCTTATAACGCAAAACGTGTCAAAGGAGTAGCACACAAATCATCAGAGAAGCCTAATAGTGTTTAGGTATTAGATTTCTAAGACTCAAATATTGACGTACGGAGGCAAAATGTAGCTGCAACTCCTCTCAGCTCCTCTCGGATTCCTTCAAGTAGGTAACATGCCATCTACCTTACCGACCGTATGCCACTAGATGTATGGCTCTCTCCACAATAGGTGACAGATTGTGGCTGCGGTGTAGCATTCGGGCCAGTACAGTTATCAATACTAGTGGTAAAGGCCTAGTTCGACTCATGGTTACCATTTTATTGCAGCTCATTTATCGGTTGTCAAATCCTCGACCCCGCTGCTACTTATGGCCTTGTCGCAATCACTTATTCCTGCCGTTATATCCCCAACGCCTCGCTGTGTAAAGTAATAAATATAACAACCCTCAACCCATTCTTATCGGTCATGGGTCCCTGCCGGCTCATACCACCCCAGACTGACCCCCGTCCAAAGTTTATCCCACCAGCCCACTTCCGGTTGCCTCGTCTGCTCCGCCCATATACTCGACGACAACGACTGGTTACTTCTCCTTTCCATCGAGGAAGACTGCTCTCTTGGCTCGCCGCCATATTTCTGCCCGAAATCGATCTTCCTGACGCCTTTAGAGTTCGAGCTCGTGCCTGCATATGCCGGATAATAACCTGGAATGCCGTTCTTCTTGTGGCCCCAATACATGCAGTGGTGCCAGTCGTCGATCAGGTCGCTGAGGGTTTGGAGATGGCCGTAGGTGGCGGGTTGGGGCCCGTCTGGGCGGCGGATGCTCATGTATGTCGCGAGCAAGGCCACGATAAGGGTTGAGCCGGTGAGGTAGAAGATTTGGGGCGGGTACATGTTAATACCTAGCTGATAGGAGACGTTGACGGAGAGGCCGAAGACCCAGTGCACAGCAGCTTTGAAGACAAACAGGGAGACGGTCTGCCAGGATGTGCAAGCAGCAATGATGGAGTTGTAATTTGAGTCTGTACCTTTGTGAGAAGTGGCGCGTCGCCAGATGGCTTCGTCTCGTGAAAGATTAACAAGGAGTTCTGCACAGTGTAGAGCGAGTGTTATGACGGCTTGGAAGCCAGTGATCATGAATATGGAGCCAATGACTCCTGTGGTGGTGTCGCCGTAACTCCATCCAACGTTTAAGACTGATGTACCAGTGGTACAGTACTTCTCGTATCCGCAATGAGTGCTGTTACTAGTACCATAGGTGGGAAGAAAGCTCCAACTGTCACCTTGCACTCCATTAGGATTTCCATTATTGATCATCATGAAAATGGTCACACCCCAGATTCCTCCGAGAGGAATGAGGCCCCATAACAACCCCAGTATCCACTTCGCTTCTTTGTGGGCAGCGCAAGAAGGCCCCTGTCGGTGCTTTGGAAAGATAGGGCTCGTGTCTGTAGGGTGATCATGAATACTATACATGCACCGACCCGGTCTTCGCCTCAATGCGCCTTTCCAGCGACATGCGTGTAGAACATCCAAAGGATTCGAACTCCAAGTTAGAATTTTCGATGCGCAAAAGGCCCAGGTAACGAATAAAGCTTGTCCAACCAGGCCGCCTCCAAAGAAGATCAGAGCAATTCCAGAGAGATGAATTTCTCCGTCTTGTAACGTATTTTTATGTCCTAAAACCTGATCGAGCGCAGAATTGTAGCCCAGAAACACCAAGAAAGGTGTGCTGTATGTAAGAACGATGCAAAACAAGACGATGAGGTTCGAGGGCCAGGAGTTTGCCCAGGAGCTAGAGGAGTGTGATAAAAGACGCAGGTTCGAATTGAATGCCAGTTTTTGGTCCTTCAGTAGTGAAAATCGAAGTGAAGCAGAATGTATGTATCCCATGCTCTCATTGAGAAGGGTTACAAATATATTGATCAGGAGCGGCAGAGCCTCCCTCAAGAATTCTGGTAAGACGAAGTGAGGCTGGCCCAGGAGGAGCGAGAGGGATCCGCCGACTATAGCGAGGGCTCCAAGAACCCAACTGATACAGAGACCAAAGACGCACCAGTCTCGAACAACAAGGGCGGTGTCAAGTTGTGGCTCCGGTCCACCTACTTCGTAATCCTGGAGCTCGAGATATGCATGGTTCATAGCTGCTTACCAGATCAGGCGCTGTAGAAGACGAGGCATTCGAACATGAGATGTACTCGACAGAAAAGCTGTGATGATCACAACGTAGATCAGACAGAAGAAAATTTACAGTACCATAGGGCCGGAGCCTTGTATATTAGAGCGTGCCTGCATCTTGAAATGGAATCTGCCGCAGGAGCCCAGCCCGAAGGCTTGGCCAGAATAGTTGCTGCAAGCCGCACCGTGCTGGAACAATGAACTACCATAGAGCCTTGACTGTTGGTAGAATGGATGAGCCACAGCGCGCCACTATCCCCTTTAGGATCTTGGCGTTGCAGCTGACGGGCACACAGTATTCCATATGCAGGACAAAGCGGCAGTGAACGCGACGAAACAAGCCACAAGGATCGCGTATCGTAGGGTCATAACCTTCAGCATGCTTCAAAGCTCAATGGCGCGCTGGTCATTTTTGCTGTATCTTCATTGTTTAAGGCCTGTAGGACACGTCATACTCTTTCTCATATCGAGGGATAGGTTTTGTAGATGATTATCTTCATTAGGGAACGACAGGTCATGAAGCGGGACAGGTCATTGGGCCCATCTAGAGCTCGGCCTTCCCTAAAGTATGCCCTGGCGGAACACAGCCCCAGCGGTTGTTCCTGGTCAACCCGGGAGGCCTTTTCCGCCGCCAATGTGCGCCAAGTCTCATAGAGTGAGGTGACGTAATACATCATCACTCTTTGATGACGTTTAAACGCCTGAAGATCTTGAGTTTATGTCACGTGATAGGCCCGCAAATGTCCACTCTTCGTTGGCAGCGGCGTCAACACCGTGACATCCATTGAAGCCATAAAATACTTAAGATGTTATCTCATTAACTGGTATTTTGCTGTCATGTTAGTCATGATCATGCGTAGCTATGAGCCTTCAACCACTCCAGCAAAATCTCCTCGTCTCGTTTTCTATAACTAGCCCGACCTTGGATTGTATCACTTACTATACCTAATGTACGATCATACCCTCTATTGTCCTTGTCCTTGAAGAATGCCGCAATATCCTGCTCTGCTTCTAAGTCCGTAAATTTGTTGAGACTTAGTCTCAAGAAACGATCAAGGACCACCATGTTTCCGCCCAACTTCTCTCTCACCATCTGCCAATTTGTTTTGGTAAACTCCCATAGTCCAGCTCTGGTTTTGGAATTGGTAGCCAGGGCTGAAGCTGCAGTGTGTATATCCTGTAGTGCGACAGTAGAGAAAATGAAAGAGAGGAAGTCGGGCAGTAAGGTTTTGCTATCCTGGATTCGACCAAGTGACGCAAGTGCTATCTCCTTGCCGTCAATAGAAGATGTTGTAGACCACTCTTTCTTGACTGCTTCATACTCTGAGGCACCACCATAGCGGATAGCGATCTTGAAGACGGCGAGACGAAGGCTAGGGTGAATTGCAGATTTTTCACCACCCATATAGAGCTGGAATTGGCGTTGGGCTTCGGCGATTACGCTACGAATTGTTAGTGAAGATAGCTTCTTAAATTCCAGTTGCAATACCTTTTATTACCGTTCATACCGGCAGTATCAATCAGCAGCGCCCGTAGTTGACCCGTCAAGTAGTCCTCGTCAGGATGATACTCCCAACCCACTTTAGCAACTGTATCATTGATGAGTTTCAAAGTAAATGCTCTTAGGGCCTCTGAAATCTCTTCATTCTCGGAGAAAATTGACTTGACGGTCCCTAGTGAAGTCGTAATCTGGGCCAAAACGAGCTGGTTTTCCTCCGAAGAGAAACTCTCTAGGAAGCCGAGTAAAGCTGGGGTGGTTGCATCTCCAGAAAGGGCCAAAGCTCCTGCGTCGCCGATCAGGCCAATCTTGTCAGATATACTGAGCTGATCAATATGCTTCCCGATACTCGCAAGTCGAGCTGGTGGATAGTTTGTTCGGTAGAACCCAGTGCTATCGACGTTAATCTTGTAAAAAGCCTCATCTACACCTCGAACGGTGTCCTCCTTGACAGTAAGAGACACAGAAGCAACCTTCTTTACGTCTGTCTTGCCTTTCAGACCGAGTGGAACCCACCACAAAGTCTCATCTTCCTCTGGTTTGACATCACCCGTGGAGAGGTATCGAGACTGTTTAATCCGAATTTGGCCAGGCTCCTCAACAATTGTGAGGGCTGGGTATCCAATCTTTCTGATCCACGGGTCCATCAATGCATTCACATCTTGCCCTGAGGCATGGCTAAGGGCGGACCACAAGTCGGTGGTTGTAGCATTTCCATAAGCGTGGGCCTTGAGGTAGTTTGATACGCCCTCCAGGAATGCCTGAAGTCCCAGATGAGCCGCAAGCATACGAGTGACGGAGCTTCCCTTCAGATAGCTGATAGCGTCAAATATCTGGTCAACATCAAGAGCGTCTTTCACTGGTACTTCAATAGGGTGTGAGCCACGGAGAGCGTCAAGCCTAAAGGCGGTCTGCATGCCTTCGGTGACAAACTGTGGCCGGACGTTCCAGTCCGGGTGCGAGTGATCAGTAACTAATTTTATTTCCTAATTCTGGCTCTAGTATGAAATATTGCTAAGGCGCCTTCTTTTCAGCTGCCTTTAAAATATAGCGTTATAAAGGCTACACTCTGTTTATACGACGCTCCAACTACCTAGCTCTCTCAAAGGATAACTAGAGAGCTAGATGTCAAAGATTATGGACCTGCTCGCGAAAACGAAGTTCTACGAAACTGCGGTTTTACGAAAAGGACGAAACAAGGATGGTGGGTGAGGATGGCAAACCTAATCTAATCCCTTGCTAAAATTTAGACAGTTAGGTGGGGCGCGTTCGCTCGTTAAATTCCCATATTTTGGAGGGGTAAATACTTTTATTATCCCACTACCCTTCCTAGATACGAGCTTGTTCATCAACGTTACGTAAACTAAGTTCAAGCGCCTTAACAACCAGCCGGCCAGCTGGAAGAACGACTATATCGATATAGCCGTTTGAGGTGCAAAACACCAAAAAAAAAAAAACAAGTGCTTCAAGTTATACATACTGCTTGTTCAAATTAAAATATATAGCGAGTGCGCACCCCTCCTCTTTCTCGTTAAATGCGTGAGTAATTTACTGGCTTTTTTGTAAAGCGTCTTAAGCATGCTGTTAAACTTTTTAATTTACTTGATTATTCTCCTCCTAACAGCATAGGTAGCTAAGTCTCTTACAATGGATATTAGTTGCGCCGCTACCGAAAAGCTATGGGCGATGCTGTGCAAGAGGTAGTGGCCATAGCCGAATATGCAGAACCTTCGCACTATAAGAGTCCTCAGGCCATTTCTCTTGAAAAGTAATTTGGGAACTTGCTTTAATAGCATAGATCAAATTAAACACTATATTTGAACATGTAAAATTGCAGGCAGTAGTAAGTTATGTTGCATTTGCAACAAGGTCTGGCGGTTCTTAGGAACAGACTCATCAATTTGATTGCTACAGCTATTGTATGCAGAGATTGTAGTGGGGCTATAGGTCCCTTATATATACAACGTAGTTCAGCGTTCCCGACGCCGTTGATCAAGGACAGCTGAAGTAATTTGTCAAGTGGCAACTTGCCACTTATAGCCAGCTGAGAACTCAGCTGGCTTGACAATCTAACAATATAAGGGGACAAATGAGAGAAAGGGAACGTTATATCCAACAAGTTACGCCCAAATGCTACTGCCCCAGGACCCGCCGATAACCAGCCAACCAACTACATTATCTGACCCTGCCTGCTGAACAGAAAATGAAATTGGATTAAAGTCCAACTCAACTTCTATGACTTAAGCCTATTTTGACAGCTTAGCGCGCGCACGGAACGACATACGGGGTCTACTTACATCTAGGCAATAGTAGATACTATAGCATGTAGCTTCACCTCTGGGATACAATTCCCTGCCGTTATCTTTAAAGCAGTCGAAATCCTGGTTATTATTCCAAGCTGATCTATTAAGAAATTAGCTCTTGGGGATAGACCAGACTAGAATCCGGGGCGACCTACCCGGCATACTTATGGTCAGCACGACTCTGGGCATTGGAGTTAATGTATGATGTGAATGTCACGTCATTGGGAAAGGTGCAGTTGACTTCATGGCCTTCCCATGTGACATCACCGTTAACGGTAACCTCGCAGTCGTTGACACTAGAGGGGGCCACCTTCCCGCCCGATGTCACGGAACCGTCCGGGTAGTACTAGATACGTTAGGTCGATACATCTCTTAAAGACGTAGGGGTGACTATTCATACGTCCATAACGGAATAGGACACTCCAGCACCTGCAATGCCGCAATTGACTAGATAAACCGTCTCCCCGGAGCGCCTAGAAAGCTGGACTGCGGCTGCATTCTCCGCGTTCATCTCCACGGGGGTTGCTGCAGCGAGAACCACGACGGATGAAACTGAGGCGAGAGTAAAGAACTTCATTGTCAATGATATGAAGTCGCAGTTTCTGTTTCTGTTTTTGGAGTTGCTCCAAGTTTCCGCAATGAGTTTTGAAGGTTCCAGTATCTCGCAGGGCTTTTCTAAGACGGTTCTGGATTGAGCAAGTGCCTTGAATATTGTAGAGGAATACGGGGTGTGCCGTTGATGTGTACGATCGATTGTCAGATAGCAGGATAGGAGAGCGTACAGCTCGAGGCTCAGGGACTAGCAGAGGATAACTTAAAAAAAACACAATACAAACGTCCGTAGGGATCAATTGAAGTGGCTAGCGCTTATAAGAATATACCATATCGAAATACAATGAATGATCGAACTTCTAATAACCGTAGAACTGATGCTAAAGCTAATGCCAGTTACGGTCCTAAAGATATTATCTTCAGGGCCGAGCCCCTGATCTAACCTAATATGCCTCAAGTTTCAACTACAAAACCCAACCACAATATATCTCTTGCGATTTGCCTAAGAATCTCACCGCCACCTCGCAAAGGTCAACCTTTCGCCACCCGTCAGAAGCTAGCGTCTTCCGTGGACAATGTATTTCATTGTCACATGTTACCCTTGTGCATTAAACTGTGTTAAACTGACAGGTACTGGGCATTGCCCTTGTTTGGTAACTTCGTATCCATTCGTCCGCTGCAGCAGGCTCCCCAACCCGAAAATTGCTTGGCATGCAAAGCACCAACAACCCCCCATCATTTACAGTTTAGCACCTATATACCAATTCTACAATGACAAGATCTGCAGGCCTTCCGCAGCGTCAATCTATGTGTCAAAGGCAGCCTATAAAAACTTTTGATAAGGAAATTCAACGGGGTGCGATTACTGCTCTATGTAAAACAGGCATTTGTTAGACTAAATGGCATGTATAAATTATTATCTTCTATACCAGAGCTCAATGACAGTGTTTGCAGCCTTGAGAAGATCTGAAATTGCAATTGAGGCATGTTTTGGTGAGGCTCTATATGTGCCAAGAAATTTTTGGACTCAAAAGTTCCGCTGCAGCGGACGAAGGGTGAGTGGTACAGAAAGAGGCTAAGTAAGCTTCTAAATCTGTACTAGGCCAGGGGTATCAACTCCTGTACATATTTAGCGTATGCAAAACTCTTCCGACTTCTTGGCATTGCACGGATCACCCCCCCTTGGATGTTGTATGTAAAATAGTGTAGAATATTCAATGAAAGCCTGCTATAACACCACATATTAGCCTAAATTGAAGCTATTCCCAGATTCCAGACTCTACCTTTGCGATGCCTCCTCGTAAGCGTTCCGAGCCGCCCGCGAAGCCTGCCGTGAAGCCTGCTGCGAAGCCTCCCGCCCGTGCTCTATCTCCTGAGCCTCTGCCAACCCGAAGCAGAAGCAGAGCAGCTATTCCTCGCTCTGCTGCCTCTACAGAAAGCCCCCCTCCTCGCCGAAGTTTCTCCGAGCGTTTGCCAGCGAGAAAAAGTGTAAAATGGGCAGAAGGAACTGCCCAGCCTGCCCAGTCTGCTGCTCTAGCGAGGCAAACTGCTTTAGAATCCAGCGAAAGACCCAATCCCAAGCAGATACGCCTTCAGTGGGGACCTAGCACTATCCATTAGAGGGTAACTATTAACAAAGCCTAAAAGGCACTTAAGAGTGCTCAACCACTGTGTCTCCGGACCGTAACATCTGGCCGTAACTTATGTTACGGTCCGCAACTATCGCCGATGCACGTGATGGCGGGGTAGGTAAGTATGGCCCCTCTATTATTATACATGAAGCTATCTAACTACTTGTCTAATAGTACAGCACTGCTGGGCGGCGGCACGTACGCGTCCAGCAGCTGCGACATCTCCCGCGCCGCCGCCAACGCCTTCTTCCCAGGCTTGCGCTTCGTAGGCCCTTTGCCCTTCCCCCCCTTCCACGCCGCCAACTCCTTCGCTGTTTGGCTGTTGTCGATCAGCTTCTGCGTCCGCCGAACTCCCCGCCTTGGCCGCGGTGCCTCTACGGTTTCGACAACCTCTCTGGGATCGCTGTCGCTGTCGCTTTCAGAAGAAGATGAGGAGGAAGGGGGAAGGTTGAGTGGGGGAGGAGGCGCAGGCTGCTGTTGTTGGCTGTAGCGTGCATTAATGCGCGCTATAGCCTCCTCGCGGTATTAAAGACGAAAGTCTTCATCCTCTTCTGCCTGTCTGATCTCTCGCTGGCGCCTTACAAGCTTGTCGCGCTCCTCTTAGAGGGCAGCCTCAAGCCCTGTCATCTTCCTCTTCCAACTAGTAGGGAAGTTGCGGGCGTTGGGCTCTGGAAGGGGCGGCGGCAGCTTAAGAGGAGCCTCTTCTCCTCGAGCAAGCAACAGCTGTTGCTTCTCAAGAAGAACAGCGTTTATGTTGCAGACTGCGACAGCGAAGTTCTCTGCGACGCTAGGAGGGCACTAGCGGAGTAGGAGAACAGTCTCTATTGCAGCTCCTTTGACTATCTCTTCGCCGCGGCTGTGAAAGCGGCTTCGAGATAGGTTAGGGTCCCTTGCTAGTAACAGTGCTTTTAAGGCATTGTTATTAGTTCTCTACGACATGTACTAGCGTTCGTAAAGAACTGCTAGCCTATTAAAGAGCTACTGCGGATGGAAGAGGGAGAGGGGCAGTTAACAACTGTTTAAAAACGCTAGATACATTTAGTATTTGCAAGGTAAGCTATATCTTAATAGCAGTTCACATGCTAACAGACATCTAGGGTTCTTTAGATCAAAGTCGAAAGCCTCCTCCTCTCTTGCCTTTATTGCTAGCCCTATAATCTTAGTGTTTGACCATTTAGTTATTACTAGATTAAGGCAATAATGTGTTAGTAAGTCTCCAACCTTGCTAAACGCATCTAAGTCTAAAAGTTTTAGCTTAGAGTTCTACTGTCTGTTCACTAAATTGTAGTAAACAGATAGTAGTAGTTTAAGATCCTAAACTAAGTGCTCAACAGCTTTATGAAGCTGGAGATGCTTGGTAAGAGGTATTTTAACTACAACGTACTAGGCCTTGTTGCGCTAGGTCGAGTGGACCCTTAGATTTTAGTAAGTCTTCATTTAAAACCGCAAAAACTACTTCTCTTTTAGCTGATAATAGTTAATAAGATACTTTCACTCTACAAGCTTAAGCGCTTTAAGAAGCGCCTCTTGTGCCTTCTCGACGTCGTCTTCTATTAGTGCCTTAATCTAAGCATAGACTAAGTTGGTAAGTCCTTCCCTTCTCTCCTTTAAATACTTCCTAGCATGTACTAACCTCCTTTGTATAGCCTTAGCTGCGTGCTATTCATAAAGCTGTAGGATAGTCTCCTCCTCCTTGCTCCCTAGCTGCAACGTGCTAACGTCTAGTAGCTCTCCAGCCTTAAGGCGACACTGCTAGACAGCTTCATCTTCCTCCCTAGCATTACAAAGCGCCCAAGCAGCAATTAAGGCTTTAAGGCCCTTTATAAAATCTGCGCATATAACTGC
>Ga0335072_10011050_pt1 | contig 12945 bp, 12 predicted proteins | sample Lox_Sample_21_FD_206725 | JGI IMG/M metagenome (GOLD analysis project Ga0335072, IMG submission 206725) | Soil microbial communities from Loxahatchee National Wildlife Refuge, Florida, United States - Lox_Sample_2.1 | ecosystem: Environmental > Terrestrial > Soil > Wetlands | place: USA...
CGTTGAGCTTTTCCCGCGCGGCACTCGCGGCGGCACTCGCTTGCGGGAGCTCGCCGCCCGCCGCCGCCGCGACCGCCTCCTCCGCCGCGGCGAGGTTCGCGCGCGCGGATTCGAGATTGCGGTTGCCCGCGAGCGCCAATGCGATCGTGCGATCGAGCTCCGCCGACTTGAACGCGTTCCACCACGGGCCCGCGGGCTGCTTGCCGAGCGAGACGCGTTGGCCCGCCTCGGAAATGCCGCCCGCTTCGAGATCGCGCTCGCCCGCGGCCGCGTAGCTCCTGGGCGCCGGGGTCTGAGGCGGCTTGAAATTGGGCCCGACCGTGCAAGCCGCAAGCATGCTCAGGAGCGCCGGCAACGCCAAGCGGGCCGCCTTGCGGGCGACCGAAATCGAGACGCTGGCGCTCACGGCTTGCTCGAGCTCGAGGAGCCGAAGAGCCAATCGAACAGCGCGCCGAGCGAGCGCCGATAGCCCGTGTCGACCTCGACCGAGGCGCTCAACCCCGCATGAAGCGGGGCGGACGCACTCGGATCGTCGATCGAAATGCGCACCGGAAGCCGCTGCACCACCTTGACCCAATTGCCCGACGCGTTCTGCGGCGGCAGCAACGAGAACACCGCCCCCGTGCCCGGGCTCAGGCTCTCGACCTTGCCCGTGAAATCGTGATCCGGATAAGTGTCGACCTCGATGGTCGCGGGCTGGCCCGCGCGCATGTGGGTGAGCTCGACCTCCTTGAAATTGGCCTCGACCCAGATGCGGTGGGTCGAGAGAAGGGCGAACACCGGCGTCGAGGCGTTGACGTAGTCGCCCACCTGGAGCTTCTCGACGCGCGTCACGATGCCGTCGTCGGGGGCTGCGATCACGGTGTAGGAGAGATCGAGCTTGGCGCGGTCGAGCCGGGCCTGGGCCTCCTCGACCGACGGGTGTTGGTCGATCGGGATGTCGGGATTGCCGCCCAGGCTCGCGAGCACGTTCGCGATCTGCTGCTGCGCCGCCTCGACCTGCTGGCGCGCGACCACGAGCGCGTTGCTCGCCTGGTCGTATTGCGCCTGGGACGCCACACCCGAGCCGATGAGGCGCTTCTGCCGGTCGAACTCGCGCTGGCGATAGGCAAGCGTGTCCTCGGCCGATTGGAGGTCCGCGCGGCGCTGGCGATAGGTCGCCTTCATGGCCTCGACTTGCAGCCGCGCCCCCGCGAGGCGCGCCTCGGCCGCCTCGACCGCGATGCGGAACGGCCGGTCGTCGAGCTTGAACAGGACCTGGCCTTTCGCGACGCGCTGATTGTCCTTCACGTCGAGCTCGACCACGCGGCCCGAGACGTCGGTGCTGATCGAGGTCTGGGCCGCCTGGACATAGGCGTCGTCGGTTTCGACGTAGCGTCCGCCGGTGAGGAAAAAATAAAGCGCAATCGCGAGGATCGCGAGCGGGGCCACGGCCATGAGCGACCAGCGCACGAGCCGGCGCTTCCGGGCCGGCGACATGCCGTGCCGCATCGGCGCCTCGGTAGCCCCCGCTTGCTTGTCGCGCAGATCGGCTGCCCGCCCGTCCGGTCGCTCGAGCTTGGTCACGGGCTTGTTGGCCACGGGATTGCCGGTCGCGGGTTGGGACGATGCGGGATTAGCCACGGCGCCCTCCCGCGCGGAGCCGCGCTGGCTCGATTCCGCCCTCGCGCTCGATGAAGGATTGGGGTGCGAGCCGCGCGTCGGCGAGATTGGCCTTGATGCGGTTGAGCATGCGCGTCACGGCGTCGATTTCGGCCGCGCTCAGCCCCGCCATCGCGTGGGCCAGGCTCGCCTCGCCGATCTCGGTCATGCGCTCGAGCACGGGAGCCGCCTTGGGCGTCAGGTAAAGGCGCCAGGCGCGCCGGTCGGCCGGATCGGTGCGGCGCTCGACGAAACCGCGCGCCTCGAGCCGGTCGACGAGACGCGCGAGCGTGATCGGCTCGACCTCGAGGCTCTCGGCGAGGGCGGCTTGATGGATGCCCTCCTGGCGCTTGATGTGGCCCAGGGCGCGCCATTGGGTGCGCGTGAGGCCGAGGCCGCGCGCCTGGGCGCGTTGGTCGAAGCGCTGCCGGAGAAGACGCGCTACGTCGTTGATGAGAAAGCCGAAATGCTTGTCGAGGTCGGTCATGGACGGGTCGCCGGGGCTCCAAAATCTGGGCGCAAATCGCGCGCGGGGGCGGCTTCGTAAGCACGCTCACGGTCGGCGCAAAATAGGCCGCGCGGCGGGGAAGTCAACGGGGGGGCTGATGGGGGGGTGCCCGGGAGTATCACGAGCGGAAAGGCTACTAGAAATGATGGTCAAAGAATACCGGCACGGCGCGCGATCATAATTGAACTCGTTTCTTCTTGAACACGCTCCGTGTTCCACGAGATATAAACGCCAAGATCGGAATCCTATTCATCCATAACAGGCCCGTTTGCTCCCGAGAATGGGCACCCTTTACCACCACGGATGCTTATTGTTGGTGTGGTCATGCCGCGCCCTTACCAAATTATAAATCACCCGCGCCATGCGAAACATGAAAAAGGGTATGAAGGCGATCACCAGTATGCCGAGGCCATCGTGGACCATGAGCTCGACATTGGGGTTGACTTTCGACCAATCAACTATCCTCTCAATACCCGTAAATAGGACGCCGCATATGAAATGGCTGAAGGGGATTTCGCCGCAAAATCCCGAACCCGAAAAGTACGTTGTTGCGAAATCGATGAGCCCAAATATTCCTTCAGCAAAAAAGAAAAGGACGCTAAATCCGATCATAACGACGAGAACTAAGCGAAGTAAATCCACAAGCACAAGCAATTCCGAGCGGCAATCTTGAGCAAAATCACTCATGTACCGCCATTCCCACATCGATTTGGTGGCGCCGACAGGATCCCTGTAATTCCTAAGGCGAGAATCGACTTCGAACATGTCGCGCGAAGCCAGAAGAATCAATGCTCCGGCGGAAACAATCAACGCCGCCAGCCCAACATTATGAATATACGAGCCCAGCAGCCTCTCGATGAAGTTGTGTGCGCCCATCGATTCCCCCACGCAAGCTGACGCCTCAGCTCCGCCACCTAAGATCGCGATTTTTCATGATACCAGCGTCGAAAACCTTCTTTTTATGCCGCAATCCGGCTGCGCGCGGTTTTTTGCATCTGCTCCACATATGGACCCTGCAATATCGCTTTATATAGCTGCCTATATTTATCGAATCGCTCGTCATTTACCGCGACGGCAGGAGGCACGAACTCCACATGGTACGCAAATTTTGAACCGACCGGATGAAATGCCTCAATCCACATTGCTCCAGGAAAGCAGTCGGTACCCGGCGGGTTAACCAGTAACGAAGGATGATAGGTATCGAGGCTCGCAATTTGCGATTTGATCATGTCCGCTGAGGGCTCGGTTACTTTTTCGCGGTGCAAAAGATACACGCAAAATCGGTCGGGGTATTCGTCCTTCAGCGACTGCCACTCCTTACGGGCCGCATCACTAGGCAGAGTGATCACGAGGTGAATGGTCATCTCCTTTTTGTCGAGCCATTTTTTCAGTCCATTCTTATAGCGCGCACGTCTGGAACGTTTGATGCGCGTACAATAAAGCCCGTCACCTGCCGGGATGAACACCTGAGAGCCGTTTGCGGCGTACTTATCGAATTGAGGTACGAACATGCTCCCCGTGTGGGTTACCGGGAAAGTGGTCGCATGCGTGTCGAAGGAAACGCGCCGTATCATTCGGCTATTCCAGGTCCAAAGCCACCTATACGCAATCCCGACACCTACGAGGATGAATAGCAGCTGGACTGCTTCGGTTGCCGTCATGTATTGCGTCCCACAAACCGTACCCACGTGCCGACGATTATTCGCCATGACACCAGTGGCGCCGCAGACCGAAAGCTCAAACCGCCTGCAGCATCGCCTTTTTGTTCGAATCTAATCCGCTATATTGTGGTGGCTGTTACATTGTGGTTGCTGTGACAATAACACGGAAAAATTGTGATTGAAATAGGCGTCTTTTGAGAAACATTATTGCGGGCAGATTGAATTAGCGTTTGGTCATGGATCGAATCGGGCGCTCTTACGTCCGGGCCATTCCAGGCCGGCCTCGGCCGGCCTGGAGCGTAGCATCGAACATTGTTCGCCCTAATTCTGCGCCGCGATCTGGGCGCGGTAGGCGGCCTCCTTCTGCTCGAGCGTGTTCCAGTCGTCGTCGGTCGGCCCGTCGGGATTGTTGGCGACGCCGACCGCCCAGGCGACGAACTGGACGATGTCCTCGCCGGTCTGGACGACGAGCGGGACGAGCTGCAGGGCTGCGACTGCGAAATCCATTGTCGGTCTCCTCTCACTGGATGTTGTAGGTCGTGACGATCGCTTCGGCGGCGCTGATCGCGTCGGTCGCGGCCGCGATCGCGGCCGTGGCGTCGAGGGTCGGCTGGTTGCGCACCATATCCTCGGCGGCGTCGAGCGCCGCCTTGGCGCTGGTGTCGGCCTTGACGAGCGAGGCGAGCACCGAGGCGCTCTTGCACGGCGCCGCCGCGGTCGCGGACACGCCCGTGGCACAGGTCGGCAACGCCGCGTAATGGGTCATGGGCACGAGCACCGCCGCGTCGTAGGCCGCGCGCATGTCGAACACGGTCTGTTGCGGCGTCTCGGGTGCGGCGCAGGCCGAGAGTCCGAGCGTCAGCGCCGCCGCGAGGCCGCCCGCGATCACGAGCGCGAGCGCGCTTTTCGGGACACCGGTCGCGGATCTGGGCGCGCGCGTGGAATTCGCCGCGGTCGCGGCCGGCGTCGCGTGGCCGACATTGAGCGCAAGCCAATCGACGATCTTGCGCGCGGTGCCGATCCAGCCGTCGAGCTGGGCCGGATGGGGCAGGATGGCCGCGATCGCCGAGGCGGCGGCGATGAGCGCGGTCGCGATCTGGAGGATTTGCGGCAGCACGGCGATGAGCTTGCCGACGCCCGGGACGAGCGACAGCAGAGTGAGATCGAGACTCATTTTGGGCTCCAATGAAAAAGCCGCGCGGGGGCCGCGCGGCGGACGGGGACGAGGGAACGGAAAAGCGCGAGATCGGCAAGCGTCAGCTACCGGCCGCGGGCCAACCTTGGGTCACGTCGACGGTCGAGGGATCGCTCGCCGCCGCGATCGAGGCCGCGAGCGCGGCCGCGTTCACGTCGATCGCCTGGACATAGAGGCGCACCGCCTCGGCCGCGGCCGCGCAGTCCGACGCCGCGGCGGTGGCGAGCGTGCCGTCGGCGCAGGGCAGCGTGTAGGCGGTCGCGACCGCGGCGCCATTGGCCTTGAGGATGGCGATGTCCGCCGCGGCACCCTGGGCCGTGATCTTGTTGAGCGAGTCCGGGTCGAGCGCCAACGTCTTGGTGACGCTCGCGAGGCCCGACGGAAGATAGCCGGCCGCGATCAATGCCGATGCCTTGGCCGCGAGGGCCGCGAGGGCGCCCGGCGCGTTGAGCTTCCAGGCGGACGCGGTCGCGTTCCAGACGTGATTGACGTCGGGCGGCGGGGCCGAGACCTGCGTCGCCCCCGCGGGCGGCGCGGCGCCGCCGCCGAAGCCGCCGAGGAAATTGCCGCTCGCGTCGACATAATAGGTGACGCCGATCTGCTGCCACGCGGGCGGCGAGGCACTCGCGTTCCAGACAAAGATCGGGCTCGGCGGCGGCGTCGGCACCTGGACCGCGCCGGCCGGGATCGTCGCGCCGGACGCGAAGGATCCCAGATAATTCCCGGTCGCGTCGACGTAGTAGGCGAGCGGTGCGGAAGATTGATCGGTCATGTCGCGGCTCCTATGCGAAGGCTTCGAAGATCGCGGCCCAATTCGTGTTGGTCGCGCCCGCAGGCACGCCGGTCGATTTGCTGCCGATGAGGAAGGTGTAGGTGGTCGATGAGCCGAAGCGGACGTTCAAGTTCGTCGCGTCCGGCACGACGCCGCAGTTGCGTCCGGAGCCGTTCGAGTCGGTCACGAAGCCGGGCGGCACGATGAGCTCGTCGCCGACCGAGTAGCCATTCTCGGCCGTGAGGCAATGGAGCTTGATCACGATCAGCTTCGGCTGCGCGCCGAGCCCGTGGGCGAGGGTGAGCGAGCCGCCGGCCGTGATGGTCTGCTGGCTCGAGGTGTAGGACTTGGTGAACGCCGCCGAGGTCAGGCCGAGCGACGCCGCGATCGATGGCGTCATGTAGAGCGGAAGCCAGACGCCGCCTCGATAGATGAGGACGATCATCTCGTAGGCGGTCGCCGTGAAGGCGACGCTGGTTGGATCGGCGCCATTGCCGAACTGGAAGAAATCGCTGCCCGACGCGTTGATCGTGACTTGATAGCCGATCGACATGATGGCAGCGACGTAGCCGATGCGCGGCGCCGACGGCAGGTTGAAGACGGAGGCGCCGCTCGTGCAATATTGCAGGATGCCGTCGTCGGTCGTCGCGAAGGAATAGGGCGTCGTCGCACTGTGCGAGCCGCCGATGATGCCGGAGACGGACTTGCCGCTGGCGGGACGGTAGATCACGGAGCAGGTGTTGGGCGTGCCGGCCGCCGTGCAGGTCACGAGCGCCATGTCGCCCGCGGCGGTGAGAATATTGGCGCCGCCCGGCAGAATCAGGTTGACGCCGTTCGTGAGCGTGAGGGCGCCCGCGAACGAGACGGCCTTGATCTGCCCGACCTTCATCGACGCGCCGAAATTCGCGATCGTCGTCGTGCCGGTGATCGAGAGATAACTCTGCGGCTGGGAGCCGAGATCGCACGAGGATGCGCTCGCGATCGTGCCGGCGCCGCCGCCAAGGGGCGGCAGCCACAGGTGATTGGTCGTGTCGAGCTGGGCGATCGCGACCCAGGATGCCCCGTCATAGATGCGCAGCGTCGGCGGCGCGGTCGAGGTGTCGAGCCAGCCCTGATAGGCCTCGGGCGCGGAGGGTGCCGAGGCGCCGCTCCACGCGGTGTTGAGCGTATCGAGCGCCTGGTTGACGAGGGTGACGAGCTCGGTTCCGCTCACCGTTCCGGTGGTCGGCAGCACGAGGGAGTTCTGCGACATGGATGGGCCTCGCTGGAGTATTTGCGCGGGATGAGATCGCCCTCAATAGCCCTGGGCGACCCAGTTGATCGAGCGCGCGGCCGGCGCGCCGCCGTTCTCGATCGAGATCGAGAAGCCGGAGATCGTCGAGCCGGACACGATCGCGTCGTCGCCGGCGCTCGCCGAGAGGATGGTGACCTGGAGATTGGGCACGGCGTTGAACGGCGTCGCGTAGGCGACCGCGAGCCCGCTTGTGGGCACCGCGACGGCGGTGCCGGTATCGACCCGGTCGGGCACGTCGACGAGGAACGTGAGCGCGCTCACTACCACGCGCACCTGGGGATCGTCGCTCGCGATCAGGATTTGCGCCATGAATCCGCGCGCGAGATACTGGCCCGGGACCCAGTTCTGCCACGGCGCGAAGCTCGTGCCGTCCTGGGACAGGCTGATCTGCGGCTGGACCGAGAGCTGGGCGCCGAGTGCCGCGTCGAGGAAGTCGGTGACGCCGAGGATGTCCGGCACGGCGAGCACGTTGTCGTAGATCGACACGCCGTAGGCCGTGAAGCCGAAATTGACCGCGCAGGAGGCGACGCGGCTCACGATCACCGTCTCGCTCGCGGGGAACGTATAGGTTCCGCTCGCGGCGACGCCGCCGTACCAGATCACGTCCGCGAGGGTGAGCAGGTTCGCGACGCCGAGGATGTTTCCGGTCGAGCCGAGCTCGAGCCCGTCGCTGTTCACGAACGCGGCGCCCGAAACCGTGCCGGGCCAATGCGCGGCCGCCTCGTCGAAGCTCGCGACCACGTTGCGCACGAGAACCGAGCCCGCGATCGCGATCGCCGCGGGATCGGCGCTGTAGACGTCGAGGCCGGTGAGCGGATTGGCGTGCGCCGCGACCCAATAGGTGCTGTCGCCCTGGGACGGATAGGAGGTGAGCGGCGTGCGCGGAAGGGCGCGCGCACCGGCCCAGGAGGTCCCCATGCGCAGCTCGTAGTCGACGGCGCGGAAATCGGCGACCGGGTTCCATTGCAGCACCGTCTGGCCGCCCACGAAGGCGCTCACGAGTCCGGTCACGTCGGGGAGCGGCGACGCGAGGGCAGCACCGGTGGGCACGTAGGTGTAGGGCGAGACGTCCGCGAGCGACTGCTCGGCGCCGCCGAAGATGTTGAAAGAGAGCAGCTTGACGTAGATCGGCTGGCCGATGCGGCTCGCATCGTAGGGATATTTGAACACGCCCTGATCCAGGCGCACGAAGGCCGCACCGGCCGCGTGGCCCGCGATCGTCGTGCCATAGGCGCCGCGCGCGAGATAGGTGAGCGCGTAAGCGTTGGCCGCGGTTTGGGTCGCGCTCGCGTAGGCCACGAGCTCGCCATCGACGAAGCACAACGTGTCGAGCGCCAACGCGTCCGCCTCGGTGCCCGAAAGAAGGACGCCGGCGCTGGCGCTCAAATCGACCGCGAGCGTGTCGCTCGAATCGACCGTCGGACCGGTCGCGGCGGGGGCGACCGCACCGAGCGCCGCCGTGAGCGTGCCCATGCGTGAGCGGCCGTTGAAACGCCCGGCGAGCTTGTAGGTCGCGTCGTCGGTCGAGATCCAGACGTCGCAGCCGCCCCAATCGGCTCCGCCCGCGGTCGCGATCCACACCTCGAGGCCGCTGGTCGTGAGCGCGTCGGGCGGCTCGATGAACACCGGGGCGAGCGCGTTACCGGGCGCCACCATGGGATTGATGCCCTTCCCGCTCGTGATCTCGAACGCGTAGGTCGCGGCGGCGCCGGTGCCCGCGAGATATTCCTCGGCGGTGACCGCGAGCGTGCCGCTCGAATCCTCGGCGATGTCGGTGATGCGCACCCATTGGCGCTCGAGCCCGAGATTGGCGTCGGTGATGGTGACGATGTCCATCGGATCGAGCAGCACATAGCGCCAGCCGAGATTGAACTTGTAGGTGTTGCGCACGGCCTGGCGCTGGAGCCAGAGCTGGGCCGAGGTGCGCGCGACGCCGGCATCGCAGATCTCGTGCGCCTGGAGCGACTGCTCGGGGCGCGCGCCGTAGAGCGCGATCTGCGCCTCGTCCTTCGCCTCGACGATGTCGATGTTGTAGGCGATCGCGCGGTTGCAGAACTCGAGCTGGACCGAGTTCATCTGGTCGGCCGGACGCGAGCGCGTGAGCTGCACCGGGTCGTTGTTGTCGATCGCGAGGAAGTCGTCGTCGTCGAGGTCGTAGAGGGGGGCCGAGGGCGGCGTGTAGACGGCACCGTTGGCGCTCAGCGCCGCATCTCCATAGGGCACGATGTCGAGCTTGCCCTCGGACCAGACGAACTCGCTGTTGGTGAGGGTCGCAAGGCGCTCGAGCGCGTCGTTGGCCGTCTCGATGTCGGTATAGGCGGGCGAGACCAGAAGCCCCGCCGCCTGGCAATAGGCGCGATAGGTCGAGAGATCGGCGAGCAATGCTGGATCGAAGCCGGTGCCGTGCTCGGGATCGATCAGGTAGTCCGCCACCACGTCGGCCGGATTGACGTCGAGTACCCCCGCGACCGTGCCCGCGAGGAGTCCGAGAATCTCGAAATTGTGGTTCGGCAGCGAGGCGCTGTCGCCGAGGTCGTAATTGGCGCAGGCGACGTAGGCGATCTGGTTGTAGCCGAGGGCCGCCTCGGGATGGACGCTCGAGAGATAGCCCCAGACCGGCTGGCCGAGGGCGCCGTTGACGAGCGCGAAGCCGAGCGGCGGCTCCTGGAGCGAGAGCGTGTAGCTGTAGGTGATCGAGACCGTGGTTCCCGCGAGATCGCCGGTGAACGTGTAGGTGCCGGCGCTCACCCGGTACCCGTTGCTCGAGGCGCCCGCGGTGAGCGGGGCCATGCCCGAAACCACGCCGCCGTCCGAGACGAAGCTTGCCGCATTGCGGACCGCGACCGCGAGGCCCGGCGGCACGGCGTAGGTCTCGCTCGCCGTGCTCGAGACGGTCGCGACATTGCTCGGGTCGCTCGAGATCGTGTCCTTGTCGCGCCAGACGGTCTCGATGCCGCCGACCGGTCCCTCGCAGATACCGAACATCACCGAGGCGGTATAATCGTAGCTCGTGCTGCCGGTGGAGCTCGGCGCACTGCCGCCCTTCCCGCCCCCGCCGCCGCCGCCCGAGGATACGGGTGTCGAGGCGAAGTCGTCGTACCAGATGAGGTTGCCCGCGACCCGCGTCTGTCCGTAGACGAGCGGAAGCGCCATGCCGGTGTTGCTGGTCTGGATGCGGAGACTTGTCGCGGCGGGCGCCGTCGTCGCGTTGGTCTTGGCGCTGCCGCCGATCAATCCTGCCATGGCTCACTCCTCGATGGGGCCCGCGCGCTATAGCGTCTCTGGCCACGGGCTGAAGAAGCGCACCGGCCGCCCCACGAGCGGCGCCTTGGTCGCGTCGGCACGCACGCAGCCCTGGCCGATATAGGCGTGGATCAAACGCGGCCAGTCCTCGACGATGGCGCCGTGGGAAAAGCAGCGCCCGAAGCGGAACAGCGCCACGTCCGCGGGGCCCGGTGCCGCGACCTCGCGCGCGTAACGCAGCACCCAGCCGAGATAGCGCTCGGCCGAGCGGTGGAGATGCCAATCGGGCGGATAAGGCCGCGGGTCGATGTGGGGCACGATCTCGGCCGCGCGATAGACCTCGATCAAAAGCGTCGCGCAATCGACGCCCGCGCCGCGCACGCGGCCCTGATGGTGATAGGGTGTCGCGAGCCAGCCTTCGGCGGCCGCGAGCACGGCGTCGCGGCGCGCGCGTTCTTCCTGGGTCACGGGATGCCTGCTCCGTTGCCGCGCGGGCGAGCGAACGTGCTAACGCGCCGTCTCGGGCGGCGGGATGTAGGGAAAGCCTTTGAAATGGGCGAGGTTGTTGAATTTCGACTGGCAGGTCGCCTGGGTCTTGTCGCAGCCGGCATAGGCCGTGAACGGATCGCCCACCGCGAACGCGACCGGGAACGGCGAGACCAGCGTGAAGCTCCCCGGCGTGTAGCATTTCACCATGCGCGCGAAGCCGGCATTGCCGCCGCCGGTCGCCTCGAGCACGCCGAGGTCGAACCATCCTGCCGCCTGAGTGAGCGCGCACAGCACGTCGGTCTGGCTCGAGCCCGCGGCGACGCTGCTCGTGACCGCAAAGGCCGCGCGCGATGCGGTGCAGCTTCCGTCGTAGAGCGTGTTGACGCAGCTCGGCTGGTAGAGGTTGCGCGGCATGGCGATGTCGAACAGCTCGAGATGGCTGTTGACGTGGATGGTTGCCTGGGTGCGACCGGCATCGACCTCGCCCACGCGTCCCAGGAAAAGAATCACCGTCCCCGCCGAGGTGTCGCCCCAGCTCGCCATGAAGGCGCGCTCGACCTGGACCGTGGCGCCGTCGAGCATGCCCATGCGCAGCGCCGAGAGAAAGGGGGCGCCGTTCATCGTGTCGTCCGGGCCGGGGAGCACCGTGATGTCGAACGTGTCGACCTCGAGGCCGAGCTTCCATTCGGCGGTGCCGCCGTTGGTGCGGTCGAACACCGGCCCCTCGCTCGTGAAGGTGAAGCCGTTCGCGGCCACGTCGATCTCGGCGTCCGTGTAGCGCAGCACGCCGCCGCCCACGAGCGTGAAGGTATAGAGATCCGCCATGTAGAACTGCCCGCCCGCGAGCAGCGTCTGGAGTGCCGAGCTTGCGGTCTTCATTTGACGCTCATGAGATGGATGGTCTTGAGGCCCCAAAGCGCCTGGGCGAATTTTTCGAAATCCGCCTCGTCTTCCTTGAAGCGCACGCGGAAGTAATAGGTGAAGTCCGCGGTGATCGCGCTTCCCGACGCGGGTGCGGTCGCGAAGGTGAGGATGCCGGTCGAAAGATCGACGCTCCAGCCGCTCGTGGCCTGGGCGGTGCCGTTCAGATAGACGGCACTCACCGCGTCGATCGCGGTCATCGGCTCGGGATAGCCGCCGAGGCTGCGCAGAAGCTGGAATGCGGTCGTGCTGCCGTCGGCCGAGCTGTCGACCACCGCGCCCGCGACCGAATTGTCGTCCGGATCCTGGAACAGGAAATCGTCGTACGAGCCCTGGCGCTGGAGGTAGAACCCCATGAGGGTCCGAAGCTCGTCGGTCGCGTCGTCGCGCAGGAGCTCGTATTGGAGCTCCCACTGCCAGAGCGGGGTGACCCAGTCGGCCGTGCGCGTCTCCTTGCCCGAGACGGTTGTCTGCACGCGCGTCGACCAGATGGGCGAGCGCACCACGTTCCAGGCGAGCCCCGGAAGCGTCGGGAATATCGCGTTCGACATGGTCAGCGCATCCTGAGGTTCGGATTGAAGTGGCGCAGCTCGCGCGCGACGGCGCTCGCGATCGTGCGCGAATGGCCGAGGAGCTCGTGGGCCGTGGTGCGGCCTTGGGCGGTATAGGCGAGGTTGATCACGGGCGCCGCGCCGACGCCGCCGCCCGCGGATGCGGCGCCGCGCACCTGGCCCGCGAGCGAGGCGGGCAGCACCATCTCGTCCTTGTGGAGATAGGCGAAAGTGTCGCGCGGCACGTCGAAGCCGCGCTCGGCGAACGCGACCGAGCCCGCGACGCTCTGGACCGTCGCCTCCGCCGCCGCCGCGGGTCCCGCGGCCGCGGGGCCGAGCAGGTCCGAGAGGAAGGCGAACACGCCTGCGAAAGTCTCGGCCGCGTAATTGCCGATCGAGGCGAGCGCCTTTTCGGCCGTGGCGCCGATCGACCCGGTGGTCGAGGATTGCTCGAGCGCATTGCGCTCGGTGGTGCCCGCAATGGTCGCGGCGGTCAGATCCGCCTCGGCGGAGAGCCAGCTCCAGACTCGCTGGGTTTCCTGATTGATGAAGTCGCTCAGGACGGATTGACCGATTTGCTGCAGCGCCTTCTGGAAGCTCGTGCCGCTCACGATCATGCTCGCGAGCGACCGGCTGAACGAATTTCGGAGATCGTTCCCGAGCTTGGTCC